>Ga0187843_10002667_pt1 | contig 10669 bp, 9 predicted proteins | sample SpaLakP09_SKY_43_FD_134516 | JGI IMG/M metagenome (GOLD analysis project Ga0187843, IMG submission 134516) | Oligotrophic lake water microbial communities from Sparkling Lake, Wisconsin, USA - SP09_SKY_43 | ecosystem: Environmental > Aquatic > Freshwater > Lake | place: USA: Sparkling Lake... | reverse complement strand
GGCTCAGATTGGCGTCGCCGCCGCGCTGGTACAGCGCTTCCGCATCCGCCAGCACCTGCTGCTGTTTCTGGTCCTGTGCCAGCGCCGCCAGCCCCTGGCGGGCGACGACGTTGGCGGCATCGATGGCCAGCGCCTGCTGGAAGCTGGCTTCCGCCTCGGCGGCCTGGCCCTTGATGCGCAGCGTTTCACCGCGCGTGTTGTAGGCGTTGACCAGCCGTAGCTTGCGGTTCAGCAGGACCAGGCGGTATTCGGCGTTGTGCGGGTCGTCGCGCACGGCCTGTTCCAGTTTGGCCAGGCCGGATTCAACCTGGCCGGCGTCCAGCAGGGCATTGCCTTCCTTGAAGGCGGAATTGCTGGCGCAGGCGGTGAGCAGCAGCGTGGCGGCCAGTGCGGAGGACAGCGCAGCAAGGCGGAATGGCATCAAAGGTTTCAATTGGTGTCCCCTACAACAAGTGTTTGTGGTTGGTTGAGCGGCAGGTAGAGCACATGCAGGGTGCCGTCGCTGACGCGTTCGAGGCGGTAGCTGTCGTTGATCTTTTCGCCTGGCCGGGCGATGACGTTCTGGCCATCGACCTGGAAGAAATAGGCGGTATTGCCGTCGTCGGAGTAGCGGCCCAGGTACTGGAACGGCAGTGGTGGCGGGCCGCTGGCAGCTTCGGCTTGCGGCGCTGCCGCGCGGGCCTCGGCCGGCTTCAACGGCGCAGACGGCGCCGCCTGTCCGCCCCAGCTCTGCTTGGCGAAGGCGTCGCCCAGTTCTTCGTCGCTGATGCGTGCGTGGATGTGCAGATCGACGGTTGGTGCGGCGGCGGGCGCCTCGGCTGCTGCAAGTGCGCTGGCCGGCGCTTCGCGCGGCGTGGCGGCGGCCGGAGCGACGACCACGCCGTCGTCGTCGGGCGCAAACCAGGCGGCCAGCACGGTGGCTGCGGCGGCGATGCCCAGGACTGCTTTTCTCATGGCCGCTGCTCCATCTGGCGTACCAGCAGGACGAACTGCAGGCGCGCTTCGACGGCGCCCGAGGCGATCTGCTCGCGCTTGAAGGACACCGATTCCAGCGTCAGCGAAGGCAGGGCCTGCAGCACGTTGATGATGAATTCCTGCACGCGCGGGAAGTCGGCTTTCACCGGCAGCGTGATGCGGTAGCGCAGGAAGCTGCTGCCGGCATCCTGTTCCGGCTTGTATTCGGCCTTGGCCAGCGTGATGCCGCTTTGTTCGGCGAGGCGCACCATCTCCTTGAGCATGTCGGGGATGGTGTCGTGCGCGGGCAGGAAGGCCTGGAAGGCGGCTACGCCATCGGCGCTGGTGGGCGCGGCGACACGCGGCGCGGCGGCGCTGTGGACGGCAGTGTTGATTTCCTGCGTCAGCAGTTGCTGGCGCTGCGCCAGCTGCGTGGCATGCCATTGCAGCAGCACGGCGACAGTGATGGCGGCCACGCCGGCAATGGCGCCGGGGCCGGCCTGGCGCAGCAGGCGGCGGGCTTGCCAGCCGTGGCGCGCGGTGTGCTGCGACGTGCCGCGCCAGCTGGTCAGGGATGCGAGTTTTATTCGCGCCATAGGGCCTCCAGTTGGAAGCGGTAGGCGTCGCCCGCCGCTTCGTGCTTGATCAGGTAGACGGAGCGGAACAGGCGCTGCTGGTTGAGGAAGGCCAGGTAGTTCAGCATGTCTTGGGCGGTTTGCGCTTCGGCGCTGATTTTCAGGACGCCGGCCGGCGTGGCCGCAGTGTGGGTGGTGCTGCTTTCGCCATCCTGCGGCGGCTGGCCGTTGAGGTCCAGGCCGAGCAGGGCGACGTGGATGTCTTCGGGCGCCTGCACGGTTTTGAGCAGGCGCACCACGGGCAGGTTGAGCTGGCGCACGGCGCCGGCAATCACGGCCAGCTGTTTGTCGAGCGCCTGTTGCTGCTGCGGCGACAACACGGGCTGGTTGCGGCGTGCGGCGCTGCGCTCGCTGCGGGCGGCTTGCGTGTCGAGGCGGTGCTGCAGGCGCTGGACTTCCTGCATGGGACCGAGCCAGTGGTAGGCGGCGCTGGCCAGCGTGATGGCGCCCACCGCCGCCAGCGCCAGGCGCCAGCCTTGCAGCGGCGCGCTGCGCGGGATGAAGTTGAGGGTGCTCATGCGGCGGCCTCGATCAGGGTGGCCGGAGCGGCGCCATACAGGTCGTCGGCGAGTTCGAATTGCTGCGGCAGTGCGGCGGTGGGCGGCGCCGCCAGGTTGATGACGGTGACGCGGGCGATGCCGGCCAGTTCCGGCATGCGCAGCAGCCAGCGTTGCCAGGCTTGGGGCAGTTCGCGCGACCAGTCGGCGTTGCTGGGCTGGGTGTGCAGGGCGCTGATGCGGCCGCGCGTGATGGCGGCCAGCGTCAGGCGGCCCGGTTCGGCCAAGGCCAGCGCCAGCGCGCCAGGGGCCGATCTGGCGCCGGTGCCAGTGCTGGTGCGGGGTAGCCAGCGCAGCGCGGCGCCCAGCGCGGGTTCGATGGCCTGGCATGGGTGGCCGTTGGCGTCGGCCAGCGCGGTCAGGGCTTGCAGCAGGGCGCTGTCGATGCCGCAGATGGCGCGCGCATGGCCGTAAGGCGCGTCGTCGGCGACGATGCGCCAGCCCAGCGCGGCGTCGCCGTACAGTGCGGCCAGCTGCATCTGCAGGAAGCGGTGGGCGGCCGGTTCGGACAGCAGGGCGTCGCTCCACGGTACGATCGCCAGTTGCTGCCAGCGGCTGGACAGGCTGATTTCCAGCGGCAGGCCGGCGAGCGACATGGCGCCAGCGGCGGCTGCGCTGGCGGCGTCGCCGCGCGCCTGCAGCAGCAGTGCGTGCAGCGCGTCGACAGCGGGCTGCCAGTGGCCGCCGGGGTTGGCCAGCGCGATCTGCTGCTGGCTGCCGTCGATGAGGCGCTGGCCCTGGCGCACGGCGGCGCGCAGCTGGTGCGGCGCCAGGTGTACGCACAGGGTGCGCGGCGCCATGCCGCGCTGGCGGACGGCGTGCAGCAGCTGCCGGAGTTGCTTAGTAAGTGACACGATTCAGCTCCTGCAAAGTGGTTTCACCCAGCCGCACCAGGTCCAGGCCAGCGCTGCGCGCGAGCCGGAAGCCCATGGCGGCGGCTTCTTCTTTCATGCGGCTGACGGGCGCGCGGGTGCAGATCATTTCGCGCATGGCGTCGTTCAGCACCAGCACTTCGGCCACCGCCTTGCGGCCCTTGTAGCCGCTGCCGCGGCAATGGCCGCAGCCGGCGCCCGCCTTGAACACCCAGCCGTCGACGGCGGCGGCGGTGAGACCGCTGTCGTGCAGCTCGGCCGGATCGGGCGCCACTTCCACCGCGCAGTGCTCGCAGTTGAGGCGCAGCAGGCGCTGGGCGACGATGCCGTTGAGCGCGGCGGCAAAGCTGTAGGGATCGACGCCCATGTGCAGGAAGCGGCCCACCACGTCAAACACGTTGTTGGCGTGGACCGTGGTGAATACCAGGTGGCCCGTGAGCGAGGCCTGCACGGCGATCTGCGCGGTTTCGTCGTCGCGGATTTCGCCGATCATGATTTTGTCGGGATCGTGGCGCAGGATGGAGCGCAGGCCGCGTGCGAAGGTCAGGCCCTTTTTCTCGTTGACGGGAATCTGCAGCACGCGCGGCAGGCGGTATTCCACCGGGTCTTCGATGGTGACGACCTTGTCGCGGCCCGTGTTGATTTCAGTGATGGCGGCGTACAGCGTGGTGGTCTTGCCGGAGCCGGTGGGGCCGGTCACCAGCAGCATGCCGTGCGGCTTGGCGGCCAGGCGGCGGATCTGCACGATGGCGTCGGCGTTGAGGCCCAGGCTTTCCAGCCGCAGCGACTGCGCCGCCTCGGTCAGCGCGCGCCGGTCCAGCAGGCGCAGCACGGCGTCTTCGCCAAAGATGTTGGGCATGATGGAGACGCGGAAGTCGATCTCGCTGCCTTTCACGCGCACCTTGAAGCGGCCGTCCTGCGGCACGCGGCGTTCGGCGATGTCGAGTTCCGCCAGCACCTTGATGCGCGAGATGATCTGCTCGGCCATCTGCAGGCCCTGCACCTGACCGGCCTGCACCAGCACACCGTCGACACGGTATTTGATGGTCAGGCTGTTGGCTTCGCACTCGAGGTGGATGTCGCTGGCCTGGAATTTGAGCGCGTCGTAGATGGTGGAGTTGACCAGCTTGACCACCGGGCTGCTGTCTTCGCGGATGCGCAGCAGCGAGATGTCTTCGACGCCGGCTTCGGGTGTGTTGTGGCTGTCGTCGCCGTCGGCGCCCAGCATGCCGGCCATGGCCTGCTGCACGCTTTCCTGCTGCGCCAGATAGGCGGCCAGGTCGTCGGCATGCGCCAGCGCCACGCTGTAGTCGCCGGCGATGGCGTAGCTGGCCCAGTGCAGCGTGTCGTCGGCCAGCGGGTTGGCGATGACCAGCGTGGGCGCGGCCAGCGCGCCGCCGTTGCCGTCAGCGCGCAGCAGCACGCAGTCGCGCTGGACACAGTCGGTGTAGGGCAGCAGGTCAAACGCGGGCAGCGCCGCCTGCAGGCGCGCCATGGGCCAGGCCGGATAGCAGAACAGCGCGGCCAGCTGGCGGGTGAATTCTTCCGCCGTCAGGCCGCATTGTTCCTGCAGCAGCGCCATGGCGGGACGGCCTTGCGCCAGCGCGGCGGCGCGCGCGCCGTGCAGCAGTTCGGGCGTGAGGATGGCCGGTTCGCGTGCATTCATGAGAGACTCCCTGCCAGTTCAAAAATCGGCATATACATGAGGACCACCACGCCGCCGATGACCACGCCGATAATGGTCATCAGCAGCGGCTCCAGCAGGCGCGAGGCCCAGTCCACCCAGCGGGCGAATTCTTCGTCGTGGAAGCTGGCCGAGCGCTCCAGCATGTCGCCGAGGCGGCCGGTGTTTTCGCCGACCTTGAGCAGCGACTGCGCTACCGGCGTGGCCAGGCCTTGCTGCTCGAGCGCAGTGGAGAACGGCAGGCCCTGTTCGACAGCGCGCCGCGTCTGCGCCAGCGCCAGTTGCTGGGCCGGCGTCAGCATGGCGCTGCCCATGGCCAGCGCCCGGGTCAGCGGAATGCCGGCGTGCAGCAGCAGGCTCAAGGCGCGGTAAAAGCGCGCCAGGCGGAACTCGGCTGCGCGCGCGGCCAGCAGCGGCAGGCGCAGCACGGCTTGCAGCATGCGCTGGCGCGCGCGCGGGTTGGTGGCGGCGTGGACGGCCGCTACCACCACGGCGGCCAGCGCGCCTGCGCACAGCCATGGGTGGGCGGCCAGCGTCCGGCCCATGCCCAGCAGCAGTTGCGAGGCCCACGGGATCTCACGCCCGGCGCTTTCGTACACCACGCTGAAGCGCGGCACCACGTAGCCCATCAGGAACAGCGTGACCAGCGTGCCGACCACCAGCAGCATGACCGGGTAGATCGCGGCTGACACCAGCTTTTTGCGGATGGCGTCGAACTGCAGCTGATAGCTGACAAAGCGCGCCAGCGCCTGCGGCAGGTGTCCGGAGCGTTCGGCTGCGTGCACGGTAGCGATGTACAGGTCGGGGAAGATGGCCGGGAACGTGGCCAGCGTGTCTGAAAAGCTCAGGCCCTGCTGCATGGCGCGCTGCAGCGCGGCCAGGATGGCGCGGGCGCCGGCGCGGGTTTCCTTGTTGTGCAGGGTGGCGATGGCTTCGCTGAGGTTGAGGCCCGCCTCCAACAGCGCCAGCAGCTCCTGGCTGAATTGCAGCAGCGGGAACGCTTGCGCGCCGCGGCCGCCAGTAACAGGCAAACGCGCAGCGGCCGGCGCGTGCTGGTCCGCACCGTCGTTGCCGACAGTGGCGATGCTCAGCACGCGCCAGCCGCTGCGCGCTGCCTGCCGGATCGCCTCCGCCTCGCTGGCGGCGGTGATCGCGACAGACTGCGGGCCGGCAGGCCCGCCTTGTACTTCTAGCCGATACTGCATCGCTGCCTTACTGGGTGATCAGGCTGACCTTGTCCACCACGAAGGAAGTTTGCAGGGCCGAGTCTTCGGTCATGGCAAACGACAGCGTTACGGTCTGGCCTTTGTATGGCAGCAGGTTGAAGGTACGGACCTGGTAGCCGCTGGCCGCGTTGAGGTTGGTGTAGGTCGCCAGCGTGCCCAGTACCGTGCCGCTGCTGTTCTTGACCGTGACTACCAGCTTGTCGTAAGCGACGTTGTCGGTTTCTGCGGTGTCGATATGCAGTGCGAAGCTCAGGCTGGCGCTGGTGGCGGCCGATGGAATGGCCACGCTCTGGGTCAGCGTTTCAGTCGCGGCTTTGCCGTTGCCGCCCAGCCAGGCGAACTTGGTGCCTTCGTAGGCGGTCTGGCCGCTGTAGTTGCCGATCACGCCCGTGGTGCCGCCCCAGCCGGTGGTGCCGGACTCGAAGCCGCCGTTGGTGACGCGTTCGGTGCCGGTGCCGCCGCCACCGCCCACGGTCAGCGTGGCGCTGTTGGAGGTGGCGGTTTTGGCTGGCGACGAAGCGTCGCTGACGATGGCGTAGAAGGTGGCGCCGTTGTCGGCGGTTTGCGCCGTCAGCGAGTAGGTGGCCGAGGTGGCGCCGGCAATCGCTGCGCCGTTACGGTACCACTTGTAGCTGTATGGCGCGGTGCCGCCCGTGGCGCCGACGCTGAACGAGGCAGTGGCGCCAGCGGCGACGCTGACGTTGGCTGGCTGGGTCGAGATCGACACGCCGCCGGTGCCGCCGGCTTCATCAATGTCGGTGCCGACGTTGATCGCCGCATAGGCGCGCTGCACGGCGGTGGCTTCTTTCGAGCCGACGCCATACAGTTCCTGCGCAGCAGCCAGCACTTTGGTGCGGGCGTCAGCGTAGTTGGTGGACGCGGTGAACTTGGTGGTGGCGGCCTTGAACCAGATGCGGTAGGCCTTGTCATTGCCGATACCGGTCATTGCGGCCGGGCTCTTGGTCAGATACTTGGAGTAGTACTCGCTGCTCGAGCTCGAGTTCGAGCCTTGCGACAGGAAGTAGAACATGCGGTTGTTCGGGCCGCTCGAGTAGTGGACGTCGAGGTTTTTGATGGTGCTGCTCCACGCATCCGGGCTGCTGCCGTCCTTGCTTGGCTTCCACATCCAGCGCAGCGGCTGGCCGGATTTGCTGATTTCCTTGCCCATCATCCAGTCGTTGCCGGCCGGGATCACGGTGCCGGTGCCGCCGTTGCGCGCATAGGCTTCCACCATTTCGCCGCCGATGTCGGAGTTGGACTCATTGAGGCCGCCCGATTCGCCCGAGTAGGTCAGGTTGGAGGTGGCGTCGGTGACGCCGTGCGACATTTCGTGGCCGATCACGTCGATCGAGCCGAGGCTGGTGAAGCTGGAGCCGTCGCCGATGTACATGCACTTGCAGCTTGGGTCGAAGAAGGCGTTGTCGTAGTTGTTGTCGACGTGGGCGGCGATGTAGGTGGCGGTGTTGTTACCGTCCAGCGATTGCCAGCCCAGCACGCTTTTAAGCGTGTCGTAGGTGTTCATCAGGCCCCACAGCGCATTGACTGCGGCAGTCTGGCCGTTGGCGTTGGTGGTGCTGCCGCCGCTGATGTACTGTTTGCCGTCGCCCCAGGTGTTGGTGGAGTTGGTGTAGATGCTGCCGGCGTTCGGGCTGTCGGCCGAGCTGTGGTTGGCGTTGGTGATGGCCATGCCGCCGTACACGCCGCCGGTGCCGCGCGTGGCGTCCAGCATTTTGTAGGTGCTGCCCGACAGCGTGGTGTTGATTGGCACGCTGCCGTTGTACTGGCTGTTGCCGGTGCCGACCACGGTCTGCAGCGACTTCCATTGCGCGATGATGGCGCCGGTCTTGGCGTTGACGATGGTGTCGTGGTACACCACCTTGCCCTTGTCGGCCATGCGGGTCTGCACGTAGTAGGCCAGCTCGTAGTGGTCAACCACGTCTTCGAGGTCGAGCGCATTCAGCGCGGCTTCCGATTTGTTGAGGGCCGAGGCCACGCGCACCGATTTGACCACGGGCCAGATCAGCAGTTCGGCCTGTGGCGCCCAGCGGTGTACACCGCTGGGTGCGACTTGCTTGACCACCAGCGCGATGGCGTCGCCGCTGCTCAGCGATGGCGTCAGGTCCTTGAGTGCTGGCGCCACGCCGTCGCCCTTGGTGCCGTTGACCACCGACTGGTTGCCGGCCAGGCCAGCGCGGCGATCGGACACCGATTCGCTGACGATGTCGCCTGCCGTGTTGGTGACCACTACCGATTCCGAACCGAACACGCGCAGGCCTTTGTAGGTGTGCTGGACGCGCGTGATTTTCTGGCCGACCACGCCAGGGTGCTGGCTGCTGATGCGGAAGCTGTTGTCTGCGCTCAGACCGCGTTCGCTGTCGAGCGCAGTCAGCTTGGCGACCAGGCTGGCGCTTTCCTGCGGCGAGGCCTGGTTGACAGGGGCTGCCATGAGTTCGGCAGCAGCGTTGGCGGTAGGGCAGATCACCGGCAGGGTAGCGGCGACGGCAACAGCAAGCAGGGGCTTACGTAGGTTCATTTCTTCTCCATGAGCGGTTGTAGTTGGTCGCCGGCGTGGTACGCAATCAACATGAATACGGCGAGTGGAGCGCACGTTATTCCTGTCGTGCCAGCAGCGTCAAAAAAAATTGAAAATGAGTCAGCGGCGCACAAAATGTCTGAAATGAGACATTCCCCTGAGGCACTGAATAATGCTGCGGTGATGCAGGAGCCCAGTAACGGCGGGGCGTATAACAGATGGGGGCGCGCGGCGCACGCACGATAGGGCGGTTTTGTGTGGTATCCACAACGAACTAGGCGGGGGCCTCTATTTTCGGCAACGACGCAACACTCTGTCGGCTAGCGGGGTAAAAGCTGGTTGCAGAATTTTAATATTGCGAATTAAACTATTTGAATCCGCGCACACGCGGAGACATAAAAAAAGCGCAGGGCACGACCCTTATAACATTCGCGCATAAGCAAATCAGGAAGAGAAAAAATGACCGCACACCCACTGCCGCATCGTCGTTCCATCCGCCCGCCGCGTTTGCTGCGCATCACCCACGCCCCGCCCGCCTGACGGCTGCCAGATCACGCCCGTCTGCCGCGTCCCATCCTGCCGGGTGCGCGGACCGGCGCCTACCTCTGTTGACTATTGTTCCGCCGTGGGCGGACGAGGGGGATCTTTTATGCTGTCGATTTCGACCAAAGTGGAACGCATCGTGCTGGAGTCGGCCTTTCTGACCGAGGGCCTGCGGCGCGGCTTGATCAATCTGTCGGAGCTGGCGCGCCAGCTGCAGCCGCAGCTTGAGAGCGACTTGTGGAAGCCGGTGGGGCAGGCGGCAGTGGTGATGGCGCTGCGCCGCGTGGCCGAGCGCCTGCCGCAGGAGCCGCAGCACCGCGTGGCGCCGCTGCGCCAAGGCGGCGAGCTGACCACGCGCACCGAACTCACGGAATATACCTATCGCTATTCGGATAGTATCCAGGAATGCCACCGCCAGCTGCTGGTGCAGTCCGAGCCCGTGCGCGGCGCGTTTGTAACGGTGACGCGCGGCGTCAACGAGGTGATGGTGATTTGCAGCGGCGCGCTGACCAGCGTGGTGGAGTCGGTGTTTGCGCGCGAGCGCCTGCTGGCGCGGCAGAACAACCTGAGCGCGGTGACGCTGCACCTGAATCCGGACACGCGCCGCACGCCCGGGATTTACCACGCCATCCTCAAGCAGCTTGCATGGGACAAGGTGAGCCTGATTAATATGATTTGTACTTATACGGAACTGACGATCCTGCTGGAGCAAAGCCAGACCGGCGCGGCGTTCTCGGTGCTGTCACGACTGGCGTTGCACTGATGGCGCGGCCGACGCTGACCTACCGCAAGCCGCAGCTGGGACGCGACTACTGGGTGCTCGACGGGGTGCTGCCCAACGCAGCGGAGGTGGCGCAGCGCTGTTTTGCGCGCGAGGCATGGGAGCTGGGGGCGCCGCACCGCGCCGAACCCTGGCCCGGCATGCGCAGCCAGGGCGCGCTGCTGCCGGACGAGCTGGCGCAGGTGGAAGCCTGGGTGCGCAAGGTGACGGGGGCGAAGAAGCTGTGGCAGCAGGCGACGCCGCAGGGCAGTACCCTGAACCACAATTATGTACAGCTGGTGGGCGGCATCGAGTCGGGGCCGCGGCCGCACACGGATTCGCTCAAGCTGTGCCGCTATGCGGCGGTGATTTATCTGTCGCCCGAGCCGATGCCGGCGGCGGGGACTTCGTTTTACCGGCTGCGCTATCCGGACGGCACGCTGGGCGGCAATTACTGCAGCCCGCCGCATGCGAACCTGCGCGAGGCGCTGGGCGTGACCAGCCTGCCGCCGCAGGCCTGGCATGAAGAACTGCGCGTGGAAAACCGCTTCAACCGCATGCTGCTGTACCGGGCCAATCTGGTGCACTCGGCCAGCAGCTATTTTGGTTGCGACCATCACGACAAGCGCATGACGGCCGTGTTTTTCTGGATGGCGTAGCTGTCGCTTATTTGCTGCTTAGCCGGCCAGCTGGGCGCGCACGCGGGCAATCGCCTGGCGCACCTGGTTGGGCGCGGTGCCGCCCACGTGGTCGCGTGCGGCCACCGAGCCTTCCAGGGTCAGCACGGCAAACACGTCGTCCTCGATCAGCGTGGAGAACGCGCGCAGCTGTTCCAGCGACATCTCGGCCAGGTCGATCTTGAGGTCGTCGCAGGCGCGCACGGCGTGCGCCACGGCTTCGTGGGC
>Ga0187843_10002662_pt1 | contig 10684 bp, 9 predicted proteins | sample SpaLakP09_SKY_43_FD_134516 | JGI IMG/M metagenome (GOLD analysis project Ga0187843, IMG submission 134516) | Oligotrophic lake water microbial communities from Sparkling Lake, Wisconsin, USA - SP09_SKY_43 | ecosystem: Environmental > Aquatic > Freshwater > Lake | place: USA: Sparkling Lake... | reverse complement strand
TTGAACAGCGCGGCTTCGAGCGTGGCAGTGCCACTGGCAATTAGCGTGGCGTCACAGGCCGCGAGCACCGTGTGGGACTGCCCGGTGATGATCTGCATGGCATCACCCAAACCACAGGCCTTTGCTGCCTGCTCGATGCGGCTGCGCAGCGCCGGGACGGCAGGAACTATCAATTTGATAGCTGGTCGCGCTTGACGGACCAGCGCAGCCGCCTCAAAAAAGGGACGGGCGATGTACTGGACCTCTGAAGACCGGCTGCCGGGCAGGACGGCCAGGACCTCGTCGCCGTCCTGCAGGCCCAGCTGGGCCCGGGCTGCTGCGCGGTCGGGCACCATGGGGATCACCCCGGCCAGCGGATGGCCCACGTAGGTGGCGGCAATGCCATGCTGCGCGAGCAACTCCGGCTCGAACGGAAAAATGCACAGCACATGGTCGGCGCTGCGGCGTATTTTCTCCACCCGCTCGGCGCGCCAGGCCCAGATCGACGGGCACACGAAGTGCACCGTTTTGACGCCAGCGGCCCGCAGATCAGCCTCCAGCCCCAGGTTGAAATCGGGCGCGTCCACACCGATGAACACGTCGGGGCGGTCCTTGAGCAGGCGCTCGCGCAGTTGTTTGCGGATGCCCAGCAGCTCGCGCAGGCGGCGCAGCACTTCCATGCTGTAGCCATGCACAGCCAGCTTTTCGCTGGGCCACCAGGCGCTGAAGCCCCGGCGCGCCATCTGCGGGCCGCCGATGCCACAGGACTGCAACCCCGGCCAGTGGGCCTGCATGCCATCGATCAACAGACCGGCGAGCAAATCGCCCGATGTCTCGCCCGCCACCATGGCGATGCGGGGGGAAGCACTCATCGCAGCCCCTCAGCGCGCGATGCCGCGCGTGGACGCATCCAGGAACGCCAGCACCAGTGCGACGTCGTCAGCCGCCTCGGGGTGGGCGGCGGGCAACTCGGCCATGGCGGCGCGCGCGGCTTCCAGTGTCAGCCCCTGGCGGTACAACGCGCGGTGCATCTGCTTGATGCCGGCCACGCGTGCAGCCGAGAAACCCCGGCGGCGCAAGCCTTCCAGGTTGAGCCCCCGCACAGACAGCGGGTTGCCATCCACCATCATGAAGGGCGGCACATCCTGCGACACCGCGCTGGAGAACCCGATCATGGCGTGCGCACCGATCTTCACAAACTGGTGGATACCGGTGAGCCCGCCCACCGTGACCCAGTCGCCAATCAGCACATGCCCTGCCAGCGTGGTGTTGTTGGCCATGGTCGTGTGGTTGCCCACATGGCAGTCGTGCGCGATGTGGGTGTAGGCCATGATCCAGTTGTCGTCGCCAATGCTGGTCTTGCCACCCGCACCCGGAACACCCCGGTTGAAGGTACAGAACTCGCGCACCGTGTTGCGGTCGCCGATGACCAGCTCGGTGTCTTCGCCCTTGTACTTTTTGTCCTGCGGCTCGGCCCCCAGGGACGCGAACTGGAAGATCCGGTTGTCCTGGCCGATGGTGGTGCGGCCCTGGATCACGCAGTGAGGGCCCACGGAACTGCCGGCACCGATCACGACCTGCGAACCGATCACCGCATAGGGCCCCACCGTGACGGAAGGGTCGATGCGGGCACCCGCCTCAACGATGGCAGTGGGATGAATGTTGCTCACGATCCAATGGCCAGAGTCGGTCAGCCCACGCTGCGCATGGTGCACATGAGTTCGGCCTCGCAGGCCACTTCCTCGCCCACACTCGCCACACCCTTGAACTTCCAGATGCCGCCGCGCACACGGTCAATGGTGATGGTCAGAATCAGCTGGTCGCCCGGCTCCACGGGGCGCTTGAAGCGCGCGCCATCGATACCGACAAAGTAGTAGATGTTGTTTTCATCGGGCACCTTGCCCATGGCATCAAAGGCCAGCAGCCCGGCGGCCTGCGCCAGGGCTTCAAGGATCAGCACACCGGGCATCACGGGGCGCCCCGGGAAATGCCCACCAAAATACGGCTCGTTGAAGGTGACGTTCTTGATCGCCTTGATGCGGGTGTTGCTCTCAAGCTCGATCACCTTGTCCACCAGCAGGAAGGGGTAGCGGTGCGGCAGTTGCTTGAGAATTGCGTGGATATCCATCATCGAGTTGTTCTTCCGTTCATGCTGCTTTGAGGGCCTGCTCCAGCGCCTTGATGCGCTCGCGCAGGCTGTGCAGTTGTTTGAGTGTCGCAGCGTTCTTTTCCCACCGCGCATTGTCGTCGATGGGAAACATGCCCGTGTACTGGCCAGGCTGGGTCAGCGACCTAGTGACGACCGTGGCTGCCGAGATATGCACGTTGTCGGCCAGCTCCAGGTGCCCCAGCACAATCGCGCCGCCGCCCACCGTGCAATGCGCGCCAATGGTGGCGCTGCCCGCAATGCCCACGCACCCGGCCATCGCGGCATGTTTGCCGATGTGCACGTTGTGGCCCACCTGGATCAGGTTGTCGAGCTTCACGCCGTCTTCGATCACGGTGTCTTGCAGCGCACCCCGGTCAATGCAGGTATTGGCACCAATTTCCACATCGTCGCCAATGCGCACGGCGCCCAGTTGCTCGATCTTGACCCATTGCCCGTTTTCCGGCGCAAAACCAAAACCGTCGGCCCCGATCACCACGCCGGAGTGCACGATGCAGCGCGCGCCGATATGGCAGTCCTCACCCACGGTGACCCGTGACTTGAGCACGGTGTCGGCACCCACATGCGCTCCGCGCTCGACCACACACAGCGGGCCGATGGTGGCTGTGGGGTGCACCTGGGCCGTGGGGTCCACCACGGCACTGGGATGCACGCCAGCGGGCCGTGCGGGGGCATTGCGCTGCCGCCACAGCTGGGTGGCACGCGCAAAGTAGACATAGGGGTTGTCTGCCACGATGCAGGCGCCCCGCGCCAGTGCCGCTTCGCGCAACGCAGGCGCCACAATGACACAGGCCGCCCGGGAGGCGGCCAGTTGCTGTTGGTAGCGGGGGTTGCTCAGGAAACTGAGGTCCCCGGGGCCTGCAACCTCCAGTGGCGCGATGCGGGCAATGGCGGTGTCACGCGCCCCCCCCTCCAGCGAACCACCGAGCACATCCACAATGTGCCCGAGCAGCAAGGCGCTCACGCGCCACCTGCCCAGCGCTGTGCCGGATTACTTGGCGCCAGCAGCGGCATTCAGCGCCTTGATCACCTTGTCGGTGATGTCATGCTTGGGGTTGATGTAGACGGCCTCTTGCAGGATCACGTCGTACTTCTCGGCCTCGGCCACTTGCTTGACCACCTTGTTGGCGCGCTCCAGCACCTGGGACAGCTCTTCGTTCTTGCGGGCGCTCAGGTCTTCCTGGAACTCACGGCGCTTGCGCTGGAAGTCGCGGTCCTGGTCCACCAGCTGGCGCTGGCGCGTGGTGCGCTGGCTCTCGGCCATGGTGGGGGCTTCGCGTTCGAACTTGTCGGTGGCCGTTTTCAGGGTGTTGCCCAGGTCCACCAGTTCTTTCTCGCGGCGGGAGAACTCCTGCTCCAGCTTGGCCTGCGCAGCCTTGGCGGTGCTGGCTTCACGGAAGATGCGATCGGTATTGACAAAACCGGCTTTGAATTCCTGCGCCTGCGCAGGGGCTGCGACGGCAACAACGCCAAGCAGCAGGGCCACAGAGAGATGGCGAGAAAAGGATTTCATTAGAAAGACGTTCCGATCTGGAATTGCAATTTTTGGATTTTATCGCCAGCGAACTTGCGCACCGGCTGCGCAAACGCCAAACGCAGCGGACCAAGCGGGGAAATCCAGCTCAGCCCCAGGCCCACGGAGGCACGCATGTCACTGAAAGTGACTTTTTCATGCTCTCCATACACGTTCCCCACGTCCACAAAAGTGAACACGCGCAAGGTCCGGTCGTTCCCTGCCCCTGGGAAAGGAGCAATCAGCTCCGCATTCAGGGTCACCTTCTTGGGCCCGCCCAGCGAGGCCCCTGTCACGTCACGCGGGCCCAGCGTGCCCTGGTCAAAGCCGCGCACAGAACCCAGGCCACCCGAATAGAAGTTCTTGAACACCGGGAAAGGACGGCCGTTCATGCCCTTGCCAATGCCCGCCTCCCCATTGAAGGCCACCGTGAAGCGCTTGTTGAGCGGTATGTACTGCTGGTACTGGTAGTTGGCACGCACATAACGCGCATCGCCGGCCACAGACCACTCGGAATTCAGGCGCTGGTAACGGCCCGAATTGGGGGCCAGGGCGCTGTCCCGGTCATCGCGCGACCAGCCCACCGTCAAGGGGATGGAGGTGCTGGTGTAGCCAAACTTGTCGGCGTAGTGCAGATAGGTCGCGGGGATGTTGGTTCCGGGCTTGATCTGGGTCTGCTCCAGGCCGCCGCCAAAGAACACGGTGTCGGTTTCACTGAACGGCACCCCGAAACGCACCGAGGTTCCCGTCGTGACCAGCTGGTAGTTGCCGCCCTGGTCCTCATAGGGTTTGTCGGTGCGGTAGTACACGTCCAGCGTGCGCGAGATGCCGTCGGCCGTGAAATAGGGATTGGTGGTGCTGAACACCAGCGTGCGGCGGTATTTACTGGTGTTGACGTCGATCCCCAGGTAGTTGCCGGAGCCAAAGATGTTCTCCTGCTTGATACCAAAAGAAAGCGAGGCCTTTTCAGCGCTGGAAAAGCCCACCCCCATCTGCAGCGAACCCGTGGGCTTCTCGGCCACATTGATCACCAGATCCACCTGGTCCGGCGCGCCCGGCACTTCCTGGGTCTCGACATTGACTTCCGTGAAGAAGCCCAGGCGGTCCACGCGGTCGCGCGACAGGCGAATCTTGTCGCCGTCATACCACGAGGCTTCGTACTGGCGGAACTCACGGCGGATCACTTCGTCCCGCGTGCGGTTGTTGCCGCTCACATTGATGCGGCGCACATAGGCACGGCGCGATGGCTCGGCCTGCACAACCAGCACAGCGCGGTTGTTTTCGCGGTCGATTTCCGGCACAGCCTCGACCCGGGCGAATGCAAAACCGAACCGCGCAAAGTATTCGGAGAATGCCTTGGTGGTTTCTGTCACCTGATCAGCGTTGTACGGCTCGCCAGGGCGGATCGTCACCAGGGACTTGAACTCGTCTTCACGGTCCAGGTAGTTGCCCTCCAGCTTCACCCCCGACACCACAAAACGCTCACCCTCGGTGATGTTGACGGTGATGGAGATGTCCTGCTTGTCCGGCGAAATCGCCACCTGTGTGGAATCCACACGGAACTCCAGGTAGCCGCGCTGCAGGTAATACGAGCGCAGCGTCTCCAGGTCGGCATTGAGCTTGGCGCGGGAGTAGCGGTCGGACTTGGTGTACCAGCTGAGCCAGCCGCCCGTGTCCTGGTCGAACAGGCCCTTGAGGGTGGATTCGCTGAAGGCCTTGTTGCCCACCAGACGCACTTCCTTGATGCGCGCGGGCTCGCCCTCGACCACCGTGAAGGTCAGGTTCACCCGGTTGCGCTCGATAGGCGTCACGGTGGTCACCACCTCGGCGCCGTACAGGCTCTTGTTGATGTACTGGCGCTTGAGCTCCTGCTCTGCCCGGTCGGCCAGAGCCTTGTCGTAAGGGCGGCCTTCTGCCAGGCCCACATCGCGCATGGCCTTCTTCAAGGCATCCTTGTCGAACTCGCGGGCGCCCGCAAAGTCCACATCGGCGATGGAGGGGCGTTCTTCGACCACCACCACCAGCACGTTGCCACTGGCCTCCAGGCGCACGTCCTTGAACAGGCCCAGGCCAAACAGCGCGCGAATGGCGGCCGCGCCCTTCTCGTCGTTGTAGTCATCACCCACCCGCAGGGGCATGGAGGCAAACACGGTGCCGGGCTCTACACGCTGCAGGCCTTCCACACGGATGTCCTGCACCTTGAAAGGCTCCAGAGCCCATGCCGCATTGGCGGCAAAAACCATGGCGGCAACGGCCGATGCGGTACGCACGCCCAGGCGATTGATGTGTTTTTTCATGAATGAAGCTGGAGCCGCCATTGCAGGGCAATCGCGGCAAAAGGTTAGCCAAAGAGCCGGGTGATATCGTTGAACAGGGCTATGGACATCATGAGAAGCAGGACCGCAACGCCTCCACGCTGCAGACGCTCCATCCATGCGTCCGACACTCCCTTGCCCGTGACACCCTCCCAAAGATAATACATCAGGTGCCCACCGTCCAAGACAGGCAGCGGCAGCAGGTTGAGCACGCCCAGACTCACGCTGATGAGGGCAAGAAACACGAGGTACTGGGTCAACCCCATGCTGGCAGAACGCCCGGCGTAGTCAGCAATCGTCAAGGGACCGCTCAGATTCTTGAGCGAAGCCTCGCCGATCACCATGCGCCCCATCATGCGCAAGGTCAGCACCGACACATCCCAGGTCTTGACCGCCCCAGCCCAGGCGCCTTCGAACAGGCCGTATTCCACGGTCACAAACTCGGGGGGCGCGCCCACAAAGGCACCGATGCGCCCCACCGTGGCGCCCTGATCCTGCTTGGCTTCGGGCAACACATCCAGTGTGAGCAACTGCCCCGCACGGTCAATGCGCCAGGCCTGCGACAAGGGTTCGTTGCCACGCAGCGACTGGCGGATCAGCTCACGCAACTGCTGACCATCCACCACGTCGGTGGCCCCCAGCTTGAGCACCACATCGCCCTCGCGCAAACCGGCACGGGCCGCCGCGCCATCGGGCATGACCTCGCCCAGGACCGGGCGGGTCCACGGGCCCAGAATTCCGATCTTGCGGAACAGCTGCGCATCGGCCTCGCGGCTGTCGATGCCCGACATGTCCAGCAGAATCTCTCGGTGCGCGGCGCCCGCCTGCGGTTTCACATCCAGGCGCACCGCCTGCCCTTCGAGCGCACCACGCGTGAGCAGCCAGCGCAGATCCTCGAACGAGCGGACGGGCTCCATTTCGTCGGCGCCCAGCGCCGCACGCTCCACCAGTTCACCGCCCCGCAAACCCGCTTTGTGCGCGACCGATCCGGCCACGGGACTCGCCAGCAGCGCGCGGGGCTCTTCCACACCATTCCAGTTCACGATGGAATACAGCAGCACCGCCAGCAGCAGGTTGGCCAGGGGCCCGGCAGCCACAATGGCAGCCCGCGAGCGCAGAGGCTGGGTGTTGAACGCAAGGTGGCGCTCTTCGGGCGGCACAGGCGCCTCGCGCTCATCCAGCATGCGCACATAGCCGCCGAGCGGAAAAGCACCGACCACAAACTCCGTGGGAGACCCCTTGGGTTGCCAGCGCAGCAGGGGGTGGCCAAAACCCACGGAGAAGCGCAGCACCTTCACCCCACAGGCCACGGCCACCCGGTAGTGGCCGTACTCATGCACCGCAATCAAAAGACCGAGGGCCAAGACAAAAGCAACAAGGGTCAGCAGCATGGCGAAATGGTTCCGTGGATCGGGAAGGCTCAGGCCGCCAATCGGCCTGCGGCATGCTCGGCGGCACTGCGGGCCTGGGTGTCCAGATCCAGCAGGGCTTCGAGCGAATCCGGCTTGGAGGGCGTCACGGCCTCCAAAGTTGCAAGGTTGACCGCGTGAATGTGGTCAAACCGCAGGCGCCCCGACAAAAACGCCCCCACGGCCACTTCATTGGCGGCGTTCAGCACGGCGGTCGTGCCTTCGGCCGCCTTCAGCGCCTGCCACGAAAGATGCAGGCCAGGGAAACGAACGGCATCAGCCTCTTCGAACGCCAGCGCGCTCAGGGTCGAGAAATCCAGCTTGCTGGCACCGCTGGCAATGCGCTCAGGCCAAGCCAGGCCACAGGCGATGGGCACGCGCATGTCCGGCGTGCCCAGCTGCGCGAGGATGGATGCATCCTTGAACTGCACCATCGAATGGATGATCTGCTGCGGATGGATCACCACCTTGATCTGGTCCGGATGCAGGTCGAACAGCCAGCGCGCCTCGATCACCTCCAGCGCCTTGTTCATCATGGTGGCCGAATCGACCGAGATCTTGCGGCCCATCGAAAAGTTGGGGTGCGCGCAGGCCTGGGCCGGGGTGATGTCGGCCAAAGTGGCGGGGTCGCGCTGGCGGAAGGGCCCGCCGGATGCCGTGAGCAGGATGCTGTCCACCCGGTCGGGCCAGGTGGACGGATCTTCAGGCAGGCATTGAAAGATGGCGGAATGCTCGCTGTCGATGGGCAGCAGCGTGGCGCCGCCCTGGCGCACCGTCTGCATGAACAAGCCACCACCCACCACCAGCGCCTCTTTATTGGCCAGCAGCAATCGCTTGCCTGCCCGGGCGGCAGCGAGGCAAGGCTCCAGACCCGCAGCCCCGACAATGGCGGCCATCACAGCATCCACATCGGGGTGCGACGCTATATTTTCAATAGCATTGACCTCAAACAGGACGCGCGTAGGCAGGCTATTTTCCTTGATTTTTTCAGCCAGCAGCTGCGCATGGGGCGCACTGGCCATCACCGCATAACGGGGCCGGAACTGCGCGCACTGTGCCAGCAACAAATCCACCTGGGTGGCCGCACTCAGTGCAAACACCTCAAAACGGTCCGGGTGGCGGGCCACCACGTCGAGGGTGCTGGTGCCGATGGAGCCGGTGGAGCCGAGGACGGTGATTTTTTGTTTCATCATGGGGTCGTGAGGCGCGTGAGCATCATGGCCAGGGGCAAGGTTGGCAGCAAGGCGTCCACGCGGTCGAGCACGCCGCCGTGCCCCGGCAGCAGTCCACTGCTGTCCTTGACCCCTGCGCTGCGCTTGATGAGCGACTCCACCAGGTCGCCGGACACACTCATGGCCACCATGAACAAGGCCGCGACCACCAGCAGCCACCAGCCCTGCTGGGCCATGCGGCTGTAGAAGCTGGGCACCGCCGCTTGCCAGTAGGCGTCGGCCACCACCCAGACAAAGGCCATGACCACCACGCCCGCCAGTCCGCCCCACACACCCTCCCAGCTCTTGCCCGGGCTGATGGAGGGGGCCAGCTTGCCCTTGGTGAAGCGCAGGCCAAATGCACGGCCCGCAAAGTAGGCAAAGATGTCGGCCACCCACACCAGCAGCAGCACCGACAGCAAGAAGTTGATCCCGACATTGCGCGCCTGCACCACCGCCAGCCAGGCCAGCCACAGGGCCAGCACACCGGCGACCAGGCGCACCACAGCGGGAATGCGGGGCCAGCCCGGCACGCCGGCCTGGAGCAGCCATGCGGCCGCCAGCACCCAGAGCCCGCCCCCCGCGACCCACAGCGCCGTCAGCGGGCGGTCCACCCAGCCCAGCGCCCAGGACCCCGCACACAATGCCGTGCAGACCGCCCCCACGGCCACTGAGCCCGTCTGGCCCAGCCCACTCAAGCGGCCCCACTCCCACGCGCCAGCGGCCATGAGCACCAGCACCACCACGGTAAAGGGCACCGTGGAGGGATAAAAAAGTGCTGGCAGCAAGATGGCCAGCAGAACAAGGGCGGTGATGACACGCTGTTTGAGCATGGGGCCTTTCAGAACCTGCTGGGGTTCTCAGCCCGGCATCGGATCGGGATGCGCGGACAGGATCTGTTCGGAAGTTTTGCCAAAACGGCGCTCGCGGCTGCCGAAGGCGGCAATCGCCTCGTCCAGCGCCGACTCATCGAAGTCCGGCCACAGCCGGTCACTGAACACAAACTCGGCGTACGCAGATTGCCACAGCAGGAAGTTGCTGATCCGCATTTCGCCGCCGGTGCGGATCACCAGGTCCGGGTCGGGCACATGGGACATGCCCATCGCCCCGTGCAGGCTGGCCTCGGTGATGGGCTCGCCGCGCGCCGCCAACGACGCTGCCGCCTGGGCAATGTCCCAACGGCCGCCGTAGTTGAAACACACATTGAGCACCAGGCGCGTGTTTTCGGCCGTGGCGGCCTCTGCCTGCACCAGGCCGTCGCGGACCTTCTGCGAGAGACCCGCGCGTTCACCCACAAAGTACAGGCGCACACCGTCTTTCTTGAGCTGCGGCACTTCGCGGCCCAGCGCCAGCGCGAGCAGCTCCATGAGGCCCGACACCTCGTCGGCAGGGCGGTTCCAGTTTTCGGAAGAGAACGCAAAAACGGTCAACACGCCCACGCCGCGCTCAGCGCAGGCGCGCACACAGCGGCGCAGCGAATCAACCCCCTGCTTGTGGCCCGCCAGGCGCGGCAGAAAGCGGCGCTTGGCCCAGCGGCCGTTGCCATCCATGACGATGGCGATGTGGTGTGGCACCACCGGAGAAGCAGACATGGGAACGATCAAGCCCTGGGGGCTCAAACCGCCATGATTTCCTGCTCTTTGGCGGCCACCAGCGCATCGATCTCGGCGATGTGCTTGTCGGTGAACTTCTGCACGTCGGTTTCGGCGCGCTTCTGGTCGTCTTCGGATGCCAGCTTGTCCTTGACCAGCTTCTTGACCGATTCGTTCGCGTCACGACGCAGGTTACGCACAGCAATCTTGGCGCTTTCGCCCTCGTTGCGCGCCAGCTTGGTCATTTCCTTGCGGCGCTCTTCGCTCATGGGTGGCATGGGCACGCGAATCAGGTCGCCCATGGAGGCCGGATTCAGGCCCAGATCGCTTTCGCGAATGGCCTTCTCGATCTTGGCGCCCATGCCCTTTTCCCAGGGTTGCACGCTGATGGGGCGGGCGTCCAGCAGGTTCACCTTGGCCACCTGCGAGATGGGCACCGGCGAGCGGAAGTAGTCGACATGAACCTGCTCCAGCATGCCCGGGTGCGCCCGGCCGGTG
>Ga0187843_10002661_pt1 | contig 10686 bp, 10 predicted proteins | sample SpaLakP09_SKY_43_FD_134516 | JGI IMG/M metagenome (GOLD analysis project Ga0187843, IMG submission 134516) | Oligotrophic lake water microbial communities from Sparkling Lake, Wisconsin, USA - SP09_SKY_43 | ecosystem: Environmental > Aquatic > Freshwater > Lake | place: USA: Sparkling Lake... | reverse complement strand
GCCAACCCCGCCGGCGTGGCGCGCGCGCAGGCCTGCGGCATCAACCCGCCTTCCAACACCACACGCGCCTGCATCAGCTCCAGCGGGCTTTCGCCCAGGCCGGCGGTGGCTTCAGGGTCGGGGTCGCCGCTGCCGCGCACATAGATGCCGGCGCCCATGCGCACCTCCACGCAGCCGGCAATCTCCAGCGCGATGAGCGCCTCGCGCACCGAGGGCCGCGACACGCCGAGCTGGATGGCCAGCTCGCGCTCCGGCGGCAGGCGGCTGCCCACGCCGTAGCGGCCCTGGCGAATCAGGTCGCGCAGTTGATCGGCGATCTGGTGATACAGGCGCCGGCTGTCGGCGCCCTTGAGCTGTTCGATCATGTCGGCATTGTGGCCTTACCGGTCAGGCCAGTCATCCAAAAATCACCCGATCGGGTTTGTACGGTAAGGCCAATTTAGTCTGCGAACCTAGACTGGCGATGTGACAACGCTTGCCTCATCCCCGCCCGCCCCCCTGGCCGGCAAGACCATCCTCATCACCGCCGCCGCCCAGGGCATTGGTCGGGCCAGTGCGCTGGCCTGCCTGGCTGCCGGGGCCGAGGTCATCGCCACCGACATCCAGGCCGAAGGCCTGGAGACGCTGGTGACCGAGGCCGACCCTGAGCATGCAGCCCGCCTGCGCACCGCGCGGCTGGATGTGCGCGACACGGCCGCCGTCAACGCGCTGGCCACCGAGCTGCCCCCGTTGCACGGGCTGTTCAACTGCGCCGGCTTCGTTCACAACGGCACGGTGCTGGACTGCGACGAGGCTGCCTGGGACTTCAGCATGGACCTGAACGTGAAGAGCATGCTGCGCACGCTGCGCGCCTTCCTGCCCGGCATGCTGGCCGAAAGCCAACGCACGGGCGCGGGTGCGGCGGTGCTGAACATGGCGTCGATGGCGTCGTCGATCAAGGGCTTTCCGAATCGCTTTGCCTACTGCACGACCAAGGCGGCCGTCATCGGCCTGACCAAGTCCGTCGCGGCCGACTACGTCAAGCAAGGCCTGCGCTGCAATGCGCTGTGCCCGGGCACGGTGGACACGCCCTCTCTGCGCGGCCGCATCGCGGCGGCGGCAGACCCGGTGCAGGCCGAGAAGGACTTCATCGCCCGCCAGCCCATGGGCCGGCTGGCGACGGTGGACGACATTGCGCCGCTAGTGGTCTTCCTGCTCAGCGACGCATCGCGCTTCATCACCGGCCAGGCGGTGTCCGTTGACGGCGGCGTGACCATCTGACCGTGAAGGTTGATTCGCATCAGCACTTCTGGCGCCTGAGCCGTGGCGACTACGACTGGCTGGACGTCAGCGACCCGGCCCTCGCGCCGCTGGCCCGCGACTTCGAGCCCGCCGACGTGACGCCGCTGCGCGAGGCCAACGAGGTGACGCAGCTTGTCCTGGTCCAGGCCGCCGCCACCGAGGCCGAGACCGACCACCTGCTGGCGCTGGCCGATGCGCACGAAGAGATTGCCGGCGTCGTCGGCTGGGTCGACCTGGCCGACGCCAGCCGACTGCCGACGCTGCAGCGCTGGGCAAAGCACCCCAAGTTCAAGGGCGTGCGGCCCATGCTCCAAGACCTGCCCGACGCCAACTGGCTGGACACCGGCCCGGCAGCGGCGATGGTGCAGGCGCTGGTCGACCTGGGTCTGCGCCTGGACGCCCTCGTCAAGACCGAGCACCTGCCCGCCCTCGCCCGCTTCGCCGCGCGTTGGCCCACACTGCCTATCGTCATCGACCACGCTGCAAAGCCCGCCCTCACCCAAGGCTGGCGCGCGCCCTGGGCCAAGGCCTGGCGCAACGGCCTGGCCGAGCTGGCCCGCCACCCACAGGTCTGCTGCAAGTTCTCGGGCCTGCTCACCGAAATGCCCGCCCGCGCCGACCCGGCCGAGTTGCTCGCACCGGTCTGGCAGACGCTGCTTGACCGTTTCGGCCCCGAGCGGCTGATGTGGGGCAGCGACTGGCCGGTGCTCAACCTCGCGGCGGGCTACGACAGCTGGGTGGAGCTGGCCGGCGACTGCATCGCCACGCTGCCCGCCAGCGGCCAGACGGCTGTCTGGCGTGGCACGGCGGCGCGCTTTTACGGGCTGGCTTCGTGAGCCTCCTGGAAGCCCGCAACCTCAGCAAAGCCTTCGCCGGCGTGACCGTGCTGCAGGGCATTTCCTTCGACGTGAAAGCCGGCGAAGTGCATGCACTGATGGGCGAGAACGGCGCGGGCAAATCGACCTTGATGAAGATCCTGGCCGGCGTGCACACGGCCGACTCGGGCGAGGTGCTGCTCAACGGCAAACCGGTGCAGCCAAACAGCCCGCGCGAGGCGCAGGACCTGGGCATCGCGCTCATCCACCAGGAGCTGCAGCTGATGCCCGACCTCAGCGCGGCGGCCAATGTCTTCATCGGCCGCGAACCACGCCGTGCCGGCTGGCTGCTGGACCACGCCCGCCAGCTCGCCGACACGCGTGCGCTGTTCGAGCGCCTGGGCTTGAACCTTGACCCGCGCCGCACGGTGGGGGGCCTGAGCGTGGCCCAGCAGCAGATGGTGGAGATTGCCAAGGCGCTGTCGCTGAAGGCCCGCGTCCTCATCATGGACGAGCCCACCGCCGCGCTGAACCCGGCCGAGGTGGAGGAGCTGTTCCGCGTCGTGCGCCAGCTGCGCGCGGATGGCGTGGGCATCGTCTACATCTCGCACAAGATGGACGAGCTGCAGCGCATCGCCGACCGCGTGACGGTGCTGCGCGATGGCCGGCACATTGCCACGCTGGCGGTGGCCGGCGCGGACATGGACGAACTCATCCACCTGATGGTGGGCCGCGAGCTGCAGCAGGCCGCGCACACCGCGCCCGACCTGAGCGCCGCGCCCGTGGTGCTGGAAACGAAACACCTGAGCCGTGGCCGTGCCGTGCGAGATGCGTCGTTCACGCTGCGCCGGGGCGAGATCCTGGGCTTTGCCGGCCTGATGGGCGCCGGCCGCACCGAGCTGGCCCGCCTCGTCTTCGGCGCCGACCGGCGCGAGAGCGGCGAGGTGCTGGTCAACGGCAAGCCCGCCAACATCCGCAGCCCGGCCGACGCGGTGGCGCATGGCATCGCCTACCTGTCCGAAGACCGCAAGGGCCTGGGCCTGGCGACCGGCCTGGACGTGGAAGCCAACCTGCTGCTGCCCAGCCTGGCCCGCTTCACCGGCGCGTTAGGCCACATCAACCGCCGCGCCGGCCAGGCGGCAGCACAGCAGTTCGTCGAGCGCCTGGGCATCAAGACACCGTCGCTGGGCCAGACCGTGGCGCGACTCTCGGGCGGCAACCAGCAGAAGATCGCGCTGGCCAAATGGTTATTGCGCGACTGCGACATCCTCATCGTTGACGAACCGACTCGCGGCATCGACGTGGGCGCCAAGGCCGAGATCCACCGCCTGTTGCGCGAGCTGGCTGCCAGCGGCAAGGCGCTCATCGTCATCTCCTCCGAACTGCCCGAGCTGCTGGGCCTGGCCCACCGAATCCTCGTCATGTGCGAGGGCCGCATCAGCGGCGAGCTCAGCGCCGCAAGCGCCACCCAGGAAGCGCTGATGGCGCTGGCCACGCGCAGCGAGACCGAACCCGCATGACCACACTTCCCTTCTCTCCCGCCGCCATGCAGCGCCTGCTCGCCTTCGCCGGCCTCGTCGCGCTGGTCGTGGTCTTCAGCATCGCCTCCGACAACTTCCTGCAGACCGACAACCTCGTCAGCATCCTGCAGGCCACGGCCGTCAACGGCGTGCTGGCCATCGCCTGCACGCTGGTCATCGTCAGCGGTGGCATCGACCTGTCGGTGGGCTGCCTGATGACCTTCTGCGCCGTCGTCACGGGCGTGGTGCTGACGAACTGGGGGATGCCGTTGCCGCTGGGCATCCTCGCCGCGATTGCGACCGGCGCGGTCTGCGGCGGGGTGTCGGGCTGGCTGGTGGCGCAGCTGCGCGTGCCGCCCTTCATCGCCACGCTGGGCATGATGATGCTGCTCAAGGGCCTGGCCCTCGTCATCTCGGGCAGCAAGCCCATCTACTTCCTGGACACGCCGGGCTTCGAAGCCATCGCGCAGGAGTCGTTGCTGGGTGCGGTCCTGCCAGCGCTGCCCATTCCCAACTCGGTGCTCATCCTGTTCGCGGTGGCCATCTTCGCCAGCTGGCTGCTGAGCCAGACGCTGTTCGGCCGCTACGCCTTCGCGCTGGGCAGCAACGAGGAAGCGGCGCGGCTGTCTGGCCTGCAGGTCAAGCGCTGGAAGGTGGCGGTCTACGCAGTGGGCGGCGCCATCTGCGGCATCGCGGGGCTGTTGATTGCGTCTCGACTCAACTCGGCCCAGCCCGCGTTGGGACAAGGCTACGAACTGGACGCCATCGCGGCCGTCGTCATCGGCGGCACCTCGCTGGTCGGCGGCCGTGGCTCCGTGCTCGGCACGCTGATCGGCGCCTTCATCATGAGCGTGCTGGCCAACGGCCTGCGCATCCTCAACGTGCCGCAGGAATGGCAGACGGCGCTGACGGGAATCATCATCGTGCTGGCGGTGTATCTGGACATCCTGCGGCGCGGGAAAGACTAGGAGACAACGAATGAAACGCCGCCTTCTTCTGTTGACTGCCCTGCTGGCCGCCACGGCCCAGGCGCAACAGACCATCTACATCCCCCTCATCTCCAAAGGCTTCCAGCACCAGTTCTGGCAGGCCGTGAAGGCAGGCGCCGAGCAGGCGGGCAAGGACTACAAGGTCCGCGTCACCTTCGAAGGCCCAGAGAGCGAGGCCATGGTGGACAAGCAGATCGACATGCTGGCCGCCGCACTCGCCAAGAAGCCGCAGGCCATCGCTATTGCCGCGCTGGACAGCAAGGCCACCATCCCGCTGCTGCGCAAGGCACAGGCGGCCAAGATCCCGGTCATCGCCTTCGACTCGGGCGTGGACAGTGACATTCCGCTGACGACCGCCAGCACCGACAACCGCGCCGCCGCCGCACTCGCCGCCGACAAGCTCGCCGCGCTGATCGGCGGCGAGGGCGAGGTGGCCGTCGTGGGCCACGACCAGACCAGCCGCACCGGCATCGAGCGCGTCGAGGGCTTCGTGAACCGGCTCAAGGCCGCTCACCCCAAGGTGCGCGTCGTGACCGTGCAATACGGCGGTGGCGACCATCTCAAGTCCACCGAGGTCGCCAAGTCCATGCTGCAGGGCAACCCCAAGTTGAAGGCCCTCTTCGGCACCAACGAGGGCTCGGCCATCGGCATCGTCAACGCGGTGCGCGAGATGAAGCGCAGCAACGTGACCGTCGTTGGCTTCGACTCCGGCAAGCAGCAGAAGGACGCCATCGCCAGCGGCGCCATGGCCGGCGCCATCACGCAGAACCCCGTGGGCATCGGCTACCGCACCGTCGAGGCCGCCGTGAAGGCGCTCAAGGGCGAGGCCCTGCCCAAGGCCATCGATACCGGCTACTACTGGTACGACAAGACCAACCTGCGCGATCCCAAGATCGCCGCAGTGCTGTATGACTAACTTCTCAAAAGAGCGAACATGAAACTCCTCCGCTACGGCCCCCCGGGCCAGGAACGCCCCGGCCTGCTCGACAACGACGGCCGCGTGCGAGACCTCTCCGCTGTCGTCGACGACATCGCCGGTGACGTGCTCACGCCTGCCGGCCTGGAGCGCCTGCGTGCCGTCGACCCCGCCACGCTGCCGCTGGTGGCCGGCACGCCGCAGCAAGACCTGCGCGTGGGCCCCTGCGTCGGCCGCGTCGGCAAGTTCATCTGCATCGGCCTGAACTACGCCGACCATGCCGCCGAATCCGGCCTGCCGGTGCCCACCGAGCCGGTCGTCTTCGCCAAGTGGACCAGCGCCATCTGCGGCCCCGACGACAACGTGAAGATCCCGCGTGGCTCGGTCAAGACCGACTGGGAGGTGGAGCTGGGCGTGGTCATCGGCCAGGGCGGCGCCTACATCGAGGAAGCCGACGCGATGAAGCATGTGGCCGGCTACTGCGTCGTCAACGACGTGTCCGAGCGCGAATGGCAGCTGGAGCGCGGCACGCAGTGGGACAAGGGCAAGGGCTGCGACACCTTCGGCCCCATCGGCCCCTGGCTGGTCACCGCCGACGAGGTGCCCAACCCGCAGGAGCTGAACCTCTGGCTGGAGATCGACGGCCACCGCTTCCAGAACGGCAACACGCGCACCATGGTGTTCAACGTGGCGCAGATCGTGAGCTACCTCAGCAAGTTCATGAGCCTGCAGCCCGGGGACGTCATCTCCACCGGCACGCCGCCCGGTGTGGGCCTGGGCCAGAAGCCGCCGCTCTATCTGAAGCCCGGCCAGACCATGAAGCTCGGCATCGAGGGCCTGGGCGTGCAGACGCAAAAGACAGTCGCCGCCTGACCATGACCCGCATCACCAGCCTGCGCACGATGGACGTGCGCTTCCCCACGTCCCAGCACCTCGACGGCTCGGACGCGATGAACCCCGACCCGGACTACTCGGCCGCCTACGTCATCCTGGAGACCGACCAGCCCGGGCTGGAGGGCCACGGCCTGACCTTCACCATTGGCCGCGGCAACGACATCTGCTGCGCGGCCATAGCGGCGATGCGGCATCTCGTCGTCGGCCTGGAGCTGAGCTGGATCGCCGCCGACATGGGCCGCTTCTGGCGCCATGTCACGTCCGACAGCCAGCTGCGCTGGATAGGCCCGGACAAGGGCGCCATCCACCTGGCCACTGGCGCCGTTGTCAACGCCGTCTGGGACCTGTGGGCCAAGGCCGAGGGCAAGCCGGTGTGGAAGCTTGTCGCCGACATGAGCCCGGCGGAACTCGTTCGCTGCATCGACTTCCGCTACATCACCGACTGCATCACGCCGGATGAGGCCCTGGCCCTGCTGACCCGCGCCGCCGAGGGCAAGGCCGAGCGCCTGGCCACGCTGGAGCGCGAGGGCTACCCCTGCTACACCACGTCCGCCGGCTGGCTGGGCTACCCCGACGACAAGCTGCGCCGCCTGTGCCAGCAGGCCGTGGACGCCGGCTTCAACCACGTCAAGCTCAAGGTCGGCCGCGACCGCGAGGACGACATCCGCCGGCTGCGCATCGCCCGCGAGGTGCTGGGGCCGGACCGCCAGCTGATGATCGACGCCAACCAGGTCTGGGACGTACCCGTCGCCATCGACTGGCTCAAGGACCTGGCCTTCGCCAAGCCCTGGTTCATCGAGGAGCCCACCAGCCCCGACGACGTGGAAGGCCACCGCGCCATCCGTGAAGCCATCGTGCCCATGCAGGTCGCCACCGGCGAGATGTGCCAGAACCGCATCCTGTTCAAGCAGTTCATGATGCGCGGCGCCATCGACGTGGTGCAGATCGACAGCTGCCGGCTGGGCGGCGTCAACGAGATCCTGGCCGTCATGCTGATGGCCGCCAAGCTGGGCCTGCCCGTGTGCCCGCATGCCGGCGGCGTGGGCCTGTGCGAGTACGTGCAGCACCTGTCCATGATCGACTACCTCTGCATCGCCGGCACCCGTGAGGGTCGCGTCATCGAGTACGTGGACCATCTGCACGAGCACTTCGTCGACCCCTGCGTCATGCGCGGCGCGGCCTACATGCCGCCTGAGGCGCCGGGCTTCTCGATCACGATGAAGGCGGCGTCGCTGGAACAGTACCGCTTTGGAGCTTGAGATGGATCTCGGGCTGCGCGACAAGGTCTTCATCGTCACCGGCGGCGGCGCCGGTATCGGCGCGGCCATCTGCGCGGCGCTGGCGCGTGAAGGCGCCCGGCCCGTCAGCCTGGGCCGGGGCGCGGCCGCCGAGCATGCAGCCCGCCACTTCGAGCTGGAGCTCGAAGACGAAGCGGCCGTGCGTGCCGCCGTGGACGCAACGCTCGCCCAGTTCGGCGCCATCCATGGCCTCGTGAACAACGCCGGTGTCAACGACGGCGTCGGCCTGGATGCCGGCCCGGCCGCCTTCCGCGCCTCGCTGGAACGCAACCTCGTCCACGCCTACCTGCTGGCCCACCTCTGCACGCCAGCGCTGAAGGTCGCGCGCGGCAGCATCGTCAACATCTCGTCCAAAACCGCCGTGACCGGCCAGGGCGGCACCAGCGGCTACACGGCTTCAAAAGGCGCGCTGCTGTCCCTGACCCGCGAATGGGCGGCCGCACTGCGCCACGACGGCATCCGCGTCAACGCGGTGGTGCCCGCCGAGGTCATGACGCCGCTGTATCAGCACTGGCTGGACAGCTTCCCCGACCCCGAGGCTCAGCTCACCGACATCGCCCGGCGCATCCCGCTGGGGCAGCGGTTGACGACGGCGGACGAGATTGCCGACACGGTGGTCTTCCTGTTGTCGGAGCGGGCGGGCCACACGACGGGGCAGTGGGTGTTTGTCGACGGGGGCTACACGCATCTGGACAGGTCGCTGGGCTGAGGCGGCTGAGCGGCTGTCAGCCAGGGCCTGTCAACACGACGGCAGTGCTGGCGGTGACGCCGGGCGGGAAGGCCGGGAAGTTGAGGCGCCCTTCTTCGGTTCTGTACGCGCGTCAGCGGCTGCGACGACCCATTCGCTGAGCCACGTCCTGGCGCCGATCCTGGTGCTGACTGTGAAGACGGCGCCGCAGGTAGGCGCTGTAGCCCACATGGCCCAGCCAATAGACCAGCAAACCCAGGATCAGCAGCGCCGGCAGGAACAACCAGCCCTGCAGCGCCTTGGGGAACAGCTGCGACTGGCCCAGGAACAAGGCGTTGGCCGCGATGAAGAACGCCACGGTCATGCGCCACAGATGGCGGGCCAGGCGCATCGCGCCGCCAACGCCGCGCCGCAGGATCAGCCGCAGATCCCCCACCGCCGCCAGGCTGCCGATGATGATGAACATCACGAACGCGGCGGCCGGCTGACCGTCGAGCTTGCCCGTCGGGCTTTGCGCCGCCAGGCTAATCAAGTAGGCGCTGGCGCCCACCAGGGTCGAAGAGGTCAGCAGCAGGCCGTAGTCAAACGCACCGATCTGACCTGGCTTGCGCTTGACGGCCGCCCAGCTGCTGAGCACCAGGTAGAACGTCAGCACCCCGGCGATGACCGAGGCCCGTTCGGGCGTGGGCAGAAACGGCGCCACGGTGGCACCGATGGCGGACATGACCAGCATGGATACGACAAAGACATTGCCAGCCAGGCGGTGCCCGCGCGAGCCCTTGCGGAAGACAAACGCGGCGGCGCCCGACAGCAGACCGACCGTGCCCGCGCCGATGTGCAGGTACAGCACCACGGCGGCGGCGGCATGCACAAGCACGTGGCTGTCGGGGGCGATGTACAGGACGCTCATTTCGACTGCCTCTCAAAGAAGGCCCAGATCAGCGCCGGCCCATTGGGCTCCATGGGGGACGGCCCCAACAGGCGGGGGCGGCGCGCCCAGGGCTGGGGCAGCCCGTGTCCGGCGCCGTGCAGGGTCACCAGTTCCACCTCGGTGCTGCCGCCGGCGGCTCGCCAGCGCGCGTGTTCGACACGCGTGCCCTGGGCCGTTTGCGTCAGGCTGACCTGGGGCTTGCCGGCGATGGCGTTGCGGTCCGCGAGGTACTGGGCCGACGCGGTGGACGAGATGACCTGCCCGCCCTTGTAGAACAGCCCCAGCAGGTTGATCTCGCCGCCGGCATAGGGCACCAGCGGGTCCTCGGTGCCGTTCAGGATCATGGTCGAGGGGGTCTGCGCCACTGGCTGGCACTGGAAGTTCTGCGGCGCCGGCACGTTGGCCAGCGCGGCGGCGACCGCGCGGTAGCGCTGCGGGTGCTCCAGCGCCAGGCGCAGGGCCATGGAGCCACCGTTCGACACCCCGGCCACAAACACTCGCCTGGGGTCAACACCGAGCTCGCCCACCAGTTTGTCCACCAGCGCGGCCAGGAAGCCGGCATCGTCGGCGCGCACGCCGTTGACTGCCGTGTCGCCAATGGAGCTGCAATCGTTCCAGTCGAAAGCGAACGACTTGGGGTAGACCACGGCAAATCCATGCTGGTCGGCCAGGCGCTCGAAGCCATAGCCGGTGCCCAGGCGAATGGCCTGCGGGCCCTCGCCCGAGCCGTGCAGCACCAGCACCAGCGGCGCCCCCTGGGGCAGGCCCTTGGGCACATAGGTGCGATAGCTGCGCTTGAGGCCTGCCACTTCCATGGAGGCCTTGCTGAGCGTGCCCGAGAGCTGTGGCAACTCCGGCTCGGGCGTGTAGAGGAAATAGGCGAACAGGGCGGCCGCCAGCGCCACCAGCGCGAGCAGGCTCAGCAGGCCGGTCAACAGGAGGCGAGGCAGTCTTTTCATGGCAAGGCGGTCAATGCGGTTAGGTCGCCACTGTGACCTGTGCCGGCCTGCAGCGGGGCTGGCGCCCGATCAAGCACGCCGTTGCGCTGACGAGTGACGCCTGGCGACGACCAACGACGCCAGCGCCGGCCAGGCGGCCTGCGGCGTCATTCGTCCCGGCCCGCCGTGCTTGAGCACCCGCACGGCGTAGCTGGTCTGAGAGGCGGCGTGTGCGGCCCAGCGACCCAAAACAATGGCCCATCGCTTCGAAATTGCTTCGAACTTCAAGCCGCAACCGCCCTCCCGGAAAGCCATCCATCCATGAAAACGCCCCACAACCGCCGCACCCGTTTGATGACCGCCGTCCTGGCCGCCCTGGCCTTGGGCACCGCGCTGGCCACTGCCCAAGCCGCCGT
>Ga0187843_10002660_pt1 | contig 10691 bp, 12 predicted proteins | sample SpaLakP09_SKY_43_FD_134516 | JGI IMG/M metagenome (GOLD analysis project Ga0187843, IMG submission 134516) | Oligotrophic lake water microbial communities from Sparkling Lake, Wisconsin, USA - SP09_SKY_43 | ecosystem: Environmental > Aquatic > Freshwater > Lake | place: USA: Sparkling Lake... | reverse complement strand
CGGCTGCGGCCATTGCCGCCACACGGGCTACCGCGGCCGGCGCGCGGTCAGCGAGCTGCTGTGCCTGGACGACGAGCTGCGCGACCTCATCGCCAGCCGCGCGCCGCTGGGCCGCATCAAGGAGGCCGCGCGCGGGCGCGGCATGCGTTCGCTGCGCGACGCGGCGGTGGCGCTGGTGCTGCGCGGCGAATCGACGCTGGAGGAGCTGGAACGTGTCACGCTCGCCGACTGAACGGCTGCTGCTGGCGGCCGACGCGGTGCTGGACGCGGGCGGCCAGGCCTGGCCCGACTTCGCCGCCTGGTGCGCGGCCCACGTCGGCGCACGCGTGGCGCTGCTTGCCGGACCCGACCGCATGCACAGCCTGCTGGTGCCCGACGACCTGCCGCTGGCGGACGACGACGCGCTGCTGGGCTACGCGCGGCTGCAGTTCACGCACTACTTCGGCCCGGCCGCGCAAGCCTGGCCGCTGGCCGCGTGGCCGCGCGGCGCCTGCGCGCTGGCCGGCGTCGACCTTGCCGCGCTGCGGGCCACCGCGGCTGTGCACCGCGTGCGCATCGCGTCGCTGCGGCCAAGCTGGACGCTGGCTCCCGCCGACGACGGCGACTGCGCCCTCGTCGACGGCGGCATGCTGACCTGGCTGCGCCGCCGCGACGGCCACCTCGTCGAGCTGCAGCAGCGCCATGCCGACGACGAGCTGCTGAACGAGCTGAAGGGCGCACGCGTCGTCCACGCGAAGAACTTGCTGACGGAACCCGGTGGGGTAACCGCGCCGGACTTCATCGCCCAGCCCTCGCGTGCCCGGCCGCTGCTCTGGGCCTGGGCCGCGACGGCAGCGGCGGCCTGCGTGCTCGTCGCGTTGCAGGCACAGAGCCAGCACGAGGAAGGACAGCGCCTTGCCGAGCAGGCCGCCGTGCTGGACCGCATGGCCCGCCCAGCCGTGACGGCCAAGGCCAAACCGCTCAACCCCGCGGCCCGCAGCCGCGCCTGGGCCGTGTCGCGCCAGCTGGGCACCGACTGGCCCGCGCTGTGGACCGATTTCGAACGCGCGCTGCCGCCCGGCCTGCAACTCGCCGCGCTGGACCTGGACCGCCAGGCGCTGCGGCTGGAAGGCCAGGCCGGCGACCCCGACGCCGTGACCCGCCTCATCGACCACCTGGCGATGGATGCCGCGCCGGGCGACGAGGTGGTGCTGACGCGCCTGCAGCGCCCCGAGTCGCCCGCGGACACGAGCATGCTGCGCTTCGAGCTGGTGCGCCGCGCGGGAGCCGCCCAATGAGCAAGCGCTGGCTGCAAAAGGCCCGTCGCCTCGGCTGGCCCGCCGCGCTGGCCGTGGTGTTGACACTCGCCGCCGTCATCGGCGCGGCATGGCTGCCGCAGGAGCAGGCGAAGCTCGATGCGCAGCGCCACGCACTCTTCGCCCGCCGCACCGCGCTGCAGCCTCGCGCGGCGAACAGCGTTCCCACCGACGACGGCCGTGCCCTGGCCGCCAGCCTGCCGCCCGACAGCGAACGACAGGCCCGAACCGCAGCGCTGATGTCGCTGGCCACCGAGCTGGGCCTGCCCTGGCCGCGCAGCGAGTTCCGCTACCAGGCCGACCGCGAGCTGGGCCTGGCGCAGTACCGCATCGCCATGCAGCTCAGCGGCCGCTACGGCGCGCTGCGCGACTTCGTCGCCGAGGCGCTCCGACGCGACCCCGCGCTCGCGCTGGAAACGCTGCGCCTGCGCCGCGAGCCCAACGGCATGCTGAAGGCCGAGCTGGCCTGGGTGCTTCACATGCAATCGGCAAAGTGATGAAGAAGCCCGCACCCCGCCAGCTGGCCCTCTTCGGTGCGCTGGGTCTCAGCCTCGCGGCGACGGCCTGGGTGTCACGCGACGGCGGGGCCGAGCCCGTTGCCGCCGCGCCGTCGCACCGCACGATGGCGGCTGCAGTGCCATCGACCCCGACCGAGTGGCCCGGCCCCGCCGCCAGCGCCCGTGCTGCCTGGCCACCGGCCGATGTGCAAGCCCGCGCCGCCTGGGGTGAAGCGCCCCCCGTCGCCGCCGCACCCGCGCCGCCACCGCCGGCCGACCCCGTCGATGAGCCGCCACCGGCCCCGGCCGCACCGCCCTTCCCCTACCAGTTCGTCGGCCGCCTGACCGACGGCGCTGCCCGCGCCGTGCTCGACAGCGCCCGGCGCAGCACTGTCGTCGGTGCGGGGGACGTGGTGGACGGTCAGTGGCGCGTCGACGCCGTCGAGGCCGGCGGGCTGCGCCTGACCTATCTGCCGCTGGGCCTGGCCCAGTTCATTCCGTTCGCCGCCGCATGACCCGCCTGCCCGCCATCGCCCTCGTCATCGCTCTCGTCCTGGGACTGGCCGCCTGCGCCAACCCCGCGCTGCGCGAGGCCGACACGCTGGCCCGCCGCGGCGAACCCGAGGCCGCTTGGCGGCTGCTGCGCGATGCCGCGGCGTCGGCGCCGCAGGACAACGAGCTGCGCAGTGCGGCCCAGCGCCAGCGCGAACTGAGCCTCGTGGCGCTGGCGACGCAGGCCGAAACCGCACGCGCCACCGGCCAGCTCGACGCCGCGGCCGAGCTGCTCGCACGCATGGAAGCGGTCGACGCGCAGGCTCCGCGCACGCGCTCGCTGCAGGCCGCGCTGCGCCGTGCACGCGACCACCAGGACCGCCTGGCGCAGGCCGCCCGCCAGCTGCAGGCCGGCCAGCCGGACGCGGCACGCGCGTGACGGCGTCGCGTGCTGGCCGAGGACCCCGGCCAGCCGCAGGCGCTGGCGCTGCAGCAGAAGCTGCGCCAGCGCTACGCGCCGCCGCCCGTGCCGTCCGCGCTGGCCGCGGCCTACCAGAAGCCGGTGAGCCTGGAGTTCCGCGACGCGCCGCTGCGCACCGTGTTCGAGGCGCTGGGCCGCGGCGCCGGCGTCAACTTCGTCTTCGACAAGGAGGTCAAGGGCGACGCGCGCATCAGCATCTACCTGAAGGACGTCAGCGTCGACGAGGCCATGCGCGTGGTGCTCAGCACCCAGCAGCTGGAGCGCAAGCTGCTGAACGGCAACTCGGTGCTGATCTACCCCAACACGCCACAGAAGCAGCGCGAGCACCAGGAGCTGGTCACGCGCAGCTTTTACCTGAACAACGCCGACGTGAAACAGGCCCAGGCGCTGGTGCGCATGATGGCCAAGACGCGCGACCTGTTCATCGACGAGCGGCTCAACCTGCTGGTCGCGCGCGACACGCCGGAGGTCATCGCGATGATCGAGCAGCTCGTCGCCGGGCTGGACCTGCCCGAGCCCGAGGTCATGCTGGACGTGGAAGTGCTGGAGATCGGCTCCGACCGCAGCGAAGAGGCCGGCCTGAATTGGGCCACCGACGCGACCTACGGCAGCACCGACGGCGCGGCGATGGTGCCGTGGAGCTCGCGCGGGAGCTTCCGCACGCTGGTGGCCAACCCGGTTGTCGCCGCGCGGCTGAAGGGCTCGACGGGCACGACCAACCTGCTGGCCAACCCCAAGCTGCGCGCGCGCAACAAGGAGAAGGCCAAGATCCAGATCGGCGACCGCGTGCCGGTGTTCACGAGCACCTCCACGGCCAACGTCGGCGTGTCCACCGCCGTGACCTATCTCGACGTGGGGCTCAAGCTCGAAGTCGAGCCCACCGTGCAACTGGACAACGAGGTCATCATGAAGGTGAATCTCGAGGTCAGCAGCCTAGGGCAGAAGGAGAGCTCCGGCGGCTCGCAGCCCACCAGCGCCTACCGCATCGGCTCGCGCACGGCTAGCACGTCGCTGCGGCTGCGCGACGGCGAGACGCAAGTGCTTGCTGGCCTCATCAACGACGAGGACAGCAAGAGCATCAGCGGCGTTCCCTACGCGTCCGAGACGCCGCTGCTTGGCCGGCTGTTCGGCGTGCACACCGACACCCGCAAGAAGACCGAGATCGTGCTGCTCATCACGCCGCACGTGCTGCGCAACGTCAGCCTGCCGGACGCCAGCCAGACCATCCTCGCCTCGGGCTTCGACGCCAACCCGGGGGCAGAGGGCGTGCGCCTGCGCCCGCGCGCCAGCGTGGCCGCACCGCTGGCGGGCGAGCTGCCGGGCGCGGCCCCGGCCGCCCCCGCCGCCCGCCCCGGCGAGGCCCTCGTCGAGCTGCAGACCACCGGCAACGCGGCTGTCGGCGAGACGCTGTCGGTGGGGCTGACGAACAAGTCGTCCGTGCCAGTGACCGGCACGCTGACCTACGACGTCTCGCTGTTCACGCGCGCCGATGCGGCCGTCACCGAGGCCAACACCGGTAGCGTCGACGTCGAGCTGGGCCCGCAGGGACAGAAGGTCATCGTGCTGCGCGCGCGGCCCGGCGCGTCGGGGCAATCGGGCGTCGTCGAGTTCGTCAACGCCAAGGCGAGCAAGCCCGACGGGGGCCAGCTCGCCGTGCGTGTGGAAGGCGAAGCCAATGTCGAGGTCCGCTGAAGTTCCCTTCAACAGAGGCTTCACGCTCGTCGAGATGCTGGCAGTGGTCACCATCGTCGGCATCCTCGCGGCGGCCGCGCAACCGCTGGCGACGTGGGTGCACAAGCGCCAGCGCGAGGCCGAGCTGCGCCAGGCGCTGCGCACGCTACGCAACGGGCTGGACGCCTACTGGCAGGCCACCAAGGAGGGCCGCATCACGCTCAAGGTCGGCGAGAGCGGCTACCCGCCCGACCTCGACAGCCTCGTGCGCGGCGTGCCCGACGCAACCGACCCGCAGCGCCAGCGTCGCCTGTACTTCCTGCGCCGCCTGCCGCGCGACCCGCTCGCCGATGCCTCGCTGCCCGCGGCCGAGACCTGGACGCTGCGCAGCTACGACAGCCCGCCGGAATCACCGGCGCCGGGTAAGGACGTGTTCGACGTGCACTCTCGGTCGGAAGGCATCGCCATCGACGGTTCTCGCTACCGGGACTGGTGACGATGAAACCCACCCGAGGCTTCACACTCATCGAGTTGATCGTCGTCATGGCCATCGTCGCGCTGCTGGCCGGCATCACGGCGCCGCGCTACTTCGCGTCGGTGGAACGCGCCAAGGCCAACAGCCTGCGCTCGTCGCTGGCCGTCATGCGCGACGCGCTTGACAAGTACGCCGCCGACAAGGGCCGCTATCCCGATTCGCTGGAGCAGCTGGTGCAGGACCGCTACCTACGCCAGGTCCCCGAGGACCCGCTGACCGGCAACGCCCACAGCTGGATCACGCTGCCACCGCCGGCCGCGGCCGACCTCGCCGGCCAGGTCGGCGACGTGCGCAGCGGCGCCGCCGGGCGGGCGCCGGATGGCAGCCTCTATGCGGACTGGTAGCGCCCGGTCCGGCGGCTTCACCTACCTCTGGCTGCTGTTCGTGCTGGCCCTGGGCGGCGTGGCGCTGGCCGCATTGGGCGAACAGGAGTCCACTCGGCAGCAGCGCGAACGCGAAGCCGAACTTCGTTTTAGGGGGGAGGCCATCGCCGCCGCACTGGGCCGCTACGCCGAGGCCACCCCCGTCGGCCACGTGCCCCTGCCGCAGCGGCTGGATGATCTGCTCGCCGACCGCCGTCAACCCACGCCGCGGCGGCATCTGCGCCAGCTCTACGTCGACCCCTTCACCGGACAGCCCGATTGGGAGCTGGTGCTGGGGCGGGCGACCGTTGCCGTCGCGGCGGAAGGCGCCGCCAGCGCCGCCGCAGGCAGCGGCATCGTGGGCGTGCGCAGCCGCTCGTCGCACCGCCTGATGGCGACCGCGGGCCAACACGACACCGCGCATGACTGGGTCTTCACCGCGCCGGCCCAGGCTGCATCGGCACCGGGTGAGTGAGCCGAACGGCTCATCCCTTCAGCAAGCCTTCAACGCGCGGTCACGCGGGGTTCCTAGAGTTTCTGTTCTGTGAGTTCGTTGCGAAGTTTTGTGACGCGCCCTTCCGCCTCTCGCGACAACCGCTGCCCATGACTACAAACGACAACCCGGCCGCCACGTCCTCACCCAACGACCCCGTCGAAGCCATCGTGCGCGCGGCCGAGTCCGCGCTGACGGTGCGCCGCCGCTACCAGTTCTTCGTCTGGACGCAGAGCTATCTCAGCCGCCTCATCCCGCACCAATTGGTCGTGTGCGGCAGCTACGACCGCACGTCGCGCGAGCTGGTGTTCGATGTCTTCAACGGCGTCAGCCTGGAGCCCGCGCTGATGGACGCGCTGGGCGACGCGCGCAGCCTGCTCATGCAGCACTGGCAGGCCTGCTGGCTGGAGGCGCGCGGCAAGCCCGCCGTCATTGCGACGGCGGACCTCGCGTTCACATCGCTCGGGCCCGTGCGCGACGCGCTTCTCGCCGCGCAGTTCCAGCACGTGCTCGTGCACGGCGTGTCGCGCCCGCAGCGGCCGCAGGAGATCGAGAGTTTCTTCGTTTTCGCCGCGCAGGACGGCGACGCGCTGGCCGCGCTGTCCAGCCGGCTGGAGCTGATGCTCCCGCACATCCACGGCGCCTGGCAGCGCGTGCAGGCGGTGGAGCGTGACGTCATCGGCGCCAACGCGCCGCCGCAGCCGGCCGTGCGCGTGGGTGGCGTGACACAGCGCGAGCGCGAGATCCTCAGTTGGCTGCGCGAGGGCAAGAGCAACCAGCAGATCGCCGATGAGCTGGGCATCAGCGCGCTGACCGTGAAGAACCATGTGCAGAAGATCCTGCGCAAGCTCAACGCCGCCAACCGCGCCCAGGCCGTCGCCCAGGCCATGTCGCTGCAATTGCTGGAGCGGGTGCCGACGCCCCCGGCAGCACGGCCACGACTGGTCCCTTAGGGACACCCGAACGGCTCATGGGTTTGCACGTAGTCCGTTCGGACTGCGAACGAAATCACGGACCGGATGGCATGTCACCTGCACCCACAAGAATTCCGGCTGAAACGAATCCTCGGATCACCACCGCTCTTTGAACGCGGGTCACCCCGACCCAGGCGCCCAAGGCCACCGCCGATCGCAGCCGCGATCCAGGGGAGGCAGCCAGGCGTGACGGACCGAAGCCATGTCGGCCTGACGTCCCATCACCACTGTCTACGGAGAAATTCCATGAAGCTCAAGACCCTCGCCCTGGCCGCTGTCCTGGCCGTTTCTGCCCCCGCCTTCGCTACCATCCAGACTGGCGGCACTCTCGGCCAGGCCGAATACGTGCTGCTCGTCACCAACGGCTCCGGGTCCTACGCCCAGGATCTCAGCATCTCGACCGACGGCGTCACGGCCCTGCTGAATAGCGGCAGCACGTTCAGCCAGTCCGTGACTGGCACCGAATGGACCAAGTTCCTGAACTTCGGCGGCACCAACAGCCAGTACGCCATCATCGCGGCCCAGCCCATCGGCGACGGCTTCAACCCCGGCGAGATCAACGCCTGGACCACCGTCAACAAGAACCAGGCGCTGGGCACGATCCAGAACAGCCAGTCGAACGACGGCACCAGCAACCTGGCCGCTCACTTCTCAGACATCGACAACAAGGCCATCAACAGCGGCAACGGCCAGGCTAACAACCGCCTGGCTTCGGCCTTCGGCACGCTGACCTACTCCGACAACGGCCTCACGTCGTTCAACAGCTTCTTCAATGCCCGCAATGCCGTCGGCACGGCGTCGCAGCTGGTCTACCTGACGCCCTCCAGCGACACGACCGATGCGCCGTCGCTGTACAGCATCCTGTCCAACCGCGCCGGCGTGAAGCTGACCGCCAACTTCGACGGCACCAACGTCACGATCGGCCCGGCCGTCACCGCCGTGCCCGAGCCGAGCACGTACGCCATGCTCGTCGGCGGCCTGCTGGCCGTCGGCTTCGTGACCCGCCGCCGCAACGCCTCCTGATAGCCCTGCCGGGCCTGTAGACCCGGCTCCGCACACAGCAGTCCTGTCCTCCTGCCGCCCCGTCCCCGGGTGCGGCTGGTCTGGCGCTGTCCGAATCTCCCCTCTTTGAAGCGAAACCCCATGAAGCTCCGCTCCACCCTGATCGCCCTGGCCTGCATCGCCACTGTCGGTGCTGCCCACGCGCTGACGCCCGCCCAAGTCGTTGCCGCCCGCGCTGACGGCTCGCTGAAGGAAGTCCGCCTGGCCGGCGCCTCCGCACTGCGTCTGCTGATCGGCGCCTACATCCAGTCCGACCTGGCCGACCCCGCCACCTTCGACGTCTTCTTCGACTCGGCCGCCGGCAGCAACTACCGCGCCTACTCGTTCAAGACCAAGGTCGCCATCGGCTCCTGGCCCGTCGGCACGCCCGTCGTCATCTACAAGCGCGACGCCGGCGGCTCCGCCCAGGGCGTGACGCCGCTGCTGAACGGCGGCGATGCCACCCAGACCCACATGCTGATCGACGGTAGCTGCACCACCGGCACCGGCCCCTCGCCCGCCACCGACGTCCAGTCGCCCGGCTTCCTGTGCGGCAACACGGTGGCCGCCCTGGCCGACGCCGGCTTCGCCGACGTCGAACCCGCGCTGCTGCAAGCAGGCATCAACGGCGGCACCGGCCTTGATACGTCCGGCCTGGACGCAGCTGGTTTCGTGCAGAACATCTTCGCCATCGGCGTGAACAAGAAGCTCTACCTGGCCCTGCAGAAGGCCCAGGGCCTGGTGGCCCCGAGCGCCACGACGATCGACGAGTCGGCCGCCGCCCAGCCCAGCGTCCCCAAGACCTTCATCGCCGGCGCACTGACCGGCCAGCTGCTTGGTTCCTCCTCCAACAAGAAGGGCTGGAACCTGCTGATCCCCGCTTCCGTCGACGCCAACGTCAACAGCAAGCGCATCAATGTCTGCCGCCGCACGCCGGGCTCGGGTACGCAGGCTGCGTCCAACCTGTACTTCGCCAACAACCCCTGCGGCGGCGCGGCCAACCAGTTCACGCCGACGGCCGGTACGACCACTGCAACGCTGGCCGTCACGGGCAGCCTGACCACGCTGCAAAACAGCAGCACTGGCGCCGTGCAGACCTGCCTGAAGGCCGTCGACAACCTGGTCGATGCAGCTGGTGACGGCTACGCCTTCGGCGTGATGGGCCGCGAGAACAACCCGCTCCCGTCGGTCAACGGCGTGACGCAGGACCTGCAGTACCGCTTCGTCAAGCTCAGCGGCGCCACCCCGAGCCGCGCGGGCCTGATCGCTGGCGACTACGACTTCGCTGTCGAGGCCTCGATGCAATGGCCGAAGGCTGGCGCCGCCAACGCCCCAAGCGCCAACGTCCTGGCCCTGCTGACCAAGATGCGCTCCGAAATGGGCAAGGCCTCCATTCTGCAAGGCCTGGACCCCGACTTGCAGCAAGGCCTGGCCGCCCTGCCCTCCACGGTCTCCGGTGCCTGGTCTGACCTCGACGCCACGACCAAGAGCTTCACGTCGCACACGCAACGCGTCTCGGCGAACAGCTGCGCCTTTGTGCGCATGACCAAGTAACTCGACAGTTCGGCTTGTTGCACGGAGGCAAACCCTCCGTGCATTTTTGTTCTGAAAACAGGCTTCGCCATCGGATGCCTGCTTTCAGAACATCAGTTCTTTGAGAACAACCCATGCAATCAAGGCGCTGCAACACACCGGTGCCCCAACCCGACCGACCCACAGTTGATTGAAGCCGGATAGATCATGAAAAAGCTTGGTGCACTCGCATTGGCAGCTATTGCTAGCGCAACTTCAAATGCGGCGATAAGCGTGGGGGACCCCTCTACTGACGGCGTCAAAGCGGGAACCTACCCGGAACTGCTGCTGGTGGTATGGGATCAAAGCAGCAACATTTCCTATACCAAAGACCTCGGCGTGTTCTCCTACAAAGACAACTACGCATTGGGAGACACGTCGACCAATCTGTTCGTCTACGGGCAGCAGGACGCCGGCTATCGAAAGCTGTATTCGCCACTGAACACTGATCCGAATTTCCTGACTTTTCTAGCCTCATCAACCGACGTCACCAAGCAAATCTGGGCTGTCATCGGAGTAGCCGTCGATCCGAATGGTGCTCTGAGCGCGAATGGCACCAGCTTGTACACCACTGCCCAACATAGCGCCCCAACGGGCACGTTGGATGGCGACTACACAAAGCTTCTCGTCTGGACGCAAGGCGACATGTCCAACGCAGTGGGAAGCTTCACCAGCTACCTGACCGACCTGAATAGCAAGTGCACGGGCGCCGACTGCTCGACAAAGTACGCCGACAACTTGTCAGGCACTTACGTCAAGGGTCAAGCGCAATACGCGGGCAGTGCATTCTCATCCGCTGGCTTGATGGCAGCGACTGCCACGGGGCCCTCCCTGTTCAATCCAGTGAACAAGTCGTCGTGGTTCTACGCCGCCACGTTGACCAGCGACACCGACAGCATCCCCGTGACTGTCGACGAATTCGACAACACCAAGCACGACGCCTACTGGGGCCTGGGCGTCGACAGCTCGGGCAACTACATCCTCAGCTACACGCTCGAAGCCTCGATCACGCAGGCCACCACCGCCGCCGGCTCGCTGCTGCGCCTGCGCACCGACTTCGCCGCCAGTTACGGCAGCACGCGGCTGATCGCCGCACCGGTCGGCGACACGCTCAACCTCGGCGGCAGCGTCACCGCCGTGCCCGAGCCCGCCACCTGGGGCCTGATGGGGCTGGGCCTGGCCGTTGTGGCCGGCTGCGCGCGCCGCCGCCGCGCCTGATGCCGCGCGGCGCCACGCCGCCTTTCACGACCGCTTCACCCGCTCTCGGGACACTGAATT
>Ga0187843_10002659_pt1 | contig 10691 bp, 8 predicted proteins | sample SpaLakP09_SKY_43_FD_134516 | JGI IMG/M metagenome (GOLD analysis project Ga0187843, IMG submission 134516) | Oligotrophic lake water microbial communities from Sparkling Lake, Wisconsin, USA - SP09_SKY_43 | ecosystem: Environmental > Aquatic > Freshwater > Lake | place: USA: Sparkling Lake... | reverse complement strand
GTTTGTGATTCAACCCTGGGAACAGGCTCGATAATGCGATTGCAACTGCTGGTTACTTTAGTCATCGCCGCGATGAGTGGTGGCAGCCACGCGCAAGATGAAGCGCCTGTGCCGATGCTGGAGAAACAGTATCGGCAAGCTGCTTATGCGTTTTATAACGAAGATCCCTATCAGGCGGTGTTGCATTTAGATTTGGCCGCCGAGCAAGACGCGCGATCGTTGTTGCTCAAAGCTGGTTTGTTATTACAAATTGGCATGCCACAGCAAGCGGCTGATGTCCTAGAAAAAGTATTAGGGACACAACAAGGTGCACAATTACCGACTGAACTTCGGCAATTAGCGATGTTGCAATATAGTCGCTACCTGTATCAGCTTGGCGATTTAACCGCTGCCCGCAATTATTTAGCCAAGGTTGACAATAGTGACTTGGCGGAAGGTCAGCAGCAACAGCTGCAACAATTACTGGATTGGCCCAATATCCAAGTGCCCGCTGAGCCTGATTTTGCCGGTTTAGCCGCACATCCAGAAATGCCATATATTATTAGTAACCAACTGCTGCAAATTGCCAAAAATGGCGATCCGGCGCGAGCAATGCAGTGGTTAGATGCGCTGATTGCTGAGGTGGACACCACCCTAGAACCGATGTTTTGGCGGCGTTGGTTTGGGTTAACCCCGCCATGGCTGGCGACAGAACCGGCCGAACAGCAAGGGGTTCGTGATTATCTGCAAGTGTTAAAAGCACAGCTATTTATTCAGCAGCAAGATTTTGCCGCCGCGCAGCTGGTATTAAGTCAGTTCCCACAACAAAGTGCCTTTAGCGAGATGGCGCTTGGTTTGTATGCACAAGTGCTCGACGAACTGCGCCAAGTCCCCCCATTATTGGCGGTGTATCAACAACGCATTCGCAAACATCCATTTTCGCTACAAAGCTGGCAAGCAGCCAATAACATTGGTCGGCAATTAGAACTGTCTGGCGAGCCCGCATCGGCGCTTGCTGCTTATCAATGGGCCGATGATTATTACCAACAACAGCTGACGGCAAATCGTGCTTTGCAGCCGTTAACTTTAGCGCAGCTCGCCAAGGCAGAGTTGAGTCAATGGCAACTGTATCAGGTTGGTCAAGAGCCACGGTTATATCAGTTGCAACAAGATTTAAGTCAATTACAGCAGCTCGCAGGGTTGAGCCCGAGTCAACAAAAACGCCTGCAGCATCTGCAAAATGTGGTGCAAATTAAACTCGACCAACAGCAACAACTATTAGAAACCCAGTTGCCACGCTTGCAGGCGAGTTATCAGCAATTGGCCAGTGAGCAACAGCGCTTAAGCAACGAGCTGACCACGCAGTTGCAGTTACCTTTTGCCCCAGCGTTATTAACCGGTGATGCGTTCAAGCAGCAGCAACGCGTTGAAAAGGCTGAACGTCTGCTCAGTAGTTTAAGCCAAGCCAAAGCGCAAGGTGCGGCAGTGCAAGTGGATATCGCCAAGCAAACCCGACGCTTAGAGTTATTGTCTGGCATTTCCCACTGGCAATATGCTTTTGCTAAAGCTGACCGTGAATGGCAAATCAAAAAAGAATTAAATCAGATCAATCAGCTACTGCCGACAATTAGCGAGCAGTTACGTGCCTTAACCGCCGCAGGTGACGCAACCCCAAGGTTGAAAGCGCAACAGCAGCAATTAGCGGCGCTCGCACAACAGCAACAACAAGGCTTAGCCGCAGTGAACCAACAGCAGCAACGCTTATTGGCTGAATTTAATCAACAATTGCAACAGCGTGCGGATGAACAATATCTGCAATTAACTGAGCTCGCGCGCATTAACAAACAAGCGATGGCACGGATGATGGAAGACCAATTACAACAAGCGGGGCCAAAATCATGACTTCGCCGCAATTCGTTGTTATGCCAAGTAATTCGAGTCCATCTAAGCGAAGCCGTACCGCTTTGCTGATCAAACACAGTTTGCTGACTCTCAGTTTATTAACGTTGGTGAGCTGTAGTTTGTTTGATGATGAGCGCAGTAAAGAGAATGCAGTACCGACACTGGCTGATCTGCCGCAATTTGACCACGCGGCGCTTGGCAAACAGCCAGAGGTAACGCCAAGCGCTTTGCACAGTCTGTATCAGCAAATTCTGAGCATGCAGCCTGATGGTGAAATGACCCAGAAGATCCGTTATCGCTTATCACAAATGAACACGGAAGCCGTCAGCTCGCAAGAGTTAGCCGTCCCGGAAGAGCAAGCGGCACTGCGTGAATTAGTCAGCCAGTATGAGCAGTTGCTGCAGGATTATCCGACCGATCTAAATAACGAACTTATTCGCTACCAGTTAGCGCGTAGCTACGATTTATTAGGTGGCCAAGATAAAACCTTAGAACAACTGAATCGACTGATTAGCGACTATCCGGATTCTAATTTCTCTGGTGAAGTGTGGTTTCGCAAAGCGGACATCCACTACAGTCGTGGCCAATACGAGCAAGCGCTTGCGGCGTACCAGCAAGTTCTAACGAAAAAAGTTCCGCAATTACATCAGCATGCAAATTACATGGCAGGTTGGTCGTTATTTAAAATGGCCGAATATGCCAAAGCTGATGCCATGTTTTTGCAAGCGTTGGACTTAATAGATCCAAACGCGGTTGCCACAACGGCCTCGGCAGATCCGCAGCAGCAACGGTTGCGCGATGAATTAACGCAGATCTTAAGTGTGTCACTGAGCTATCAACAACAATCTGCCAGCTTATTGACCTTGTTAGAGCAAACACCATATCGCCAAGGCGACGCTTCGCAACGACCATTAGCACTGCAAGCGAGTTTGTACCAAGCACTGGCGGATTTTTTGGCGCAGAAAAAATTAGAGTCGGCGAGTTTAGATACTTATCGCACATTTATTAAAGCGTGGCCGCGGGAAACCCAAGCTGCGGATTTCCAGCTGGTGCTGATTGCGCGTTTGTTAAGTACCGCGCAAGCCGAGCAAGCGTTGGCTGAGCAACGGTTTTTTATCGAGCATTTTGGTCCCGCCAGTGAATATTGGCAAAATGGCCGACCGGCGCAAAAAGCCTTAGTCAGCGCGCCATTGCTGGAATACTTAAATTATTTTGCTCGTCAGCACTACAGCGAAGGGTTGAAAAGCCAAGCCCCAATGCGCAGCCAAGCCTTTGCCAAAGCGGTGCTTGATTTTCAAGCGATGCTGGCTGTCCTCTCTGATCCAGCCACTACAACCCAAGGGTATGCGTCCTTAGATATCCAATATCTGTTGGCCGAAGCCTTAGCCGAATCTGGCCAACGCGAAGCCGCTTTGGCTGCGTATGAACCGTTGGGATATCCAACCGATAATGCCACCAGCAGCTTGTTTAAACCCCAAGATGCGGCATATCGTGCGTTGTTATTGCAAGCAAAAGTGCCAACCGAGCCTGGGGCTGCTGTGCAACAAACGGCACTTTGGCAAGCGCAAAGCCGCTTTGTCAAAGAACACCCACAACACCCTTTTGCCATGCAAGTGGCCTTGCAACAGTTACAGCAGTTGTACGATGCCAAGGATTATCCAGGTGGTTTGCAACAAGCGCGCTTAATGATTGAATGGCCGTTACCTGTTGCCGGTAAAGATCAGCAACAGTGGCAGCAACAAGCGTGGTTTATTCAAAGCCAAATCCAATTAGCCCAAGAAGATTATGGCAACGCTGAGCAAAGCTTAAGCAAGTTGCTGGCAATGCCTTTAATTGCCGATATCGACAAAAATGGCTTAAAAAACCAGTTGGCCTCGTCGATTTATCAACAAGCACAACAACCGGCCCAAGATAAAAAGGCCCAACAACAGCATTTACAGCGGTTATTAGCGCAACCGAATTCGGCCTATCATGAAGCGGCGGCTTATCAACAACTAGAGTTGATCGACGGCGCGGAAGCGGAATTAATGATGGGGCAGTTTTTGGCGAAATATCCAAAATCTGAACGTCGCCAAGCGGTGCAAGCCAAGCTCATTGACGGTTATGAGAAAAATGGTAATTTCCATGCGGCCGCGGCAATGTTAGAAACCTTGGCGCAAGAAACGACAGATCCGAACGCGCGGCGTGAAGCTCGTTGGAGCGCAGCGCAGCTTTATCAACGTTCAGGCCAAAACGGCGCGGCGATTAAGGCGTATCAAGCGTATTTAAAAGCCTTCAGCCAACCGCATGATGTGGCACAAGAAGCGCGTTATCAGTTACAGCTGTTGCAGCCTGCGCCAGCGAGTTTTAAAGCGCGTAGCCAGTTGCAAGAAGAGATAGTCAAAGCCGAACGGGCAGCGTTTAGCTCAGTACAGACCGACCGCAGCAAGTTTATTACCGCACAGGCGCTTTTGGCGCTTGGCAATGCGCAAAGTGACGCCTTTAAAGTGGTCCGTTTAAGCCACCCGCTGAAGAAAAGCTTGAACGCAAAACGTCAACGCATGAAGCAGGCCATTGCTTATTACGAGCAAAGTATGGCTTACGGTATTGCCGCGATAGTCAGTCAATCACAGTATCAAATTGCTGAATTGTATCGAGTTTTAGCCAAAGACTTGCTGACATCTGAACGACCTAAAGGTTTGGATGAACTGTCCTTAGAACAATACAACTTGTTATTGGAAGAGCAAGCTTATCCATTTGAAGAACAGGCCATCGGCATTTATCAGAAGAATACTAGTTTGGTGAAGCAAGATATTTATGATGAGTACGTGCGAGAAAGTTATGCGCGGTTGGCTGAGTTGATGCCGGCACGTTATCAAAAATTAGAGTCTTATCAGGAGGCCGCGCTTGATGCTACCAAACCATAAGGGCCTTTTCGGTTCAGCCGTATTGTTGACTGCGCTACTGACGACGTTGGCCGGTTGTGCCAGTAAAACTGAACAACCGCAGGTCGACCCAGCCATAACTACCGCACCTGCAACGCCGGCAGCCCCGTTATTGGCTGTGCTGTCGCCATCGCAACAACAGGCGTACAATAATGCTTTAGCGGTGCAAGCGGCAAAACAATTGCCACAGGCACTGAGCAGTTGGCAGCAATTAGCGGCGCAGTTGCCGAATTATCCCGGAGTTTTATACAACTTGGCTTTGGTACAATTTCAATTAAACCAAGCGGATGACGCGCAGAAAACGCTAGAAAAGTTATTGGCAATTTATCCTTCGGCAGTCGAGGCCCTGAATTTAAGTGGGGCAATTGCCAGAAGCCAAGGCCAATTCCGTCAAGCGGAAAGACAATATTTAGCCGCAATTGCGGTCAATGCCGATCAGGCAAATGCCCATAAAAATTTGGCGTTTTTATATGATTTGTATTTGGATAACCCAGCCAAAGCGCGTGAGCATTACGAACGTTATCAAGCGTTAACAAATGACGAGCAAGCCAAAGCCTGGTTAGGTTTATTGCCGGCGAAAGAGGTGAATCCATGAACACCAACAGAGATATAACGCTGTTACTGGCGATAACCTTGTCTGTAACTTTAGCAACTGAGGCTGTGGCTCAACAAAATGATGCAGTGGTAAAACCAGCACCGAGTGCGGCCAGTCAAAGTGGTAAAGGCAACGACGTGGCTGAAACTGTGGTGATTGAATCCACCATCACTGGTAACCAAGAACAACCTAAAACCATTTATGTGTTGCCGTGGCAAGACAGTGTGGCGCGCATCAAAATGCCCGCGGCAGAGCGACCGAAAACCGACAATGCCACAAAACCGTTGGATCGCGAGCAATTTCTTCGGTTTATACAGGCGCAGCCTTTGTTAGCGCCAACTAATCAGAGTGGTCCGGTGCCTGGCGCAACTAATGCTGCCGAGCAACAACCAGAAAATCAATAACTTAATAATTAATCACCCAACAAGCAGTACATAAGAGGGACACAGAGATGGATTTATTTAATGGCATGGTGCAGTTTTTACAGGACGGTGGCTTTTTTATGGCACCAATTGGACTGCTATTTATTGTCGGTTTTGTTATAGCCTTAGAGCGCTGGTTATTCTTGCGCGGCATCGATGCCAGCAATCGTCGCGCGCTGCAAGATATCTCGCACGCCATTAGCGTTGCAGATACGTTGAAAATCCAACAAGCGGCGAGAAACCAAGACGCGCCAGTGCTGACCATGCTCAGCCAAGGCATTGGCCGCATGGCCGGTGTACATCGTCGTGATGACTTGGAATACGCGATGGAAGAAATCATTTTAGAGTACAGCTTGCGCTTGCAAAAGCGTACGCCGATGCTGGCAACACTGGCGAACATTGCCACGTTGTTAGGTCTACTCGGCACCATCATGGGTTTAATCACCGCATTCGCCGCGGTTGCCAACGCTGATCCTGCTGAAAAAGCCAGCTTGTTGTCATCGAGTATCTCGGTGGCGATGAACACCACTGCGCTCGGTTTGATGACCGCCATCCCGCTAGTATTTGTGCATTCATTATTGCAAGGTCGTACTGCCGGCATCATCGACACCATGGAAATGGCAGGAATGAAACTGATGAACGCCTTAGCCCATAAACAAAGTGGTGGCCGGGATGATCAGAAAGCGTAATCGCGAGCAAGCGGACGCCGAGCTGGACATCACCTCATTTATGAATTTGATGATTGTGCTAGTGCCGGTGCTGCTGCTCAGTCTGGTGTTTAACCAAATGCGCATTTTGCAGGTGCAATTACCGCTATTAAGTAGTGGAGCCTTGGCCAAAGAGCAAGAATTGCCGCAAAAGTTGGAACTGGAAGTCCACGCCGACAAGTTGGTAGTGAACTATCCAGCGGGCCAGCCGCTGCGGGAATTTCCGCCTACGGTAGATGGCAAGCGCGATTTTAAAGCGCTCGCGTTGTTCTTGCAGGATTTGAAACTGACGTTTCAACAAAAGCAAATTGTAAAACAGGACATCACTTTGTTGTTGGCTGATAACACTGATTATCAGACTATGGTGACGACGATGGATACAGTACGTTCATTTAAAACAGTTGTCGCTGCCTCGGTAGTCGATGCTGAGTTATTCCCGAAAATTTCGTTTGCCGATTTACCAAAAACTCCAGCAGCCAACGCGCCAGGAGTGCAACCATGAAGCAGTCGTTTCGCGCTAAACGGATGGTGAAGCAAAATAAACGACTGGCTCAGGCGAGTAAGTTAAACCTAGTGGCGTTGATGGATATCTTCACCATTTTGGTGTTTTTCTTGATGGTGAACCAGTCAGAAGTGAAGGTGCTGCAAAGCGACACGCAATTAGCTCTGCCGAGTTCGGTGGCGGAACAATTGCCCGCGGAAACAGCAGTACTGACGGTGCATCCAGGCCGAGTTTCATTGCAAGGTAAACAGATTTGGCAGGGTGATTTAACTGCGGATGCTAGCAGCTGGGCGCCAGCACTTGAGCGGGAGCTCGCTGCGCAATTAGAAGCCTTAGCGGTGCAAACGGGTCCACTGCCGGAAGCGATGAAAGAAACAGGGCGCAGTATTACTGTGCTGGGTGATGCTGCGGTGCCTTACGCGCTGTTAAAACGGTTACTGGCGGTTTGTGCTTCGACCGAGTATCGCAACGTGTCCTTGGCCGTCGAATTGCAAGCTGCTGAAAAAGCCGCGGGGCAGGAGACTGCACCATGACCACAGCGACTTTTCATAGCAACGAGGGCAACTGGTTAGCCGGGCAAGAAGACAGTCGGTATTATTGGCTGCAGGCCTTAGGTTTTTTGCTATTTGTGGCTTTTGTGGTGGTGATCCCACAGCTAACAGTACCAAAAGCTGAAACTTTGCCACCGCCGCCACCGCCGCCATTAACGCAGTTAGTGTTGCCGGAGCGGGAAATTCCGCCACCGCCGGAAATTAAAAAAGAAGAGCCGAAACCAGAGCCAAAGCCTGAGGAAAAACCGAAGGAAAAGCCAAAAGAAAAACCGGTTGAAGCCAGTAAAGATCCGGTAAAACCAGCGCCAACAGTCGATGATGCGCGGGAAAAAGCGGAAAAAAGCGGTTTATTGGCATTAAAGGATGATCTGGCGGATCTGCGGCAGGCGTTTGAGGTGGACGATACCCAAGTGTCAGTGAAAAACGACGAAGTGCCAGATCAAGCGGCTAACTTAGATCGGAAAGTGATTGCGCAAACGGGTAATCAACAGTTTGCGGCGAAAAATGCCGCGGCGGTCAGTAACGAAGTGGGGCGTGTGGCGTTATCGGAGCAAGGAGCCACGAACGTCAAAGCGACCCAGCTCAAAGGCTTAGCGGATAAAGATACTGTTGAGCGTAATCGCCAAGCGGAAAATGCCAAAAACCTAGCGAAATCGGGCAAAGGGACTTCGGGCCGTTCGGAAGCGCAAATTCGGCAAATTCTAGAAGCAAATAAAAGCAGTTTATATACGCTTTATAACCGCGCACTTCGGCAGAATCCGTTATTACGCGGCAAAGTAGTGTTTGAATTGATGATCACTCCGCAAGGAACGGTCAGTGCAGTAAAAATAGTGCAGTCAGAACTTGGCGACGCCAAATTAGAGCGGCAATTGCAACTGCGTTTGCAAGCTGTGCAATTTGGGCCTGCGAGTGTCAGTTTGACGCGCTCACAATGGACTATCGAATTCCTGCCAAGTTAATGGCAGGTCTTTAGACAACAGCAGTGATGTATCGCTGGAGGTGGAACCGTGAAAAAAGTCAGTCAAAGCATCGTGTTACTTGGCAGCTTAGCGCTAAGTTTTGCGGTGAACGCCGGCCCGTTAGAACAGGCTAAACGCATGCATGACCGCTTGGCTGGTGTGCCAGCCGATGCCGCAACCTTAGATCAAATGTCGCAGTTGATTGCCGCAGGCAATACCAGTGCTGCGGCAGCTTTGGCCATGCAGCATCCAGACTTCTATCGAACGACCTTGAAGTTATTCGCATCGCCTGCCACTAACCGTGATTTGGACGTGTTTGAGCCACTGAATGACTATACGGCTACCGTGATAGGTTTAGTGCGAGATGACGTCGATTTTCGCCAAATCCTCCAAACTAATGTGTTGTATGTCGGTGCGGATGGCCTAGGGTTACCGCCTTACCAAGCGAACAATAACGAGCATTATTTAGCGCTTGAACGTCAAGCTGTGGATTTAAAAACCCATTTAGTTGCTCGTCCGCAAAGTGCTTTAACCGGTATTCCAGATGAAGCAACAGCCGGTGTGATGACCAGCCGCGCGGGAGCCAAAGCGTTTTTTTACCTTGGCACCAACCGTGCGATGTTGCGTTTCACCTTGATGAGCCAACTTTGCACTGATTTAGAACCGCTGAAAGATATGAGTCGTTCGGTTGACCGCATCCGGCAAGATGTCAGCAGAAGCCCTGGTGGCGATAGTCGAATTTTTAATAACCGTTGTGTCGGTTGTCATGCCGGCATGGACCCATTAGCGCAGGCTTTTGCTTTTTACGATTATAAGTTCACTGATGCCGATGGCAGCAATGGCGCGGTGTTTTATCAAGCAACAGGCACCACGAATGCCACAACGGGAAGCCGAGTGCAGCCGAAGTACCATTTTAATGCCGGCTCTTTCCCTTATGGCTTCCAAACCCCAGACGATCAATGGGAAAACTACTGGCGGCAAGGGCCAAACGAAGCGCTTGGCTGGGATGCCTCGTTACCCGGTAAAGGCCAAGGGGCGAAAAGCCTTGGCCAAGAGCTCGCGAGTAGCACCGCTTTTGCCCAGTGTCAGGTGAAAAAAACCTTTAAAACTGTGTGCTTGCGTGAGCCAGAGTCTGCGGCCGATGTTTTGCAGGTTAATCAGATGACTGGTCAATTCCGCGCTGGTGGCTACAAACTTAAACAGGTGTTTGCCGAATCGGCCGCCTACTGTATGGGGAACTAATGATGAAGTACTTACTCCCTAGTTTATTGTTACTCGGTCTTGTTGGCTGTGGTGGCGCTGATGTGGAAACGCAAGCGCCACCAGTGGTTACGCCGGTGGTTGGTGAATATTCCGGCCCAGCGGCACAAACCGCAGATATTCAACAGTATAAAACTACGTTTTGGGACAACGTTTCTCCGGCCAATCGCTGTGGGAACTGCCATGTCCAAGGCAAAACTTCGCCAGCGTTTGCCAGAAACGACGATGTGAACTTGGCTTATGCCGCGACTTTGCCGTTAGTGAATCTAACCGATCCTGCCGCTTCAGCCATTGTCACCAAAGTAGGTGGCGGCCATAACTGTTGGTTGGCCAGCGCTTCTGCTTGTGCGGATACCATGACCCAGTGGATTAAACTTTGGGCCAATAGTACTGAATCAACCAGTTCAAAAATCACCTTAGTTGCACCGGCGAGTCGCGATGTCGGCTCCAGTAAGTCATTACCGACAAGTTCTGCATTATTTGCCAGTAACGTCTACCCGATTGTGACGCAATATTGTGCGGGTTGTCACACGCCGACTTCTGTGCAAGCGCAGTCACCATTTTTTGCGCATAGCAATGTGGATACGGCATATGATGCTGCCAAGCCATTGATTAATTTAGATAATGTCGCGCTCTCGCGTTTCGTTGCTCGGCTTGGCAATGAATTCCACAACTGTTGGTCAAACTGTACCCAGAATGCCCAAGAAATGCGGGAAGCTATTCAGAAAATTTCTGATGGTTTACCGGCAGCGTCTGTCGATACTAAATTAGTGCCGTCAAAAGCACTCCGCTTGCAAGATGGTCTAGTCGCATCGAGTGGTGGTCGTTTTGAGCGTAACCAAATCGCTTTCTACCAATTCAAAACTGGCGAAGGCGCAATTGCTTACGAC
>Ga0187843_10002658_pt1 | contig 10693 bp, 12 predicted proteins | sample SpaLakP09_SKY_43_FD_134516 | JGI IMG/M metagenome (GOLD analysis project Ga0187843, IMG submission 134516) | Oligotrophic lake water microbial communities from Sparkling Lake, Wisconsin, USA - SP09_SKY_43 | ecosystem: Environmental > Aquatic > Freshwater > Lake | place: USA: Sparkling Lake... | reverse complement strand
CTTGGAGAATATTGGGATGTCGACAACGATATATTAATAGGTGAAAGCATCAATGACATTTATGATAATAGCAGACTGGGCTATTGTGACAGATACATATCGGAAGTGGGAACTAAATTGTATTGGGCCACAACTGTGATGTTTACAAAAAATTCGTATACTAAATTATTTTTTGATCTTGTTCAGATCATACTAGACAACTATCAATACTTTGCTGACACATATAGATTTGACTCAAAACAATATAGAAATGATGTTGCATTCAGCATAGCCAAACATATTTTAGATGGGTTTGAAAACATAGATACCGTGTGTTTACCACCAGTCCTAACTCTGCTAGACAAAGACATATTACATGATGTAGATCAAGATAAACTCACTGTACTGGTATCTCATAAACTAGATGCAAATTTTTGTGCAGCCACTCTCAAGAACACAGACATACACATCATGAATAAACAGAGTATAGTACGAAACATCTCAAAATTAATGGAACTTGTATGAAATTTGGTTATCTAATTATAGTAGCTGAACACGAAACCATTGACTACGTTCAATTAGCCTATGGATTGGCACTGAGTATAAAAAATACACAGCGTCCAGGATTTGACCAAGTTGCACTAGTCATAAACAATAAACAAAAATTACAGAATATCAAAAGCGGTTGGGTGTTTGATCACGTTATAGAATGGGATCAAGAAACTTTTTGGGATGGTAGATCATGGATGGACCAATTAAGTCCCTTTGATAACACAGTATGTTTAGACGCAGACATGTTGTTCCTAAGAGACTACAGCCATTGGGCTGAATATTTTATCGAGAACAGTGAATTATATATTGCAAACAAGAGTTTTACTTATAGAGGCGAGACAGTCACTGATCAACATTATCGCAAGACATTTGTAAAAAATCAACTACCTAATCTTTACAGCTTCTATACGTTCTTTAAAAAGAACAGCGAGTTAGCTAACGAATTTTTTAATCTTGGTAGAGACATAATCAAAAATCCTGTGGAGTTTGCTAATATGTTTTTATCAGAACACAAGCCTAAGATACTAGGAACAGATGAAGCATTTGCTCTGGCAGCAAAAATTTTAGATATCACTGATGTTATATCTCATGATTTAGATTTTCCTCGAGTAGTGCATATGAAGCCTATGATTCAGAATTGGCCCTGGCCTGCAGATGCATGGAGTGATCATGTGGGATTTTATTTGAATAACAAAGGGCATCTAAAGATAGGAAATTATCAACAGCAGGATATTGTGCATTACGTTGAAAAAGATAAAATGAATCGTGAAATGATTTCGATCCTCGAGGAAATAGCATGGAAAAATTAATTGATTTTGATCAATGGTATTTGAATTATAAATTACCGCCGGTGCAGTTTGTAGCGGTGTTTGATCCAAACACAGGTCTAGTTCTAAGTGTGGGTCCTAGTCATGCATTTGTAAATGAAAAAAATAAGATTCCTATTGACAGTGAATTGGCTCTATCTATAATAAATGCAGAAGTAAAAATTAGTAATTGCGTAGTAGATATTAATTCTAATACTGTAGAAATAGCTGAAATAAAAAGTATTTTTAAAATTGACGATGTATTACATAGAATCATCAGCAAACAGGATTCTGAATTAAAACTGCATGATGTTTATCTCAAACATGATTCAAAGACCAATTGTCTAAAGATAGAGTTATCTGTAGAATACGGTGGAACTAAAAAATCACGTGCCGGTCTTAAAAAGCGTAACATAGTCTGGGATGGTGATACTGAGATGTTATTTTTTATCACAGAATACAATGATCCAAATGTGCTTTTAGAAATAGTATCTGTGAAAATTAATGAACTATTAGGTACTGCAAAAATAATACCTAACATTAATTTTACTAAATTTAGTGTATACACTAGACGAATCTTTAAGAAATATGTGATTGAATATAAATGAAAATAGTAGAATTTGATATAGTATTTTTAAGTTATGATGAGCCTAACGCAGAATTGCATTATGCTGATCTGATTTCTAAAGCTCCTTGGGCCAAACGTGTTCATGGAGTAAAAGGCAGCGACCATGCACATAAAGCCGCAGCAGAGTTAGCAGAAACGGAATGGTTCATAACCGTAGATGCTGATAACATAGTAGATACCAAGTTCTTCGATCTTGACTTGGATATGAAAGACCCTAAGATTCAAGTTTATGGGTGGTGCGGTCGAAACAAAATCAATGGTCTTAGATACGGCAATGGTGGAATAAAAATCTGGAAGAAAAACTTTGTTCTCAACATGAAGACACATGAAAATTCAGAAAGTGATCGAGGCCAGGTAGATTTCTGTTGGGAAGATGGATACCGTAATTTTCCAAGGGTTTATAGTGAAAGCATTGTTACAGGAAGCCCGTTCCAAGCATGGCGAGCAGGATTTCGAGAAGGTGTCAAAATGACGCTGCTTGACGGAGTACGTGTACCTCCTCAAGAAATTACACAACGCATCTGGTGGCACAACATTCATAGACTGCGTATGTGGTCCACAGTTGGCGCACACGAAGAAAACGGTCTTTATGCGGTTTACGGTGCAAGATTAGGTACGTGGATGACCAACTGCACTGATTGGAATTATGTTGATGTGCGTGATTTTGAAGTTCTTAAAAACATATACAACGAAAATGTCCTTCACGGTAGTTTAGAAGCAGATATAAAAGAACTAGGCAATAAATTAAAAACTCACCTAGGATTAGATTATCCGTATTTAGATGCAGTACAGAGCAAATATATATTAGACCTGTATGAAGAAACCATTAATCTTAACGCAACCTATTATCAACAATGTACGATATAATTTTCATAAGTTATCAAGAACCCACCGCAGATAAGAATTTCGAAGCACTGTCTAAGAGATTTCCTAGAGCACAGCGAGTACACGGTGTTAAAGGCATACATCAGGCGCATATTATTGCGGCTAAAAATAGTTTTACTAAAATGTTTTGGGTAGTTGACGCCGATGCTGAAATATTAGATAGTTTTAATTTTGATCATGTGGTGCCTAAGGAAGATTTAGAATGTGTACATGTATGGCGTAGTAAAAATCCTATAAATGGATTAGAATACGGGTATGGTGGCGTAAAACTTTTACCCAAGTCTCTTACTCAAAATATGGATGTATCTACACCCGATATGACTACGAGTATTAGTTCTTTGTTTAAGGCCATGTCAGAAGTTAGTAATATCACGGCATTTAACACAGATCCGTTTAATACATGGAAAAGTGCTTTTAGAGAATGCTGTAAATTAGCCAGCAGGACTATAGATAGACAGGAAGATACCGAAACACAACAGCGATTAGATGCGTGGTGTGAACTGAATGATGATGTTCCTTTTGGATTTTATTCTTATCTAGGCGCCGAAGGTGGAAAATCTTTTGGAGAGCATAATAAAAATAATCCACAGACTCTTAAATTAATTAATGATTTTGATTGGTTACAAATACAATTTGATGCAGCTAAGGAAAGAATAAGTGGACGATAAGGCTAGAATACAAAAGTTCATTCCTATTATGAATGAAATTAGCCCTACATTCTGTATGGCCAAGTGGCACCACACAACCATTTATTTAGGCACAGGCGAAACACACAGTTGCTATCATCCCGCACCCCATAAAATTCCGTTAGATGAGATTGTTATAGATGCAAGTGCATTGCATAATACCAATCAAAAAAAACACGAACGTTTAGAAATGCTCAACGGTGGCAAGCCTAGCGGGTGCAACTATTGTTGGAATATCGAGGCCATGGGAGACGACTATGTTTCAGATCGTAAAGAGCGCAACTCGACAATCTACACAGATCAGAGATTTCAACAGATCAGAGATGGCGACTGGAATCAAAATATCAATCCGCAGTACATAGAAGTCAGTTTTGGTAACGAATGCAATTTCAAATGTGGATACTGCCACCCCAAACACAGCAGTGCTTACTACAAAGAGATCAAAGATCATGGACCATACAACATGGTTAAGAATCACCGCAATGACATTGACTGGTTTCAGATTTATGAAGAAGAAACTAATCCATATGTAGAAGCATGGTGGCGTTGGTGGCCCGAAGTTTCAAAGACTCTAACTATACTACGCATCACAGGAGGTGAACCATTATTACAATCTAGCACATGGAAATTGTTGGATGATTTATTGGTTAATCCTTTACCTGATCTTGAATTAAACATCAATACAAATTTTGGAGTTAAACCGATCTTAATTGATAGACTTGTAGAAAAAGTCAATAATTTAATTGCCAATGGTTGTATCAAAGATTTCAAAATTTTCACAAGCATGGACACCTGGGGAGCTCCTGCAGAATATATTCGTACAGGATTGGATTTAACTGTGTGGGAAAAGAACTTAGACACCTATCTAACAAAAACACAGTTGCCAATTACATTTATGATAACTTTTAATATACTCACAGTGACTAACTTTCAAAGTCTACTAGAAAAAATTTTGGAGTGGCGTGTTAAGTACAACGGATTTGAACAGAACAAATGGCAGCGGGTTCGCTTTGATACGCCCTACTTGAAAGAACCCCTGCAGTATGATATGAATATCTTGCCTAAAGGTGAATTTATGCCTTACATGAAAAGTCATCTAGACTTCATTCTAGCCAATCTAGACGATAAAAACCGTAGTAAATTCAACGACTTAGAGTATGCTAAATTTGAAAGAGTTGTAAAATACATGGAATCAGCTATCTATACCCCAGAAAAGTTGTTAGAAGGCAAAAGAGACTTCTTTAATTGGTTTACCGAATATGACCGCAGAAGAGGAACGGATTTTCTAAAAACGTTTCCGGCTATGAAAGATTTTTATCAGCAATGTGCATCAATCTAAATTGCTTGATTTTATCATACAATTTATCATACGGTCTAGTAAAAAATAAATTTCTATTATGTTCGAGAATTGGTTTATATTCATCGAATAGCTGTTGAAGTTCTGGAATAGATTTAGACAAAACTTTTTCTATACTTTGCGTGTACCTCTCCCATCTAGCGGTATCATCGTCGATTTGATCATACGTATAATCAATCCAATCTGGTAGGATAAATCCGTACTCACGTATGTCCGAAATTAATCCAGTGTACCCATAAGGCAGTATAAAATGTCCTTTAATCAAGGGATCCCAAGTTTTTTCTGTGATTGTTTTTGTGGCCGTGCCTGTGGTTATAGTTTCTATGTAGATACTGACATAGCTGGCATTGTAATAGCGATTGGCCACTGGTAACCATGTCCCGCCCTGTCCGCCTAGAATATCACTGACCATTGCGGCTTCTTCAGGTTCTAACGCCAACCCTTTTTGAGGATCACTGATAAATCCGTTACGAGATTCTAATAATTTTTTCAGTTGGAGTCTTGCACGAATTCTTGGATGATTGATAGTTTTTTCATCATCGTAGTATATCCTATTTGGAGATACAAACTGCTTTAGTTCTCCTTTTTTCTCAATGGCAGTTAGAGCATACATGTTAGATGTAGTGCCCCAGGTCCACGTTCTTTCATTGAGATTGTAATTAGCGTAATCAGTGAAATAACATTTACTACGATTCCATAGTATATCATAAAAAATTTGATTTTTATTTTCTCGATTGGAATGAATGATTACTACATTATCAGTTAGTTGCTTCCATAACTCAATCTGATAATCATGTGATTGTTTTATATCTGTTGCTGTGTCGATATGAAACAAACTGATAATGACTATGGTCTGATTGGTATAATATGGACGTATGCAATCTATCTGTTTCTGTATTTCTGATGTACCGTACTTAGTTATCACTGCTATGACGTCAGCATCATTCATTCTACCAGTGAAAGACCATAGCTCCTCTTCTAAATCAAAAGGGAGAAAATGCGCCTGGTAGCTGACCATTAATTCATCAACAATGGGACGCCTATAAATTTTCATACAATTGTATGTGGTTCGGCCTGTTTGATCAAACTCTCTTTCAACAATACCTTTAACACATCGTCTGGCAGTTCATATATGGCAAATCTTCTCTTTATTTTTTTAATTTGACCGAGAATGAAATTGTTTAATCTAGTATTTGAGATTTGAGTTTTTTCTATGGTGCTGGGTTTAAACTGATGATCGGGAAACATTAATTTTAAAAAATTTAAATGGTCCAACGGCGCAGCATGCCCGTCATCGAAGTACGAGTTGAACAATAATTTCTGAGGTTTAAATTTATGTAGATGGATGTCGTTGTGCCAAAGAACTTTGAAAAAGCTCGGCATACTTAAAATTTCTTTATACATGTCGCATATCTGTATATAATGATTTCTTACATTTTCTGGGACACTGCGTTTTTCGTTTAAATCAAAATGATCCTGTAATTCACACATTGAGAAAAAATGATATTGACAGTTGATATTCTGCAGATATCCTTTGGTTAATGCTATGGTTGCAACATCTCGTATTAAATACCCTAGAGGGTCGGCCCAGTTCTCAACATAGCTACTGTCATAAATGTTTTGCGTATAGATATTTCCTGGAGTAGCCCAGTTACCATTATGCCATTTATCTTCTCTGCACACATTGGTCCAGCATACCATAATTAAATCATCAGCAGTAAATTTATGCACAGCATCGGCCTGTGCAACCATATTAGCGATAAATTGATTACCCGCCCCTGATTGTCCGTAGTTATAAAATGGAATATCTAAATCCTCTCCTACTATCTCTGGCCAACAGGACCAGAAATACTTAGTGAAGCTACACCCAAATGCAAACAGTCTTTTTACTGGTCTAGTGATCATAAAATATATTTTCAAAAAAATGTTTGAGTTTTATTCTACTGTATTTTTGTTCACACATGGTTTGATAGTTGTGTAACAGTAGTTTAGAATTTTTAAACCTCCACTCTATCTGTTGATCTCGAGACATGGAATCCAATTTAGAGCAGGTATCGATCACCGTAAGTAGTAGTTTTTTATATCTCAATATATTATCTGGTTCGGAATCAAACTCAAGATCAAATCATTCATCATACAACTGATATCCTAATTCTTTTAACAACATGTTTGAACCTTGCTGGCCGTAGATCACAAACGGTTGAAGTTGTGAAATTGGTCTAAAAGTTTTTTCGCTGAGAAACAATGCGGTATTGTTGTAATTTTCCATCTCGGTTTCGTTTACGATTTGAAAAATAGTTTGATTATGAATGTGTTCAAATGGTGTGTCGATGGCCCAATTTATATTAAAATTAGTGTAGTCTATGGTTCTAGGTAAAGTTTTAAACCATCTTTTGATCTGCTTATCTGAGAAAGCGTTCAAGGAATGATGCTGTTTCCAAGCGTCAAAATATATGCCTCTTGGTATTTTATCATGACTGATTAACCCACGTTGGCTTATTGGTTCTTGGCATAATAAAAATGTTGCTGTGGTTCTATATTGTCGATTTCGTCTGCTCAGGCTTGAAAAATATTTGTCTTGGTAGTTAGCCTCTACATTTTTACGAACATCTGCAACATACTGATCTTTGTCTTTAATGGTATTCATTACCATTTCAAATGAGGGAAATGAAAATACACGCAGCGGCTGTCGGTTATGAACAGTACAATGCTCCTGCATATTTTTCTCATCTTGCAAGTTTGCAGAAACAAAAATAATCTGGTCAGGGCTTACACTATATTTTTTACAATTATAGTATAGCATGTCAAAAAATGGTGATTGATAGATTGGACTAAACCCTTCTGTGCTGGCATCAAAGATGAAAAATATTTGTTTTTGTTGTAATTGCAGAATGCATTCTTGAGAAACATACTGGAATATATCGGAGTTACTGTGCCACTTGGCATATTGTAATAGGCCATGCACGTAGCGAAATTTTTTCGAATCAATACCTTCTTGATTTAACATTTGGTCAACTAATATTGTGAAACAGGTATGGCTGGTGTTAACCAAATAGTCGTTGTCTTTGAGAGAATTTAAAATTTTAGGCATTAATATATGAGCGATAAATAATCTGAGTATTTATTAGGAGCATTCAATGCAGATTGGATTTATTGGAATTGGTAAATTAGGAATGCCTTGTGCCGAGGCAATTGCAAATAAAGGGCATGATGTTAGCGGATATGACGTTCGACTTGTCGAACCTACAATGTGGGTCAACATTAAATCTTCTATCAAAGAAGTTGTACAAAATAGAGATATTGTGTTTATCGCAGTACCCACACCGCACGACCCTGCATATGATGGTAGAGCACCTACTGCTCATTTAGAACCAAAAGACTTCAATTACGACATTGTTAAAGAATGTTTAACAGAAGCCAACAAGTATATGAACAAAGATCAGCTGCTGGTGTTGATCAGTACAGTACTTCCCGGAACTACTCGTCGAGAATTTATTCAATTGATTCCGAACACTAGATTTGTTTACAATCCGTATCTTATAGCAATGGGCAGTGTGGCATGGGATATGGTCAACCCCGAAATGGTTATGATCGGCACCGAAGACGGCACCGAAACAGGGGATGCAAAACAGCTGGTAGATTTTTACAAGACTGTCATGGAAAATGATCCACGCTATGTTATAGGTACCTGGGACGAGTGTGAGTGTATAAAAGTATTTTACAATACGTTTATCAGTGCTAAAATTGGATTAGTCAACATGATCCAGGATGTTGCTGTTAAACAAGGAAATATCAATGTTGATATTGTCACAGATGCATTGGCAAAGTCAACTATGCGTATTATGGGACCACAGTATATGACCGCCGGCATGGGAGACGGAGGAGGCTGCCATCCTAGAGATAACATTGCATTACGGTATATGGCTCAAGAATTAGATCTGGGTTATGATTTATTTGACTCTATTATGAATGCCCGTGAACTTCAGGCAAAAAATTTAGCTAAAGAATTGGTCGAGCATGCCGATAAAAATAAAATGAATATTTTTATTCATGGCAAGGCATATAAGCCGGGCGTTGAATACTGCGACGGCAGTTATAGTTTGTTAATTGGATATTATTGTGAACAATTGGGATTTCTCCCAACATACATTGACCCGTTAACCGGTGACTCGATTGACAGCTGTTACGGAGTTGTGCTGCTAGCCCATAATAAAAAAGTCACATATGAATATCGAGGATTTGAAGAAACTCAGACGTTGTATTGTACAATAGAAAAAGGGTCAATTGTCATCGACCCTTGGAGAACTTTTGTTTCAGATGAACACAAAGTTATTCATTACGGAAATACTAGAAAATATTTTTAGATGAATCCTTGATATCTTTCTTAAGTCTTTCTATATCAACTTTGAAATCTATTTTTTTGATTTCGTCTTTGTATTCTTGAAGTGTACTAATTAACACATCTGCAATTCCTTCAGCAGTTTGTGTGTCTAGTTCGTGCTTGACATCGATCTCCCATACTCTTCCATCTGTAAAATCTAATCGTACTGAATCTAGATAAGCCACAGGCATGGTATTCATATAGAGGTCTTCGAAAACCTCCGGCCATTCTTTTACAAGGTGGCGCGGAGGTTTGAATAGCGGGTTAGGCATCGGCAGTTTCTTCTGCCTTTTTAACCTTCTTGACTGTGGGATCAAGATCTTCTGCTTCTTTACGCAATCTTGCTGCTTCTTTGTACATGGCATCAGCTTGACTGCGATATGATTTTGCTAGATCCTTGTCAGTGAGTGCAGCATCACTTGTGGCCTGTGCTCTGATAGGTGCAGGAATATCGGAATCGATTGCAGGTGTTGCCTCTTTAACTTCTTTAACAGCCTCCGGCGCACCGGCTACAAATGTGCATAGATCATCCACAGTGCAGTTCTTTTGTTCTGCAATCAGCGTGTTAAGATTAGCTAAAAGCACGGTATCGTTGGTTGTAGGAGTCATCATTACTGAATCCGTAGGCACTTTAATCAACCTACCGTCTGCTTGCATGGCTCGCAGCATAGGCCTGCCATCTGGGAATGGGCGTATGTGCATAATTTCACCAAACTCAAATGCATCTTGAGCTTGATCAGTTTCTACCAAAGTCATGATTGAATCATGATATTGATCTGGCAGTTGAGCTACAGGTAATACTAGAGCCATATTTGACTCTCCTGGTAGAGTTCTAAACACCACTAGTACCTTGGCACCTGTGTTTTGTATTCTACCTATGTGTTTTAAGCTTCTCATTTAGGCTTCCTTTTTAGATACAGCTTCAAGGAAGGCATTTAATTTGTTGAAACTTTTACCTACTGCTTCCAATTCTGCTGCTTTGAACGCTCCTCTGCTTGTTGCAACTTCGATGATATTTTTTACAGCTAGAAGATCGCTGATATTTAAATCAGGACCTTGTACTGCTGGTGTGTCTGTTGCCGCAGGCGCTGCTTCGGCTGGTGTCTCAACAACTTGATCTTTAACTTCTTCTGACATTAGTTTCTCCTTAGGTGTGGGCATGCAAGCATGAAATAGGTTAATTCTTTTTGATCTTCGAAACCTACGAAATGCGAAGATCTCAAATTTCCACTCTTGTCCAGAGCAGGTTTTTTGCAGATATAATATCTACCTTTGAGCTTGACTTTGATCCAATCTTCGATGCCTTCGAATATTTCAGAATCTGAAATATTCAGTTCAGTAAAGTGTGGAGCCACAGTCTTCAGCTTGCGCTGTTGTAGTACGTCCATTGGATTAAGGTCAAACATAGTGAAAATATTT
>Ga0187843_10002656_pt1 | contig 10693 bp, 7 predicted proteins | sample SpaLakP09_SKY_43_FD_134516 | JGI IMG/M metagenome (GOLD analysis project Ga0187843, IMG submission 134516) | Oligotrophic lake water microbial communities from Sparkling Lake, Wisconsin, USA - SP09_SKY_43 | ecosystem: Environmental > Aquatic > Freshwater > Lake | place: USA: Sparkling Lake... | reverse complement strand
GGTCGGACCGCAGGTGACCAGCGGTAAGCTGGACCGTTTGACAGGCGGCTGAAAACGATTAGGTTCCAGAAAATCATTGAACGCTGAATAAAAGCGTCATCGGGCTGGAAATCACAGGACTGGGGCTACCATGAACCGCTATGTAAAGACCGCCTTGCTTGCCGGAGCCGCCTGGAGCGCGCTCTCCACCTTCGCCATGGCGCAGGACGCCGCGCCGCAGGACGGGGCTTCCACGCTGGACGACATCGTCGTCAGCGCCCGTCGCCGCGACGAACTGCTGAAGGACGTGCCGATCTCGGTGTCGGCCATCGGCGAGGAGCGTCTGGAGCAGACCGGCGCTTCGGACATCACTGCCTTGCAACAGCAGACCCCGAACGCCACCGTCCAGGTCGCGCGCGGTTCGAACTCGACCCTGATCTCCTTCATCCGCGGCGTCGGCCAGCAGGATCCGCTGTGGGGCTTCGAGCCCGGCGTGGGCCTCTATGTCGATGACGTCTATGTCGCCCGTCCGCAGGGCGCTGTGCTCGACATCTACGACGTCCAGCGCATCGAGGTCCTGCGCGGTCCGCAAGGCTCGCTGTACGGCCGCAACACGGTCGGCGGCGCGATCAAATATGTCACCAACACCCTGTCGAGCGACCCGGAGCTGACCCTGCGCGGTGCCTACGGCAGCTATAACCAGATCGACCTGATGGCCACGGGCAGCGTTCCGCTGGCTGACAATTTCCGCGTCGGCGGTGCCATCGCCTCCTATCAGCGCGACGGCTACGGAACCAACCTCACCACCGGTGCGGAACACTACAACAAGGATGTCCTCGCCGGCCGCGTCAGCGCCGAGTGGGAGCCGCGCGACGACATCTCGATCCGCCTGGCCTATGACCGCGTCCAGGACGACTCCAACCCCCGCCACGGCCACCGTCTGGTCGCCGGTGCTACCCCGGCCGGTGCCGTCCTGCCGAACGTGTATGACACCCGCGCTGGCCTCGGCGACGTCAACTCGGTGGAAAGCCAGGGCGCGTCCGCGACCGTCCAGATCGATCTGAACGACAACTGGACCTTCAAGTCGATCTCGGCCTGGCGCGACGGCGAGACCACGACGGTCATCGACTTCGACAACACGCCGGCGGCGACGCTGGACATCCCGGGCTTCTATGCCGACGACCAGTTCACGCAGGAGTTCCAACTCCTGTTTGACTTCGACCGCATCCAGGGTGTGGCCGGCGTCTTCTATCTCGACGGTCATGCCGAAGGTGCCTTCGACACCATCCTCGCCGGAGCCGGCATCGTCATCGGCACCAACGGCCAGGTGGACACCGAGAGCTGGGCAGGCTTTGCGGACGTCAACCTCGACCTCACCGACCGCCTGCACCTCGGCATCGGCATGCGCTACACGCTCGACGACAAGCAGGGCACGGTCTTCCGCGCCAACTATCTCGGGGCCACGCGCAGCCCGCTTCTGGGGGGCACGGTGCGTGCGCCGTTGCTGGTTCGCTCGAACTACACCAACAGCAAGGACTTCTCCCAGTTCACGCCGCGCATCGCCCTGTCCTATGACCTGACGGATGACCTGACGACCTACGCGTCCTACTCGCAGGGCTTCAAGTCCGGTGGCTTCGACATGCGGGGCGACGTGATCCTGACGCCGAACACGGTCAATGGCTACGATCCCGAGACGGTCGACTCCTATGAGATCGGATTGAAGGGTGCTCTTGATCGCCTGACCTTCTCGACCGCGATCTTCTACAACGAATACCAGGACCAGCAGGTCACCACCCAGGTTCCCTCGGGCGCCAGCATCGCCAGCTTCGTCGACAACGTCGGGTCCTCGACCTTCTACGGCGCCGAGTTCGAAGGCCGGCTGCGCATCCTCGACAACCTGTCGGCCAACTTCGCGGTCGGCTACCTGCACTCCGACTTCGAAGAGTTCCTGCGCTACAACCTGACGACCATGGTGTTCGAGGACATCTCCGATCAGGTCGTGCTGCAGAACGCCCCGGAGTGGACCGGCTACCTCGGCTTCACCTGGATCGGCGATGTGGCCGGCGGTGACCTGGCGGTGACCCCGTCGGTCAGCTACCGCGGCGACTCGAGCATGTTCGAGTTCCCGAACCCGGTCCTCGACCAGCAGGCCTATTCGGTGGTCGACCTGTCGATCGTCTGGACCGACCCGAGCGACCGCTTCACCCTGGGCCTCTACGGCAAGAACCTGACCGACGAAGAGTATCGCGTCGGCGGCTACAACTTCCCGGGCGCGCTCTTCGACAACTCGCTGATCGGCTACTACGGCCCGCCGCAGACGGTTACCGCCTCGCTGCAGGTCAAGTTCTGATCCGACCAAACGACTCCTGAAGCCTGATCGCATCTGATCCAGGGCGGCGGTTCACCTGAGCCGCCGCCCTTTTTCTTTGGCGCTGCTGAAAAGCGACGCTACCGTTCCGACCAACAAGAAGACCAAGTCGAGGGAAGCGCCATGAGCATGACGGATCAGGGCATCGGGCCCGCCGCCAATCCGGGTTACCGCGCCTACGTTCTGGCGCTGCTGATGGTGGTCTACACCTTCAACTTCATCGACCGGCAGATCCTCGCCATCCTGCTGCCCTACATCAAGGCCGAGCTGCATTTCACCGACAGCCAGCTGGGCCTGCTGGGCGGGCCGGCCTTCGCCGTCGTCTATTCGACCCTCGCCATTCCCATTGCCTGGCTGGCCGACCGGGTCAGCCGGGTTTCGATCGTCGGCGTGTCGCTGGCGGTGTGGAGCGGCTTTACGGCCCTGTGCGGGTTCGCGACCGGCTTCTGGACCCTGTTCGGCGCCCGCATGGGCGTCGGCGTCGGCGAGGCGGGCGGCGTCGCCCCGTCCTATTCGCTGGTGGCCGACTATTTCCCCAAGTCCCAGCGCGCGCGGGCCCTGGCCTTCTATTCGTTCGGCGTCCCGATCGGCACGGCCCTGGGCTATCTGTTCGGCGGTTTGCTGGCCGAGCACATCAACTGGCGAATCGCCTTCATGATCGTCGGCGGCGTCGGCGTCCTGCTGTTCCCGCTGCTGAAATTTACCGTCAAGGACCCTGTGCGCGGCGGCTTTGACCGGCCCGAACCGGTCGCGGGAGCGGCCGAGGTCGAGCATGTGCCCACCAAGGCCGCCGGTTTCGGCGAGGTCTGGAACGTCCTGCTCAAGAAGCCCAGCTTCTGGTTCCTCGCCTTCGGTGCCGCCTGTTCGTCGGTCTATGGCTACGGGGCGGCCTTCTGGCTGCCCAGCTTCTTCCAGCGCTCCATGGGCATGGAGGGGGTCGACCGGGCGCTCTACATCGCCGGCATCGCCTTCATCGGCGGCACGATCGGCATCTGGCTCGGCGGCTGGCTGGCCGACAAGCTCGGAAAGGGCGTGAAGAAGGCAGCCTATCCGCTGGTCCCGGCCATCGGCTTCATCATCGCCGTGCCGATGTTCTGGCTGGCCATGAATGTGCCGGACCGGTCGTTCGACATCCTCGGCTTCGCCGTGGCCGGCAAATGGGTGGCCTTCGTGCTGTTCCTCGTGCCCCAGGCGCTCAGCCTCGCCTGGCTGGGTCCGGTCGTCACCTCGGTGCAGCACCTGGTCCCGGCGCATATGCGCTCGACCGCCTCGGCCAGCTTCCTGCTGATCAACAATCTGGTCGGCATCGGCCTGGGCATCTACCTCCTCGGTGCCGTGTCGGACTATCTGACACCGCGCTTCGGCGAGGAGGCGCTGCGCTATTCGCTGTACGTCGGACAGTGGTTCTACGCCCTGGCCGCCATCCTTCTGATCATCTCGGCGCGGAGCCTGAAGAAGGACTGGGTGGACTGATCGCGGGGGGACGGTTGCGCCTGCGAAGGCGCAGACCCTATAAGCGCCGCAACTCCTCCCAGCAGTCCGGCGGCGCCTCTCCATGAACATCCACGAATACCAGGCCAAACAGGTCCTTAAGGGCTTTGGCGCACCGGTCGCCGAAGGCGTCGCCATCACCTCGGCCGACCAGGCCGAGGCTGCCGCGAAGCAACTGCCCGGCCCGCTGTATGTGGTGAAGTCGCAGATCCACGCCGGCGGCCGCGGCAAGGGCAAGTTCAAGGAACTGGGCCCCGACGCCAAGGGCGGCGTCCGTCTGGCCTTCTCGATCGAGGACGTGGTCAAGAACGCCAAGGAGATGCTGGGCAACACCCCTCGTCACCGCCCAGACGGGCCCGGCCGGGAAGCAGGTCAACCGCCTCTATATCGAGGACGGCGCTGACATCGACCGCGAACTCTACTGCTCGCTGCTGGTCGACCGCGCGACGGGCCGCGTCTCCTTCGTCGTCTCGACCGAGGGCGGCATGGACATCGAGGCGGTCGCCCACGACACGCCCGAGAAGATCCTGACCATCGACATCAACCCGGAAGCCGGCGTCACCCCCGCCAATGTCGCCGAGATCAACGGTGCCTACGGCCTGACCGGCGATGCGGCCAGGGACGGCGAGAGCCTGTTCCCGATTCTCTACAAAGCCTTCGTCGAGAAGGACATGGCCATGCTGGAGGTCAATCCGCTGATCGTCATGAAGGACGGTCATCTGCGGGTGCTGGACGCCAAGGTCAGCTTCGACGGCAACGCCCTGTTCCGCCACGAGGACATGAAGGCCCTGCGCGACGAGACCGAGGAAGACGCCAAGGAGATCGAGGCCTCGGAATGGGACCTCGCCTATGTCGCCCTCGACGGCAACATCGGCTGCATGGTCAACGGCGCCGGTCTGGCCATGGCGACCATGGACATCATCAAGCTGTACGGCAAAGAGCCCGCCAACTTCTGCGACGTCGGCGGCGGTGCCTCCAAGGAAAAGGTCGCGGCGGCCTTCAAGATCATCACCGCCGACCCGGCCGTCCAGGGCATCCTGGTCAACATCTTCGGCGGCATCATGAAATGTGACGTCATCGCCGAGGGCGTGGTCGCTGCGGTGAAGGAAGTGGGCCTGAAGGTGCCGCTGGTCGTCCGCCTCGAAGGCACCAATGTCACCGAGGGCAAGCGCATCCTCAACGAATCGGGCCTCGCCATCACCGCCGCCGATGACCTCGACGACGCCGCCCAGAAGATCGTCGCGGCGGTCGGCTGAGCCTTCCGGCCCGCCACCGACCGTCCCGCTGACCGAATAATCAGAGCAGACCCATGTCCATCCTCGTCGACAAGAACACCAAGGTCATCGTCCAGGGCCTGACCGGCAAGACCGGCGGCTTCCACACCGAACAGGCGCTGGCCTATCACGGCACCCAGATGGTCGGCGGTGTCCACCCGGCCAAGGGCGGCCAGACCTGGACCGGCTCGCATGGCGAGACTTTGCCGATCTTCGCCTCGGTCGCTGAAGCGAAAGAGGCCACCGGCGCGACCGCCTCGGTCATCTATGTCCCGCCGGCGGGTGCCGCGGACGCCATCATCGAGGCCATCGAGGCCGAGGTGGCCTTCATCACCTGCATCACCGAGGGCATCCCGGTGCTGGACATGGTGCGCGTCAAGGCGCGGCTGGACCGGTCGAACTCCCGCCTGCTGGGCCCCAACTGCCCCGGCATCCTGACCCCGGAAGAGTGCAAGATCGGCATCATGCCGGGCTCCATCTTCAAGAAGGGCAATGTCGGCATCGTCTCGCGCTCGGGCACCCTGACCTATGAGGCGGTGTTCCAGACCTCGAACGAGGGTCTCGGCCAGACCACGGCCGTCGGCATCGGCGGCGACCCGGTCAAGGGCACGGAGTTCATCGACGTGCTGGAGCTGTTCCTGGCCGACCCCGAGACCCTCTCGATCGTCATGATCGGCGAGATCGGCGGCGGGGCCGAGGAAGACGCCGCCCAGTTCCTGATCGACGAGGCGAAGAAGGGCCGCAAGAAGCCCATGGTCGGCTTCATCGCCGGCGTCACGGCGCCCAAGGGCCGGACCATGGGCCACGCCGGTGCCGTCGTCTCGGGCGGCAAGGGCGATGCGGAATCCAAGATCGCCGCCATGCAGGCCGCCGGCATCCGCGTCTCGCCGTCCCCGGCGCGCCTCGGTGCGACTCTGGTGGAAGTGCTGAAGGGCTGAGGCCTGCCGGCACGGGCCGTTTGATCCGTCGCCCTCATCCCGTATTGTGGCGTCGCCGGACCCGCGAGAAATCCGATGCGCCGCCTGCTGATCGTCACCCTGCTGCCGCTTCTCGGGGCCTGCGCTCCGGCGATGGCGCAGGAACAGCTTGTCTTGGTGCCCGCCCCGGGCTGGGGTACGGCACATATCGTTCTGTCGGGCGATTACCGGGGCAAGCAGATCCGCCTTTCGAGGAACGGGAGGGTGATGATGGATCGTCGCTTCACCTCGCCGCCGGGGTCGGAGGACCGCCTGCCCCTGTTCACCGACCGGTTCGACATGTGGGTGCAGGTGGAGGTCGAGGGATGCCCCACGGCCGTGGAAGTGCGCGTCCCGGTCGAGCCCGCAAAATCGACGTCGCTGGTGTTCGACGGCTGCTCGGTCCGCGCGCGGATGCCCGAGTGAATCGCACGAATTTTCGCGCTTTTCGCCAGAGTTGAGTCCTGACCGGCAGGCGAATGAAGCCTGCAGGGCCTTGCCGGGTCCCGGCGCTGCTGTCCCGAACGGCGCGGATAGACGTGCTGAGGGGCTGATTTTTGTCCCGGTAGCGGGACAAAAATCTCCGAATTCCGGCGAATTTCGACGCTTTCGCCCCCATTCGGTCATGACCCATAAGGAAACAGCGCCTATATCAGCGGCGCCGGTTGCGCGCAGGCGTGCGCGCGCCGCCTCAGGGACGTGACGAGAACAATGGCGGACGATGCCGGTCGGCTGAACCAGGTCTTTGCCGAGACCAGCTTCCTGTATGGCTCCAACGCCTCGTTCATCGAGGATTTGCACGAGAAATGGGCGGCCGATCCGGCGTCCGTTTCCGCCGAGTGGCGCGCCTTCTTCGACCAGCTGCGGGACAATGCCGAGAGCGTGAAAGCCTCGGGCGCGGCGGGCTCCTGGGGCCGTCCGGTGACCACCGAGCCGACCGAAGCGACCGGGGTGTTCGACGGCCGCTGGCCCGCTCCGAAGCCTGATCCGAAAAAGCCGGCCGCTGCGGCTGCGGCCCCCGCCGCCGCGCCGGCCGCGGACGCCGCCGTCCTGGCCGAGGCCGTCCGCACCGCCGCCCATGATTCGATCCGGGCGCTGATGCTGATCCGCAGCTACCGTGTTCGTGGTCACCTGCAGGCCAACCTCGACCCGCTGGGCATCGAACAGGCGACCAGCAATCCTGAGCTGACCCCGGAATTCTACGGCTTCAGCGAGGCCGACCTCGACCGCCCGATCTTCCTCGACGGCGTGCTGGGCTTCCAGACCGGCACCATCCGCGAGGTCCTGGCCCTGCTCAAGCGCACCTACTGCGGCACGCTCGGCATCCAGTTCATGCATATCGCCGAGCCGGACGAGAAGAACTGGCTGCAGGCGCGCTTCGAGGGCTCGGACAAATTCGCCCAGAACGGCTTCACCCGCGAGGGCAAGCTGGCGATCCTCTACAAGCTGATCGAGGCCGAGGGCTTCGAGCGCTTCCTGCACAAACGCTTCCCCGGCACCAAGCGGTTCGGCCTGGACGGCGGCGAGGCCATGGTCCCGGCGCTGGAGCAGATCATCAAGCGCGGCGGCGCGCTCGGCGTCGACGAGGTGGTCTTCGGCATGGCCCACCGCGGCCGCCTGAACACGCTCGCGGCGGTGATGGGCAAGCCCTATCGCGCCATCTTCCACGAGTTCCAGGGCGGCTCGACCGTGCCCTCGGACATCGAGGGCTCGGGCGACGTCAAATATCACATGGGCGCCTCGTCGGACCGGTCGTTCGACGGCAATAACGTCCACCTGTCCCTGACCACCAACCCGTCGCACCTCGAGATCGTCAATCCGGTGGTGCTGGGCAAGGCGCGGGCGAAACAGGCCTTCGACATCCGCGAGGCCAACGCCGGCCAGCCGGAAGAGAAATGGGCGCTCGACCGTTCCAAGGTCATGCCCCTGCTGATCCACGGCGACGCCGCCTTCGCCGGCCAGGGCGTTGTGGCCGAATGCTTCGCCCTGATGGGGCTGAAGGGCTACCGCACCGGCGGGACGATGCATTTCGTCGTCAACAACCAGATCGGTTTCACGACCAGCCCGCGCAACAGCCGCTCCTCGCCCTATCCGTCGGATGTGGCCCTGATGGTCCAGGCGCCGATCTTCCACGTCAACGGCGACGACCCGGAAGCCGTGGTCTTCGCCGCCAAGGTGGCGACCGAGTTCCGGCAGAAATTCCACAAGGACGTGGTGGTGGACATGTTCTGCTACCGCCGCTTCGGCCACAACGAGGGCGACGATCCGACCTTCACCCAGCCGCTGATGTATTCGAAGATCCGCGCCCTCAAATCCACGCGTGAGATCTACGCCGAGCGTCTGATCGCCGAGGGCGTGATCGACCAGGCCGCCGTTGATGCGGAGGTGACCCGGTTCGAGGCCTTCCTCGACGCCGAGTTCGAGGCCGGCAAGACCTTCAAGGCCCACAAGGCCGACTGGATGGACGGCCAGTGGCAGGGCATCGGCCAGCCGGACGGCGAGGAGCGCCGTGGGGAGACCTCGGTCCCGGCCGCCAAACTCGCCGACCTCGGCCACAGGCTGACGACGATTCCGAACTCCGTCGACATGCACAAGACGCTGAAACGCGTCATCGACGGCCGCCGTGAGATGATCACGACCGGCGAGAACATCGACTGGGCCACGGCCGAGAGCCTGGCCTTCGGTTCGCTGCTGGACGAGGGCTTCCCGGTCCGCCTGTCCGGCCAGGATTCGGTGCGCGGCACCTTCTCCCAGCGTCATTCGGGCATCGTCGACCAGACCACCGAGGCCCGCTACGTCCCGCTGAACAACATCCGCGACGGCCAGGCCGAGTTCGAGGTCATCGACTCCGCCCTGTCCGAAGAAGCGGTGCTCGGCTTCGAATACGGCTACGCCCTGACCGACCCCAACACCCTGGTGATGTGGGAGGCCCAGTTCGGCGACTTCGTGAACGGTGCCCAGGTGGTGATCGACCAGTTCATCAGCTCGGGCGAGCGCAAATGGCTGCGCATGTGCGGCCTGACCATGCTGCTGCCGCACGGCTACGAAGGGCAGGGGCCGGAACACTCCTCGGCCCGTCTCGAGCGCTTCCTGCAGGCCTGCGCCGAGGACAATATGCAGGTCGCCAACTGCTCGACCCCGGCCAACTATTTCCACATCCTGCGTCGCCAGATGCACCGGCCGTTCCGCAAGCCGCTGATCATCATGACGCCCAAGAGCCTGCTGCGGCACAAGAAGGCGGTCTCGAGCATCGCCGACCTGGCCGAGGGCAGCTCCTTCCACCGCGTGCTGCACGACGACGCCCAGCGTCGGCCCGACGTCGCCGGGATCACGATCAAGCCGGACGCGGACATCCGTCGCGTCATCCTCTGCTCGGGCAAGGTCTATTACGACCTGCTGGAGCGGCGCGAGCGGGACCAGATCGACAACGTCTATCTGATGCGGCTCGAGCAGTTCTATCCCTGGCCGATGAAGTCGCTGATGACGGAACTGGCGCGCTTCCCGAATGCCGAACTGGTCTGGTGCCAGGAAGAACCCAAGAACATGGGCGGCTGGACCTTTGTCGATCCGTGGATCGAACTGACGCTGGAGAAGCTTTCGGTGAAGTCGAAACGGGCCCGCTACGTCGTCCGCCCGGCCTCGGCCTCGACCGCTGCGGGCCTGATGAGCCGGCACCTGAAAGAACTCGACGCCTTCCTGACCGACGCCTTCGCCTGACCCCGTCCCGGACCACGGCCGCGCCGTTTCCGGGATGACAAAAGAACGAACGAGAGAGAGCCCGTCCCATGGCCGACATCCTGACCCCCGCCCTCGGCGAATCCGTTTCTGAAGCCACGATCGGCAAGTGGACGAAGAAGGCCGGCGACGCCGTGAAGAAGGACGAGGTCCTGGTCGAGCTCGAGACCGACAAGGTCTCGCTGGAAGTCGTCTCGCCGTCTGACGGCGTCCTGGCCGGAATCCGCGCCGCCGACGGCGCGACCGTGACCCCCGGTGCCGTTCTGGGCGTGATCAGCGAGGGCGCCTCCGCTGCACCCGCTGCCGAGGCTCCCAAGGCCGAAGCGCCGAAGGCCGCGGCCGCACCGGCTGCCGAACCGGCTCCCGCCGCACCGGCCGCCCCCGCCGCCGCCTCCGGTGGCACGGTTCCGATCATGACCCCGACCATGGGCGAGAGCGTCGCCGAGGGCACGATGGGGACCTGGCTGAAGAAGTCCGGCGACACCGTCGCCAAGGATGAAATGCTGGTCGAAATCGAGACCGACAAGGTCGCGGTCGAGGTGTCTGCACCCGTCGCCGGCGTCCTGACCATCGCCGCCGAAGCCGGTTCGAGCGTCACGCCCGGCCAGCAGATCGGCAGCATCGCCGCCTCGTGCGACGCCGCTGCTGCCGCCCCGGCTCCCGCTGCGGATGGTTCGGCGAATGTCGGGTCGGCCCAGATCAAGGCCGGTGACGCCCCCCACCTGTCGCCCGCCGTTCAGCGCGTGGTGACCGAAAACAACCTCGACCCCAAGGCCATCGCCGCGACCGGCCCCAAGGGCAACATCACCAAGGCTGACGCTGTGAACGCCATCTCCGCCGCTCCCCCGGCCCCTGCCGCCGCCGCTCCGGCTCCCGCCGCCGCCCCGGCC
>Ga0187843_10002654_pt1 | contig 10696 bp, 4 predicted proteins | sample SpaLakP09_SKY_43_FD_134516 | JGI IMG/M metagenome (GOLD analysis project Ga0187843, IMG submission 134516) | Oligotrophic lake water microbial communities from Sparkling Lake, Wisconsin, USA - SP09_SKY_43 | ecosystem: Environmental > Aquatic > Freshwater > Lake | place: USA: Sparkling Lake... | reverse complement strand
GGGCAGTACACTGGTTCCATCGAGCTGACCGATATGCATGATGCGCGTATCAGCGCGCCGATGGCGGTGATGGCATTTCCCTGCGCGCTGATACGCGCATCATGCATATCGGTCAGCTCGATGGAACCAGTGTACTGCCCACGCTTGCTGGCAGTCAGCCGTACCGCAATCACCTGCGCAGGATAACTGGCCAACGCTTCGCGCTTGAACTGCACGCCATTGTGGGTATAAGTCACCGTATGCAGACTGCGCGACAAATCCAGCCGCCGCGCGTACGCCGTCGTGCCCTGCTTATGGCCCGGCAAATTAATATAGACATCGCCAAACGGCTGATACGCACCCATCGCCTGGCGATCGCCAGTCCACAGCGTAATGTCATTGAACTGCAAACGCTCGCGCGCCAGCTGCCCGAAGATCATCGCGCCGATGCGGCCATTGCCGATAGGGAGCGCTTCCTTCTCCCAGCCAGCTGCCGTATCCGGCGCCGGCTGCGAATAACGCAAGCTCAGATCCGGCGCTGCGGCGGCATTGGCGGCCACACCAGCCATACCGGTAACCAAAGCCCAGGCTAACCACTTCATTGCGGATTAATCTTGATCAGCACAATATCATTGACGCGCATCTTCACCTTCACGCTGGCCGCGCCGGAGGCCGGCACACGCACGGTGCTAGTCTGCGGACGATCCGTGGTCAAGGCCTGCAGACGATCCACCTGCTTTGGCGTCAGCGTCTTCGGCGAACCCATTTTCAGATACGCCGTGTGCGCATCGTTGGCCTCAAAGCCGGTGCGATACACATTGACCGAATACGCGCCAGGCTTCAGACCTTTCAGATCAATGCTCACCGGCTGACTGTCGCGCGTCGGCTGCACCGTGGTGTAGAAGCCGCGATTGCTGCGGCCCTGTTTGGGCGTCTGGAAGTCCCACGCCAGCACCTGCACGCCACGACCATCCTTGGCTGCGTAGCTTTGTACATCGCTGGTCTTGATCGCCGTGTCGCCGAGCTGATTCAGATACTTGTACGCGAACCACGATGGCTTGCGGATCCCCTGAGGATTCATCAGGCCAAAGCCACCTTCGAACGGCGCGGTCGGCGGTCCCGGCTCCTCAAACAGATCGCTGTAAGTCCAGTAGCTCATACCCTGCGCGATGCCCTCGGTGGCTTTGAGCTTACTGAGGATGTACGGCGCGCTGATATACGAATCGTGCACCGGATCGCGCGGCGTGTAGCTGGTGCTCCACTCGGTGAAGTACAGCGGCATCTCCGGATGTCCGGCCGCCGCCATCTCCTTGCGTACCTTGCGCACATCGCCAACGATGGCGTCCGGCGATGGCGACAGCTTGGTATCTTCCTTGCCACTCTCGTCGAGGAAACCGCCGTCCACGCCATAGGTGTGCGTGGTGACGAAATCGACGGCCGAACCAGACGACTTGGCATGCGCCAGGAACTCCGGCACCCACGCCGCGCCAGCGGTCGACGGGCCGCCAACGCGCAGCGCCGGATTGATCGCCTTGATGGTGCGCGAGGTGATGTCGAACAGTTCGAAGTACACCTTCTGATCCGCCTTCTCCCAGAAGCCGTCCAGGTTAGGTTCATTCCACACCTCGAAGAACCAGCTGCGCACCTCCTCCTTGCCATAGCGCTCCTGCGCATGGCGCACAAACGCATCCACCAGGCCCGCCCACTTCTTCGGATCCGGATGCGAGGTATTCCCCTTCCAGTAGAAGATGCTCAGGTCCGAGCTGCGCATCGCCAGCGGCGTAAAGCCCAGCTCCACGAACGGCTTGATGCCCATCTTGAGCAGACGGTCATACAGGTAATCCAGCTTGGTCCAGTCGTACACTGGCTTGCCGTCCACTTCCTTGTAGGTGCCCAGCACATCGTGGAAGATGGCGTGGAAGCGGATGTAGCGGAAGCCCAGTTCATCGCGCGCGGTCTTCAGCTGCGCCAGGCTGTCGTCGCGTATCAGCGTGCCCGGGTAATCCGAACCAACCGACAGGTCGGCAAAGCGGTCGCGCGGCGAGCCGGCATCGGCGGCATCCACGGAAATGCGGCGCTCGGCGGCCGGCGCGGCCAGCGCCGATGCGCCGGACGCGCTGAGTGCAAACAATACAGCTGCGGTCAAAGTCTTCATTCTTAACGCTTCACAGTAACGGTTTTACCCTCGTAGCTGACCGTCTTGTCGGCCACGTCGAAGTTGTCGGTGCTCGAAACGCCAGGCTTGATGAAGCGTACTTTGAACTGGCGCTTGGCCACCATGCCCTTGTACTGGCCCGCGCGGTCGCCGATGGTGACTACGCCGGTCTTGTCATTGTAGCTCAGCGGAATACGGCTGGCCTCACCGCGCAGATAGGCGTTGCTGACGCCATCATCTTCATACAGGCTGAATTTTCCGTCCGCGCCGGTGTAAACGTACAGCGTGATCGGCGCATCCGGTTTCTCGTCCACATACTGCGTCACAGGACCGACAGGCAGGATAGCGCCGGCCTTCACCAGCACCGGCATACGCGTCTCCGGCGCCTTGATGGTCGCCGTGCTGCCGCCCTTGTGCAGTTCACCGGTGTACAAGTCATACCAGTTGGCGCCTTTCGGCATGTACACGCTGCGTTCGCGCGCACCGTACACATACACCGGCGCCACCAGCATGCTGTGGCCAAACAGGTACTGGTCGTTGATGTTCTTCACCGCGTCGTCGTTCGGGAAGTCCATCACCAGGCCGCGCATGATGGAGCCGGACTCGTAATGCGTCTCGGCGGCGGTCGAGTAAATGTACGGCATCAGGCGATAGCGCAGCTGGTCGTACCACACCATCGATTCGCGCATCGGCGAACCTTCAGGCGAAATCTCGTTAATCTCGCGCTTGACCACTTCACCGTGGGAACGGAACAGCGGCGAGAAGGCGCCAAACTGGAACCAGCGCAGATTCAGCTCGCGCCATTCCTTGAGGTCCTCCGGGTTGCCCTGCTTGATGCCGGTGTTGCGGTTTTCCTGCGCCGAACCAACGTCGCCGACCTGGAAGCGCGTTTCCTGCGCATAGCCGCCGATGTCGTGCGTCCAGTTAGGAATGCCCGACATCGAAATGCTCACGCCTGCGGAAATCTGGTCATACAGATTATTCCAGCGGCTGGCGGTGTCGCCACTCCACACGGCGGTCGAGTTGCGCTGAATACCCGCAAAGCCGGAACGCGACAAGATGAACTGGCGCTTCTCAGGTTGATCGGCTTTCAGGTGGTTATAGAAGCCTTCCGTATGCACCAGGCTATACGGATTGAAGGTGACCTCACCGCCGCCATACACGGTCGGGCCAATCAGCTTCTTGAAGTCTGCGGGACGGGTGTTCGACAGCACGTCCGGCTCGGTGTTGTCCATCCACCAGGCGTCGAAGCCCAGATCCACCAGCTTCGGTTTCATCTGGCGATAGTAGATATCGCGCGCTTCCTTGGTGTACGGGTCGTAGTGGCTGTTCTTGTAGCCGGGGCCTACCCAGTCCAGCGCGCCATCTTCGACGTTCTTGGTCCACATATAGCCTTTGGACGCCAGTTCCTTGTAGTTGTCGGTGTTGGAGTAGAACTTGCCCCAGATCGAAATCATGATGCGCGCGTTGGACTTGTGGACCTCGTCCACCATCGCTTTCGCATTCGGGAAGCGCGCCTTGTCGAAGTCATGCGAACCCCAGCCATTTTCCGGCCAGTAGAACCAGTCCTGCACCATGTTATCGACCGGCCAACCCTGCTTGCGGTACTCGCGCAGTACGCCCAGCAGCTGCTCCTGCGTCTCGTAGCGCTGGCGCGACTGCCAGAAGCCGTAGGCCCACTTCGGCATCATCGGCGCCTGGCCGGTCAGGTGACGATAGCCGGAGATGACGTTGTCGATGCTGTCGCCGCTCACCACGTAGTAGTTGATGCCCTGCGCGACTTCCGACGAGAAGGTCAGCGAATGACGCTCGTCCTGCGGCAGCGGATCGTTGTGGGTGATGGCGACCATGCCGCCGCTCGGCTTCCATTCCAGCAGCAGCTTTACCGGCTGGTTGGCCTCAAACTTCACCTCGAAGTTGTGATACCACGGATTCCAGCCCTGGCGCCACACGTCCATGATCTCCTTGCCGTCCAGCGACAGCTTGGCGTAGTCCGACGAATACAGCTGCATCTTGTGCACGCCGGCTTTCGGCGACGCCATCGTGCCCTCCCACACCACCTTCAGATTGGCGGCTTTGGGATCGACCTCTTTCGGCCAGTTCTCGGCTACGTCCTTCAGGTACTGATAGGCGATGTCCTTTTCCTGGCGCGTGAATACCAGCTTGTCGCCGATGTAGTAGCGCGCGGTCAGGCCACCGGCCTTGCCGTCGGCATCGGTCAGTTGCAGATCTCGGCTCAGCCACGCATACGGCTTGCTGTCGCCGAAGCGCGAGATCGCATTGTTATCCCACAGGACGCCGTAGTTTTTGTCGGAGACCACGAACGGCACGGCGATCGCCATATTGTGCTGCATCAGCAGCACGTCCTCGCCGTTCAGATTCATCTGGTGATTCTGGTGCTGGCCCAAACCGTAGAAGGCGTCCTTGGTACCGTAGTTGAAGCCCTGCTTCACGGCCAGAAATGGCTTGCCGTCGATGTCGACCGGCGACATGTTCTCCGCCTGCTGCGTCAGGAACGCTTTGCCGGCGGCGTTAAAAAACTGCACCTGGCCCGTTGTCAGCGACACCGCCACCGAAATCTTCTTCGCCTTCAGCGTGACTTTATCCTTGCCCGCTGCGACGACGCTGAAGTTACCGCTAACAGGAGCGGCCACGGTCATCAGCGATGGCGTCAGCGCTTTGCCCGCCTGGTCCAGCTTCACCACATGGATGATGTTATCGGCCATGACCTCCAGCCGCACTTCTTTGGCGGCGCCGGTGTCGGGCTTGACCACAACACCAGTGGTGGTCTTTTCAAAAGTGCCGGCCGTCGCGTGGCCGGCCGTCAGCACGGCTACAGCCGTGGCGATCGTGGTAAAGCGCATAGTGTCTCCGTTTTTTTAGTAAGTACCGACCGTGACCTTCAACACCACCGGATTGCCGGTCAGGTTAAGGCCATAGTCGGTCTGGTCGCCGTTCCAGTTACGCTCCATGATCCATTTTCCGGTAGCGTCGTAATGGCCCTCTTCCACGCGGCCCCACAGTGTCGGCTTGCCTTCTGCATGGTCGATCTTCACGCGTGCGCGCTGGCCGATGATGATGAATTCATTGTCGCTGATCTGAGCGATCGATACGCCGCCGTTCGGGATCTCGGTCCCCGCCGGCACGTCCTTGACATCCTTGAAGTATTCGCGTTCGCCGAACTGCCATTCGCGGAACGAGATGGTGGCTTTCCAGCCCTTCATGTCGACGGTCTGCGGCTGGCGGTCATCGCCTTCGGCTACGCCGTAGGTGCGGCCTTCAAACGCCCACTTGGCCCACTGACGTTCCATCGGACGGAAGGCGGCGTAGATTTTGCCGAACGGTTCCACCATGGTCTTGTCGATGGCCTTGTGGCCGAGCGGGAAATTGCTGTAGTCCGCGTAGTCGATGCCGAACGGCGAGAAGCCGATGGCGCCTTTGCCCAGCACCAGATAAGTGTAGCGCACGTATTCGGCAGCGTTACTCATCTCCGGCACCATCAGCGCATTATCCGGACGCTGGAACAAGCGCAACGTGGCCTGGAATTTTTTAGAGTTCGGGCTATAGATGTCCGGGCCGGCGAATTCGATGTGCGGTGCGGCGGCACGGTAAATGTCGATGACGTCGAAGTTCGGACCACCGCTGGCGAAGTTCTCGTGCCATGGCTTGACCGGATCTTCGGTCGAATCGCGCTGCGAGTTATTCACGTACATCGGCAGGTTGTAGACTGCGCGGCCAGCCTTGGCGATTTCCTCGATATAGCTGGCGATGGAATAGGCGTGGAAGTATTCATCCGCGTAGTCGCCGTAGACCTGCTTCCAGGTGCCGCTTTTTGCCAGCGGCACAGGGGATTTTTTATGGTCCAGCACCACCTGCGGCACTGCCTGATTGAACTGGGCTTCGGCCTTCGGCGCGTAATCGCGCGCAAAGCCGTAGGTGCCCACTTCATTCTCGACCTGCACCATGATCACGGTGTGCTTGGCTTCATCGATCTTTTTAAGGTGGGCCATCAGCGCCACAAAGGCCTTCTTGTCGGCCTTCAGCGTCTCTTCGCCTTGTGGCGACAGGCAGTAGGTGATCTTGCCGTCCTTGGCCACCATACGCGGGAAACGCGTGTTATTGAACTTGACCCACTCCGGCGCGTAGTTAGGGCCGGTGTTCTTCCAGGTGCCAAACCACAGCAGCACCAGTTTGACATTGTTCTTGCGTGCTTCAGCCACCAGCGTGTCGACGTAGCTGAAATCGAACTTGCCCTCTTCCCGCTCGATCTGTTCCCAGGCGACCGGGATTTCGAGGGTATTGGCGTGCATGTCCTTGATGGCCGCAAAGACCTTGTTCAAGGCCAGCGGATAATTACTGGAATTCTGCGCCTGACCACCGAGGATGACGAAGGGCGCGCCGTCCACCATCAAGGCGAAACGGCCGTCCTTCTTCACGATCTGCGGTAGCTCTGCGGCGGCGGCCGCCGCGCCAGCTGCGGCCATCAAAAAACTAAAGGTGGTAACAAGCTGGCGGGCGGATTGCTTCATCGTGATTAAGCCTTTTTCAGATTAGAAGTCGTAGCTCAGTTTAGCCACCACGCGGCGGCCAGTCTTGAACCATGCGCGTCCCATCATACCGATATTTTGCTGCATCAGCTGTTTGTAAGTCGAGTCGGTCAAGTTCTGCGCCTCCAGACCCAATTGCAGTTTGTCGGTGAACTTGTAGAACATCGACGCATCCAGCTGGCCGTAAGAATCCGACCAGGTAGGCAGACCCCACGCAACGTTGGTCTGGCCGTAGGTCGGGCTGGCTGGATTGGTATCCAGACCGTCCGTGCCCTGGGTGCCATTGACGTTGACCGCCTGCAGCGCTTTCGAACGCCAGTTGTAAGCCAGACGCGCGGAAACCTTGCCATAGTCGTACAGCAGCGCGAGGTTGTAGGTCTGGCGCGACAGATTTTCCAGCGGCAGATTGCCGAAGGTGGTGCCGTCGGTGTCACAGCCATTCAGGTTCAGGTTGACGTTGTCCGCCGTGTTCCCGCCGGTGCAGTACTTTTGATACACCGACTTGTACAGATCACGTTTGCTGTCGACGAAAGTGAAGTTGGCTTGCACGCCGAAGCCGGCCCACGCGCCTGGCAGCTTGTCGAAGTACTGCTGGAACGCCACCTCGAAGCCGCGTGCATAACCTTTGGCGCCGTTGATCGGGCCTGTGACCGTGAAGTCGTGCAGCTTGCCGGCGGTATCCGGCAGTTGCGTTACGTAGGTCTGGTTAACCACGATGTCTTTCAGGCGCTTGTTGAATACCGTCGCGGTGAACGAACCAGTAGGCGCGAAATACCATTCCATCGACGCGTCGAGCTGCTTGGAAGTGGTCGGGCGCAGCATCGGGTTGCCGGTGCCGGTACCGGTCAGGCTCACGCTATTGACGGTGGTGACACCGGTCGCAGGATTGTTCGACGTGTTGGCGGTTTCCGACAGCGTGGTGTAGCCCTGCAGCTGCGTGAAGTCAGGACGCGACAGCGCCGAAGCAGCAGCGAAACGGAACTGCAGCTTGTCGGTGACTTTCAGGCGCAGGTTCAGGCTAGGCAGGAAGTTGTGGTAGTCGTTCTCGTAGTTCTTCACTTCCGAGAATGGCGAGATGTTCGGAATCGCAACGCCCACCAGGTTACCGCCGGTTGGTGCGGTCGAAGTGAACACGGTGTAGCCGCGCGCACTCGAATCGGTCTTCACGTAGCGCAGGCCGATGTTACCGTCGACCGGGTACTTCAGATTATCCCAGCCGAAGCGCAACTGGCCATACAGCGCCTTGGTTTTCTCCGACTGGTCGTTGGTGCCGGCGTAGTTGTCGGCGCCGAAGGTCGCCTGCTGCCAGGCCGGGCACGACGCGGCAGGATTGATCTCCTGGCACAGGATGTCGTGATAGGTATGCAGCTGTGCATAGCTGCTTGGGAAGCCTTGCGCCAGTGAGACGTTCGGGAACACCACCGCCGGCACGGATACGCCGCCGTTAAAGAAGTTGTTGAAGGTGTGCAGATTGGTGTTGCCGCTGAAGCGAGGATCGCTCAGGTAAGCCAGGTGTGGAATGTCCCAGCCCACTTGCCATGGCTGGGTGATCGCGGCCCAGTTGTAGCTTGGGTTGGAGTTCTGCGTCACCGCATCGCGGTCGGTCAGGCGCACACCGAAACGGAAGTCGCGCAGCACTGGATGATCGAAGTCATATTTGACGTCGGTGCGCCATGCGGTCTCGTTAGCCTTGCTCTGATCCAGGTGTTCCATCGTGAACGCCCAGTAGTAGTTCGCCGGGTTGGCCAGGTAGGCGCGGTCCGCATCGGTGAACAGGATCTTCGGCACGCTACCGGTGAGGTCCAGCTTCTCGCTCGGCATGGTGATGCCGGTAGCGACGGTGGAGTCGACACTACGGGTATCCGCCTTGATGTGCTGAACATCGGTGGTGACGGTCCAATTGTCATGACGCCAGCGCAGATTCCACGACAAATCGGTGGTGTTGGACTTGCGGTTCGAGGTACGGGTGTCGTCGCCGAAGTTGATGCCGCCGTCGGTCGGATCGGTCAGGGTACCGGTCAGCAGCGCGCCCTTGGAGTTGAAGGTTGCGTCAGGCGACACCTTGATGTTGTACGGGCTGGACTGAGCGAAGATCGCCTGCTCGTCCCACTGCATTTCGTACTTCGATTTGAAGTAAGTCAGAGAGCTGGACCAGTCGTCCTTTTTCCATTGCAGCGCGCCGTATGCGCCTTCGCGCTTGCGGTTGAATTCCAGCGTACGCCATTGCGCACCCTTTGGCACGTAGACCGTCTTGCCGCTGGCGTCTTTCAGTGGGTAGTATGGCTCGACCTGGAAAGCGTCGGTGCGGGTGCCCGATTCGGAGTAGGCCAGATCCAGCAAGGCGCCCACTTCACCGATCGGGGTTTTCCAGCGGTCCGACACCAGGCCCGAATACGATGGCGAGGTCTTGCCTTTCTTGAGCTCCGACCAGGTGCGGTCAGCCGACAGCGAGGCCTTGAAGCCTTTGTAATCGAACGGCATCGCGGTACGCAGGTTCACCAGGCCGCCGACGGCGCCTTCGACCTGCTCTGCCGATGGGTTCTTGTAGATGTCGACGCCGGACACCAGTTCTGGCGGCACGTCTTCGAAGTTCAGCGAGCGGCCACCGTTGGCCGAGAACGAATCGCGGCCATTCAGTTCCGAACGCACGTAGCTCAGGCCACGGATCGACACGCCCGAACCCTCAACCGAGAAGTGCTCAGGGTCGCCCTTGGACATGGTGCGGTCGATGGTCACGCCGACCACGCGTTGCAGCACCTCGGTCACCGAGCGATCCGGCAGCTTGCCCATGTCTTCGGCGACGATCGAGTCGACAATTTCATCGGAATTCTGTTTGATCTTCTGCGCCGACTGCAGCGCCGCGCGCTGGCCGGTCACGATCACCGCCACCGGTTCCGGGGCTGCGGCATCATTGGTTTTTGCTGCATCGGTCGTCTGGGCCACGGCTACGCCGCTCAGCATCATCGTCATCTGGGCCAGGCCTAATGCGATTGCCGTTTTTTTGAACTGTTTCATCTACGCTCTCCAAAGTTATACGAATATTTCATGGCTCTGTGACCATTTGTTATTGGTATTTCTCGTCATCTGTGGGGTTAAGGAATGTGCGGGGTGAGTTAGCCCGCCGGCGCTGAACAGCGCTGGAATCTGGTCATCATGGATATCGTCTCGTAGCTCTATATTTTTATCGCTGCTGCCACATGGCGGGGTGCCACTGCGCGCGATTTTGAGCCATTGTGCTTTTTACTAAACTGACTAGCAATTGCGAAATTCACCAAGGCGGCGAATGATAATCAGCAATCGTAGCGCCGATCCGACAGATACGCGGCCCGACTGCGCGGACCGCGTTGAGAAAACGATTAACGACGACCGGAGCGCGTCGCCACATCCACCCACACCGCCAGCGTCAGGATCGCGCCCTTGACAATCATCTGCCAGTAGGTGTCCACATCCAGCATCGACATACCATTGTCGAGAGAAGCCATCACCAGCGCGCCGATCAGGGCGCCGTACACGGTGCCGGAGCCGCCGCGCATCGAGGTGCCGCCGATGAAGCAGGCCGCAATCGCATCCAGCTCGCCGGAAGTGCCGGCCGATGGCGAGCCCGCCGCCAGACGCGCTGTGTTCAGCAAACCGGCCAGTGCGCACATCAAGCCCATGATCCCGAAGATCCACAGCTTCACCGCCTGCACGTTGATGCCGGACAGGCGCGTGGCCTCCATGTTCGAGCCCACCGAGTAGATGCGGCGACCGAACACCGTCTGCGTCGACACGTAGCTGAAGATCCCCAGCAGCACCAGCAGCATCAGCACCGGCAGCGGAATGCCTTCGTAGTCATTCAGCGTGGTGACAAACGCGAACAGCACCACGCCAATCGCGGCCAGCCGCAAGCCGTGGCGCCACAACGCCGGCACCGGCAGATGGTGGCGCGCCAGGTTGACGCGCTGACGCCAGATCAGCACCGCTGCCAGCACAAACAGGACCACGCCCAGCGCCACGCCGATCTGCGGTGGCAGAT
>Ga0187843_10002653_pt1 | contig 10696 bp, 7 predicted proteins | sample SpaLakP09_SKY_43_FD_134516 | JGI IMG/M metagenome (GOLD analysis project Ga0187843, IMG submission 134516) | Oligotrophic lake water microbial communities from Sparkling Lake, Wisconsin, USA - SP09_SKY_43 | ecosystem: Environmental > Aquatic > Freshwater > Lake | place: USA: Sparkling Lake... | reverse complement strand
GTCACCAGCGCGGAAATACTGCAGCTGCTGGGAGTTCAGCCGGTATCTCAACAGGATGACCGGCACGATGTTGTATTGCATAGCTTTGAAACACGTCAGCCAGTTTTTTTTCCTATTCAATGGCTTGCTCCTCGCGTACATCGCTTGCTGGAAGTGCGTCGCGTACTAGGCTTGCGTAATTCAACACATACGCTAGTGAAGATCATGCAGCCGTTTGCGCAGCCCGCATTGCGCTTAGTTTCGTATACTCACCCTGAGTATTTGACGATGCTGAGTGATTATTTTTCTACGCAAGCGCCAGCGCAACGCGGAGATGTTTTTTTAATGCGTGGAACAGAAGGTGAAACGGTAGCGAATGCAAAACGCGCGCAGTCCGTCACCTGGTTTCATAACAATCAGGCGACGGTTTTAGTAGAAAAGCAGTTGCCGGTTGATGAGTTGCCGCCATTGCCCGTCGCCAGCGATGCCGAGACTACTGCTGCTTGGATAGTAGAGGTATTAGCGCAGCGTCAGCCAGTGCCCGAGCCAATTGCTGAGCAAGTAAGACAATGCATCAACGTGGCGCGTCAATTGAAGAAGCAAAATCATGAGTGATCATTTTGATGTTGCCGTCATTGGCGCAGGTGCGGCGGGAATGATGTGCGCGTCAGTGGCAGGGCAGCGTGGCAAACGTGTTGTGCTGATCGATCATGCAGAAAAACTAGCAGAAAAAATTCGTATCTCCGGTGGTGGGCGCTGTAATTTTACGAATATTGATACCAGTCCTCAAAACTTTCTTTCTCAGAATCCGCATTTCTGTAAAAGCGCGCTGTCGCGTTATACGCCGCAGGATTTTCTGTCGTTAGTTAAGCGTCATGGCATCCCCTTTCATGAAAAGCATAAGGGACAATTGTTTTGTGATCGCTCGGCGGATGACATTATTACGATGCTCAAAGCGGAATGTGATGCCGGCCATGTGCAGTGGCGTATGCCGGTTTCAGTTAAAGGGGTAGACAAACTAGCGGATGGTTTTTCAGTGAAAACCGCTGATGGTCTTATTACCGCCTCTTCATTGGTAATTGCCACCGGTGGTTTGTCCATACCCAAAATAGGCGCTACTGACTTTGCTTTTCGAATTGCGAAACAATTTGGTCTTCCCTTAGTTGAGCCCCGTCCGGGTTTGGTGCCGCTGACCTTTGATGAATCCAGCTGGCAGTCGTTTGTACCGATGGCGGGTATTTCACTGGAAGTTGATATTGCCTGCGGCGAGAAAAAATCACGCGGTCAGTTCCGCGAAGACTTGCTATTTACCCATAGAGGTTTGTCTGGGCCGGCGGTGTTACAGATTTCTAGTTTTTGGCATGAAGGTGTGCCCTTGACCCTTAATCTGTTGCCGATGTTGGACGTGGTGCAGACCTTGATCGAAGAAAAGCAGGTAATTCGCAAGAATCTGGGTAACTGGTTATCTCAGTTTCTTCCCACTCGTTTAGCCGAGGGTTGGTTGCTGGCGCAGGGGGTTAGCCCGGACGCGCGCATCCCAGAATTGCCAGACAAGCAATTACGTCGACTAGGGGAATCGCTCAATCGCTGGAGCTTGGTGCCGAACGGCTCTGAAGGTTATCGCAAGGCTGAGGTGACCTTGGGTGGGGTCGATACCCGGGCTTTATCCCAGCAATCCATGATGGCTAATCAGGTTCCAGGACTCTATTTCATTGGTGAAGCCGTCGATGTCACCGGCTGGCTGGGCGGTTATAACTTTCAGTGGGCTTGGGCTTCCGGGGTTGCGGCGGGATTATCTTTTTAGTATGGCTTTCGGTAAATTAAAAGGATTTCATCGTTTGGCTTCCTCTAAGGAAGATCGGCTGTTATAATCGCCGGCTCTGCTTATTCCAGTGTATTTTTATCAATTCATGACCACTGTTCGCCTAAAAGAAAACGAGCCCTTTGAAGTTGCCTTACGTCGCTTCAAGCGCAGCATTGAAAAAACCGGTCTGCTGACCGATTTGCGCGCTAGAGAATTCTACGAAAAGCCCACTTCCGAGCGCAAACGCAAGCATGCTGCCGCCGTGAAGCGCCATTACAAGCGCATCCGTAGCCAGCAGCTGCCTAAGAAACTGTTCTGATTGTGTGCCTCGCCCCAGGGTGAGGCAAGCACATCGTAAACCCGCTCCGGAGTACCCGCAGCGGGTTTTGGCGTTTTTATGTGGCAGCGTAATTACGTTGCCAGTCTAGGAGATAGCATGAGCTTAAAAGATCAGATTACCGACGACATGAAAGCCGCTATGCGCGCCAAGGAAAGTGCACGTCTGGGCACGATCCGTTTGCTGACGTCGGCCATCAAACAAAAAGAAGTCGATGAACGCATAGAGTTGACTGACGAGCAGATTTTGGCCGTCATCGAAAAAATGATTAAGCAGCGCAAAGATTCCATTACTCAGTTTGAAGCAGGTGGCCGTCAGGACTTGGCGGATATAGAAAAATCTGAATTAGTGATTTTGTCTGCCTATATGCCCACTGCTTTGTCTGACGCTGAAGTGCAAGCTGAAGTGAGTGCAGCAGTCGCAGCTGTGGGTGCCGCTGGTCCGCAAGACATGGGTAAGGTGATGGGCGTGCTTAAGCCCAAGCTTGCTGGTCGTGCTGACATGACCGCGGTGTCCGCTATGGTCAAAGCGGCACTGACTAAATAAGTCGGCTAGCGAATTAAAAATACGAGCGCCACGACGTCGGTCGCACGATGATCCCGCAAAGTTTTATTCAGGATCTATTGAATCGCGTTGATATCGTCGACGTGGTGGGCGGCTACGTGCAGCTTAAAAAGGGTGGTGCCAATTTCGGTGGCCTCTGCCCGTTTCATAACGAAAAATCCCCCAGCTTTACAGTCAGTCCTACCAAGCAGTTTTATCACTGCTTTGGTTGTGGTGCGCATGGCACGGCGATTGGTTTTTTGATGGAGTACTCAGGCTTAGGTTTTGTTGAGGCAGTTAAAGATCTTGCGCAGAGTGTAGGCATGGCGGTGCCCGAGCAAGAAGATAAGTTGCCTCCTGCGCAGCGGGCACAGCTTCAAGCAAAAACGCTCGCTCTATCTGATGCCATGACCTTGTCATGTAATTTTTACCGACAACAATTACGCGGTGCGCGTGGTGCGATTGATTACCTTAAAGGTCGTGGGTTGAGTGGTGAGATTGCCGCTAAATTTTGGATAGGTTATTCCCCCGAAGGCTGGGATAGTTTGCGTCAGGTATTTACAGATTACGACGATCAGGTGCTGGTTGAATCGGGTTTGGTGATTGATAGAAGTGAAGAAGATGGCGGACAGCGTAAGCGTTACGATCGATTTCGCGATCGAATCATGTTCCCGATTCGCAATACCAAAGGTCAAGTGATTGGTTTTGGTGGGCGAGTTATGGGTTCCGGTGAACCAAAATATTTGAACTCACCTGAGACTCCACTGTTTCAAAAAGGCAGCGAGCTGTATGGCTTGTTCGAAGCCCGACAAGCTATTCGTGACAAGGGATATGTACTTGTCACTGAAGGTTATATGGATGTGGTCGCGCTGGCGCAATTTGGTTTTGAGCAAGCGGTTGCTACCTTGGGTACAGCATGCACACCTATCCATGTACAGAAATTATTACGGCAAACCGATCAAGTTATTTTTAGTTTTGATGGTGATGCAGCCGGGCGCCGCGCCGCGCGTCGTGCACTGGAAGCATGTTTACAGCACGCCTCAGATAGCCGCACATTAAAATTTTTATTTCTACCTAAAGAACATGATCCTGATAGTTATATTCGTGAACATGGCAATCAGGCATTTGAGAAATTAGTTTTAGAGTCGGTACCCTTGTCGCAATTTCTTGTAAGCGAAGTTACTGAAGGTAAAGATTTATCTATGGCTGAAGGCCGTGCGCGTGCGCAATTTGATGCCAAGCCATTGTTGCAAACCATGCCTGCTTCGGCATTACGTCTGCAGTTGTTACGTCAGCTGGCGCAGATTACTGAAAGTAGTGTGCAAGAAATCGAATCGTTGTTTGAGCTAGAAACGCGGGTGTCTTCCAAGCGAGCGCCACCACCGGCTATTCGTCGCAAGCCTCCGGTTGAGCTAGAGCGGCAGGTGTTGCGATTGCTGCTGAGTCATCCTTCGCTGGCAAGTATGTTGGGCAATCGTGAGTTAGAGATGATTAGTCATGCCGCGCCAGATTCCGGTGCCATGCTAAAAATGGTGGTGGATGCGGCTAGATCGATATCAGCCAATGCTAATTTTGCCGCCTTGTCAGAAGCGTTGCGTGAGCAGGGGGCTGATCTCGATGGAATGATGGGCGAAATTGCTGCTGAGCCAATTTCAGATCCCGAATTAGCTAAGCGTGAACTCGCCGGAGCTGTGCGTCAGACTACGATCAGATTGCTGAAGTCTGAGCAAGATCATCTGGCGGCCGGCGGTTTGGCGAGTGAAGAGCAGCGCGCTCGTTACCGTGAAATTTCTCTAGAGCTTGAAAAATTGCGGGCTGCTGCCGACAAAGATAATGCGATCGACTGAATTAACTTTTGGTTGTGGCGAGCGATCTTGGAGCAAATAGGTTGACAAAAATTAGCATTTCGATATCTTCATTAATATCGATCTTGTGATTGAATCAAGTCTTATCAGAAAGAGAATAGGCTTGCTTGTGATATACTCAAAAGCTTTTGAATTGACGGCTTAGGACGTCTCCGAAAGTGCCGCTGGTGATGTATTGCGTTATTTCCATCGACATTTTCTGAGGCGCATCTTGAAGCCCGAAACGTTTTATTGATCCTGCTGGACAGACGGCCCCGATCCCGCAGATTAGCCCGGCAAATGACCGGCCTGCAACAAAGCTGACGAGTCAGCTCGGCCCGTGCTCCAGTTCCTTTTGCAGCATCGGCAATTCCATTTGGTGGATGAACCCATGGCGACGAACAAAAAACCCGTTAAAACTACTGTGACCAAATCTAAGGCCGCTAAACCTAAATCGTCTAAAGCTTCGGCAAAAAGTGCCAAGACTCCAGCGAAACCAGCTGTGAAAAAAGCAGCCAAGGCTCCGGCAAAAAAAGTAGTCACCAAGACTGCTGTCAAGCCGGCCGTCAAATCAAAACCGGCTGCTGTTAAAAAAACAGCGAACAAACCGACCAGCAAAGTTGTCTCAAAAGCCGGCAAGTCAATTGTCAAGCCGGCGCCAAAGAAGCCTTTGAAGGCCACTGTCGCCGCCAGCAAAACCGCGGTGAAGTCGGCTGGTAAGGCAACTGCCAAACCGGCCGTCACGCCGAAAGTACCAGCAAAGAAAGTGTCCGTGACATCCAAGAAACCCGATGTAAAAGTTGTAGTAAAAAAGCCGGCAGAAGTCGTCAAGCCAGTGACTGTCGCCAAGACGGCGACCCCGTCCGATCAAAAAATTATGTCGGTCAAACAAACGACCGACGCCGCTACATTGGCCGAGATTGATACCTCGGGCTACATCCTGCCGGGCATCAAGGTGCCTGGTCGTCGTGGTCGTAAGCCGCGTGATTTTCAGCCTGAGAACGAAGAAGTCGCAGCACTCAATGCCGTAGAGCGCGCAGAATTAAAAGCTGCAGACAAAGCGCGCGCCAAGGATCGCAAAGCCAAAGAAAAGCAATTTCTTAAAGATGCGTTTGCAGCGGATTCCGAGGCAACGGAAGAAGAACTCGAGCGTCGTCGTCAAAAACTTAAAACACTGATCAAGCTCGGCAAAGATCGTGGCTTTTTGACGCACTCAGAAATTAACGATCACCTCCCAGAAAACATTGTTGATCCAGAAGCCATCGAAGGCATCATCGGCACCTTCAATGACATGGGTATTGCCGTCTACGAGCAAGCGCCGGATGCTGAAGCCTTGCTGCTGTCAGATAACGTAGCAACCGTCGCTAATGATGATGATGCCGATGCCGCCGCTGAAGCTGCGCTGCAAACCGTCGATTCTGATTTTGGCCGTACGACCGATCCGGTTCGTATGTACATGCGTGAGATGGGTACCGTTGAGTTGTTGACGCGCGAAGGTGAGATCGAAATCGCCAAACGTATCGAAGGCGGCCTCAAAGATATGATTCAGGCGATCTCTGCATGCCCGATGACGATTTCTGAAATCCTCGCCATGGCAGATCGCATTTCGAAAGACGAAGCCAAGATCGATGAAGTGGTTGATGGTTTAGTCGACCCGAATGCCGTTGATGAGCCTATTCCGACACCCGTCATCAAATCAGCTGCGGCCGATGAGGAAGACGAGGATGAAGAAGACGAAGAAGGCGAAGAGGGCGAAGAAGAAGATAACTCTAATGGCGGCGCGGCTGGCTTTTCAGCTGAGCAGTTAGAGCAACTCAAGCGCGATTCGCTCGAGAAGTTTGCTGTTATATCTACCAACTTCGACAAGATGCGCAAGTCGTATGAGAAAGATGGCTACAACTCCAAGCCTTACGTGAAAGCGCAAGAAGCGATTTCGAATGAGTTGATGGGCATCCGTTTTACCGCCAAAGTCGTTGAGAAGCTGTGCGATACCTTGCGTGGTCAGGTGGATGAAGTTCGTCAAATCGAACGTCAAATTCTGGATGTCGCTGTCAATAAATGTGGCATGCCACGTCCGCACTTCATCAAGAGTTTCCCAGGTAATGAAACTAACTTGAAATGGGTGGATGGCGAAGTTAGTGGCAATCACTCGTACAGCACCATTTTGGCGCGTAATGTGCCCGCGGTGAAAGAGCTGCAGCAAAAGCTGTTAGATCTGCAGTCGCGCGTTGTGTTGCCATTGCCAGACCTGCGAAACATTAACAAAAAAATGGCCGCTGGCGAGACTCGTGCTCGTAAAGCCAAGCGTGAAATGACCGAGGCCAACCTCCGTCTCGTGATTTCGATAGCTAAGAAATACACCAACCGCGGTTTGCAATTCTTGGATCTAATTCAAGAAGGTAATATTGGTCTGATGAAAGCGGTCGATAAGTTTGAATATCGTCGTGGCTATAAATTCTCTACCTATGCTACTTGGTGGATTCGTCAGGCAATTACCCGCTCTATCGCTGACCAGGCGCGCACCATCCGTATTCCGGTTCATATGATCGAAACGATCAACAAGATGAATCGTATTTCTCGTCAGATTTTGCAAGAGACAGGTGCCGAGCCAGATCCAGCTACGCTCGCGATCAAAATGGAAATGCCGGAAGATAAAATCCGCAAGATCATGAAGATCGCCAAAGAGCCGATTTCCATGGAAACGCCGATTGGCGACGACGATGACTCTCATTTAGGTGACTTCATCGAAGATAACAACACCTTGGCACCAGCCGATGCTGCATTGCATGCGTCTATGCGTGGAGTCGTAAAGGATGTATTAGATTCCTTGACGCCGCGTGAAGCTAAAGTCTTGCGTATGCGCTTTGGTATCGAAATGTCGACCGACCATACCTTGGAAGAAGTGGGTAAACAGTTTGATGTTACCCGCGAGCGTATTCGTCAGATCGAAGCCAAGGCATTGCGCAAGTTGCGTCATCCGTCGCGTTCCGACAAGCTCAAGAGCTTCCTCGAAGGCGGATAACGTTATCGATAAGCACAAGGGCAGAGGCAACTCGCGTCCTTGTGATTGTTCGACGCTAAAATTGTTGTGACGAAAAAGTAATCCTCTCTCGGGCCCCTAGCTCATGTTGGTTAGAGCAGCGGACTCATAATCCGTTGGTGCCGTGTTCGACTCACGGGGGGCCCACCAAATTTAAAAACCTCAGCTAGTTAGCTGAGGTTTTTTTTCGTCTGTTTTTTTATCTCTCTTTTTATCGCTGCTTACGCAACATTACATAAGCTCGGTGAGCGTTTCAGTTAAATCCAAAAAATCGACGGACCGAAGCAAAAAAATTGGTAACCGGTTTAAAAAAATCGGTAACTTTTTGAAAAAATGTGGGTGCTGCTGGTGCGGGAGTTTGCGGCTCTAATGTTGGAGAGTCATCAAATGGGTTGGTGCTACGCTCAACTTGCTTAGTTTGAATGGTGGTGGTGCTTACTGTCTTAATGGGCTTGGTTGCAATTGTGGTGTTTAAATCAGCTTGAACAAGGGATGGCATTTCGTACACTGCTCGTCGACCTGTCTCTAGGAGATCGAGTAAAGTTGAGGCATCATTAACGCTGATGTAACCTTGATAATCAAAAGCTGAAAAAACCTTGTTTACTTCTTCAGCGCTTAGTCTATTTTGACCTGCGAGTGACTCTGCGATTGATCGCAGCATAGTTATCGCGCGATTAGTGGTTGTGGTTTTGTTTTCCGCTCTTCTTCCTTCTTCTACTCTGTCAGTTTTCTTGGTTTTTCTATTATTTTTAGTTGAGACATAAAAAATTAGCTCGTTAGTATCTGTGATATCTCCAACGCGAATACGGGCTTTTGAATTGGATTCAACGTCAAACTTTTCGCCATATTTTTTTATTTTTGAAAGAAAATTGATAGCGCTCGATAAATCAAAATCCGTTTGTTTAATTTTTAGATTAGGTTTTTCTGAGGTTGCTACAGACGATTTGTTTTTTATTTTTATGTGATTGATGGCTACTTTTGCTTGAGATATTGATTTTTTAGTGGTCTTTGTCGCCTTACTTTTTTCTGTTTTGGTTTCTTTGGCCGATTCAGTTTTTTGAGTTAGCAGTGCAGTAGTGGGTGAAGGGGGTAAGGTGGGTTGGCAGTTTGCGCTGGTTTTATCCCAGATAGGTTTAAGAAGGATTAGATCTGAGGTTAGGTCCCTGATTCTTATGTCATGTTCAGGGCAAACTGTTTCCTTTTTTTCGCGTATTTTCTGGAGAACTGTATTAAATCTTTTTACGTCTTCGGTTGAAATAGGTTTCGCAGATTCTTTGGCTAAAATTTCTTCAATAGTCGTAATGACTAATACTCTGGCATCCAATCTTTTGGGATTTAAGGCGGCCTTGAGTTCTCCTAAGGTTGATGACTTTTTTTTGTAAATTTTGAGTGTTATCCCTTTGCGTCCTTTTTCATAGGCGCGAATCGGTAGGTCAGCATTAGCCCCTTTGTCTGCTTTCAGTTCGTTCAATTGGTCAAACAACTCTTTTGAGCTAGTGTCTTGGGAGACCAGAAATTCAGTCTTTCCCCGTGTGGATGTCGCTGTCGTCATAAGTTCCCTAATCCTCAACGAAAATAATTTCAAAAAAGAAATTTATTTGTATTTCCGAGACACATTTGTTTGAAGAAATCCATGTTTTCAAGGAATGTGTAACTAAAGCGAATAAAAAGTTTGCTGATTAGATAATTATTTTGTGGTCTGCTAGAGAAAGGGTTTGCCTTCAGGATTACTACCCTCGAGCCGATTCATTGGACTGATACTTGGAAATGGCCCAGTTCCACTGAGAAAGCGGATGGGCACAGCAAAAAGCGATGAAGAATCCCGAAAAATATTTGCTCGACATCATTAACCGCCATCAGCCCAAGCGGCTCAATGGGCAGTCGGCGCGCATTATTCGGCTGGAGTCCGAGCTTCAGAGTTGGGCGCAAGATTGCTTCATGGGTATTCACGAGTCGGGTTCGCATGCACGTGGAACCGCCACCTCGGTATCGTCGAATGTGAAGTTGCTGTTGTTGTTGTCGAATACCTGCCATCGCAATGCCGGTGGCATACGCTCATGCTATGAATCCTTGCATGGCTATCTGATTGAGCGCTACCGCGATGTTAAGAAACATCGTGTCTCGTTGCGCCTTCGTCTAAACGGTATGGATATTGATATCACGCCCGCCCGCATGAAGCTGGGTGAGCCCGATCTGCATACCTTGTATCAGCCAGAGGATGGAAAAATTTTAGAAACCAGCATCTTGCTGCATACGGATGATGCGCAGCTAGCCGCCAGAGCTGCAGAGACCAAACTGCTAAAGATTTGGTTTGATCAGCAAGGCATTCAGTGGCCAGCGATTTATGTTGATTATCTGGTGCCGACCAAGCTGCTAGCGAATATCAAGCCGGAAAAAGACACCTTGGCATTGAATTTCATGCACATGATTCGTCAGGTGGCTAAGCGCGACTTCAATCCCTTGTTAGAAGAATTTGAAGATCCTGCGAATAACGAGAACCTGTTATCCGAGTTGATGTCAGATCAAGACAAGCGTATAGCCATCAAGGCTGCTCAGCGGGCACTCATGGCCCGCACTATTGAAGATGTAATCGGTGCGTAATCGAGACTTAGTACTCTAATCGCTGCATCATGATGTGTGAGTGTTCGGATAACGATTTGGTTTTACCGGAGCTGTAGCGCTGAGCTGATTTGCTTAGTAATCAGTCTGTTAGCGCATAGATATGGCTTACGCTAGTGCTATACTACGCGCACAACTCAATTCCCCCTGATGACTGATATAACTACTGATCAAACGGCTGACGATAGCTCGGCCACCCCCCCCCGATTCGATGATTTCGGCCTCGCACCGCCCATCATGCAGGCGCTTGCTGATCAAGGCTATGTTCATCCCACGCCGATTCAAGCCAAAGCTATACCTATCGTGCTGCAAGGCCACGATGTTATGGGCGCAGCACAAACGGGTACGGGTAAAACAGCCAGCTTTTCGCTTCCCATCATTCAACTGCTAATGGCGCATGCTAATAGCAGTGCGTCACCAGCGCGGCATCCAGTACGTGCTTTGGTCTTAACTCCCACCCGTGAGTTGGCCGATCAGGTGGCTGAAAATGTGAAAGCGTATTCGCGTCACACGCCGTTGCGTTCTACCGT
>Ga0187843_10002652_pt1 | contig 10699 bp, 6 predicted proteins | sample SpaLakP09_SKY_43_FD_134516 | JGI IMG/M metagenome (GOLD analysis project Ga0187843, IMG submission 134516) | Oligotrophic lake water microbial communities from Sparkling Lake, Wisconsin, USA - SP09_SKY_43 | ecosystem: Environmental > Aquatic > Freshwater > Lake | place: USA: Sparkling Lake... | reverse complement strand
GCTCAGATTACTACCAGAAACTATCGTCTAGTAGCTGGATTGACTGGTAGCGTGGGAGCCTGGAAAATCGATAGCTCTGCGGGATATACGAGAAACCAAATCAATGCTAACTTCACTGGTCTGACGAATTTTTCTGCATTACAGGCTGCATTGAATTCAACGACATCACCTTTCTCGTTTGCCCCCGGTGGTAATTCATCTGCTGTTAGGGCTGCTATATTTCCTACTTCGTCTCAGAACGATATCGCCAATATGGCCTTCGCCGAGATACATGCAAACCGTGCATTAGTGACCTTGGCTGTGGCGAGCTTATACTGAATACTGGCGCGAGCTATCACTATCTTAACGTAAATTTTCCCGACTCATCAGCAGCTATATACGGGACAGCTTCTGGCGCACCAACTATCTGGGCGGTAGGGTCGCAATCTAACGTCGCTGCTTTTTCTGAATTTCTTGCACCAATATCTAAAACATTTGAACTAGATGGAGCTGCTCGTTTCGATAATTTTAATGATAGTTCTGGAAATGCCACAACACCAAAACTCGGATTTAAGTGGACACCTACCACTTCATTTGCGCTACGTGGCACAATCTCTACCGGCTTTCGAGCACCTGATCCATCAGAGAAAGGAAATGCTGGTAGCGTTTCTACCGCTGGTAATATTGCGTATCCAGTATTGTGTCAAGTTACGCCTAATGGCGCATTGATACCCGGCTCCGTTCCTAAATTCTGTAGTTCTCCGTTGAATGTGTACCTTGCTTCAAATCCTAATACAGAAGCTGAAAAGTCTGTTTCTGAAACGCTGGGTATTATGGTTGAACCAATAAAAAATTGGTATTCAACGTTGGATCTATATCAAATCAAAATAAAAAATAAAATAGTTCCTGGTAGCCCTAATGCAAACACACTGACTTACGGCCTACCAGAAAATCAATCCTGTTTCAATGGTACGGGTAATACACCATGCGGACCAGGTCAGGGATATAACTTATTCACACCTTGGTTTGCTTCAGCAAGTTATAGCAACATCCAGTCTTCAACGACGAGTGGTATCGAATTAAATACGTCATATCGCTTCGATCTAGGAAGCTATGGCAATCTCCAAACTACGTTTGATATGACCCACATTATGAGTTATGTCGAATCAATTGACGGCGTTGATTACCAACTGGCGGGATCTCATGGTCCTACTGCGACCAACGCTGATACAGCTCAACCGAAAAACAAAATTCATGCAGCTATCAGTTACGTACATAACGACTGGTCAGTTACAACCTCATTTAACTGGGTTGATGGCTATAGCCTATTGGATCCTACACCACAAGGAAATAGCATAACATCCTGCGCTAAAGCAGGCATGTATTCAGGATGGTTCCCGAATGGAAATATTCCATCGAACTACTGCCAAGTGAGCTCGTTTCTGGATACTGATGTCACTGTGTTGTATAAAGCCAGTGACAAATTAAATCTACATATGGGCATTACGAATATTTTTAATCGTCAACCACCAGTGGACTTCGCAAGCTATGTAGGCAAAGGATTACCTTACAATCCGTCCTTGCATGCGGCAGGTGTCATGGGGCGCTTTATCAATCTGGGACTAACCTACCATTTTTAATTCACTTTTTGCGCGTGTGGATTGTCAGTTTGCAGACCAAACTTTTGGATTACCTTCTGCAACCAACAATCATTTCCGAAGTTTATTTTTTTTGATGTTTTAGTGAGTCACTACATGCAATTGTCTCTGAGTGGTTATCATCAATTAGTTCCCGGGTCAGCGTTCGGAATGACTGATGTCGGTACTGTACGTGTATCCAATGAAGATAATTTTTTAATCGACGTTAAGACTAGTATGATTGCAATCAGTGATGGAATGGGAGGACATGATGGTGGAGAAATCGCCAGCACAAACGCATTGATCGGCATGGCGGAATATATGCGGGCACATCTCGCGAAAGAAAATTTAAATCAGATGCTACACACTGATCCAGATGCAACATGGTCGGATCAATCAATGTCACAGATTCTTGCTTTGTACAATGCTGTAGAATCGGTCAACAACAGCCTATATGAAAAAAACAAAGCTGACAAATATACAGAAGGAAGCGGTATAGGCACCACGCTCACTGGTTTGTGGCATGATTTGAAGCAAAATATTTTGATTTCATTTCATGTTGGTGATAGCCGCTTATACCGATATCGCGATAATGAACTCATCATTCTTACGCGTGATCATACTTTGTATCAGCAAGCGATTGAGAACGGTGCGATTGACAACCTGCCACCACGTAACCTGCTATTACAGGCTATTGGTCCGAGCGCGAGCATTGCTCCCGACATACAAACCCACAAATACCAAAGTGGAGATTTATTTTTACTCTGCACAGATGGGTTGCATGGCGCCGCCCCTCATGCACTAATGACACAAGCCCTCAGCCGAGCAGATTCGCTGGGGCTAGAACAAACCTGCGCCACGCTTATAGCACTTGCAAAGCAGCATGGAAGCCGCGACAACATCACCGCGTTGCTTTTATTGTGTCCATAAAGCTAGTTCACACAAAGCATTCAACTCAGGGTGTCAAATTATGCCAGCCATATTGCTGCCAGTCGCCGTTAAATAAGGCGGTAAATCCAATCGCACTCGGCAAGCCACGGCACAGCAGTACCGATGGAGTAACTCTCTCTGAACCCTCCGTCCACCACAGACTATGACCAGCTAGCAGTTGACCGGCTATTTGATGAGTGAGTTGGGGGATCGCATCAGGCAATCGATCAAGACTACTTAGTGACCATCGGTAATCCAAAGTGCCAGTCACACGATACTGCTCATCAGTCGTGAATATTGGCAATTGACGTAATGCCAGATCAAATTCATCGATTCTAAAATCAATTTGCAATGAAGACAGCGCCAGCAATTCAACTGCGTCAAGCCAATCTTTACTTTGACTCATCCATTCAAGTAAATTGACTTTACCTGGCTTAATTGCTGCGATAATCAATGGAAAGTATCTGCCTACCCTGTCCACACTGGGCATAAATACACCTGTCCAACAATGCTCATCCATGACCCCGGTATTGAGGCAAAAACGCCATACCGGACTGGTCAGGTAAGTGGGCAACCAGTCTTCAGCCAATTGTTGCTTGCTAGCTGCCATACCTGACTGCGCCCACTCATCCCATGCATTCCTTACCTGTTCTGAAAATCGCCTAGATACAAAGTCACCATGACTGCTGACCTTCCCAAAAAAACCGATGGCAGGTTTAGCTAAGTTCATTTCAAACTATCCATACAATGAAACTGTTCCAGTACTTCTCGTTGGAATGGGTTGATCACGCTGTTTGCACTCAATTCAAATACAGCTTTCTTACCATCCAGATTAAAGCTGATTTTGAAACGTTCCGCTTGCCCCGTAGATTCCAGAACACCTTTATCTATCATCCGAAACCAAGCCCAATTACCCTCAGTATGCCAGTCACTACGCAATGCAGGAACTGCATCAAATCTGACCTGAGCTACCCCCTTACCGCTAGGCAAGGTAAATTGTGTACCACGTCCGACGCCACCTCCTGCAATGTTCAGGTTTTGCCCATCAATGTCCAAGGATAATGAAGCCAATTGCGGATCAATACTGATCGGTTTCAATTCAAACCGCATCGATGCCTGATTTCCACCTGTGCCAAAGAAGGCATCTCGAATGCGCGCTGCACGCTGAAATACGTCTAACGACTCCTGACTAATACCCATTGAAGTATTTTGAGCAGTGCTGCGCCAGTGCCATTGTTTGCCTCCGGTGTCCACATACTGCAGTAAGTTTTTAGAAAAGAAATCATCCATGATGCCATTCGGCGAGAAAAACTTACCAAAATCGTCGGCAGTCACTTCCTTAGTCGCGCTGCGCACGATAGGGTAACGACCTGCAATAGCTAGACGACAGAATTGCCCTGCACCACCTGACCAAAGTGAATTAAGGCGTTCGCGCTCACTCCCGGAGGTCATGCCGGAAGCGGTACTGTTGATTGCCTGTAGCATCTGCGCAAGTGGTTGTGGTAAGTTTTCGGCAGTAAGTTTTAATTTACTTACCACCTCACTCGCTGGTGCAGGAATACCACTACGTTTGGCAGCACCGGAAGCATCCAAATACAAAGCCATCTCCTTCAGCATGGCCAGTACCGTATCCAACGCTGAACTACCACCTACCGGCGCTGCTGTTAGTTTATGTAAATCTTCAAAATGCACATCTACCGGATTCGCTATCGTTACGACTGCTGGCGCGGTTTCAGTATTGCCATCGAGCACATCATCAAGTTTTTTCTTATATGCAGCGAGCTTATCCTTCACACCGCCGCCTTCGGATGGAGCCACCGTAGCCGGTGCTAAGGTCGTTTCTTTACTGACAGCAATTAAAAATTGTCGTATCGGAGAGTCCGCTCCAGCCAATTGGTTGACAACCCGCGCCCCCTGATCAAGGGTGGAGAATGGCACAATGCTGACGTTTGTCAACAATGCATCCCACTGGGCAATGTAATCAGCAAAATAAAGTTGTGTCACTGCAGCCTTGACCTGTTCTGTGTCAGCCACACCAACGGTTTCCTGTTGTGCCATCACCCAACTATCCTTGACAATATCTGCAATCGCTTGTGGATTTCTCTCTTTAAATATTTGATAGCCAGCCACAGTGAACATACCGTTGATACCACGCGATAATGGCATACCGTTGCGTTGCACTAGCACTTGCGCAGCTGAGTTACCGGCACTACTGCTAACTGAAAATTCAGGCAATTTACTGCGCATTAAATCACGCTTTAAACGATTATAAATGCGCTGCTGAATTGTCATGCTTGCCAAAGTCAGGCGGGTCTGTGTAATGAGATCGGCATTGAGTTGCAACGTTTTTGACGATTTGCTTAATGCATCCATCAATGCCTGCGCATGACCAGACAGCATCGCTAACTGACTTGCATCCGCTTCTTTGACATTATGTGACCAGTAATAATCCAGCCATGCAGTCACGGATTCTGGATCAAAATGCCGCATATCACCGAGCATTAGATAAACGCGTAAGGTTTCATACATATAGTCATTGCTATTAGCGGTGTTACGCCGTAACTGTTCTTCCAGACTCGTTAGCAATCGAGGCAGAAGTGTTTGTATCAACACCTGTTGATACACATCCTCTGCGCCAGAACCGAGTTTATCCTGTTGGTTCAAACCAAAACGCATCAGTAGCGGCGCAGCTTGATCCCGAGTATCGTAGCCGCCCGGTATATTTCGCAGCGCATTTAATAAAGGCAACATCTGTACTTCACTGGCATGCGCCGGCAAATTTACTGCTAGTTGATTGATATCAAGCGTCTGTTTGCCCAGGGTGTCAATATAGTTCTGATTACGCATATAGCTATTGATGAGTAATCCGCCAGCGACAAGCAGAAAAAGCATTAAACCACCTGATGCAAGCCATTGTATGGTGCGACGACGGCGTTCAAGTCCCAGATTCACTCCTACCAGTTCTGCTTCCGGAAAAATAACCTGACGCAATAAATGGGTGATGAAATAACTACGGCCAGAATTTTCGCTATTTGACAAGACCTGGCTATCCAGACCAAAAGCACCGGCGATAGCACCCATCACTCTATCTATAGGTGTCCCTTCCTGCGTACCGCTCGTGAAATACACACCACGCAAGAGTGGTGCTTGTTCATAGCGAGTTGCCTGAAAAACCTGTTGTAAAAATACCTCGAGTATCTCCCCTACTCCTGCAAATTGCTGAGGAAATCTAAACAGCAAAGCCCGACGAGATTTGTCTCGCTCTTGCTGCATCCGCGCCAGTAGTCGTGATTGCAACTGCGTTTCCAATAATGCAAATTCGGCAGGAAACGACGCCAACGCCGTATCAACCTCATTGGCATCGAATAAGGGAAATGTCATTCCCCACACCTGAGCCCGCTCTTCGCGTCCTAAGGGTTCGAAGAAATCTGTAAAACCAGCCAGCAGATCACATTTAGTTACCATCACATAAATTGGAAAGCGGATACCTAACTGAACATGTAATTCATTGATCCGCGCTCGGAGGTTATGCGCTTGCTGAGTCCGTTGCAGTTCCGTTTGTTGCAACAAATCAGCAATACTGACAGTAATAATTACACCGTTGATCGGACGTCGCGGGCGATATTTGCGCAACATCTTCAGAAAGCCATTCCACGCACTCCGGTCTTTGTCTTGATCACTGTCCTGCGACGTGTACCGTCCGGCAGTATCGAGTAACACTGCATCTTCCGTAAACCACCATTCGCAGTGACGGGTTCCTCCAACCCCACCAATTGCCGCTTTCCCCATGGTCTCGGCGAGTGGAAATGTCAAGCCGGAATGCACCAGTGCCGTAGTTTTTCCCGAGCCAGGCTCACCGATAAAGATATACCAGGGTAGTTGATACAAACCAGCACGCTTATTTCCAAATCGGCTATTTTTTAAAATGGCGAGTGCTTCCTGCATGCGCTTTTTGATCGTATCCAATTCCTGTGCGCTATCTTTGGATGCTTCACTCATATCATTAATCAACGCCGCGTTGGCTCGCCGCACCAGAAACCAGTTCCAAATCAATACACCTGCCCAGATCAGGTAGCCTATGATGATCCAACACCAGCGTACAGTGGCAGACGCAAACAGCTCGTGATCTTTAAAAGAGACTAATGGTGCTTCAAACCAAATAACCAGCGACAACAATGTCACGCCTATCAGCGATAGTATCCAAGGCCTTATCAGCAAGAAAAAAAACCGTTTCATAATATTCCAATTCGAAAATAAAGACCCGGACCAGCAACGTCATACCAAGTCAAGCCATAAATGGGGACTTTCATATTGTTGATCATGGGAGCCGTGGCATCGTAACGATGATATCCACACGCCTGTTACGAGCCCGATGCTCGGGACTATCATTAGGCACGAGCGGATCAGCATCACCTCGCCCCTCTACCCTATAGCGCTCTGATGGTCCAGCCCGTTCTGCCAGCAACATCTTTACTGAATCAGCGCGCCCTTTGGAAAGATCCCAATTCGACGGGTATCGTGCAGACAGTCCACCTTTGACGTTATCGGTGTGTCCGACCACCAGGATCTGACCAGCGAGTGGCTTGATTGCGTCTGCAATACGCTGTAACAAAGGCACGAATTCAGCATTCACTTCGGCACTCCCGGACGCAAATAACCCTTGTCCTATCAATGTAATCACTGAGCGATCCACCGTATCGGTGACACTGATGAGATGATTGTCAATCTCAGGTTTAAGAAACGACGCGACGCGATCAATATGTTCGAAAGGAATTGCTGACGACGCTGCGGGTACGGAGACTTGCTGTGTCACTTTCAGGTTATAGAGAGCCGCATTGACTGGGTCGCTTGCACGATTCAGAAAAAAACCTAATATAAGTTGTAAGATAATTAGACAAACAAGCACAACAAGCGCAATCACCCAAATAGGAATCACATGCCAGAGTGAGTTCCCCTTCACGACTACTGCGCGCCAGTGCAACGATAGTTCAGCCTCAGTCTTACCACGATGCTGCTGGATTAGTTTTAGTAGTCTTTCACGAAGTTCTTCCAACTGCGAGCGACCATTTTCTATCACTCTATAACGTCCCTCTAGACCCAGAGCTAGGCATAAATACATCAGTTCCAAGGTATCTAGATTAGCTGCAGCAGCTTGCCCAAGCTTTTGTAATAGAAGAAAGAATTTTTCTCCACCAGACGCTTCATTGTGAAAAGTCACCAACAAACTTCGATTTGCCCAGATGCCGCTTCCACCCCACGGTGTCGATGCAATCGTTTCATCTAATAATGTACACAAACAAAAGCGCCCGACAGCGATCGCATCGCTAGGTATTAATGCCGCTTTTGCGTTCGTCTCAAATAGACGCACTGAGGCAACCAGTTGAGTACGTAATTGCTCGATGTCAGCATGGCTGGTCATTTGTCGCAGTGACCCCACTAGATCCAGCAGAGGATTAGCACACAACACAAGCGGGTTAAGTCCGACTCCAAATGTTACTGGCAACGCTGTAACGGCAGGCGTGAATGATGGTGCACTGGTAGCGCGTTTACCGCCAGGCGCAGGAACCAGAATAGTTCGATCTGAATCGGCTTGTGAATTGCCCACTGGATCGACTGGAGAAGTAGGTCGCTGATTTGCGCTCAAAATAATTACCTCAATATAGTGTAGTCAAATCTTGCATGGATTATTTTCTGATTGCCCAAAATTCCATCTGCAGACCAGGAAATTCATTCGGCACCTGCATGGCGAAGGCACCTGATTTCAACATTGGCTGCCAATATTCGCCCGATTTTTCCAGTTCAAAATATGTAAATCCCGCATGAAACGGCAATTGCCGAGGTGCCACCGGCAAAGGTCGCAGTGCAATTCCTGGTAGTTGCAAATTCACTAGATCTCGAATCTTGTCAACAGAACCGATTTTTACTTTGGATGGAAACTCAATGCGCACGTTTTCTGCTGGCATTTGGGCATTGACTGCCAGCACGAACGTTGCCGATCTGATTAATTCAGGATCCGCCACCACAGCAACCCGAATACCAAACTGACGCTCCTCCATTGGAATCGATACAACGTGCGCATCGGTAACAATAGATAATGATTGACGCAATTCATCCATCAGTGGAAAAAACGTTTCGCGTAACCTGTCGTGGCGGTAGACTGGAAAATCGATACAGCGTTTATCCGAACGTGAAAATGTAGCCAGCTCGCCAGCCAGTTGCAGCATGGCACGGTATAGTTCTTCCGGATGCAAACCAGTCATGCTGACCAGATGCGCAAACAAAGGCTTATTACGATTTATAAGTTGCAGCAGTAAAAAATCGGCGATCTCAGCTGCACCAGAAGTGCCTGGCTGACTCAATCGACTCGCGAGTGCAAGTCCGCGTTGATGTAACAGACCCAATAATTCATCGGCAAATCCCGCGAGGCGTCGTACAGCACGATAATTCATGCAAGGTGAGCAGTAATCAGGATCAAGTACGATTTGATTATCTGCGCGGCGCTCTAAAACACGGGCGATCCCCACACTGGTATAGGCATTAACCACTTCACTCTCGAGTGCCAATCGCAAACGAAGTTTTCCAACGTGCATTAATGCCGTGTTATCCAGACCATTGCTATCGCGAACTTCATATTCAGCACTACGGTGCCGGGCAAAGCTCGAATAATCGGCCTCTTTTTCGGTGATCACCTCAGCAATACCTGGACGACGGGTTGGCAACGCCAACATCACTACGACATCACGCGCGTCTTCCGGAATATTCAGCGGCAACGGTAGATCATCGTCTGCAGGTAAATTGAGCGAGGTTCCATCTGGAAGAACGGCGTTACATGCTAACAAAGCCAGCTTGCCCTGCGCCAGTAGTTGCTCATCGATTTTAAAGTTCGATATACCCCAAGGGTATGGGTGAAGTCCGGCAACGCGTGACTCAAACGCGGTATGCAGATAGCGATCATGCTGTTGCAAATGCTGGGGTTGCAACAGCATTCCCTCTGACCAAATTACTTTACTATTCCATGACATATTTTATCGCTGTTCATTGTTAAGTTTAATTACATTCAAGTTGTTGACGACTTATTTGTATCTGCCTTACGAGTAATGCGTAAACGCTGAATCTGCTCTTCATACGCAATGCCAAATTTCTCTCCGAAAAGACGCTGAAAGTCATCGTCGGCTTCATTCGCCATAGTGCTATAGAGCTCAACCAAACCATCCCAAAGTTTCGCCTTACGATTTGCAGTAAACATCTTGTCGATCACACTGGGAACCTGCAATCGCTGTTCAATCGTTGCGGGATCAAAACGCGCTAATACACCTCCTAATGCTGCCCGCATACCCGCGAGTGTTGCCAATTCGTGAGCTTTGAGATCGTCGAAGGCATTGAGATAGGAACGTACTGGCGTCATGTATCCGTTATGGGTATTCGATAACAACTGAGTCAACGCACTGTCTGCATTCGGAAAAAACTTCAACGGGTTATTGGCCTGACTACCTATCATCGTCATTTCCAGACGGCTTTCATGCTTCGTTACTGCGCGTGCCCTGAGTACCTCCATAGTGCCAACAGTCGCTACCCGCAACATCGCACCAACCACTTCGGCAAACTCAACCGGATTGGTATGAATAATCAAATCCGGCAAACCCATTCCCCTCAACAGCGCCTGCAACATCGTGGCGTCTAGAACGCTAGTTTCACTCTGTTTAGATAATGCGCTGACCGTCACCGGCACCGCTGTATCTTTTACCTCAGCAGATGAGGCTGTTGCCGCTTGAAGTTGAGGCTGTGGCAGCGCGGACACTTGCTGCTGAATGTCAGCATCGATAGGTGCTGTAACTAGTGTGGTTCCTTTAAGTGGAAAAAAATCAGCCAATGGATCGTAATCATCCGGTATGAGCTGTACGAGTGCTGCAGGTGTATTAAACAAAGGTACTGGTGGGCTTACCTCATGGGTTACGGCAGGCATTTGAAATGATTGGATCTCCGGCGCAATATGATCACTCTCTGCACCACGAAATACTGGGGTAGCGGACGGTAGCGCACTCTTTGGTGTGGCAAGTAAATTGATACCAAGTGGATCAAAATGCTGACCTAAGGGCGCTGAACCTACCTGCAAAATACTTGCATCACACAAAGAATCGTCTAATGAAATATGC
>Ga0187843_10002649_pt1 | contig 10714 bp, 9 predicted proteins | sample SpaLakP09_SKY_43_FD_134516 | JGI IMG/M metagenome (GOLD analysis project Ga0187843, IMG submission 134516) | Oligotrophic lake water microbial communities from Sparkling Lake, Wisconsin, USA - SP09_SKY_43 | ecosystem: Environmental > Aquatic > Freshwater > Lake | place: USA: Sparkling Lake... | reverse complement strand
GCGATGTCCGTCGCGGGGTCGCTGCCCAGCACCTTGGCGGAGAACTCGCGGCGGTCGCTGAGCTTGACGGTGACCTGCTTGGCGTCGCGCACGACGTGGGCGTTGGTCAGCACCAGGCCGTCGCTGCTGATGATGAAGCCCGAGCCCTGGCCGCGGAAGGGCTGGGCGCCGGGGTTCATCTGCTGCGGCATGCGCAGGCCGGGGATGCCGCGGAAGAAGCGGAAGAAGGGGTCGTCGTCGCCCTGGCCGCGCGCAGCGCTGGCGGTGTCGTCGTCCGACTCCATGTTGCCGACCTTGTGCAGGCCGGCCACGGTGATGCCGACGACGGCCGGCCCCTGCGTCTGCACGATGGCGCGGTAGTTGGGCAACTGGGCGGGTGGCAGTGCGCCGGCGGTGGCCGGGGTGGCCGTCGTCGTGGCCAGGGCCACGGTGGTGGGCGATGCGCTTCCCGACGAGGCATCGGCGGCCGCGGCGGTCGCGGGGGGCTTGCCAAAGCCGGGCAGGGTCCAGCCCGAAGCCGTGGTGGTCAGCGTCACGCCGGCGGCCAGCAGCGCGGCGGCTGCGGCGGTCAGCGACATCTTGGCAGTCTGGGTCATCGAGAACTCCTTGGTCAGGCTGCGGCGCAGCCGATGACGTTGACTCTAGGCAGCGCCGGTGAGGGCTCGATGAGGCGAAGGTGAGGCGAAAGTTAGGACGGTGCCCGCGAGAGCCATGGACGCAGATGGACCGGACAAGACAGAGGCCACTGCCGCTGGCTCCGTTGTCGGAGCGTCGCTTGCAGTGGCCTCGTCGAGCATGGGTGGCGGCTCTGAGCCGCTGGGGTCAGCGCTGTGTCGGTGCCGGCACGGTGCGGGTGGACCACAGCGGCTGGCGTGCCAGTTCGGCCGCGGTCGCATCGTCGGCGGTCACTGCGTACTCGTGGCTGCTGCGCTCCACGAAGTAGGCCGAGCGGTAGCGCTGCAGCAGGGTGCCGAGTGCCTGGCGGGCCTGAGATGTCGGGCCGTTGAAGGTGAGGGTCAGCGTGGTCATGGTCGGGCTTTCGTCAAGGGGCCGGTTTCGTTGGCCGGTGTCTTCTTGAACGTCGGCCCGCGGGCGCGGTTGACGGGCGAGATTGCTACAGCTTGTGAACGGGCCTCACTCCGGCAGCCACTGCAGCGCCGCCGCGGGCAGCGCGAGGTCCAGCCGCGCGCCGGGTTCGGGCGGGCGTGTGCCGGGCGGCAGGTTCAGCGCGAGTGCCTGACCGTCCCAGGCCCGCAGCTCGACGCTGGTGTGCTGCAGCCCGGGGTGGGCCGCCACCACGTCGGCAGTGAAGCGCCAGGCCTCTGCCGGCGTGTCGGGCGTGGCGATCTGCAGCGACGCGAGCGGGGCGATCCAGCTGCCGTGGTCGCGGCGCCAGGGGGCGGGCAGGGCGCGGGCGTCCAGCCGGTTGAAGGCGCCGAGGAAGTCGGCCACGCGCCGCGTGCGCGGGCGCTGCCAGAGCTCGGCGGGCGGGCTGCATAGCTCGATGCGGCCGTCGAACATCACGGCCACCTGGTCGGCCAGTTCGAAGGCTTCGTCGCGGTCGTGCGTGACCAGCACGCAGCTCTGGCCCAGCTCGCGCTGCAACTGGCGGAAGGAACGGCGCAGCGGGATGCGGAAGGATTCGTCCAGCGCCGAGAATGGCTCGTCCAGCAGCAGCAGCGAAGGCCGCGGCGCCAGCGCGCGCGCCAGGGCCACGCGCTGGCGCTGGCCGCCGGAGAGCTGGCCGGGGCGCTTTGCCGCGTGCTCGGCCAGGCCCACCAGCGCCAGCAGTTCGGCAATGCGGGCCTGCTGCGCCGCCGCACTCTCGCCGCGGGCCTGCAGGCCGAAGCCGATGTTGTCCCGCACGCTGAGGTTGGGGAACAGCGCGTAGTGCTGGAAGACGACGCCGATGCCGCGCGCCGTCGTGGGCACCCGGCTGACGTCGCGGCCGTCGAGGTGGACCGTGCCGCCGTCCAAAGCCTGCAGGCCGGCGATGGCGCGCAGCAGCGTGGTCTTGCCGCAGCCCGAGCCGCCCAGCAGGGCCAGCACCTGGCCGCGGGGCAGGTCGAGATCGATGCCTTGCAGGATGGCCCGGCCGCCAAGGGCCAGGTGGGCCTGGTGGATCAGGAGCGCGCTGGGGTTCGCCATGAGGTGAGCAGATGCACGAGGATGCCGAGCAGGGTGACGATGGCGAGGCTGACGACGATCAGCGCCGCCGCGAGGTGGCCGTTGGCGCCGCGCAGGCCGTTGATGAGGGGCTGCAGCAGCTCCAGCGAGCCGGCCAGCAGCAGGTTGGCGATGGCGAACTCCATGGCCGCCGTCGTCCAGGCCAGCAGCCCGGCCGCCGCGAAGGCCGGCAGCAGCAGTGGCAGCAGCACGTGGCGCAGCAGCAGGCCGTCGGAGGCGCCCAGCGTGCGGCTGGCGTCGATCAGCGGCCGGGCATCCAGCTGCTGCAGCGCGGCGGAGAGCGTCTGGTGCACCAGCGGAAAGAGCAGCGCGGCCAGCAGGCCGACGTAGACGGCGCGCAGGTCCAGCACATCGCCCCAGCGGCCGACGAACAGGTCCAGCGCGCCGATGGCGACGACGACCGGCGGGATGGCGTAGGGCAGCAGGGCCAGCGCGTCGAGCAAGGCCTTGAGCCGTGGCGACGCGAGATGGCCGGCCAGGCTGGCCGCGCCGCCCAGCACCACGGCCAGCGCGGCGGCGGCGCCGGAGATCCAGACCGAGTTCCACGCGGCGGTGCGCACGTGCTCGTCGGCGGCCAGCCCGGCCAGCCAGTGCCAGGTGGCGCCTTGCGGCAGCAGGCCCTGGTCCCAGCGCTCGCTGAAGGCGTAGGCCGCCACGGCCAGCGGCGGCAGCAGCACGAGCAGCGCTGCGGCCCAGAAGGCGAAGGCGGGCAGGCGCCAGGGGCGGTTGAGCGCCTTCATGCCGAACGCCTCAACCGCGCTGACCACCAGCGGCCGCCGGCGATGACGGTGAGCAGTAGCACGGCCATCACTAGCGACAGGGCGGTGGCCAGCTCGGGCTGCGAAAAGATGTCGCCGCTGACGGCCGCGGCGATGCGCACGGCCAGCACGGGGCTGGCCGTGCCGGCCAGCGCGAAGGGAGTGGCGTAGGCAGCGGCCGCGTTGGCGAACAGCAGGCTGGCCGTCTCGACGAGGCTGGGCGCCAGCAGCGGCAGGCCCACGCGGCGCCAGAAGGCGGCGGGCCGAGCGCCGAGCGTGGCGGCGGCCTCGGCGAGCGCGGGGTCCAGCAGGCGCACCGGCGCGATCAGCAGCACCACGGCCAGCGGTACCTGGAAGGCGGTGAAGGCCAGCAGCAGGCCGGCATCGCTGTTCAGGTCCCAGCCCTGCAGCAGGCCGGCGTCGCGAGCGATGGTGGTCAGCACGCCCTGGCTGCCGAGCAACAGCGTGAGCGACAAGGCCAGCGGCACGCCGGCGAAGTTGGCGCCCAGGCCGGCCAGCACGGCGACCGGCTTCTCCCAGCGCGGGTGGGCGACGAGGTGCAGCGCCGCGCCCAGGCCCAGCACGAGGCCCAATGCCGTCGATGCGGCGGACAGCGCGACGGTGCGCGCGATGGCGTCGATGTAGAAGCGGTCGGCCCACAGTTCGTGCAGCGCGCATTCGCTGCCGCTGACGCAGGCGCGCAGCAGGTCGACGCTGCGCCAGCCGAAGGGCAGCAGCAGCGCTGCCGCCATGAGCAGGAGCAGGGGCCCGGCGGCGAGCCAGGCGCGGGCCGGGGTCAGTTGCATCCGAGGCGCTTCGCGACGAAGCTGCGGAGGCCGGTCTGCGTCGTGGGCCAGCCGACCGGGACCTCGGCGCCGCCGGTGTGCGGCAGCCAGACCAGCGGCACGTCGCGCTCGACGGGCAGCGGGCCGCCGTGCCAGTGGTCGGCGTGCATGCCGTGGTCGCTGGTCAGCAGCAGGTCGTAGCCGGCGGCGTGCCAGCGCGGCAGCACCTGGGCCAGCGCCATGTCCAGCTTACGCGCGGCCATCGTGTAGCCGGCGGACTCGCCGCCGTGCCGGTGGCCGGCCAGGTCCAGCCCCATCGGGTGGACGAGCAGGAAGTCGGGCGACTGAGCGTGGCGCATGGCCTCGGCGTCGGCGAGCAGGTGGGAGTCGGGGTAGTCGTCCTCCCAGTACCAGCGCGCGGCCTCGATGCCGAGCTGGGGCAGGGCGGCTTCGCGGTGGGCCAACGGGTCGAAGAAGGCGCCCGTCAGCAGCTCGAAGACCCAGTGGTAGGCGGCGACGGCGGACTTGCGGCCGGCGGCGGCAAGGTCGTCGAACATCGTGCTGCCGCAGCGCTGGCCGGCCTGGCTGTTGCCGAGGATGCCGTGGTCCAGCGGCGTGCGGCCGTTCAGCACGGTGGCGTAGAGCGGGCGCGACAGGCTGGGCAGCTCGCAGCGCAGCGAGCTCCAGTGCGCGCGGCCGGCCTCGTTCAGCGCCTGGGCGTAGCCGAGGTAGTCGCGCGCGGTGTCGGCGCGCAGGCCGTCGACGAGGAGGAGGATGAGCTTGTTCATGCGCCGAGGACTTCCCGTTGCCAGGCGCGTGGCAATTTCTTGACCTCTTCGGTCCACAGCTGCGGCTTCAGCGCGCGGGCTGCTGCGTACTGCGCCGAGGGCAGCAGCTTCTTCTTCACGTCGTCGGGCAGGGCCAGGTGATCCACGCGAATGGGCCGCGCATTGCCGCGGGCGAGGTTGAGCTGGCCAGCGTCGCTGAAGATGTACTCGCGCGCCAGGTTGCCGGCGTTGGGGCGCTTGGAGTAGATGTTCAGCAGCGTCGTGTAGCCGCTGGTGATGGAGCCGTCGCTGGGGATCAGCACCTCGTAGTCGGCCGCGTTGGGCAGCTTGTCGCGGTAGCTCAGTGCGTTGAAGTCCCACAGCAGGAAGACCTCGGCCTCTCCGCGCTCCATCAGTGCGGGCGACGGGTCGGTGGACAGCAGCTTGCGCGCCTTGGCAAGCTGGGCGAAGGCCTGCAGCGCGGGCTGCAGCTTCGTCTCGTCGCCGCCCAGCGCATGGGCCGCGGCCAGCACGGCCGCGTTGGCCTGGGCCGCGCGGCCGACGGCGCCGACCATCACGCGCGGTGCCGCCGCGAACAGCGCCTTCCAGCTGCGCGGCACGGCCTTCAGCAGCCGCTTGTTGACGGCGAAGGCGATGGTGCCGGTGTAGGCCAGCGCCCAGTGGCCGTCGGCGTCCTTGGCCCAGTCGGGCACCTGGGCCCAGGTGGTGGGCTTGTAGGCCCGCGTGATGCCTCGTGCCTTGGCGATGGGACCGAACTCGAAGCCGACGTCGCCGATGTCGATGCTCGCGTTGGAGCGCTCGGCCTCGATCTTGGCGATCTCCTCGGCGCTGGTCATGTCGGTGTCGACATGGGCGAGGCCGTACAGCCGCTGCAGGTCGGCCCAGGTGGCGCGCCAGTTGGCCCAGTCGTCGGGCATGCCGACGCTGGCGACGCGGCCCTCGGCGCGCGCGGCGGCTACGAGGTTGGCCGGCTGCGCACCGGCGAGCGGCGCCAGGCCGGCACCGGCCAGGCCGGCGAGGAGTTCACGACGGGTGAGAGTGCTCATGCCTTGCTGGGGAAGCGGAGTTGGTCGAGGTTCAGGCGGTGCTGCAGGCGGGTCTCGCCCTTCACGTCGCGGATGCTGAGGGTCAGCGCCGGTACGGGGCCGGAGAAGTCCAGGTCGACCAGGCCGAAGTTGATGTCAGCATAGACCTCGCCCACGCGGCGCGCGTTGGGGGTCGGGATGTCCCAGACCTCGGTCAGGCCGCTGGAGGTCAGGTCCCACAGCGGGTAGCAGGCGGGCGTGTCCCAGCGCGACAGGTCGGCGTAGTGCATGTCGCCGCTGACGACGACGACGCCTTCGGCCCGCTTCTCGCGGATCAAGTCGACGAGGCGCTGGCGTTCGAGCGGGAAGTTGTTCCAGCCCTCCCAGCCCGTGCCCTCCGCAGCCAGCTGCACGCTGGAGCAGAGGATGCGCACGTCGGCCGGCTCGGCCAGGCGCTCGGCCAGCCAGGCCCATTGGGTCTCGCCCAGTAGCGTGGCGGCGGGGTCGAGGTTGGGCACGTACCAGCCCTTCATCGGGCCGCCGCCGAGCTTGGCCTTTGTATACATCGCCACGTAGCCCTGCTTCAGCGCGGGGTCCACGACGAGCGGCGTGCGGTTGAAGCGCAGGTCCAGCATCAGCAGCTGCACCGTGCGGCCGCCGCGCTCGATGCGGTAGGCCTCGTAGACGCCCGGCCGCGTGCGACGCGGCGAGTCGGCGGGCTCGCCCCATTCGTCGCAGAACAGCTGCTGCGACAGGGCCTTCAGCGGGTAGTCGCCGCCGACGTCGTCGTCGCCGAAGTCGTGGTCGTCCCAGATCGCGAGGTGGGGCACGTCGCGGCGGAAGGACTGCAGTGCCTCGACGCGGCGGAACTCGGCGTAGCGCTGGCGCAGCGTGTCGGCGTCCTGCGCGTCGGCGTACAGGTTGTCGCCGAGGAACAGGAACAGCTCCGGCCGCGCGGCCCGCACCGCCGCCCAGATGGGCTGCGGCTTGGACTGCTTGGCGCAGGAGCCGAACGCAATTCGCAATTTCTGCAGGTGCTGCGCGTCGGCAGGCGCTCCGAGCGCCAGCGGGCGCGAGCCCGCCTGGGCGCCCACGCCCACCGCCGCCAGCCCGGCGGCCAGCACGAGCTGGCGCCGGTCGAGCTGGGCGGGGGCCATCAGAGCTTGCCGGTGAAGGTCACGAAGAACTGGCGCGGTGCGCCGGTCAGCAGCGTCTGGCTGTCGCCGCTGTTGCCGAAGCCGTTGCTGCCCACCGTGGAGATGTACTTCTTGTCGCCCAGGTTGGTCACGCCCACCTGCACGCTGCCCTCGGACAGGTAGCCCAGCGACTTGGCGCGCAGGCCGCCGCTCAGGTTGAACAGCGTGCGGCCGGACACCGCAGCGTCGTTCAGGTAGCTGTAGTAGCGCTTGGACATGTAGTCGGCGCCGAGGTTGCCGAACCACTGGCCGTCGTCGTAGCTAAGGATGCTCTTGACCATCTGGTCGGGCGCGTCGACGACATGCTTGCCGGCGGTGGCCACGGTGACGGGGTTGTTGCTCGCGTCCTTGCTGACGACGTTGTCGCGGTAGGTCGAGTTGCTCAGGCTCAGGCTGTTGTACCAGCTCACGCCCGGCATCAGGCGCAGCGACAGCGCGGCCTCCAGACCCTTGGTGCGCACGCCGCCGACGTTGCTCAGCACGGTGGGGTTGCCCTGGATACCGGAACCTTGCGTCACGCCCAGCAGGCGGTCCTTGAAGTTGACGAGGTAGGCGGTGACGGCAGCTTCGTAGAGCTTGCTGCTGGTGCGCCAGCCGGCTTCGAAGTTGTCCGACGTTTCAGGGCGCAGCGAGCCCTTGATCGCGTCGAAGCCGGTCTGCGTCGTCGCGAACGGCGTCGTGCCGGTGGCAGCACCCTGGTAGGCGCGCATGTTGCGCGACACGCTGGCGAACAGCTCGTCGCTGCGGCTGAGGCGGTAGTTCAGGCCCACCTGCGGCAGGAAGCCCTTGCTGGCCGTGATGCTGCCCACCGGGCCGGTGCCGACCTGGCGCTCGGCGTCGATCTTGGCGCGCAGCGACTTGAAGCCTGCGCCCAGCGTCAGGTCTTGCGTGAGGGCATACGTGTCGGACAGCGAGAACTGGTCCGTCTTGGTGTGGAAGGTGTACTGCCACTGCGTCGCGAACGGGTTGCTCGGGAAGCTGTAGACGTCCGGGATGGCGTTGGCGCTGACGGCGTAGAAGCGGCGGGCCTGATCGAAGTCGTTGCTCTCGTGCCAGACCGAGGCGCGCAGCTGGTGGCCGGCGATCTCGTAGTCCAGCGTGGCGGTCAGGCCGTCGCGCTTGATGCCGTACTCGGTTGTGCGCAGCGAGATGGGCGTGCCGTCGGGCGACGCCACGTAGGGCGTGAACCACAGGCCGCGGCCGTCGTTCTTGTGGTGGTAGACGGTGGTCTTCAGGCTGAGCTTGTCGGCCAGCTTGGCGTCCAGCGTCACGCCGGCCAGCGTGTCCTTGCGCAGGCCGGAGCCCGCGTAGTAGGCATCGTCCATGCTGGTCTCGCCGTGGGTCCAGACGCCCTTGGCCGACTGCAGCGCGGCGTTGAAGTCGGGGTAATAGTTGTCCCAGTTGTAGCCCAGGCGCTTGATCATCTCCAGCGACATGTCCTGGTAGTCGACTTCGCGACGGTTGGACGTGTTGATGAAGGCCGACAGGCGGTTCTCGCCGAAGTCCTTCACGTACTTCAGGTTGAATTGGTCCTGGCGCTGCTCGCCTGCGCCGCGCCACTTGTCGGCCTGCTGGTGGGTGTAGCTGGCGTAGATGGCGCCGAGGTCGGACTGGCCGCTGTCCAGGCGCACGAAGGTGCGACGGTTGCTGTCGCTGCCCAGCGTCTGCGAGGCCTGCAGGCCGAAGGCCTTGGCCGGGTCGGACGAGTAGAACTGCAGCGTGCCGCCGAGGTTGCTGGACGACGGCGTGTCCAGCGAGCCGGTGCCCTGCGACAGGTCGGCGCGGGCGACGTTCTCGGCCGAGATTGCGCGGCTGATGTGCAGGCCGTTGAGGTTGCCGTAGCTCATGTCGCCCAGGGGCACGCCGTCCAGCGTGAAGCCCAGCTGGTTCTGCGAGAAGGCGCGCACCGTGAAGCGGGTGGACCACTCGTAGTTGCCCAGCGGGTCGGCCGACTGGAAGTTCACGCCGGGCAGGCGCGACACGGTGGCCAGCGGGCTCTGGCCGGTGGCGGCGATGTTCTCGAAATCGGCCTTGGTCAGGCCTTGCACCGAGCGGATCTGGCCGCGGCCCTGGGTGACCGTGACGCGTTCGAGCTCGGTGGTCTCGCTGCTCTGGGCCAGAGCCGGCAGCGTGAAGGCCAGGCCCAGCAGGGCGGCCAGGGGGGTGAGGGCGTGAACTGCAGATCGCATGATGTGGGGCGCGTTGCGCGTGTGGAGGCTGCGGATGCGGCCCTCGGGGATGACCCGAAGGCAGCTGTGTGACGCGCCGCAATGTCACAAAAATCCACGACAGTTCTGCGACAACTCGGTGTCTGTGACCTGATTTCCACGGATTTCCACATCTGGCCTCAGATTCACACAATCGCCACGCAGCTCTGGCCCACTCCGGCCGCGCTCCTTCTTACCGTCCCTTGCCGCTCATGTGGGTTGCCGAACGACACCGCCGCATCCTGGACCTGCTCCAGACCCATCACCGCCTGACGACCGAACACTTCGCCGAGGCGCTGGGCGTGTCCCGCGAGACCGTGCGGCGCGACCTCATCGAACTGGAGCGCTCGGGCCAGCTGGCGCGCGTGCATGGCGGCGCGGTGCCACCTGCCGCGGCGCCTGCCGTGCCGCCCGAGCCGGCCTACCTGGAACGCACCGGCCTTCGGCAACTGCAGAAGCGCCACATCGCCCGCCTTGCCGCGGCGCTGATCCAGCCGGGCCAGGCCTGCTTCCTGGACGCCGGCTCGACGACGCTGGCGCTGGCCGACGAACTGGCGCCGCGCGAGGGGCTGATCGTCATCACCAACTCGCTGGATGCCGCGACCGTGCTGGCCCGCAACGCGCGCCACGAGGTGCACCTGCTGGGCGGGCGGCTGGAGACCGATGTGCCGGCCACCTACGGCGAGCAGACCGTCGCCGAGATCGGCCGGCTGCAGGTCGACTGGGCGCTGGTGTCGCCGGTGGGCTTCGACGCCATCAACGGCGCGATGGACTACCTCTGGAACGAGGCCACCGTGGCCCGCGCGATGCTGAGCCGCGCACGGCAGCGTGTCGTGCTGGCCGATGCCAGCAAGCTGGGCCAGGCCAGCCGCATCCAGATCTGCCCGACGGCCGAGGTGGATGTGTTGGTGACCGATGCCGAGGCGGATGCGCGCGTGCTGGAGTCGCTGGCGGCTGCGGGCGTGAAGCGTGTGCTGGGAGGCGCGGCGGCGTGACGGCCCGCGTGCGTGGGCCGGGCGCCTACGGCGACCCGGCCGTCTTGATCATTGCGGCGCGGTCCAGGCCTCCACCTCGGCAATGCGAGAGAGGCTGTACATGGCGCTGTTGACCAGGATGCGGATGCGCTGCGTCGTGATGGGGGAGAAGGTGAACTGTCGCCACACCTTGTTGTTGCCGATGACGTTGCCGCCCGGCACATCCACCCACTTGGCGCCATCCCAGTACTGCACCTCGAAATGCGTGATGCCGTACTGGCTGAACGTCATCGCCAGCGTCGGTGTCGAGGGCGAGTAGGCGTTGTCCTGCAGCGTGAACACATCGATCTCGGCAATCGTCTGCGTGCCGTTGAAGTCGATCTGCACCCAATCCGGGAAGGCGTTCGAAGTCGCGTCCGCCCAGGCGCCGCCGGCGCCCCAGTTCAGTCCGAGCCGGTCGCCGTTGTTGACGGCGCTGGCGGGGAACCGCGAGTCGAACGTACTGGACGCCGTGGCGACGCCACCGTTGGCGGCCGCGGCGACATTGATGGCCGCGCCGCCCGTCGTCACCGCCGTGATCACCACCGTCTGCGTCGTGCTGTTGGTCAGGCCGCCGGCATCGGTCACCGTCAGCGTGACCGTGTAGCTGCCCGCGGCGCTGTAGGTCTTGGTGGCCGACACGCCACTGGCGCTCGTGCCGTCACCAAACGTCCAGGCATAGCTCGCGATCGCGCCTTCCGCGTCGGTGCTGCCGGCGCCGGAGAAGCTCAGGCTGGTGCCGACCTGCCCGCTCG
>Ga0187843_10002647_pt1 | contig 10717 bp, 21 predicted proteins | sample SpaLakP09_SKY_43_FD_134516 | JGI IMG/M metagenome (GOLD analysis project Ga0187843, IMG submission 134516) | Oligotrophic lake water microbial communities from Sparkling Lake, Wisconsin, USA - SP09_SKY_43 | ecosystem: Environmental > Aquatic > Freshwater > Lake | place: USA: Sparkling Lake... | reverse complement strand
GTCTTGCCGCTTCTAAGGAGATGGCAGTCAAGTATGGTGAACCAAAACTCTTGGAAGGATATGGTCGGAGAAATACCACTCTGATGGCCATTGCTCCCACGACATCTTCATCGTTCATTCTGGGACAGGTATCTCCATCCGTTGAGCCACTGAACTCTAACTACTTTGTAAAGGACCTTGCCAAAGGAAAGTTTACATACAAGAATCCATATCTGATCAAGTTGTTAAAGAATCATGGACAGAATAACCGTGAAGTATGGCAGTCGATCCTCGTGAAAGGCGGTTCGGTTATGCATCTTGATTTCCTTACCGATAATGAAAAGAGTGTATTCAAGACCTTTGGAGAAATCAGCCAGAAGGAAATCATCATTCAGGCAGCCACACGTCAAAAGTTTATTGACCAGGGTCAGTCGATCAACCTTATGATCCATCCCAAAACATCTCCAAAAGAGGTCAGCCAGTTGTTGATCTTTGCATGGGAACAGGGTGTCAAGAGTCTTTACTATCACCGCGGAACAAATCCTTCACAGGAACTGTCTCGTAACCTATTAACCTGTTCGTCCTGTGAAGCATAATGCAAGAGAAACATATCTGTAATAACTGTGAAACCGAATACACTGTAAAGTGGATTCCCCTTACAGAGGATGATGAAACGGATGAAATAGGGTTTCCTATCTTTTGCCCATTCTGTGGGCACGAAATAGAAGAAGATATTGAGGATTAAGGATAAATAGAGTTATGAAACAAATCATAACTCTAGTTTGTTTGGCAGTCATATTGTTTACCGTTGGTTGTTCAAGCGTCTTTAAACCAAAGATTCCTAGCCTACCTGAGTTTAGTTCCAGTGGCGTTCCAGACCAACAAAATTATCTAAATGGTCTCAACAAGATTCATGAAAGAACCAAGAAGGCGGAACAGGAAGCACAGGCCAAGTATGATAAGGTAAAGCAAGAGTTAAGCTCTGCATATCAGGATCGACAGAAGATTGATTACAATTCTTTTGATGTCATTTCTCATGTGAACTATGGCATCTTTTATCTGAGTAAGGATTTTGGTTCCAATAGAGATCTATATTTGATTCATCTGAAATCGGAACAGAATATGGCTCGGCTGAATCCACTTACCGATGAAACAAAGGCATTCATTGAATCAGAGGTTACAACCGAACGAACCTTTGAATTGGAAAAACTAAAGATAAAGTATGAAAAACTGTTTCTTGAATCCGAGGCAGCCTATGGTAAATGGGTAAAGGCAGATGCCCTTGTAAAGAGTTTGGAAGAACAAAAGGAAAAGATCCGTATGGAGAATGAAACACTTCTCCGTAAAATAGAAATGGATAATGTAAAAGCAGTTGCCGAAATAGAGGCTTCTCTAAAGGTGGCAGAGGCCAAGGCCAAGGATGAACAGCTCAAAGAGATTCGTGGCTGGATGGCCAAGGTATTTGCAGGTGTGGCAGTCATCGCAATCATTGCTGGCATTCTGATGAAATCGGTTACCTTTATCATCCCGGGTCTCATCTGTGGTGGCATGGCACTTGCGGTCACCGTAATACCCATGTGGTCGGTCTTTGTTTTTCTTGGAGTTGCAATGGTGGGTATGCTATTACTTGATCCAAAGAAAGGTAAGTTCTCTTTTGGTTCAGAAAAGAAAGAGCCGTAAGTTGTTGATATTCAACGTGTAGGAAATATAGCTACTTTTGTTGTTTACTTTAGGCTGAATATGGTGTGTAATAGTACCAGAATGACTAACACCATCAAAAAACTTACCGTCCGAGAGTTGATTGCAATTCTCAAAACCCATAACCCCGATGCATTGATCAAAGTCCACGACGAAGACGGCAGCTGGTCCGAGATTACCATACACGATGTATCGACCGAACTGTATTTTGCCGAGCGCGGGGAATACGTTTTGATTGGAGAATAAATTATGAAACCAGAAGAACAACGAATAGCCATCGCGGAAACGTGTGGTTTCAAACGGGAAGAGCGAGGATACGGTTCATATACCAGAATTGAGGACGGTGAGGAGTTTACATATTATTCTCATGACCTCCCCGACTACCTCAACGACCTCAACGCTATGCACGAGGCGGAAAAGGTTTTGGATGAAGAAGCCTTTGGAGAGTATCGTCATCATTTGATTGATAAATTAAAAACAAGTTGGGGAGTTGCAACTGCCGCCCAACGTGCCGAAGCATTTCTTAAAACACTAACCTTTGGAAAGAATAAATTATGACCATTACAAAAACAAAACAAGTCGTAGTATCCGCAAATGATTATGGTATGACCTTTCAGTTTGTCATTGCCGACCATCCCGAAAATAAAGAATATGTTAATGTGACTGAGAGTGGTGTTACTCTGACCATTCCAAAGGGCGTGTTATACGAACTTACTAAGGCTCTCGCAGACTTTGAAGTATAAATAAACTTAACTCCCACGTTAGATAAATAACTACTATGTCAACTAAAATCAGTAAATCCCTATTGGAATCTATTTCCAACGTCGTTAACTCAGATTCCAAAAATCTGACTGAAGCTTCTTCTTATCGTTCTCTCGACATGAAGAATGTTAATAAAAAGAATTTTGCAAACCTCGACAAATTTGAAGCTTTTGTTATAGGAGAACTTACAGATGCTCCTATTGACAGCGATGATGCAGAGACTCTGTATGATCTTTTCAAGAAAGGCTATCAAATTGCGGTAGATCGTGAAGGTGAAGACAATACTAAAAACTTAAAGAAAGACAAATTCAAACCTATCACCGGCGAATACCGAGAAGAAGATCCTAATGAAGAGGATGATGACGGTAACCCATTAGAAATTAACATATCATTCTGGGCAAAGGCTCCTGCAGGAATGAAAGAGGAATCTGAGCAGATGTCCGAGGCTAAGGACTCCGTCTATGATTATCAAGGCAAAGACCCCTATGAGTTCGTTGACGGTTTCGATGACGCTGAAGGCACTAAGGTAGGAAATTGGATGAGAAGACCCGAAGCAATGAGAAAGCTTATGAAAGCTGCCAATACCAACAGTTATGAATTTAAGGAAGTAATTTTACCAAAAGGTAAAGAAAATACCGAAGCCGAGGTAGAGAAGCAAATGAAAGATAAAGGTTACAATTTGTTCGATAAGGGTATGAACTTTGGAAGTGGTAACCTTCTTACTGGACCAAAGGGTAACTACTTCACCGGTTTACTCTTCTATAAGAAGAAATAATCTAACCTAACAATCCCCTAAATACACCCATGGAAATCAAACCATGGGTTTTTTTAGATAAACCTTTTGACATCGTACCCGAAGGATACTACTCCTTTGTATATCTCATTGTCAACCGTGTCACCAATAACCGATACATCGGCAAGAAGCTTTTCTGGTTCAAGAGCAAGAAGAAGGTTCTCCTTAAGAACGGCAAGAAGAAATCCAAGAGATGCTTAGTGGAATCAGATTGGAAAGATTACTTTGGTTCATCAGACCAATTCAATAAGGACCTCGAGCAATATGGTAAGGAGAACTTTGACCGAATCATCCTCCATGTTTGTTCATCTAAGGCTGAGGCTTCATATTTGGAAGCACATGAACAGTTCCACCATAACGTTCTTCTCACCGATGATTATTCCAATGGGTGGATTATGGTCCGTGTCCGTAAGGAGCATTTAAAGAAACATAGAGAAGGATTATTGAAATCTATTACACTTGCTAAATCCAGATGACAGATTGTTTTGGAGTTGTTTGATTATACCATGATCGAATAACTGTGTAAATACTTAAATAAGATCATTTTGTGATTTACAAACACGGCAAGTATGTTATAGTTATACTGTAATGATCATCATCGACTATTCTGGTATTTCCCACGCGGCTTATTTTGCAAGCCCTTCTTCTCAAATGGATGAAGGCTTTATTCGGCATATGATTCTGAATTCAATTCGGATGTATGTCACCAAACACTCCAAGGAATATGGAGATGTTTATCTGGCCTGTGATAGTTCCTCTTGGCGTAGGAATGTATTTCCCGAATACAAAGGTGCTCGAAAGAAAGATAAGGAGTCGGGTGAATCTGGAATCGACTGGAAAGAGTTTTACCGTATTATGAATATGGTATGTGAAGAGCTGAAAACTTTCTTTCCATATAAGGTGATTCGTGCCACTGGAGCCGAAGCCGATGATGTCATTGCATACCTGATCGAATCAACTCAAGAGTTTGGTAACCATGAAAATGTTTTGATCATTTCTTCCGACCACGACTTTATTCAACTCCAGAAGTATGGTAATGTAAAACAGTTCTCTCCTATTACCAAAAAGATGGTATCTGAAAAGGATACGGCAAAATATGCCTTCGAGCAGATTCTCCGTGGATGTGGTGGCGATGGTGTTCCTAATTTCCTATCGGATGATGATACCTTTCTGAATCCCGATAAGAGACAGAAACCTCTTTCAGGTAAGCGCATTGATTCTCTATGGGCAGACTATACAATGAAGGGCCGAGATTTCCTCAAGACGATTATGTCTGATGTTGAATGGAGAAACTTTACTCGTAATGAAACAATGATTGATCTTTCCAAACGACCCGAGGAGGTCTCCAATATCATTAAGGCCGAACTAGAAGCCGCACCCAAGAACGGAAACTCTAAGGTGTATAATTATCTAATAGAGAAACGATGCAGGAACCTCATCTCCTGCGTTGATGAATTCTTTCCCAAACTCAAATGAAAACATATCAAAGAACACCCGCAGAATTATTTGCAGAACTCGAAACGGCAGAAGATAAAGTAAAGCATCTGAAGGAGAACCAGTCGTTTGGATTGGTGACTCTTCTTCAGCTTGCCTTTGATCCTAAAATTAAATTAGAACTCCCCGATGGGCCTCCTCCATATAAAAAGGATGTTAGTTCACCCGACCGAACTTTAAGTCGGTATGACAATGCCATTCGTGATATTGGTGTCTGTGTTGTGGAGAACAAGATCAACACGTTTAAGAAGGAGAAGGTATTCATTCAGATTCTTGAATCTGTTTCCGAAAAGGATGCAGAAATTATCATCGCAGCCAAGGACAAGCAATTAACTGAGTTGTATCCTATTGTTACCGCCGAACTTGTCAAGTCTGCATTTCCTACTTTGATTTAATTGTTTACTTGTTAGTGAAACTTGATACAATACTACATAATGAATATATTTGCCATAGATGAAAATCCACACATTGCTGCTAAAATGCACTGTGATAAACACGTTGTGAAAATGATTGTGGAATCGGCTCAAATGTTATGCACCGCTCACAGATACCTAGACGGTAAATGTGCAAATGTTCTGTCTCCATCGGGCCGAAAGAAAAAGGAATGGCTCTTTGGAGACCATCGCGACCAATATCACTATAAGGTTGCTCATGTGAATCATCCTTCTTCAATCTGGACTCGTGAGAGTAAAGAAAACTATGTCTGGCATTATCAACTCTTCACTGCTCTTTGTGATGAGTATCAATACCGATATGGAAAGGTTCATTCAACTGATCAGAAACTTAGAAGCATTCTTTCGAATGTTCCCCTTGGATGCCCGTCGATTCCAATGACTCCATTCAAGTTGGCAATGAAATCAAATCCAGAATGTATGTTTCCCTCTGATCCAATTAAATCATACCGATTGTTCTATCAGACCAAACAGCATCGTTTCAAGATGACTTGGTCCAAGAGGACAATTCCAGCATGGTTTGTGCCATTATAAGATACAACTTTGTATCAGTATAAATTACAATATGGTCTATTCATATAAATGTTATAATGAATCTTGTGGTCATGAGTTTGACGAAGATTATGCTGTTGATGACAGAAACAAACCTCTTACACAACCTTGTCCTAAGTGTCAAGTTGTAAATATAAAAAGAAACTTTCGACCACCTGCTTTGGTCTCTGGAACTACTGGTGCTTTGGCCAAAACAGATTCTGGATGGAATGATATGTTGGGGCGTATTAAAAAATCATCTGGCAAGAATAATACAATAGGGTTAAAATGAGCAAAAACAATACTGGCGAAAAGCCTAAAATCAGAAAAGATAAACCACGTGATATGGATCCGTTTGAGATCAAGCGTAAAAAGAACAATGGCACAAATGCCAAATCTAAAAAACTCAAAGAATGGGAACAATTAGCAAATGACTATTATTCCCAATACGGAAACTAAGTTTCATCATACTCCTCTTAAGTTGGATTATGAGGATCTATTAGTAGAGAACGGAGAGAAGGGTAGAAAATACTCTACTCCCGAGGGCAAGAAGTATGATTCAATTACAACTGTTCTTGGTTCTCTGAATAAGAACGAAATACGTGAATGGAGAGCTCGTGTAGGAGAAGAAGAGGCCAATAGAGTTTCTCGTGTTGCTTGTGGTCGTGGTAATTCACTTCATACGCTGATGGAGAAGTATATCAACAATGAAGAGATTCAAGAGGAGACCTTGATGCCACATGTAAAGGTTCTGTTTAAACAAGCCAAGAAGGCCGTGGATCTTCACATGGGTAACATATACCTACAGGAAAGGCCATTGTATTCCGACCATCTTGAAGTTGCGGGTAGAGTGGATTTGGTATGTGACTTTGCACGAAGAGCTTCCATTGTTGATTTCAAAACATCTTCGCGAATCAAGACTCGCGAGGAAATAGAAAACTATTTCATACAGGCATGTGCCTATTCAATCATGGTGGAAGAGAGAACGGGTATGCCTGTCCCTCGTCTTGTGATTATTATGGCAGTGGATAGTTCCTTATCTGACCCACTTATTTTTACAGACCGAAGAGATAATTGGGTTCCTAAGTTAAAGGAAGTGTTAAATAACTATAATCAGGCCAAACTATTCAATCACCTATGAGTAAAGAAAAACCTTCTGAGAAATCCTTAATCCATTCCAGACCTCTTGCAGAACTTGTAGATGTTTACATCTCGGGTCATATAGCTCCTGCAGAAGAATATACGGATCTATTTGGCAAGATTCGTTCTCTGGGAGAAATGGATTTTGTTAAGATTCATATTAACTCTTATGGTGGTGATCTTTTTACCGCAATACAGTTCATGCGAGTTCTGAAAGAAACTTCTGCCACGGTGATTTGTTCGGTAGAGGGTGCGTGTATGTCTGCAGCCACCTTGATCTTTTTATCTGCCACCGAATTTGAAATCTCGAATCATTCGGCCTTTATGTTTCATAACTACTCTGGCTTTGCAGGAGGTAAGGGTGGAGAAATGATCGACCAATTAAAGCATGAACGTAAATGGTCCGAGAACCTATGGAAGGATATCTACAAAGACTTTCTGAGCAAAGAAGAAATTCAATCTCTGCTTGATAACAAAGACATGTGGATGGATTCAGCAGAGGTAATAACTCGTCTTGAAAGAAAGGCAAAGGTTAGAACTGGCCCATCTGATATGGAGAAAACTTCCAAAAAGAAGGGCAAGGCTGAGGATCCTACCAAGAAGCCAGAATTGCTCAAGGGTTGATAAGGTACCTTAACTATAATAGCGTTTAATGTATTGAACATTAATGGCTTAGGTCATTGGCTATTTTTAGTGTTTACTTTTGGTTAGAAATGTTATTTAATAGTCTCATGATTATGAATAAACGTGTTCCATATAACGAAGCAACTGAGGAAGAACAACTAGCTGCCATTCGGGTCTGTCACGGTGAGGCTTGCAACGAGGAACTCGAATATGCCATCTGGTTCAATCGTCTCACTGAATCCGAGAAGCAGGCGGAATTCTATTCTACCATAGGAGAAGAGGCAGCACTAGCCCTAATAGAGGCTGATGAAAACAATTTCGTCTGAAACAAACTAATATGAAACCAGTGAGGATCAATAAACGAAAGATTCTAAAAGCGATTGATGAATCTATAAATCAATTACTTCGTCTCAAGAAGAACTCTCGCAATGGAGAGGAAAGTTTGAGGTTTGATATTGACACTCAAATTGCCCATCTTGCCGACGCTCATAATCAAATTATCATAAAGGGAACTATTCCTTTCGGTTTGATTCTTAACTAAACTTTGCCCAAAACTAATATGAAACAGAAATACGAATTCACAGGTAAAACCCTAAATGGTCTGAAACAAATCCGCCGACTAGACGACGGCATTGTCGGCGGATATATTGAGTCCGAAAAAAACCTCTCTCATGAAGGTAACTCTTTTGTTTATGATAATGCCAAGGTCTATGGTAATGCCGAGGTCTATGGTAATGCCGAGGTCTTTGGTAATGCCGTGGTCGTTGGTAATGCCAAGGTCTTTGGTAATGCCGTGGTCGTTGGTAATGCCAAGGTCTTTGGTAATGCCACGGTCTTTGGTAATGCCACGGTCTTTGGTAATGCCATGGTCTTTGGTGATGCCAAGGTCTATGATGATGCTGTGGTCGCTGGTAATGCCAAGGTCTATGGTAATGCCGAGTTCTTTGGTGATGCCACGGTCTTTGGTAATGCCAAGGTCTTTGGTGATGCCACGGTCGAGTATACGGTATTATCCAATTTTAATTTTGATACTCTTCCCGCTTCTGTAACCGAAATCAAGATTGATGGAGTTACATATGTCAAGAAAACAATTTGGACTAAAACAAACTAATATGAACATTGCAACAATGATATATCTCGAAAACGAAATCTGGTCTTTCTTTGACGCCCATGGTATGGGTGACGAAGACCATCGTCTCCTCTCTGCAGAGATTGCACATGCAATTGTCTGCGAGGACCTTAACCTCACTGCAGCTGATGTGATAAACCACATTGTATTTGTATTGTACAATGTCGTTGACAAGAACTATTCGTATGATGTAGAATTCATACAGAAAATCCGTGCACTGATGCCCTGTGAAAACAATCCTAATTGATTGCGATGGTGTTCTCCTTGATTGGGAAACAGCTTTTGTTTCCTTCTTGGACGGAAAGGGTCACCCTGTTTATACAGAGACAGCATATACTCTGGAGGAAATGTTCGGAATACATTCTTCCAGAGCTATGGCTCTCTGTCAGGAATTCAACAACTCGGCTCGAATTGGATTTCTAAATCCTCTTTCGGGCGCAGTGGAGAACATAGCAAAACTAAGTTCTGATGGTTTTCGGTTCAAGTGTATTACTTCAATGGGCACCTGTCCCTTTTCTCACAAGCTGAGAATTGCAAACCTTGAATCAATCTTTGGAAAGGTTTTTGACGATTATGTTTTTCTTGGCTGTGGTGCCGACAAAGAAGAAGAGCTGAGAAAATACCAAGGAAGTAATCTTTTCTGGATAGAAGATAAAGCCGTCAATGCAAATACTGGAGTCCTCTGTGGGCTCAACTCTATACTGCTCACGCATAGATACAATACAGAAGTTTACCTTGATCCCAAAGTTACACGGTGCAATAATTGGGATGAAATCGGAAACTTTATTCAAAATGAAACCCGTAGAACCCAATAAGAAAATTACTCTTATTCTGAATGCCTATTATCACCCAGCTGGTTTTCTAACCGCTCGGGCAGTAATTCGTCATATGATCAATCGTTCTGTAAAGGGTTTTGATAGCAATGGAAACTGCTATGGTTGGCATCCAGAGAATCCAAATGCACCATGTTGGGATACTGGAAACATCGACATTCACGATGATCAACCTTGCCTTCGTGGAGGATCAAAGGCATATGCACTTCCCACCGTGGTGATTCTGCAGTCATCATTTGGTCTCAAGAAGATGAAGAATCAATCTGTTTCTCTGAGGAGACTCTTTTCTCATTACAGAGGAACCTGCCAGTATTGTCTTACCAAGATTCATTATTCACAGGCCACGGAGGATCACTGGTATCCCAAAGACAAGGGTGGTTCAAACCATGACTTTAATCTTGTTCTGGCTTGCAAATCCTGCAATAGTCGAAAGGCCAATCACTTTCCTTTCCTCAATGTTCTGGGACAAGAAGTGAAACCAAAACCTATGTGCTCTCATGTTGTTTCTGTTCCAGATGGTCTGGATATACGAGACGAATGGAAGCCTTATCTTTACATGGAATGACCCTTGGTGCATACTATCAATGCTTTCAAAACAGAATTGCAACTGAATATGTTCTGAGCAATTTTCGGAATCATCATCCCGATTCTCCTATCATACTTGTATCTGATGGAGGAGATGATTTTTCCGATTTGGCTCGAAAGTACCATTGTACATATTTCTGGAGACCAAACATAAAGCCTTGCAGAGGTAAAGCCCTGGCCTATAATTATGATAACTGGATGCTATGGTGGAACGACTTTAAGAAATATGTAGGTATGCTTGATACTGACTATATGATCTTCCTTGAGGATGATGTTGCAGTAAGGAAACCCATATCATTGGCTCAGTTACTGTATGATGTAAATGGAATATCGTTAACCATGTCACTTGCTAGATTTGACCTCAAGGGTATTTCCAAGAATAGATCAATGGTGGGAGCTCAGGGTGGAGCTGTTTTTCGCATGAAGTTTCTGAGAACCCTATTTGTATCTTCTGAGACGGATGTTACATTTGCAAAATACCGTAGGGAAATAAAGTCATCAAGTCTTAAAGGCAAATGGTGTACCGACATTCTTCTAAGCATTCTGACTTGGAGACATGGAGGAACAATGGGAGACTGGTTCGGTTATTGTCGCACGACCGATTCGGATTACGACAATCGCGTTTCCAATAACGACATTGAGGTTCTTCATCTCTACAAAGAACTTTATCCTAATAAATAAAACCATGGACTATGTT
>Ga0187843_10002645_pt1 | contig 10719 bp, 6 predicted proteins | sample SpaLakP09_SKY_43_FD_134516 | JGI IMG/M metagenome (GOLD analysis project Ga0187843, IMG submission 134516) | Oligotrophic lake water microbial communities from Sparkling Lake, Wisconsin, USA - SP09_SKY_43 | ecosystem: Environmental > Aquatic > Freshwater > Lake | place: USA: Sparkling Lake... | reverse complement strand
TGCCACCCAGGCCGAAGAGCGCCGCTTGGCTATCGTCGACGGACAAAAACTCCTCGACTACGAAATCGAAATTGAAGGGCGCGAACAGCGCAAAGGCAATATTTACAAAGCCGTGGTCACACGTGTCGAGCCCTCCTTAGAGGCTTGTTTTGTCGACTACGGTGAAGAGCGTCACGGCTTTTTGCCTTTCAAAGAAATCTCCAAACAATATTTCTCGGGCAATGTGTCGGCTTCCCAAGCCCGCATTCAGGACGTGATCAAAGAGGGTCAGGAAATGCTGATCCAGGTGGAAAAGGAAGAGCGCGGCAACAAGGGCGCAGCTCTGACCACCTTTATTTCTTTGGCCGGCCGCTATGTGGTGCTCATGCCCAACAACCCACGGGGCGGCGGCGTTAGTCGTCGCATCGAGGGTGACGACCGCGCAGAGCTCAAAGAAGCCATGGACCAGTTGGAATACCCCAATGGCATGTCCATCATTGCCCGCACCGCTGGCATCGGCAGAAGCGCCCCCGAGTTGCAATGGGACTTGAACTACCTCTTGAAACTGTGGACCGCTATCGATGGTGCCAGTGGCGCCAAAGGTGCGTTCTTGATTTACCAAGAATCCAGCTTGGTGATTCGTGCCATCCGCGACTATTTCAATAACGACATCGGCGACATCCTGATTGACACCGACGACATCTACGACCAAGCGCAGCAGTTCATGGCCCACGTCATGCCCGAACATGCCGCCCGTGTGAAGCGCTACCGAGATGAGACACCACTTTTCTCGCGCTTCCAGATCGAGCATCAAATCGAGTCGGCCTATGCCCGCACCGTCAATCTGCCATCAGGCTGCGCGATTGTGATTGACCACACCGAAGCCTTGGTGTCGGTGGACGTCAACTCGGCACGCGCCATCAAAGGCGGCGACATCGAAGAAACCGCCACCCGCACCAACCTCGAAGCCGCCGACGAAGTCGCTCGGCAAATGCGATTGCGCGACTTAGGCGGCTTGATCGTCATCGACTTCATTGACATGGACGAGTCGAAAAACCGCCGCGAGGTGGAAAACCGCTTGCGCGACGCCTTGCGCCAAGACCGCGCCCGTGTGCAGTTTGGCACCATCAGCAAATTTGGTTTGATGGAGATGAGCCGCCAACGCTTGCGTCCTGCCTTGAGCGAAGGCGCTTCCATCCCCTGCCCACGCTGCGGCGGCTCGGGCCATGTTCGCGACACCGAAAGCTCAGCGCTGCAAATTTTGCGCATCATCCAAGAGGAGTCCATGAAGGACAACACGGCGGCGGTTCACGCCCAAGTGCCTGTTGAAGTAGCTTCCTTTTTGTTGAATGAAAAGCGTTCTGAAATAGCCAAAATCGAGTTGCAGCAACGCACCAATGTGCTGCTCATCCCCAACAAAAGCTTGGAGACCCCTAACTACAAATTGGAGCGCTTGAAGCACGACGATCCGCGCTTGGACAACATCCAAGCCAGCTACAAAATGGCCGAGGAAATTGAAGACCCAACCGCCGTGACCCGTCGCTCGCAAGAGCCAACAAACAAACAGTCACCCGTCATCAAAGGGGTGCTACCCGATTTGCCCGCTCCCCATGCGGAACCTCGTGCAGCCAGGTCTGAAGCGACAGCTCCTTCAACACCTGCAGCCAAACGTACCAAGCCCGCAGTTACTGCACCAGCTGAACAAGGCTTTTTTGGATGGCTGAAAAATTTGTTTGGTGGCGAACCTGCCAACGAGCCCGCCAAACCTGCCACTGAAGACAAACCAGCTCGCTCAGGCGAGCGCCGTGAAGGTCGCTCTGGTGAAGGCCGCAACGGAGATAACCGTCGCGGCGGTCAACGCCGTGGCGAAGCACGCAGAGGTAGCGGCGAAGGCCGCTCCGGTGAAAGCCGTGATGACCGCAGCAACGAAGCCAAGACCGATGCCCCACGCAGCGACCGCGCTGAAGGTGGACGCGGACGTGGACGAGGCGATCGCCCAGACGGACGCCGTCGCCAAGAGGCTGGGGCCACAGAAACCAGCGCCAACACCTTGGTTGGCGATGTAGCAGTCAACCCCAGCGAGACCACCGAACGCGCACCGCGGGAAAAAACCGATGGTCGCCGTGGGCGTGGACGTCGTGGCGAGCGCAACAACCAAAGCACCTCCGACGCTCAAATGCCATTGGCAGAAGAAGCGTTTGCGAATAATGCAAATGGTGTCGAGCAGCAAAGTGTGTCCGCAACGACCGACGCAACCGCAGTGGCAAGCGAAGGCGGCGAGCGCGTCAATGAGCGCCGAGAACGGCGCAACCGTGACCGCTATGGCCGTGATCGTGCACCCCGCGCAGAAAAGTCCGATGATGCAAACACTGCCAGTGTGGATAACGCTTGGTCGCCCGCAGCACCCGCGCCCATCGCAGTGGCGGCAACTGCCACGGCAGTGGTGCCGCCGCACCGCATGCCCAGCATCGCCACCTATGAACTGCCCATGGGAAAACTGCAACAAGTCGCCTCTGGCAGCGGTTTGGAGTGGGTGAACTCCAACCCTGAGCGCATCGCGCAAGTAAAAGCGGCCATTGCTGCCGAACCCAAGCCCATGCATGTGCCGCGAGAGCGTCCAGCACCTATCGTGATTGATGAAGGCCCCTTGGTACTGGTAGAAACCAAACGCGATTTACGGCAAATGGCTATGCCGTTTGACGACAACCGTCCAACGGCCTAAGACTGCAGTTCAAGCGCTGGCAGACAGCTTCCAACACGCCAGCGCTTGGGTTGTATCGCCTTTTTGTTCGGCCAGTTCAGCCAACGCTCGCCAAGCGCTGCGTTTCAAATCGCTGGACTGCAAGCGCGGTGCAGCTTGCTCTAACAGTTGTTGAGCCTTACCCCATAAGCTGTGGCGCAAGCAAACCATCCCGCTGAGGTACTGCAACTCGACGCTGCGCGGATTGGCCAAACGCGATTGCTCCACACGCGCTAACCACTCGCTGTCTGGGGCTAAGGTCTGCAGGGCATGCGCCAGTACTTCCACCACACGTTGGCGCACTGCGCTGTCGCTCCACTCTGCGGTGTTGCTCGAAAGGGCTTGCCAAACAGGCAGCAGCCATTGCAAGGCCAAGTTGGCCTCGCCGTTGAAGCCTAGTAAGCGCCGTGCAGCGTGTACTGCAACCTCGGGCATGGCGCGCTCGGCAGATTGCAAGATTCGCCATGTAGCTTGTAACTGATGCGCATCTCGACAGTCGTCAATGCTGGCTAAAGCCAGACCGCGCATCAAACTGTTGGCTGCGTTGGGGGAAAAAGCACCATGCTTGGCCAATAAACGTGCGGTATCCAATGCGGGCAGATGCATTTGCCCCATGCGATCAGCTTTCAATCGCAAGCGCAGCGCCAAGGTGCGGCGCGCCGTTCCTTGGGGCAATTGGCTGAGGTACTGGTGCGCACTGCGCTCATCGCGGTCATGCAAGGCCCAACGCGTTGCGTTCAAACGTGCAGCATCTTGCACCTCATTGCGCAGTGATGAACTCAAAGCAGGGTGTGACTGAAAGACCTGCTGCAAATGCTCGTCCCGCGCTTTTTCGTCGCGCAGCACATGAGCACTTTCAGCGGCCAACAAATGCAATACGCTGCGCATGAGCAACAAACTGGCGCTTGGCGAGACGCCATCTTCGGCTGAAAGCAAGCCGTCAACATGCGCCAAACCTTGCAATGCCGACTTACGGGCCCGCAAATAACGTCCCGTCATCCAACCTATTTGGGCGTTGAGCATGAGCGATTGGGCGCTACGTTCACGTTGCTGCACCCGCCAACGCCTCGCCTGCTGCGGAAGTACCCATAAACCCAATAGACCGCGCAGCGCCAAGTACATCAAGGCAAATACCAAAGCCAAGCTGATCAAAACCAAATTGAGAGAAAGGTCGACACGGTAAGGCGGCACAAACAAGGTGACCGTGCCAGCATGTTGGCTCAAGCCCAAGGCCACAGCCACAGCGACCGCAAACAAGGCGACAAGCCACAGGGCCAAGCGCATTTCAGCGACCTGCCGCCGCTGTCGCCAGCGCTGCCAGAGAATGGTCTAAACGCGGCATATCGAATTGCCGCATTTGGTTTTGGGTTTGGTTAAGCAAGGTCAAGGCAGTGATGCCCTTTCGACCCGTCACATCAAAGAAGCGACGCATATCGCGTTCGGCCCACTGCAAATCGTTGCGAGAGGCTGTTGTCTGTCTGGCCAATAAACCCAAGCGGGCATTGAGTAAACGCAATTTCAAATTTTCGCGGGCAAAAAAGCTCTGCTCAGGGGTTAGCAATACCGCCTCGGGTTGGTCAATGCGACTGACTCTCACCAGACTGCTCAACTCTGCCCACACACTACCAGCCAATACCGACCACTGCGCTTGTCGCCAAGCCTGCTCCCACACATTGCCTAACGGTTTGCTGGGTGCGGGTGCGGCTTGGCTGTTTGAGCCAACCGCATTGAGCAAGGGCAGTTCTTCTACCAAGACCACCAACTCATCGAGCTTGTTGAGCAAGCTAGGGGTATCGGTGACGCTGACCGATTGAATACGGTCGATATCGGTTTGCAAAGCACGTAACACGGGTGCCAGACGCGGTTGCGACACTTTACTTAGGCGTTTTTGCGCACTGTTCAGTGCCGCCAACATGGGTTGCACACTGCCAGTGAGTTCGGCTTGCTGCTGCGCCAGACTCAGCGCGGACTCGATATCGACCACCATGTTTTCATCTCTGGAGCGCGTCAGGCTTTGCATCAACTCCTCAAGTTGCGAGCGCTGCAAGGCCACTTCACTGAGACGGGTATCGAGCAAGGCGACGCGAGCAGCGGTTTCGTTGGCCAAATCTTGTGCGTTTTTCGCCAAGCTATTGGCTTGCATGGAGAGTTGTCCTGCATCCGCGCTTTGTCTGGCCAACTGCTCTTGAATCAAACTGAGTTTTTGCCACAGCATGATGGCCAAAGTCAGCGCAAGCAAAGCAAGCAAGCCAATAATTTTGCCCCCATAAGAGTGCCAGAAGGGACGTGAGATATCAGGACCGGCCGCTGGGGGAGGGTTTATTTGCGTTGGTCCAGACTCACTGCTCATACCATCAATTCTAATGAGGCAAGTACTTCGCTAAGACTAGGTCTGCAAAAAACCACTTTCCCTATGCCCATGGCCTTGGCAGTTTGCATAATCCTTTCATGCGTGGCCATGGCTCGGGTGGCACCCCAACCTTGGTCTGGCAGCAAACTGGCCAAATTGTCCAAGGCTTGAGAACTGCTAAACAACCAAATACTGCCGTCTTGGGCGGCCTGACTTGCTTCTTGTAAACGGTATTTGTCCCAACGCGGAACTGAGCGCTGGTAGACCGACAAAATTTCCACTGCAACGCCACTCAAGGCCAGTTGCCGCAATAGCCAGTCGCGTCCAGAGCCTTGCGAGCTAGGGTCTTCTTGGTCGCCATCACTGCCTCGCAACAGCAAAACGGGCTTGAGCGGCTCAAGCTTGGCTTGCACCACTGGCCACAATGATTCGGTATCAAACTGTGCAGCGTCTGGAGGTGGCGAGTCGATCAGTGTGTCTGGCACGCCTGCATCGCGCAATGCCTGTCGGGTGCCAGGCCCTGTGGCCCAACAGCGCGTCATGCCCCATCCTGCTTTGGGTTTGATTGCGCCTAAAGCATTGGTCACGGCTGCGCGGCTGACAAACATCACCGCTTGGTAACCATGCCAAGCATCGAGCACAGAACGCAAACGCATCAAATCGGTCATGGGGTTGACTTCGATCAACGGCCAGTTTTTGACGCGGTGTCCGGCTTTTCGTAGACCCGTTACCCAAGTCTGCCCTTCAGCAGCAGGTCGGGTAAGGATGACGTCTAAGGGCAAACTGGCAGAACGCACCATAAGAGGAGCAGCCAGCGCAGTTACGCGGCGCCCTGAGCTCGCAGCTGGGCAGCCACTTGCAAGCCGAGTTGTTCCGCTTGCGACAAATCGGAGGCCATACCCTCGGTGTGTGCGCGTAAAAGGGGAGCATGCAGGTCATCTGGGTTACCCCAAGCGGCGTCGATGCGCAACAGGCCTTGGTCAAACGTGGCATGAGCAGCCAAAGGCATGGAGCAACTGCCCCCCATGGCGCGGCTGACGGCACGTTCCGCGGCCACAGCCAACCAAGTGGTCTGATGGGCAAGCGGCGCCAATAAGTCACTCACGTCGTCACGTGCGCTGCGAATTTCTATACCCAAAGCGCCCTGTCCAGCTGCGGGGAGCATCTCACTGGTAGAAAAAATATGGCGGATGCGATCTGCCAAACCCAAGCGATTCAAGCCCGCCGCTGCCAGCACGATACCTGCATACTGGCCTTCGTCGAGTTTGCGCAAGCGGGTGTCCAAATTGCCACGCAGGGGCTCGATTTGCAAATCAGGACGCAAAGCGCGAAGCAAAACCGTACGCCGAAGGCTGGAGGTTCCAACGACCGCGCCTTGCGGGAGGTCTTGCAGGGTAGCGAAACGGGGCGAGACCCAAGCGTCGCGCGGGTCTTCGCGCTCCATCACGCAGGCCAACGTAAAGCCTTCGGGCATGTCCATGGGTACGTCTTTGAGGGAATGCACCGCCAAATCGGCTTGGCCTTCTTCGAGGGCGACCTCTAGCTCTTTGACAAACAAACCCTTGCCCCCAACTTTGCTCAAAGAGCGGTCCAAGATTTGGTCGCCTTGGGTAGTCATACCCAAAATAGAAATTTTGCAACCTCGCGCTTCCAGTAGGTCTTGCAAATGGTGGGCTTGCCACAGAGCCAAACGGCTCTCACGGGTGGCGATGGTGAGGTGAACGGTGCTCAAAATTGGGGCTGGTGTTGACGTGTTTGCTCTTGTGAATGCTAGCATGGGCTTCCTCATGGTTTTCCCTCGTCACACCTGATTTTTTATGTCCAGACCACCTGCATCCGTACGACAAACCACACTGTTAAATCAGCAAGAACGTCCCATGGTTGACGACATCCGCTGGCTAGGTCGGATTCTTGGCGATGTGATTCGCGAACAAGAGGGCGAGGCGGCGTTTGGTTTGGTTGAACAAATTCGTCGCCTGTCGGTGGCGTTTCGCCGCGACGCGGACGCTTTGGCTGGCAAAGCCTTGAAGAAAAAATTGGCATCCCTGTCCAGCGTGCAAGCAGTCAGCGTGATTCGGGCTTTTACCTATTTCAGCCACTTGGCCAACTTGGCTGAGGACCAGCACCATATTCGCCGTCAACAAATGCACGACCGTGCAGGTGAAGTGAGAGTGGGCAGTGTGGCTCAAGCCTTGAGTAAACTTAAAACCGCCGGATTGACCCCCAAGGCGGTGTGCCAAGCCTTGGCCCATGCGCATATTTCGCCCGTGCTGACCGCCCACCCCACCGAGGTGCAACGTAAAAGTATTTTGGATGCCGAGCGCGGCATTGCCCAAAGTTTGCAAGAGCGAGACGCCATCACCTCTCGGCCTTTTGACGCCACCACTGCCCGCGCTATGGCGCTGATTGAAGCCCAAGTGCGGGCGCGAGTGTTGCAACTGTGGCAAACCCGTTTGCTGCGTTTCACCAAACTCGCTGTGGCGGACGAAATTGAAAACGCCATGGGCTATTACGAGTCCACTTTTTTGTCGGAAATCCCCAAGCTGTATGCAGACTTGGAGGCCGAGTTGGGCGGTCAAACCATTGCTCCGTTTTTCCGCATGGGCCAATGGATGGGCGGCGACCGTGACGGCAACCCCAATGTGAACGCAGATACCTTGCAATACGCTTTGCAGCGGCAAAGCGAGGTGGCGTTGCGCCACTACCTGACGGAAATCCATTTGCTGGGCAGCGAGTTGTCCACCTCGGCCATGCTGGTCGGCGTGCCCCCTGCATTGCAGGCCTTGGCAGATTCATCACCCGACACCAATGCGCATCGCCAAGACGAGCCTTACCGCCGCAGTTTGACCTTTATTTACGCACGATTGGCTGCCACGCTTTTGCATTTGACAGGCAAAGAAGCGGCGCGCCATGCCCTCCCGCCGCAGCAACCCTACCCTGATGCCGACAATTTGTTGACCGATTTGCGAACCTTGAACGAAGCCTTGAGCGCGCAGCATGCGCAGGCCTTGGCTGTGCCGCGCTTGCGCCCACTGATACGTGCGGTACAGGTGTTTGGCTTTCATTTGGCCACGGTCGATTTGCGTCAAAGCTCGGACCAGCACGAACTGGCGGTAGCTGAATTGCTGAAGGTGGCAGGAATCCAAGCGGATTACGCCAAGCTAGTGGAAGAAGAACGCCAAGACCTGTTACTGAGATGCTTGAATGATCCACGTCCCTTGCGTATCCCCAACCACAACTACAGCGCCCAAAGCATGTCCGAGTTGCGCATCTTTGAATCCGCTAGGCAGATTCGCCACGACTTCGGTTCTCACGCGATTCGCCACGCCATCATCAGCCACACCGAAAGTGTCAGCGATTTGCTGGAAGTGCTGGTGCTGCAAAAAGAAACAGGCTTGCTGCACGGCACCTTGAACGGCGAGACCACGGCTGAATTGATTGTGTCGCCCCTGTTTGAAACGATTGAAGACTTGCAACAAGCGCCGCACATCATGCGCGGCTATTACGCCTTGCCAGGCATTGCGAACATGGTGAAACGCAGTGGTGGCGAGCAAGACATCATGCTTGGCTACTCTGACAGCAACAAAGACGGAGGCATTTTCACCAGTAACTGGTCGCTCTACCAAGCCGAGATGGCCTTGGTGAATGTGTTCCAAACCTTAGAAGAAGAACACGGCATTACTTTGCGTTTGTTTCATGGCCGCGGCGGCACCGTGGGGCGCGGCGGCGGCCCCAGCTATGACGCTATTCTTGCGCAACCCCCTGGTACGGTGCGTGGGCAAATTAGACTCACCGAGCAAGGCGAAGTGATCAACTCCAAATACGCCAACCCTGCTTTGGGACGGCGCAATTTGGAAACCTTGGTGGCCGCTACTTTGGAAGCCACTTTGCTGCAAATCCAAAAAGCCGCCCCGCGAGCTTTCATTGAAGCGGCTGAGGTGTTGTCGGACCATAGCTTCAAGGCCTACCGGCATTTGGTTTACGAAACGTCGGGTTTCACCGATTATTTTTTCGAAGCCACGCCGCTGCGCGAGATTGCCGCGCTCAATATTGGCTCGCGGCCTGCGTCGCGCAAAGCATCCCAACGAATTGAAGACCTTCGCGCCATTCCTTGGGGTTTCAGTTGGGGGCAATGTCGTCTTGCATTGCCTGGCTGGCTGGGTTTTGGTTCAGCCGTGCAGAAGTTTTTAGACCACCACCCCACTTTGAGCCGTGTACAAGCGCTGGCATTGCTCAGGCGCATGGACAAACAGTGGCCGTTTTTCCGCACACTGCTCTCAAACATCGACATGGTCATGGCCAAGAGCGACTTGGCGCTGGCTTCACGCTATGCCGAATTGGTGACCGATGCCAAATTGCGTCGGCGAATCTTCAAGGCAATAGAAGTCGAGTGGCACTTGACCGCGCAGGCCTTGCAACTCATCACAGGTGCCAAGCAACGCTTGGCCAACAATGCTTCGTTGGCGCGTTCCATCAAACACCGTTTTCCCTACATCGACCCCTTGCACCATTTGCAGGTAGAGCTGATAAGGCGCCATCGAGCAGGCATCACCGACGAGCGGGCGCAGCGAGGCATCCATTTATCAATCAACGGCATTGCTGCGGGCTTGCGCAATACAGGTTAAGTGCTGAGGGTCATTGCGAAGCCTTCATGCCCCAGCAATGACGAGTTCAGCTTGATAACGGTTCTTATTTGTTGGCGGGTGCCGGTGCAGCAGGCGCCTCAGTTGCCGGTGCAGGTGCAGGTGCGGCATCTGGCTTGGTTTCTTCAGGTGCATGTACCGCTTCTGCGCCGTGCTTTTCACCGCTCATGTCCACCTTGTCACCTGCTTTGAAAATGACAAACAGTGCCAAAGCTGCAAACACCACGAATCCCAATGCAATTTTCCACATGGTAGCTGTCTCCTAAATCAATGAGTTCCCAAAAAAGGGGCTTTGGTATGAATTTTGCGGTGCTGTCCTTTGATTTGGCTTACAAGTTAAAGACCACACCTAAAATGCTCGCATGACATCTTCCAACTCGCTCGACCGCAAATCCGAGGCTTGGTCCGCCTTGTTCTCTGAACCCATGAGCGAGTTGGTGCAGCGCTACACCGCCAGTGTGTTTTTTGACCAGCGCCTGTGGCGCGCTGACATCCAAGGCAGCTTGGCCCACGCCGAGATGCTGCAAGCCCAAGGCATCATCAACGCGCAAGACTTGGCTGACATTCAACGCGGCTTGGCGCAAATCACCCAAGACATCGAAAGCGGCCAGTTTGAGTGGAAGCTGGAACTTGAAGACGTGCACCTGAATATTGAAGCGCGCCTGACCCAACTGGTGGGCGACGCGGGCAAACGCCTGCACACCGGTCGCAGCCGCAACGACCAAGTGGCCACCGACGTGCGCCTGTGGTTGCGCGATGAAATCGACGCCATCCGTGAGCTGCTGAACAACCTGCAACGCGCTTTGGTGGAAGTGGCCGCTCAGCACACAGAAACCGTGATGCCTGGCTTCACCCATTTGCAAGTGGCACAACCCATCAGCTTTGCGCATCACCTGCTGGCGTATGTGGAAATGCTCTCGCGCGACGAAGAGCGCATGGGTGAAATTCGCGCCCGCACCAACCGCTTGCCTTTGGGGTCTGCGGCATTGGCGGGGACCACCTACCCG
>Ga0187843_10002640_pt1 | contig 10738 bp, 8 predicted proteins | sample SpaLakP09_SKY_43_FD_134516 | JGI IMG/M metagenome (GOLD analysis project Ga0187843, IMG submission 134516) | Oligotrophic lake water microbial communities from Sparkling Lake, Wisconsin, USA - SP09_SKY_43 | ecosystem: Environmental > Aquatic > Freshwater > Lake | place: USA: Sparkling Lake... | reverse complement strand
GAATATAATTTATTAAGAGACAGTCTTGCAAAATTAAAATTAAACGACTCTAGTTTTGTTTATGAGCCTGAGAATTCCGCTGCTTTAGGATTAGGTTTTAGATGTGGTTTTTTAGGACTTCTTCATCTTGAAATTATTGTTCAAAGATTGGACCGCGAATATAATTTAAATTTAATTACCACAACACCAGGTGTTGTTTATAAAATTAGTAAACATGATGGCACAGTTATGGATCTTCAAAATCCCGCTAATATGCCAGAACCAAATTTTATTAAATCTATTAATGAACCGTGGATTAACGCAACAATAATTCTTCCAGAAGAATACTTGGGTTCAATTATGAAATTATGTGAAGAAAAAAGAGGAAAACAAAAGAGTTTAAGTTATTCAGGAAATCGAGCAGTTCTATCTTATGAGTTGCCGTTAAATGAAGTTGTCTTTGATTTTTACGACAAAATAAAATCTATTTCTAGCGGCTACGCTAGTTTTGATTATGAATTGAGTGACTATAGAGAGGGGGATTTAATTAAATTATCTATATTAGTAAATGAAGAGATGGTTGATGCGTTGTCTATGGTTATTCATAAAGATTTTGCTGTAAGGCAAGGAAGATTGATGTGCGAAAGATTAAAAGATTTAATACCAAGACATCAATTTCAAATACCAATTCAAGCGGCCATTGGGGGGAAAGTTATAGCAAGAGAAACAATTTCTGGTTATAGAAAAGATGTTATCAGTAGAATACATGGCGGAGGAGCGAGAGACAGAAAGAAAAAACTTTTGGAAAAGCAAAAAAAAGGAAAGGCTAGAATGAGACAATTTGGTAGCGTCGATATTCCACAAGAAGCCTTTATTGAAGTCTTAAAAATTAATAAAAATGAGTAAACTATATATATCGAATTTATGCTCAGATATTAAAAATCAAAAAAAATTTTTAAATATAGTAAGCAAGTTTCAAGATATAAATGGATTAGATATAGCCCCATTAAATGTAAGCAAAGATTGGGAAAGTTCAGAAAATAATTCAAAAAAATTTTATAATTTAATTAAAAAAAAAAATTTAAAAGTAAATGCTATACAAGGTATTTTTTATAAAAAAGATTTTTCTTTATTGGGTGACTTTATAAAAAATGATAATGAAGTTATTAGTCATTTTAAAAAAATTATTAGATTATGCAAAATATTTCATTGTAATAAAATTGTTTTTGGTTCTTCAGAGTTTAGAAACAGAAAAAAACATACTATAAAATATACAGATACTATTTTTAAGAAATTTATAAAAAAAATAATTCCATTTTTAGAAAAAAACAATATTGTTTTTTGTATTGAAACGATTCCTAAAGTTTATAATTCAAATTATCTTTATAAATTTAATCAGACATGTAAGATTGTAAAGTATTTTGATAATAAGTTTATTAAAATTAATCTTGATAGCGGAATATTTCTTAACACCGAATTAAGTAAAAAAGTATTTACAAATAATTTGGATTTAATTGATAATATTCAAATTTCAGAGCCTTATTTTAATTTTTTTCTTAATCCAAATAAATACAACTTAAACTTTATAAAGATTTTAAAAAATCAACATTATCAAGGTACAGTTTCTTTAGAGATTATATCCCGAAAATTTGAAAATAAAAAAATTAACAAATCTATTAATAATTTTACTAAATTATTTAAATAGTTAGTAGTATCTTTGGGACCATTTATAAAAGTTCATTATAGAATCTTCTATTTTAGTAAATTGTTTAAATTTGAATTCTTTGACAAGTCTGCTGATATCAGGACATCTTCTTAGTGGTTCAGTTTGCGGATATTTTTTTGGATAATTCTTAAATCTAATTTTTACTTTTTTTGGAATTAAATATTGGATCTTTTTAGCCAAATCTTTCATTGTTATTTCAGGTTTATTCACACCAATATTGTAAACAATATTTTTACCTTTTATTATTATCAAGAACATAAAAATCATTGCATCCACAATATAACAAAAGGTTCTCGTTTGTTTTCCATCTCTAAAAACATTTAAAGGATTATTATTTTTAATAGCAGAAAAAAAATTTGGAAATACACGGTAGTCACTTTTTTTCATCCCAGGACCTATAATATTAAAGGGTCTAAAAATATTTGTCTTAACGTTGAATTTTTTATTATAAAAAAAAGCCAAAGTCTCACCAACTCTTTTTCCTTCGTCATAGCATGCTCTGTCGCCCAAAGTAGATACATTGCCATTATAAGTCTCTTTTGTCGGTATATTTAATTTATCTGGATTGCCATAAATTTCACTGCTGCTAAAGAAAACAAATTTAGCTTTATTTTTTTTAGCAAGGTCTAATAAAGTTTTAGTTCCAATAATGCTTGTTAAGAGTGTTTCGATAGGTTTATCATGGTAGTTTTTTGGGCTTGGTATCCCCGCAAGATGTAAAATATAATCACATTTTGTTTTTATGACTTTAAAAGTATTAATATCTTTTTTTATACATTTAACGAATTTGTCATTAAATAATTCACAATTATCGAATTGAATGTCTATTGCGTAGATTTTTATTTTATTTTTTAAGACTTTGTTTAATTCCAAAAGACAAGCAATGAAGTATTTTCCTAAAAACCCATTAGCTCCAGTAATTAAGAATTTTTTTTTATTAAGCTTCTTAGATTCAGGTGAGATTTTTTTTATGATAGCATTAATATCATTTCTTAAAAAAAACTTTTCAGAATTCATTTGATTATTTTGAGTTTTGGCAATGGTATAATAAATTTTATTTTAATTTTTCTTGACCATTTTTTTATAATACTTCCAGAAATATGCCATGCTAAAAGTAACAAATAATCTGGAGTTTCTTTTAGTAAAACTTTTTCATCAACTATTTTAATTCCTGTTCCGGGAATATATTTGTTGAGTTTTAATGACGTAGGTTGCTCCGCTATATATTTTATTTGATTAGAATCAATATTGCAGAAATTTAGTAAAACGACAGCTCTTGCCGGACATGATTTTGCTGCAATCGCTTTGTTTTGTATTCTAATTTTAGATATTTGATTAATTAACTCTTCTTTTGAAATTAAAATATTTTTTTTAAAATTATTGTAAGTTTTATTAAAATTTTTTATTAATTTATTTTTTTCAATTTTAAGCAATTTGTTCAAATTCTTTGAATTTTTAATTTTTTTTCTTGATACAAAGCATCGAATACTCCCCCCATATCTTTTTACTATTTTAGCATCATAAAGATTCAAATTATAAATTTTAAATAATTTTTGTAAGGACAATAAAGAATAGGTTCTTATATGCTCATGATAAAAAGTATCATACTGAACATTATTAATAATTGGCATTATATAATGATTTTCAAATACAAAATATCCATCTTCCTTTAATAAAAGACATATAGAATTCATTACATCTCCAAGAGTGGACATGTGAGCGAATACATTTGTGGCTGTAATAATTTTTGCTTTACCAAATGTATTTTTTATTAGTTTTGCAGTTTTGGGATTAAAGAAACTTTGGATTGTTTTGATCTTATTTTTATTGGCAATTTTTGCAATATTTGTAGGCTCCACTCCAAGAACCTTAATTTTTTTTTTAAAATGTTTTAATAAATTACCGTCATTACTTCCGATATCAATTACTAAATCATTTTTATTTAATACTATTTTTCTTAAAACATCATCAGCAAACTCTTTTTGTTCAAGGTCTACCTGTTTAGTTATCCCAGGAAGATAAGGGTATTTTTTATGGTAAACTTTATTTTGATCTACGATGTAATCTAATTGTAACAAAGTACAGTTTTTACAAGCGGTTATATTAAGGGGGTATTTTTTAACAAATTTTTCTTCTGATTTTCTATTAAGCAATGTATTTGCTAGCGGTTGATTTCCAAGACTAATTATAGGTACTAGCTTTCTAGAATTACATATTTGGCATTTTTTTATTTTTCCGGGTTTAAAATTATGAATAATTTTTTTTTTCATTAAAATATTTATATTTTAGCAATTAATTTTTCTGAATTAACACATCTTTTTAGATTTATATAGTTATTATTAATTTTAAAGTTCTTTAATAAGTTAGATATTTGCTTAGATCTACCATCAATATAATTATTTTTATCAGAAATGCTTTTTTTTGTTTGATTTTTTTTGTTAAAAATTACTAATTTAAAATTTTTTGTCCAATCCTTAGAATTGTTTATTAATTTAATCGACCCCTTTGTAAACAAAATGATTATCTTATGTAGTTGATGTTTTTTTCCTAAGCAATTCAAATTTATATTTCCTCTAATATTTGCATGTGTTTTAATCTCTAAATTAACATTGGTTATTATTTCTTTATTAAATAATTTAATAGTTTTAATTTTTTTTTTGGTAATTTTAAAATCATTAAAAAAGAAATAACAATATGATAGCACGTGTATTAAATAAATATTCTTTACACCTCCACCAAGTTTTTTATCAATTTTCCATGAATATTCTTTTTTTAAAAGACTATTGTTTTTTAAAGTCCAATTTATGAAAATTTTTTTTATTAATCCAAGTTTATTATTATCAATAAGTTTTTTTAAAGTTATAAACAAATCATGGTTTAAAAATGTCAGATTTACTTCGCTTTTTATTTTCTTTTTTATTAGTTTTTTTAATATTATGTAACTTTTTTTATAATTATTAGATATCGGCTTTTCAAAAATAATTTTTTTTTTTTTAATGAAGTTGTAATTAATTATTTTTTCTTGAATTTTAGGAACAGTTGAGCAGATAATAGTGTCGATATTTTTATTAAAAGCTTCTTTCCAATTTTGTGATATTTTTATTTTGTTAAACTTTTTTTTTAGTTCTGAGTAAGTTTTATTTGATTTACAACAAATAAGGTCAACTTTGTAATTTTTATTTTTTTTTAATGCTGGTAAATATCCATTTATTCCAAAGTTAGATCCTATTATCGCAACTCTTTCCATTTTTTTATTTTTTTATTATTTAATTAATTATAACTATTAATGTATCAATAAATAAATGAATTTTAACTATAGTGATCTTTGTACTGTATTTATAGTCACCTATTATTCTAATGAAAAAATTAGACATTGCTTAGACAGCATCCCAAATAACTATAAAATAGTTGTTTTTGACAATAGTGGACAATCTTCAAATAAAAAATTAATAGAGAACACTTATTCAAATGTAAATTATATTGTCTCAAAAAAAAATATTGGGATACCGAGAGCTTATAGTTTTGGATTAAATATTATTCAAACGGATTACATGTTTACAACGCAACCAGATGTCGTGTTAAGACCTGGATGCATTGATAATTTATTAAATGCAGCCTTCAATTATCCGCTAGCCGGAATACTAAGTCCCATTACATATCATGGAGGTAAAAAAGAATATCTTCTCGATGGAGATCATAAAACTCTAAAGATAGATAAAGTAAGTAAAAGGATAATTTTTGATAATAAAAATATGAGTAAAAAAATTTATAGCAAGATTCCCGAGGGAGATTTTTGTGTAGAAGGAGTTACCGGAACAGCAATGTTGATCAAAAGATCATTTTTAAAAAAAATTGGTGGATGGGATAAAAATATTTTTAGTTATTGGGAAGATATGGATATTTGTGCAAGAATGAGAATGGATAATTTTCAAGTAGTAAAAGTAAGAAATGCTGAATTAGATCATTCTCCTTTTTCTTCACACAATCAAGAGTTAAGTGACTCAGTAAATTATTTTAGAAACTGGCATTACACCTGGTCCAGTTATTATATTAGAATGAAATATAACGATTATTTTGCGACATTTATTTATGTATCAAAAGTTTTTGTTTCGAATTTTTTTAAATTTTTTTTTTATTATTTTTTTTCAAGAAAGAAATACTTAACATCTCAAGCAAAACTTTACGGATTAATAATTTCTATTTTAAGAAAACCATCTTATTATAGAGTAAAAAAATAATTTTCTATTTTATTCTGCTTATTAAAGAATCATATTTTAGTAAATTTTTATAATTTTTTGATTCTTTTTTCATTTCTTTTAAATAATATTTATAATTATTAGAAATTTTATATAACTGCTCTGCATACTCATGCATAGTTTCTGCTTCATGAAATCCTTTATAGGATAATAAATTTTTCATATATAAAGTATTTTTAGGTATTATCATTGGAATTTCATTAGATATACAAGAGTAGAATAATCCAGAAGCTACACTGTCCGTGTAAGATTTTTGATATATTATTGGCATAATATCTATTTTTTTTAAAAATCTTCTCCAGTTTAAAAAATTTAAAAATCCATGGTGAATTATAATTTTTTTATTATATTTTGCTAAATTAATTATCGTATTTCTTGCATGTTCTGTTTCAGGATAAATAGTATCTGACAACTGTATTATAAATTTAAAATCATTTTTCTTTTTATAAATTTCTTCTAAAAGGAATGGCAATTGACTAAATCCTTTCTCATTTCTTGATTCACCTAAAAAACCTAAAGTGAATTGTTTATTAGAATTAGAAATAATTTTTCTATTATAGAAATTGTAAATTGGAATGGCAATGTCGCTTTTTAACATTTTTTCAGACTCAATTATATTTTTAATATTTATAATTTCTGAATATATAAAGAATTTATTATTTGTATTTTTTAGCTTAATAATTTTGTTTGCATAAAAAAAAAAATTTTTTAACCTTTTCTTTTTTGGAGGGTAGCGTAATTTAATATGAATATTAGGAATTTTTTCTTCCAAAGAGCATAAAAAAAAAACTAATTCGATATCTTTTGGTCTACAACTTTGTATTAGTAAATGATCTTTTTCAGTAAGATCTATTTGTTTAAATTTTTCATAAAAAGAAAAAAAGTATATCGGAATACTGAAATAATTTAATGCAAAAGTTTTTAGAAAAATTAATAATTTATTTTTTTTTTTAAAATAATAAAAAAAAAATATAAGTTTTTTTACTAAGAAAAGAAAAAATTTTACGTTTAGAAGTAAATTATTATCTAGTGTTGCTATAATAGGTTTTAGTTTTATAAATTTAGGAATAAAAAGATCTTTTTTATTAAATTCTTTGTTTAAAAATCCTATAATTTTTTTATTATTTTTAAAAAAATATGCATCTTGTATCAAGTTATCTAAATGATGACCGACCCCGTTTTTTACCTCTGGTTCAAAAAATATAATTTTTTTCATCTATATAATTTTCATATTAATTAATATTTTAGTAAATTATATATATAAGTAGATATTTTTTTTGGAGAGATGGCCGAGTGGTTGAAGGCGCCCGCTTGGAAAGCGTGTATACTGTTAAAGGTATCAAGGGTTCGAATCCCTTTCTCTCCGCCAAAAATAATTTTAAATAATCTCATAAAATTTTTTTAACAAATTTATAATTCTATGATCTGAAGCTATATTAGGATTAATTTTATTTGTAGTATAGGCAACCCCTATTCCTAATACTGGATCAGCAAAACCCAAAGATCCGCCCCAACCATTGTGACCAAAAGATTCTTTATTTTTCCCAAATAACCATCCACCACGCAGTATTAAGCCAACTTGAGACCATCTAATTGGCAGCATTAAACTTTCATCAATTCTAGTAACGCTCTCAGTTAGGCACTTTTTAATTGATGATTTTGATAATAAAATATTTTTTTCAAATATTAGATCATTTACAAAAGTATCATAAATTTTAGCAATGGATCTTGCATTGCCATGTCCATTCATCGAAGGAATTTCAGCAGTTTGCCAATTTTCATTATTATAAAAATTTATTTCATGCTGAGGATTATTAAATGCATTAAATTCAGCTGAAATTTTACTTTCTATCTTGTCCTCGTATAGAAAAGCAATATTGGATAGTTTGTTTTTCGGAGTTCCAATAAAAAAGTCTAATCCTAGTTTTTTTGATAATAATTCAGTAACTAATTGTCCTAAACTTTTTTTTGTTGTTTTTTTTATAATTTCACCGATTAAAAATCCATGTGTTTTTGCATGGTAATAAGTTTTTTCACCAGATGGATGATCTGGCTCCTGATTTTCTAAAATAGTTATTATTTTATTCCAATCTAAAAGATCTTGTTGTGTAATCTTTTCTTTAAATCTATAGAGACCAGATTGATGGGATAGAATATGTTTTAGTTTGATTTCTCTTTTGTTACTTTGTTTAAAAGCATTCCAATAATAAGAAACAGGTTTTTCTAAATCTAAAATATTTTGATCAATTAAGATGGAAATAATAATTTCGTAAATTCCTTTTGTAGCTGAAAATACATTTACGATAGAATTTTGTTCCCAACTTTTATTATTTTGATGTTTAAAGCCACCATATAGATCTATTAATGGTTTTCCTTCTTTATAGATTGCAAAAGAAGCACCAATTTCCTCTTGTTTTAAGAAGTAGCTTTCAAATATTTTTTTTACAGGAATATATTTTTCTTCACAATAGCCATTTATCATTTTTAAAGTGATAAATTGAAAGCAAAGTTCTTACCAAGACTAAGTTTGAGGTCTTGACAGAATCTCGCTGCTTCTGCCCCATCAATTATTCTATGATCATAAGAGAGAGATATCGGCATCATTGCTCTTGCTATAAATTTTCCATCAATAAACACTTGTTTTATTTCTGTTTTTCCTATTCCAATTATCGCTACTTCTGGATTGTTGATAATTGGTGTAAAAAAACTTCCACCAATTCCGCCCAAACTAGAGATTGTCATTGATCCTCCAAAAAATTCTTTTTTGTCAATTTTAAGATCCTTACTTAGTTTGCTAATCTTTCTAAGTTCATTACTTAAAGTCAGAAGATCTTTTTGATCAACATTTCTCATTTTTGGAACCATTAAACCATGAGGCGTATCCACAGCAACTCCAATATGAAAATATTTTTTATAAATAATGTTTTCGCCAGTAGACTCAAGTGAGGAATTAAAATTTGGGTATTTTTTCATGCCATTAACCAACGCTTTCATTATAAAAGCAAGAGGAGTAATAGTAATTTTTTCTTTAGTATTAAGGTCTATTAAATTTTTTCTAAAGTGTTCCATATCTGTAACATCAATTTCATCAAATTGAGTTACATGAGGAATTTCATTCCAGGCTTTAACTAAATGGGGACCTGATAGTCTTTTGATTCTTGGTATTTTTTGTATATCAATCTCACCAAATTCCCCATGTTCATAGGGGAGCTTTTCTTCCTTTGTTTCTATTTTTTTTATTAGCTCTTCTTTGTTAACTTTATTATTTAAAGTTCCTTTAATAAATTTTTTAATATCCTCTTCAAGAATCCTTCCTTTTCTTGCGCTTCCATCAACTAACTGAATATCAACACCCAACTCTCTAGCAAATTTTCTTATTTTTGGACTTGCGCTTTTTATACTTTGATATTTATGACTATCTTGAATTGTATTTTCTATAATTGTTTGTTTTTTTATTTCTGTTTCTAAAGCTTGATTAAGAATTTCCGCAATTGAATCTCCAACTTTTACTTGTTGACCTTTTTTTAGTATTATATTTTTAACAATTCCTGATATTGGTGATGGAATTTCATAGGCACTGTCATCATCCTCAATTAATAATGCTATTTGATCAATTTTAATTGGTTGGTCTTTTTTTAGAAAAATTTCAGAAATAATTAATTTTTTAGTAGTTCCAAGCTGCGGAATTTTTAATAAAGTTGTATCATTTGAAACTTTACTTTCTTTTTCTACTTCAATTTTTTTGTTTTCAGATTTTTTTTCTTGGATTAATTCATCAGAGGTTATTTCAATTTCGCCTATTTTATCTCCTTCGGAAATTTTATCTCCAACCTTAACTTTAATATTTTTTATTTTACCTGAAAACTGAGAAGGAACCTCAACGCTTGATTTATCGCTTTCTAAAGTAATGATACCATCATTTTTTTTTATATTTTGATTTTCTTTTATAAGAACTTCTATAATTTCTACATTTTTAAAATTACCAATATTTGGAACTACTAAATCAACAATTTTAGCCATTTTAAACTATAGTTTTGTTGGAATAGGTTTTTTTGGATCAATATTATATTTTTTCATCGCATCAGTAGCTACTTTTGATGCAATTTTTTGCTCTTTTACTAAAGTGCTTAATGTAGAATATACAATAAATTCTTTGTTAACTTCAAAAAACTTTCTTAAATTTTTTCTAGTATCGCTTCTTCCAAATCCATCCGTTCCCAAAGTTACATACGTACCAGGAATATAGTTTCTAATTCCCTCAGATAACGTTCTGATATAATCCGTTGCCGCTATAAATGGGCCTGTTCTTTTTTCAAAACATTTTTCTATATAAGTTTTTTCTGGTTTTTTATCTGGGTTTAATAAATTTTTTCTTTCAATTTCTATTGCATCTTTTCTTAATTCGTTAAAGCTTGTCACGCTCCAGATATCAGAATCAATTCCAAAATCAGAACTTAATATCTCCGCTGCTTTAATTACTTCATTTAATATTGCTCCAGATCCAAGCAATTGAACTTTAGTTTTTCCCTTATTATTGATTTCTTTAAATAAATACATGCCTTTTAAGATATCTTCTTTTTTTACGCTCTTAGGCATTGCCGGATGTTTATAATTTTCATTTAATGTTGTTATGTAATAAAAAACATTTTCTTGTTTTTCATGCATTCTTTTTAATCCATCTTCGAATATCACTGCTAATTCATAAGAAAAAGTTGGGTCATAACTGACGCAATTTGGAATAGTAGATGCCATTACGAAGCTGTGACCATCCTGGTGT
>Ga0187843_10002639_pt1 | contig 10742 bp, 8 predicted proteins | sample SpaLakP09_SKY_43_FD_134516 | JGI IMG/M metagenome (GOLD analysis project Ga0187843, IMG submission 134516) | Oligotrophic lake water microbial communities from Sparkling Lake, Wisconsin, USA - SP09_SKY_43 | ecosystem: Environmental > Aquatic > Freshwater > Lake | place: USA: Sparkling Lake... | reverse complement strand
GGTTGTACAGTTGCGCTTGGAAGTTCGTTGGTTGAGCATGCCTGCAAAGAGAGCAACAGCACTGCAGCCAAAGTTTTTGCGATGCCAGAAATTGCCTTCATATCTAAGTCCTTAGTATAAGATGCGGCGTTAATATAACTGAATTTAGCGGCGCTGGCTTGTGGTTCAATAAAAATTTAATTTAAGTTTTAAATTCCTCAGCGTATACTTCGGCTAAGTGTTATTTATGTCAAGTATTCTAATTTGAAAACACAACTATTTCAGTTCTTTACGGGAAGATTTATTAATGAATAAGGCTGTTCGATATGGAAATAACACTTTAGCTGACAAGTTGTTTTTATTAGGAGAGATGCTGCTTTTACTCGCATCTAGCTTTGCAGCCTCGTACATAAACTCGCTTTATCAACCAATTGACCAAGAGCTATCGGCTATAAATGCAGTATTGTTTACCGGTTGTGTCATGTTGTGCGCACTGTCAGTCGGCTTATACGACCAAAAGCTCAGAGAAGATACCGGAGGTGTGCTAAAGCGGGTAGTCATAACCTTGCTACTATCGGCAATCTTACTCGAAGTTGTGGTGTTTAATATTGCCCCCTCCTTCCAACTCGGTTATAGCTATAGCTTAACTGCTTCGGCAATTTCGATTGTGGCATTAACGTCTTTCCGTTTACTTTTCCATTATCACGACATCACCAAAATTAGCCGTCGTAGAGTGCTCATTTTAGGTGGAGGCGAACGAGCTTCAATTATCGAACGTCGCATGCGCCGCAACGTTGACAAACGCAATTTCGAAATCCATGGCTTTGTCGAAATCGAAGGGGATGTTGGTGGCCACATTCCTGCAAGTAAAATTTTGCACGTTGATTATAAAGAAGCGTTGTATGAATACGCCGTAGAAAATCAAATTGACCAATTAGTAATCGCCTGTGATGAGCGCCGCAACATGTTGCCAGTTGAGCATCTGTTTAAGTGTAAAACTCGCGGGATTGACGTCATCGAAATTCTCGACTTTATCGAACAAGAAACCGGCCAAATTGCGGTCAACCTTATTTATCCAAGTTGGGTTATTTACTCTAATGGTTTTGAAATGAATCATCGTTTCAAAACCAGTTTAGATCATCGACTAAATGCCTTACTTGCTTTTGCTGTCCTAGCCTTGGTATGGCCAATAATGCTGATTACAGCATTAGTAATTTACTTAGACGATGGTAAAAGGACTGGAGCATCGGTGTTTTACCGGCAAATAAGGATTGGTATTGATGGCAAACCGTTCCAAATCTTAAAATTTAGAAGTATGCGGCCAGATGCAGAAGCTGGCGGTGCTCAGTGGGCTAGTAAGAATGATTCCCGAGTTACTTCGATCGGCGGCTTTATTCGCAAATATCGCATCGATGAATTACCACAACTGTTTAATATAATCCGTGGTGATATGGGATTTGTTGGACCACGCCCAGAGCGTCCTGAGTTTGTCGAACAACTGGTGAAAGATATCCCCTACTACGCTCAGCGTCATAATGTAAAACCTGGGTTAACTGGCTGGGCACAATTAAAATATCCTTATGGATCTACGACAGAAGATGCCCAAGAGAAGCTCAAGTTTGATTTGTACTACATCAAACATCGTACATTGCTGCTAGATATTGTGATTTTAATCCGAACTGTCGAAGTCGTTCTCTTTGGCAAAGGTCGTTAATTTTGAAAGATTTAACTAAACAGAAATTGAATGCACTCACCGTCGACGTGGAGGATTATTTTCAGGTTGCCGCCTTTGATAAGCAAATATCCCCAAGCGACTGGTCCTCAATGCAAGTTCGAGTAGACCGCAATACCAGACTTCTACTGGATCAATTTGACCGTCATAATGCCAAGGCCACTTTTTTCTTCTTGGGCTGGGTGGCTGAGCGTTATCCTGAATTGGTTAAAGAAGTGACTCGACGCGGTCATGAAGTGGCAAGTCATGGGTATGCACATACTAAGGTGCATGAACAAACTCAAGCAGAATTTATTGACGATGTTACTCGGGCAAAAAATCTATTAGAAGATTTGACTGGGACTTCAGTGTCTGGCTATCGTGCCCCAAGTTTTTCTATTAATAAACAAAGCGAATGGGCCTTTCAAATTTTAAAAGACTTGGGACATCGCTATAGTTCAAGCACTTATCCTGTTAAACATGATTTATATGGGGTTCCAGATTGGCCGCAAACCCCATACATTAGACCTGAAGGTATATGGGAAATACCGATGCCAACATTAACGATGCTTGGCAGGCAGTTACCTATCGCTGGTGGTGGTTATTTCCGTTTAATGCCTTATTGGCTGAGCAAATTATTCATCAGCAAATTTTTGGCCGAAGATAAAATGCCTTATATGTTCTATTTCCACCCATGGGAAATAGATCCAGAACAACCAAGAATTGAAAATGCAGGCCTGAAATCTAGATTTCGACATTATGTCAATTTGGACAAGATGGAAAGTAAACTCGATTCACTGCTAGGTGACTTCCAATGGGGAAGTTTTTCTCAGGTATACCAAGAACAATTAGCCAGTAACAACTAAAGGATTTAGATGTTTCAGATATTGCAACTTTCAATGGACGATACTCGCCGCGCTTTGTGGGATGCGTTCGTTAAAACTGATCCAGATGGAAGCTTTTTTCATTTAGCGGGTTGGCAAACTGTACTGCAAAACACGCTTGGGCATCCGGCATACTATTTATATGCATGGCAAGACAGCCAGATTATCGGTGTTTTGCCGTTAGCCTGGGTGAAAAGTGCCTTATTCGGTAATTCTCTAGTTTCTACGCCTTTCTGTGTCTATGGCGGAGCTTTAGGTAGCGATGAAATTCGACGCGCCCTTGAGCAACGAGCCATCGAAATTGGGACAGAGTTAGGTGTAGATCAGGTCGAACTTCGTTATAAAAAACAACAGACTAACAATTGGATTACGCGCAGCCAGCATGCGACTTTTGGTTGCGAACTCGCTGCCGATGATGCTGCAATCCTTGCTGGGATTAAAAAGAACCAACGCGCATTAATTCGGAAAGGGTTACAGTCAGCGATGTCTTGGCACATCGAAAAAGACAATAATGATTTTTACTCTATTTATTCAGAAAGTCTGCGAAACTTAGGCACTCCAGTTTTCTCCAAGCAGTTAATCGATGCCTTACAACAAGAATTCCCTGAAGATACCGACATTTTGACCATTCGCCATGAAGGCAAAGCGGTATCGTCTGTATTTAACTTTTATTATCAGGGACAAGTGTTGCCTTATTACGGTGGAGGTAAGCCTGAAGCTCGCGAACTGAAAAGTAACGACTTTATGTATTACCAGCTGATGTGCCATGCTGTGCGAGAAAAATCATGTCATTTCTATGATTTTGGTAGAAGTAAGCTTGAGTCTGGAGCGTACAGTTATAAAAAGCATTGGGGAATGCAGGATGAATTGTTGCATTATCAATTCTACCTCATTAACGCTGAGCAATTAGCGAATTTAAGCCCAAACAACCCTAAATATCAGCTATTTATCAAGCTTTGGCAAAAGCTTCCTCTAACGATTAGTCGTTGGTTAGGTCCAAAATTAGCGCATTATTTGGGGTAAATATGATGCCAAAGCCAAAAATTTTATATCTGTGTCATCGAATTCCATATCCGCCAAATAAAGGCGATAAAATCCGTTCTTTCAATTTACTTAAAGAACTCACGAAGACTTATGATGTCTATTTAGCAAGCTTTATTGACGACCCATTTGACCGTCAATACCGCAGTAAACTGGCGGATTATTGTGTGGATTATTACTGCCCAGATCTGCCGAAACTTTGGTCAAAAATCAAGGGTTTAACGGCGTTTATCAGTGGCAAACCAATCACATTGCCTTTTTATGCAGACCGTCAATTGGCGACTTGGATTAAACAAACCATCCAGCAGCAGCAAATTGACACAGTGTTGGTGTTTTCTTCCTCGATGGCACAATACGTTGACTACCCAGAATACCAATCCATGTGCCGGGTCATTGATTTTGTTGATGTTGATTCAGATAAATGGCGGCAATACGCGCAAAAGCAGCGTGGGCTGATGAGCTGGATTTTCCAACGCGAATATCGAAAACTCGAGAAAGTTGAGCAACATTATTGTGAACAATTTGACCATTCGTTGTTTGTCTCCCCTGACGAAGCCGATATGTTCAAAAGTTTAATGCCGCAAGCACTTTCCAGCAAAATTAAACCGCTCCTCAATGGGGTTGATGTGGTGTTTTTTGACCCGTCATTGCCTGTTGCCGATGCGGAAATCGGCTTACCTTCCGAATATATTGTGTTTACTGGCGCTATGGATTATTGGGCGAATGTTGATGCTGTAGTCTGGTTTTGTGATGAGGTATGGCCAACACTGCAAGCCCAAAATCCCAACTTACAATTTTTGATTGTGGGCGGCAACCCTGATACTAAAGTGCGCGAACTTGGAACTAGGCCTCAAATTACAGTGACCGGCCGAGTACATGATGTTCGACCTTATATCTTTCATGCAAAGGTAGTGGTGGCGCCGCTTCGGATCGCTCGGGGTATCCAAAATAAAGTTCTTGAAGCAATGGCAATGGACAAAGCCATTGTCGCCACGGCAATGGCCATGGAAGGCATTAATGCGCCAACCTCTGAATGTTTGGCGCAAACAGACGAGGCCATTGAATTTGCAAAAGCGATTCATTCCATGCTGATAAACCCTCCAAGTTCAAACAGCAGACAATGGGTCATTGATCATTTCACTTGGCAGGCTACTCTAGCCCCATTAGCAGGCTTGTTATGCAAATGAACAGCCCGCAAGTAAACCATTCACAACACCACACTGTTGGCCTGTTTTTCAGTTGCGGTATGCTGTTGATAACTCTTTGGGTCTGGACTTTTTGGCCAACATTGGTCTCGATGGAAAATGTTTGGCGTGGTTCAGAAACTTATATGCACTGTTACTTTATTCCTGCAATCAGTGCCTGGTTAATTTGGCCCTATCGTAAAGCGATAAACCTAACAGCTTTGGGTAGTCAACGTGGTTTGATGTGTTTAATTCCATCCTTGCTGGTTTGGTTAATTGGTTATGCTGCCGATATCAACTTAATTGCCCATTTTGGGGCAGTTTTCTGTTTAATCAGCCTGTTATGGTGTTGGCTTGGCGACGATAATTTTAAGTTATTGCGTTTCCCCCTACTCTATTTGCTTTTTGCCGTACCATTTGGTGATGAAGTGAATGCGCCATTACAGTTTATCACTGCAGAAATGGCGGTATGGTTGCTGCAACTTACTGGCATTCCAGTGCTTCATGAAGGTTTATATATAACAACACCTGTTGGCGCCTTTGAAGTCGCGGAAGCATGCTCAGGTGTGCGCTTTATGATCGTGGCATTAGCTTTAGCTTTTTTATTCAGCCATTTACATTTTAGAACTTGGAAAAAACGCACTGTCTTTATTGTTGCCCTGTTGCTCTTGTCGATCATTGCTAACAGTTTTCGCGCCTACTTCCTCATTTTTATTGGCGAAAAAACCAACATGGCATATGGTTTTGGCGCCGATCACTATTATTATGGCTGGGCTTTTTTTGCTATTGTGATTTTTATTGCCTTTCATGTTGGGGGGAAATTTGCAGATAGTGAAGAAGTAATCCCTGCGTCGCCAAATGTTCAAGCAACTATGCATCCTGTTTCAATCATCCTATTTATTGCATTACTTGGCATTTTAAATATTGCCTTAAACACGATTTGGCAACCAGTTTCTCCCCCCTCCCAAGCGCAGCAACTAACAGAGCCATCAAACTGGGTTTGGTCTGACGCCAATCGCATGAAACCTAATTTCCAAGATGCATTAGCATTTGGCTCGTTCAAAAATCAAAATAATGTTGAGTATTTTGTCGTTCACTATGCAAACCGCCAGACAACAGGCGAGTTAATTGGTTGGAACAATCAGTTGTATTCTGCAGATGCATGGCGAGTGGCAAATCAAGAAGAATTAAAAATTGGTGCGCACAGTTGGCAAGAAATTACGCTCACAGGACCGTCAGGCCGTAAGATATTCGGGTATTTCAGTTACCAGATTGGTGATGTGTTTACTACGGATAAAACACAAGTAAAACTGCAGCAAGCTATTGATTTTATTTTTTATAAAAAGACAAAAGCCGTCTTGCATCATTTAAATTGTCAGGATGATAAAGCCACTTGCCGAACATTAGTTGAGAGCGCAGGACATGATGTTTTATCTCTCGAAAAACAAAGTAATTAATTTTAAATTTTTGCGTGTGATCAAGCGCAGCTGATGCACACTCAATTCAATACAAGCGTTTTTTGCACTTATTGTGATTTAGGGAAATTTATGTGTGGCATCGTTGGAATATTATCGCTTGATGGTTTAAAGCCTATCGATAGCAACTTGTTAAGTGCAATGAATCAAGCGCAATTTCATCGTGGTCCGGATGAAGGCGATCAATATATCGATCAGGATATTGGTCTTGGCCACCGACGTTTGGCGATTATAGATTTAGCGCAAGGCCAGCAGCCCATGCAAGATGAGACTGGTCGTTTTACCTTAATTTTTAACGGTGAAATTTATAATTTTCCTGAACTTCGCAAGGAACTAATAGCGTTAGGTCATCATTTTCAAAGCCATTGTGATACTGAAGTGATTCTTCGCGGTCATATGCAATGGGGCGATTCCTGCGTTGAACGCTTGCAAGGGATGTTTGCTTACGCTTTATGGGATAAACAGGACAAACGCCTCGTGCTTGCGCGTGATAGATTAGGCATTAAGCCGTTGTTTTACATGCAGCACCAAGGCTATTTGTTTTTTGCCTCGGAACTGAAAAGCCTCACCTTAGTGCCTGGATTTGATAAGACCTTAAATCCACATGCGATTGAACAGTTTTTTTGTCTAGGTTACGTTGCTGAATCTGATTGCATTTATCAGCTCGTACAAAAAATGCCGCCAGCGCATCTAATGACTATTGAGTTAGCGTCAGCAAACAAAGCATTAAATCCACAAAGATATTGGCAATTATCCTATGCTAAGCAGCAGACAGGTTTAACTGATCAAGAGTATCAACAACAACTGACCAGCCAATTAACTATCGCTGTAAAAAGCCACTTGGTCACTGAAGTGCCACTGGGCTCATTTTTATCAGGGGGTGTTGATAGCAGCGCGGTCGTTGCATTAATTGCCGGCATGTCAGAAGAGCCCGTACGGACTTGTTCAATTGGTTTTGATGTCGCAGCCTATGATGAAAGTGATTATGCCAATCAAATTGCAAAACAATATCAAACCAACCATGAAAGTCGAATTGTGACGAGTAATGACTTCAGCCTGATCCCAGAACTTGCGCATATTTATGATGAGCCGTACGCCGATAGTTCAGCCCTTGCCACCTACCGCGTATGTGAATTAGCTCGGGAAAAAGTAACAGTAAGTATGTCGGGTGATGGTGCTGATGAACTGTTGGCGGGTTATCGTCGTTACAAGCTTTTAATGAATGAGCAAAAAGTCCGGGAAAAAATTCCTAAGTTTGTTCGCACAGCCGTCTTCAAGCCACTTGGCCGATGGTTTCCCAAATTGGACTGGGCACCGCGAGTGTTTCGGGCAAAAACAACATTTCAATCACTGGCAATGGACTTAGTAGAAGGCTATTTGCATGGTGTTTCCTTGCTTAAACAGGCACAACGTGATGCCTTATTTAGTGATGAATTTAAACGTCAATTAGCGGGTTACAATACTCTGGAACTTTTCCGTGAAGTAGAACAGCAATTCGATGGCAAAGATCCACTGAGCTTATTGCAATTCATTGATATTAACACGTGGTTAGTCGCAGATATCCTCACCAAAGTTGACCGCGCCAGTATGGCTAACAGTCTTGAAGTGCGAGTACCATTTCTTGATCATAAGTTTGTCGAATGGTCGACGACTGTACCGGTTTCACAAAAAATTCGTAATGGCGAAGGTAAATTTGTTTTAAAGAAAGCCATGGAAGATAAGTTACCGCTCGATATTTTATACCGTCCGAAAATGGGTTTTCGTGTGCCACTAGCGGATTGGTTTCGCGGTCCGTTAAAACAACAAATTCGTGATTTATTACTAGGCTCGCCCCTTAGCAATAGCGGTTTGTTTAACATGAAGACTGTTGAATTGTGGATCAATGAACATCAACGCGGCATTTCAGACCATAGTACAGCACTTTGGACTTTACTGATGTTTCGAAATTTCATTTCACAAGATCTGGCGCAGAACGCATGAAAATTCTCACGATTTCATCGCTTTACCCTAATAATAAAGATCCAAAACATGGGATTTTTGTCGAAACGAGGCTGCGTCATTTTCGCAAGGACTATCCAGATGTTTCGGCGGTGGTGATTGCGCCAGTTCCGTGGTTTCCGTTTGCCAGCAAAAAATTTGGTGAATACAGTAAATTTGCCGGTGTAGTGGATGCAGAAACCCGTGAAGGTGTCCAAGTTTACCATCCGAAATATCTGGTGATTCCGAAATTCGGCATGCATTTGACCCCCTGGTTTATGACCCGAAGTATTCGTAAGTGTATAAAGCAATTGCTCGCAAAGGGGCATACTTTTGATCTGATTGACGGTCACTATTTCTACCCTGATGGTGTCGCTATTGCCAAAGTTGCGACCGAGTTATCAATTCCCTTTACTTGCACTGCTCGTGGTACAGACATTAATTTAATTCCAGCATATCCGGTTGCTCGGCAGCGGATTATTGAGGTATTTGCAAAAGCTGGACACTTAATGGCTGTGTGCAAGGCACTTGCTGAGGAAATGATTGCTTTGGGTGCACCGAAATCCAAGGTGACAGTATTGAGAAATGGCGTCGATTTAGAATTATTCAAAGCCTCTGATGAGGTTCAAAAGCAGAAAATACGCAACGAACTTCCCCTGCCTAAATCGGGTCCACTGCTGTTATCTGTCGGTTGGCTGATAGAGCGAAAAGGCCATTATTTGGTTATTGCCGCCCTCGCCGAATTACCTGAGGCGCAACTGGTGATTGCCGGTAATGGTCCTGACTTGGCGGAATTACAACAACTCGCGGTAAAACTTGGGGTGAGTGAACGCATCCATTTTGTTGGTGCTCTGGCGCAAATACAATTAAGCCAATATTATCAAGCAGCTGATGCATTAATTTTGGCTTCAAGTCGTGAAGGATGGGCGAACGTACTTCTAGAAGCGATGGCATCTGGGACTGCGGTGGTTGCAACGAACATTTGGGGCACGCCGGAAGTTGTTGCAAGTCCAGAGGCTGGTGTATTGGTTGAACGGTCGGTTGCTGATATTGCGAATGGTGTGCGAACTTTACTTGCAGCACCGCCCAAACGCTCTGCAACACGAACATATGCCGAACAATTTACTTGGCAGCAGACATCAGCCGGGCAATATGAAATTTTTTCGCAGATCCTTAAATCTGAAAAAGGTCCACTAAACACTAACAGAGATGCCAAATAACGTGAGCAGCAGTTACAAAATTTTATACCATCACCGCATCGCGTCAAAAGATGGGCAATACGTCCATGTTGAAGAAATAGTCAACGCACTGACAGCGCAAGGCCATGAAATTATTATGGTTGCACCACGTGTTGCGGAAAACAGTGAATTTGGTAGTGAAGGCGGTTGGGTGAGCAAACTCAAACAAAAACTGCCACAGGCGCTGTATGAATTTATCGAATTTTGTTATGCCTTCTATGACTTCTTTAAGCTTTGTCATGCCATTTATAAGCACAAACCTGATTTTATCTATGAGCGTTATAACTTGTTTTTACCTTCGGGCATTTGGGCAAAAAAATTATTTAAACTGCCGCTGATCCTCGAAGTAAATGCACCAATCTACCAAGAGCGTAAAAAATATCATGGCATCAGTCTAGATGCTGTCGCAAATTGGACGCAAAGCTATTGCTGGCGCAAAGCTGATAAATGCCTTCCGGTGACTGATGTCTTGGCTGATTATTTGCGTGCTGTTGGTGTGCCTGAACAAAATATTCAAGTGATCCACAACGGTATCAACGAAGCCGCCTTTTCTAAGCCAATAGTAAAACCGGTGCAATTGCCTGATTTAACAAACAAAACAGTTATTGGCTTTGTCGGCTTTTGTCGGGAGTGGCACGGTTTAGACAAAGTTATAGATATGATGGCAGAACTCAATGATCCATCGTTATATTTTCTCATTATTGGCGACGGTCCGGTTCTGCCTGAGTTAAAAGCGCAAGCGGCCCGCCTTGGTTTGTCAGAACAAATTTTCATGTCAGGTTTAGTGAATCGTGAACAGATGCCACATTGGGTTGCACAGATTGACATCGCTTTACAACCCGATGTCGTGCCCTATGCTTCACCACTCAAAATGCTAGAGTACATGTACATGGGCAAAGCTATTATTGCCCCTCGTAGCCGTAACATTGAAGAGCTCGTGACAGATGGCGAAAGTGCATTGTTGTTCGAACTCGAGCAACCAAGCAGTTTTATTGATCAATTGAAATTAGTAACCACACAGCCACACTTAGCTGAGGTTCTGTGCGCTAATGTGGTGAATGAAATCAAATCGAAAAAGCTTTATTGGACTGAAAACTCAAAGAAAATTGTGAACATTTTTGAAAAACTCCAAGGCAAAAATAAATAATGGAAAGTTTACTTTTTGTATTTAACCTAGTTTTAGTTGGTTATCTATGCCATTGGGCAAGTAAGTTAGATGACAAATAATGAGAGATCTAGCCTTACTCTTATTT
>Ga0187843_10002638_pt1 | contig 10745 bp, 4 predicted proteins | sample SpaLakP09_SKY_43_FD_134516 | JGI IMG/M metagenome (GOLD analysis project Ga0187843, IMG submission 134516) | Oligotrophic lake water microbial communities from Sparkling Lake, Wisconsin, USA - SP09_SKY_43 | ecosystem: Environmental > Aquatic > Freshwater > Lake | place: USA: Sparkling Lake... | reverse complement strand
TAATTCAAGTTACTGGAATAAGAGAAAAAACAAATTGTTAGATAGTTATTTGAACTATACTAAAAAATTCGGAACTATCAATGTTGATGTTACTGCTGGTTATTCTTATCAATATTTCGAATCTTATGGAAATAGTACAGGAAATATTTATGATACAAATAATACAATAGCTAATCAAAATAGAGTTTATATTAATCCTGATGTAAATCTTCAGTCATATTTTACTAGAGCAAATATTGGATTAGCTGATAACAAATATTTACTTACATTAAACTACAGAAGAGACGGTTCTTCAAGATTTAGTGAATTACATCGTTGGGGTAATTTCCCTGGAGCTGCTTTAGCATGGAATGTTTCGAGAGAAGATTTCTTGAAAGACAGTAAATCTTTAACTAATTTGAAATTAAGATTAGGTTGGGGTGTTACCGGTCAACAAGATGTTCCTGCAGCTTATGAGTATATCCCAAGATATGTATTAGGTAATGCAACTGCTCAATATCAATTTGGTAATACTTTCTACATTACAGGAAGACCGAATGGATATAATGAAGATATCAAATGGGAAGAAACAACTACTTTAAATGCTGGTATTGATTTTGGAATTTTTTCTAGAATTAAAGGTAATTTAGATTTTTACAGAAAAGACACTAAAGATTTGTTAGCTTATGTTTCTTATCCTGATGGAGCAAATTTAGCAAATTCTGGTTACAGAAATTTTGGTAATTTGCGTTCTCAAGGTGTTGAGTTAGGTTTAAATTATGAAGCTATCAAAGGAGAAAAGATAAACTGGAATATCAATTTCAATGCAAATTATCAAAACAGAAAAATCACTGCTTTAGCTGGAGATGGTCAAGCTGGATTCCCTGGGTATACAACAGGAGGTATTGCAGGTGGTGTTGGTAATACTATTCAAATTAATACGACTGACTATGCTCCACAATCTTTCTTCGTTTTTGAACAAGTTTATGGAACTAATGGTAAACCGCTTGAAGGAGTTTATGTAGATAGAAATGGTGATGGGCTTATTTCTGATTTGGATAAATATCGTTACAAAAAACCTTACGCTGATTTAACTTTTGGTTTAATGTCTAACTTTAACTACAAAAAATGGGATATGTCTATGGCTTGGAGAGCAAGTTTAGGAAATTATATTTATGATAATAATTCTTCTTCACGTGGATATACTCAACAATCTTTTGGTCAAATTACTCCATTAAATAATATTAGTCCAAGCGCTATTGAAACTGGATTTATTAACGAAGGAAACAACAGATACTTCTCTGATTATTATGTTAAAGATGCTTCGTTTATCAAACTAGATAATATTAGTGTTGGATACAATTTTAGTGAGCCATTTGGTAAATCAACTACTGCCAGATTAAGTTTTGGTGTACAAAATGCATTGATTATTTCTAAATATAAAGGAATCGATCCTGAAATTTTTAGTGGAATTGATAACGTAATCTATCCTAGAGCTAGAATGTATGTAATGAGTTGTAATGTTAATTTTTAATTAAAAAAAACTATGAAAAATACAAGATTTTTTAAATTTTTTATTGTTGGTATGTTAGTTGCTTTTTTTGCAGTTTCTTGTACTGATGATATGAATATTACTCCTGAAGATCCAACAGATTTTACATCTGAAAATTTCTTCAAAGATGAGGCTGCTTATAAACAATTTTTAGCAAAATTGTATGCAGGTCTTGCGGTTTCTGGACAATCAGGTCCTGCTGGAAATTCAGATATTGCTGGAATCGACGAAGGATTTGGTCAATATCTTAGAGCATACTGGGTAATGAATGAGATTACTACAGATGAAGCAGTTATTGCTTGGGCTGATGGTAACTTACCATCGTTAAATAATCATACTTGGGCTCCAAATAATGAATTTATTTATGCTATGTTCTCTAGAACTTTATATCAAGTATCTCTTTGTAATGAGTTTTTAAGACAAACTAGCGATGATAAGTTAAATAGTAGAAACGTTTCTGCAGCAACAAGAGCAGAAATTGTAAGTTACAGAGCGGAAGCTCGTTTCTTAAGAGCATTCTCTTACTATCATGCAATGGATATGTTTGGAAATGTTCCATTTACAACTGAAAATGATGTTGTAGGATTTAATTATCCTCAACAACAAAGTAGAGCTTACATTTTCGATTTTATTGTAAACGAAATGAATGCTATTGATGCTGATTTGAAAGCTTCTGGATCTAATGAATATGGTAGAGTTGATAAAATTGCTGCTAAAATGTTATTAGCTAAAGTATACTTAAATGCTAAAGTTTATATTAACCAAGATAAATTTGCTGAGGCAGCTACAGCGCTTTCTTCAGTTTTAAGTTCTACTTATTCTATTAATACAAGTTCAAGTTATGCTAAATGTTTCATGGCTGATAATGATTCAAATGGTTCTCAATCAGAAGTAATTTTCCCAATTAGATATTCAGGGACAAACACTCAAACTTATGGAGGAACTACTTTTATTACTCATGCTTCTGTTGGTGGTTCAATGAATCCAAACAATTATGGTATTAATGGTGGTTGGTATGGATTAAGAACTAGACCTGAATTCTTTAATAAATTTTCTGGTGACCCAAGAGGTATGTTCTATACATCAGGACAAACATTATCAATCGGAAATATCGGAAACTTTGGTGATGGATATACTGTTGAGAAATTCAAAAACATTAAATCTACTGGAGGAGCTGGTTCTGATGGTTCTGGAAATTTCGTAGATATTGATTTTCCATTATTTAGATTGGCTGATGCTTATTTAATGTATGCTGAATTAGCTGCAAGAGGTGTTGGTTCAACTAATACTACTCAAGCTGCAACCTATGTTAATACATTGAGAACAAGAGCTGGAGCTGCTGCTATTACTGCAGGAGACATTAATTTAAACTTTATTCTTGACGAAAGAGGACGTGAGTTGTACTGGGAAGGACACAGAAGACAAGACTTAATTCGTTTTGGTAAATTTTCTGGTAGTTCTTATAACTGGCAATGGAAAGGAAATGTACAAGCAGGTACAGGTATAGATACAAAATATGATGTTTTCCCTATCCCAGCAAATGCTATTGGTGCTAATCCAACATTACAACAAAATACTGGTTATTAATATTAATAATTAAAATTTCCTTGGAGTTATATAAACTCCAAGGAAACTTAAAATAACAAATTATGAAAAAAATATTTTTAAGTTTAATTTTATTGGCAGGTACAATGACATCAATTGTATCTTGTAGTGATGAAACGTTTGATCCAACTGCGACTGATGCAACAATGAATATGTCATCTCCTACTGGAGGTACGTTCGTTTTGTCTGGATCTACTGCTAGTACAACAGCTTTTACAACTAAATGGACACCTGCAAATTTTGGGTTTTCAGCAGCTGTTTCATATACTTTGCAAGCAGTAAAAGGTACAGATAGCTTCTCTAACACTTCATCATCAATTGTTTTAGGAACTTCTAATTCTGATATTGAATTGAATGAAAAAGCAGTTTCTCAAAAAGTGTTAAACAATTTATTGTTAAGCGCAGGTGGAAACATTGGTATTTCAGGCACTTTTAAATTAAGAGTTTTTGCAAGACCATCTACTCAATTAGCAACTTCAACTAATGGTGTTAAAGCTGTTTCTAATGAAGTTACAATTACTGCAACTCCTTATGATACATTTGATGAATTCGACAGAATTTATGTTCCTGGTAACTACCAAGGTGCTAGTGGTTATGGAAGTAACTGGTCACCTGGTGATGCTTTAGTAGCTAAATTATTTTCTGCTGGAAACGACGGGAAATATGCTGGATATGTATACATGAATGATGCATCTCCTTTCTTCAAAATTACAACTGGACCAAGCTGGGATAATAATTATGGTTTCCAAGCTGATGGTGACTTTTTTGTAACGACTAGTTCAGCTACAAATACTGTAACTTCAGGTTCAGGAAATTTAAAAGGTGATGGTGCTGGAAACTATTGGTTAAAAGCAGATCTTTCAGGTAGTACTAAAACTATCACAGCTCAAAAAATGGATTACGGTTTAATCGGTCAATTCAATGGATGGAGTTCAGATGAAAACTTGGTCTTCAATACTTCTTCTCTTAAATGGGAAAAAACAGTTACTCTTGCAACAGGAGGAATGTTGTTAAGAGGTAATGATGACTGGGGATTCAAAATGGGAGCTATGAGTTCAAGTGCTGCTGATGCAAATCTTGTTCCTAACGTGCCTATCAAAATCAAAGAAAATGGTTCTGATATTCAAGTTCAAGTTTCTGGTTCATATAAAGTTATTGTTGATTTGAGAAATTCTGCAAATTATACAATGATGATTGTTCCTAACTAATATAACAATTAGATTACAAAGCACTTGGTTTATTTTCAAATCAAGTGCTTTTTTTTAAAAAAAAATCTCATGAAAAAGATCCTCTTACTCTTATTATTTTTACCATTGTTTGTAAATGCTCAATTGCAAACTGTTACTTATTCGTATGCTCCAACTCCTACTTTTGAAGGAACACAAGCATTAACAATTACAGTTAATGGGTCTTCAATTAATGAAGCTACTTGGGGAGTAACAAATAACCAATTATATGCTTGGGTATGGGCTTTAGATACAGCCGGAGCAAATATTCCTTATACTGGTGATGGACTTTGGGAAAATTCGGATGCGTCAAAATTAATGACTTATAATTCAGCAACTGATACCTATTCATTTACTTATAGTCCAACTGTTTTTACGTTTTATGGCACTACTTCTGTAGCAAAAGTCGGTTTTTTGATTAAAGCAAAAAATGGAACAGGTGACAAAAAATCTCAAGATATTGTATTAAATGTAGGTGCATTTCAAGTGACTTTAATGAATAATATTGTCGCAGGCGGATCACAATTATGTACTACCTCTTATAGTATAAGCGCACGCCATACAGGAGGTACTGCTGATTATGTCTTAAAAAGAAATGGAACAATCATTAATACACAATTAGGTGCTCCAGCGTCTACTGGAAGCCCAAGTTTTTCTGCAACAGACAATGGTGTTGTAAATATAAATAATTATGCACTTGAAGTAACTCAATCAGGAGTTACTAAAACCTACAATTTTACAGCTATTAAAGCAATTACACCAGCATCAGCTTCTCCATCAGCTACATTAGAAGATGGTATAAATTATGACGATGCTGATCCAACAAAAGCGACTTTAGTCTTAAATGCTCCTTTCAAAGATTTTGTATATGTAGCAGGAAGTTTCAATAACTGGACGCCAACTGCTTCTTATGCAATGAAGAAAGACCCTTCTAATGGTAAATTTTGGTTAGAATTAACTGGATTAACTCCAGGACAATTCTATGCTTATCAATATTGGGTTTGTGACAACACAAGCAGACCAACAAATTCACCAGCAATTGTTAAAACGGCTGATCCATTTTCAACATTAGTACTTTCTCCTTTTGATGATCCAGAAATAGTTTCGTTAGGTGTTTATCCTAATTTACCTGTTTATAGTACAATTGCGCCTGGACAAGAAAGAGAAGTAACTGTTTTGCAAACAGGACCAACAGCTTATTATAACTACAATTGGAGTAGTGCAACTACAAATTTTGTAAAACCAAAGAAAAAAGATTTAGTTATCTATGAAGCATTAGTTAGAGATTTCGATGCTAATAGAACTTATCAAGATTTGATTAATAGAATAGACTATTTTAAGAATTTAAAAATCAATGCCATTCAATTAATGCCAGTAATGGAATTTGAAGGTAATTTAAGTTGGGGTTATAATTCTGTTTACCACTTGGCACCAGATAAAAGATACGGACCACCTGCAAAATTGAAAGAATTCATTGATTTGTGCCACCAAAATGGTATTGCAGTAATCATGGATATTGCATTAAATCACGTGTTTGGTCGTTCACCATTGGTTAGAATGTGGATGTTAGATGCAGATGGTGATGGTTGGGCAGATTCGGTTTCTACTTCAACTGAGAATCCTTATGTTAATCAATATGCTACACATTCTTATAGTGTAGGAAGTGATCTTAATCACTTTAGAGAGCCAAATAATTTAACAAATGCTTATTCAGTCGCAACAATAAAACATTGGATACAAGAATATAAAATTGATGGTTTCCGTTGGGATTTAACCAAAGGTTTTACAAATCAATGTACTTCTGGTGATGATACATGTACTAATGGTTATCGTTCAGATAGAGTAGCAAAACTTAAATGGTATGCTGATAAACAATGGGAATTAGATCCTAATTTCTATGTAATTTTTGAGCATTTAGGTAATGGAGGTTCGTATACTGAAGAAACAGAATGGGCTAATTATTTGCGTTCTGGTGATACAAAAGGAATTATGTTGTGGAGAAAAATGACAGATCCGTATGCTGAATTAATAAAAGGTAATTTTGCTGATATTTCAGGAGTTGCAGATTCAAACTATGACAGATTTATTGGTTATGCAGAAAGTCATGACGAAGAGAGAGTAGCTTATAAAGCATTTAACGAAGCAGGACAAACACAAGGAAATTTAGCTAAAATCCACCAAAGATTATCAGCTATGGGAGCCGTACACTTATTAGTTCCTGGACCAAAAATGATTTGGCACTTTGGTGATTTGGGATGGGAAAAATCACTATGGACATGTAATGCAGGAAATGTATCCTATTCCTCTCCAGATTGTAAATTAGATAGCAAACCACAACCGCAATGGACAGGTAATTGGTTAACAGATACCAATAGAAGTGCAATTTATAACAATTGGGCAAAAATGATTGATTTGAAAACGAATCAAAATGTTTTTGAAAATGGTACTTATGCATGGAACATTGGAAATACAGGTCATCCGAGATTAGATGTATATACTAGTACAACTCAAACATCAGCATTAAGTTATGTTTTTGTATTAACGAATTTTACGGATAGTACTTATAATGTTGCTGGAGGTTTCCCATTTACTGGAACTTGGGCAAATCTTATGGATAATACAACTTTTAATGTTGCAACTACAAGTATGAACATCAGTATAGAACCAGGTGGCTTCAGAGTTTTTGGTAACCAACAAGTTTTAAATAATGAAACTTTTGATACCTCAGAATTAATTACAATGTCACCAAATCCTGCAGCAACTTATTTTACATTAAATTCTGATGTAGAAAAAGTACAGATTTTTTCTATCACGGGTCAATTGTTAAAATCGTTTTCAAAAGTATCGTCAAACAATCAATATACTATTGCTGATTTGAATCAGGGAGTATATTTGGTTAAAATTACAGATGCTAATTACCACGAAAAAACAATGCGATTAATTAAAGAATAATTTTGTTGAGTTAGTTTAAAATAGATTTCCCCTGAGACCTTTCATTAATTTGAAAGGTCTTTTTTTATTTGGTTAAGTTATCATAGCTTTGCAACTCAAAAGATTGAATAATAAATGAAAAAATCCCTTATAAAATCATTTAAAATCTTTGGAATTACAATTGGACTCGTTTTGTTGATGATGTTCTTGTTTCCAATAGTTTTTCCTGGTAAAATTGAAAAAGAAGTTAAAGAATTTGCGAATCGTAAATTGAATGGTGAATTGGATTTTAAAGAAGCCAATCTTTCTTTTTTTAATCACTTCCCATCGTTAACGCTTTCTCTTACTAAATTTTCTTTGAAAGGTTCTGCGCCCTATAAAGAGGAAACTTTAGTTGCTGCGGATGAAATAGCTTTTGGAATCAATTTAAAAAGCCTCATTTTTGATAAAACTGTAGCTATCGACAAAATATTTCTTTCGGATGCTTTTATGAATGTAAAAGTCAATAAAAAAGGTGAAGCAAATTATAATGTTTACATTTCCGATAGTAAAGAAGAAAAAGCTAAAGATTCAACTTCTACTGCGTCATTACGTTTAGAAAAAATTTCAATAAAAAATACGCACTTAGTCTACGATGATAAATCAACCAAGATTTTAATTGATGCCAAAGGGTTCAATTATGTTGGTAAAGGCGATTTAGACAAAGCCATTTTTCAGCTAGATACTGAAGCCGATATTGATGATTTTAATTTCAATTTTGGAGGAGAACAATATTTGAAAAACAAAAAAGTCAACGCTGATTTAATTACAAAAATCAACACCAATTCATTGTCGTTTATTTTTGAAGAAAACAATTTAAAAATCAATAAACTTCCAATCGATTTTGTTGGAAAATTTGATTTTTTGACCAATGGCTATGATTTAGATTTTAAGATTCAATCACAAAACAGTTTGCTGAATGATTTTTTTACAGCTATGCCACCTAACTATGTTACTTGGTTAGAAAAGACAAAAGTAAAAGGAAGTACTGATTTAATGTTGACGTTAAAAGGGAAATACATTGCATCTACCAATGAAAAACCTGATTTGACTTTTAATATGAAAATTAGAGAAGGCGAAATCAATTATAAAGAAGCACCGCTTTCGGCATCAAATATCTTTTTAAATTTTGATACAAAGTTGCCAGCGCTAAATCCAGAACGATTGAAAGTTAATATAGATTCTATTTTCTTTAATGTTGGCAAAGATTATGTCAAAGCGATTATTAAAACTCAAGGATTAAGCAAACCAACAATTGATGCCAAAATAAAATCCGCAATTGATTTAGGAAAATTAGATAAAGCATTCGGTTTGCAAAACATGGATTTAAAAGGTGTTTTAAATCTTGATGTCAATTCAAAAGGAATTTATGACGCCAAAAATAAAATTGTTCCAGTAACAAAAGGAATAGTTTCTTTCAAAAATGGTTATATCAAAACCGATTATTATCCAAATCCGATAACTAATATCAATCTTTTGGCTGATGTTTCAGATAATTCTGGTTCATTAAAAGATGTAAAGATTGTTCTTGCTCCAGCTTCTTTCAATTTTGAAGGTAAGCCAATTTACGTAAAAGCCAACCTTGAGAATTTAGAGAACGTAAAATATGATATCAAAGCCAAAGGAGAATTGGATTTAGCCAAAATCTACAAAGTATTTACTCAAAAAGGATTGGATATTCAAGGGTACATCAAAGCGGATGTAGCATTTAAAGGAACGCAAGCCGATGCTGTAGCAGGAAATTATCATAAATTGAATAATAAAGGAACCTTAGTATTAAGAAATATTAAAACCAATTCGGAATATCTTCCTAAAGCTTTTTTAATTAAAGGAGGTGAATTTGTGTTCAATCAAGACAAGATGAGTTTTAATAATTTTTCTGCTACTTATGGACAATCCGATTTTAGGATGAATGGGTATATGCAGAATGTAATCGATTTTGTTTTGTCTGATAAAGGAGTTTTAAAAGGAAGTTTCAATGTTGATGCAAATTATATCAATGTTGATGAGTTTATGTCTAATTCGGCAAAAAATCAAGCTTCAGCTACTACAAACGCAACTTCGCCAAGCGGAGTCGTGATAATTCCTCCAAATTTTGATTTGCAATTTAATTGTGTAGCACAAAAAGTAGATTTTGATGAACTTAAAATGCAAAATCTAAAAGGAAATGTGATTATCAATAATGGAAAATTACAATTAAGAAAATCTGGTTTCGACATTGTTGGGTCCAATGTAAATATGGACATAGTTTACGGAAGTGAATCGCCTGAGAGAGCTTTTTTCGAGTTTGAAGTGCTTGCCAAAGATTTTGATGTAAAACGAGCTTACAACGAAGTAAAAATGTTCAGAGAAATGGCTTCTGCTGCCGAAAGTGCTGAAGGGATAGTTTCCTTAGATTACAAAGTAGCAGGGAAATTAAACAGCCAAATGCAACCCATTTATCCATCATTGAAAGGCGGCGGAATACTTTCGGTGAAAAATGTAAAAATGAAAGGGTTTAAAATGTTTGGAGCTGTGAGTAAGAAAACAGGTAAAGACGCTATTAAAAACCCCGATTTATCTAAAGTTGATATAAAAACAACTATCAAAAACAATATTATTACAATAGAAAGATTCAAATTCAAAGTAGCTGGTTTTCGACCAAGAATTGAAGGAACAACCAGTTTTGATGGAAGATTAAATATCAAAATGCGTTTAGGATTGCCACCTTTAGGGATCATCGGAATTCCATTAACAGTAACTGGTACGCAAGAAAATCCAAAAGTTAAACTAGGTAAAAAAGGCGATGATATTGAAGAAACTGAATATGATGATTCAAAACCAGAAACTGTAAAACCTTAATAGGGAACACATCGCTGAAAAGTTGATGTGTTTTTTGTTTAGTTTATGTTGGCAATTAATTCTATGCGTTTATGTCACACTGAGCGCAGTCGAAGTGTCTTTCAGAGCAAGTAGTTGATGATTATATAAAACAAAAAACCCGAATATTGCTATTCGGGTTTCGTGGTACCTCCAGGGATCGAACCAGGGACACATGGATTTTCAGTCCATTGCTCTACCATCTGAGCTAAGGTACCGTTACAATTTGAAGCATTACTGCTTGTTGATTGCGGGTGCAAATATAGAATGATTTTTAATTTATCCAAAACAATTTTTAAAAAAAATCTATTTGTAACTTTGCCTCATTAAAACAATAACTATGCTTTTAGCTATCGATGTAGGAAACACACAAATCAAAACAGCTGTATTTGAACAGAATACGCTAGTTCAAAAAGAAATTACATCTTATTTAGATTGGAAAAATGAAGTAAAAAATAGTTTAAAAAACTTTCCAAAAATCGATACTATTGTAGTCGCTTCTGTTGGGAAACTCCAAAAAGAAGACTTTTTAAACCTATCTGAAAGTGTAAAAC
>Ga0187843_10002637_pt1 | contig 10747 bp, 8 predicted proteins | sample SpaLakP09_SKY_43_FD_134516 | JGI IMG/M metagenome (GOLD analysis project Ga0187843, IMG submission 134516) | Oligotrophic lake water microbial communities from Sparkling Lake, Wisconsin, USA - SP09_SKY_43 | ecosystem: Environmental > Aquatic > Freshwater > Lake | place: USA: Sparkling Lake... | reverse complement strand
CGGTGCATGGCCTGCGAGTCGGCATCGCGCTTGTACTGCGCATGGCGCAGGCGGTAGTCGCTCAGCGACACCATCTCGGTGGCCGGTTCCGGCGTGCGCGCCGTGCCGTACTGGCCGGCGCCGTATTCGTAGATGTAGTCGCCCAGGTGCATGACCAGGTCGAGGTCGGCGCGCGCGGCGATGCGGGCGTAGGCATTGAAGTAGCCGTAGGCATGGTTGGAGCAACTCACCACGGCCATACGAAGGCGGTTGGTCGGGCCGACGGGCAGGGTTTTGGTGCGGCCGACAGGGCTGCTGCTGCCTTCAGCGCTGAACTGGTAGTAATAACTGGTGCCCGGCTGCAGGCCTGTGGCGTCGATCTTGACCGTGTAGTCACGGCCCGGGTTGGTCTTGCCGCTGCCGCGCCGCACCACCTGGCTCAGGCCAGGGTCGGTGGCGATCACATAGTTGACGACGACCGAGGGCTTGGCGCTGGCTGGCGTGACGCGGGTCCACAAGATCACGCGGTCTGACAGCGGGTCGCCGCTGGCGACGCCGTGCTGGAACACTGCGACCACCGCCGCCGCCTGGGCGCCCAGCGGCAGCAGTTGGGTGGAGGCGGCCAGCGCCACGGTGGTGGCGCCGGAGCGCTTGAAGAACTCGCGGCGATTGGCGCCGGTGCGCGGCGGCTTGGTTTGAACGGGGCGTCCCATGGGTCTTGCTCCTTGGCTGCGGCACGCCATGGAATGATGGGTGCTCGGCTGTTGCGCAGTCTGGCGGACGTGTTTGACAGCAGCACGACAGAGCTGCGACAGCGGCGCAATGAGCTTTTTCGGAGGCTGGGCTTGCGTATGGGGACAGGGCGGCGTTTTTTGCGTCGTCTTCCGTGATTCAAACCCTTCTGGAGCCCCGATGAACATCAAGCTGCTTTTGTCCCTTGCCGCGTTTGCGGCCATCGCTGCGCCCGCCATGCCCGCACTGGCGGGCGAACCTGGCTACTCGTACTGCGTGGTCTTGAATGACACGTCCAGAAAGGTCTTCGCCAGCACCATCTTTAGACGCGAGAAGGGGGCCCAGCAAGACGCGGACGGCCCGGCCTTCGCCGCTGAAAAACGGCTCGACCAGCCGGGCGGCTATGACCCGGCGCCTCCCACGCTGCGCATCAGCTGCAACTGGGACGCCACACTGGAAGAGGCCCGGGCCCGGCTGAAGAACACCGAAGGCCAGGCGCGCAAGAACAACATCAACTTCCTGGGCCTCGGCTGGGCACCGGCGCCATGAGGCCGGCGCTGGCCTTGCTGGCGCTGTGCCTGCTGGCGCCGTCCGGCCAGGCCATCGCCGCCTGGAACGCCGCCAACGACGAAGCCAACCGGCAGCGTGCGATGCAGCGCATGCGCGATGACAGCGCACGCGCCGACCGCGTCTCGGCGGAGCGTGCAGCACGGCGGCAGGCCGACATGACGGCCAGCGCCGAGCGCCCGCGCGGCAGCACGCCCACCGCAAGCCGTCAAGCCGGCACCGGGACGAACCGCATCGGCGCGGTGGACCTGGGCGACGCGGCCGAGGCCCCGCGCCGAAACCACAACCCCGACGCCATCAACGTCGTCGTGCCCACCGGCGCGCCACCAGCGGTCGCTCTGGTGATGATGGAAGCAGCGGCCGGCAGTGTCAGCGCACAAACGCGCCTGGGCCGCATGCTTTATGCGGGTTATTTGCTGCCGCGCGACGATGTCGAGGCTCGGCGTTGGTTTGAGGCGGCGGCCCGCCTTGGGTCTGCCGAGGCGCAAGGCCTGTTCGGCTATTTCCTGGAGCGTGGGTTGGGCGGTGCCGCCGTCGAGGCCGAAGGTGAACGCTGGCTGCTGATGGCAGCCGAGCAGGGCGATCCCTTCGCGCAGATGCGCTATGGCCTGCTGCAACTGGTGAAGCATGAGCGCCGTGCGGGCTATGACGCCAGAGTGCTGCTCAAGTACCTGGTGCCTGCCGCCGAGCAAGGCGAATGGGGCGCGCAGTCGGCGCTGGCCAGCTTGTACATGGGCTATATGCGCGTACCGGCGGACGAGGTGCAACGCGTGCGCTGGCTGCAGGCCGCGGCCGCTCAGGGCGACGCCGAATCCATGAAAGACCTGGCGGGTTACCTCTTGCAAGGTGGCGGTGGCCTGCGCGCCGACCCGACGCTGTCGCTGCACTGGCTGCGCAAGGCCGTTGCACTCCAGCATGCCGGCGCGACACGCAACCTCGCCGGCTACCACTTCAATGGCCTGGCCGGCTTGCCGCCGTCGGCGATCGAAGGCCTGGCCTGGCTGAAGAAGGCGGCCGGGCTGGGCGACGGCCTGGCACAGGGCCAGTACGGCATGGTCTTGATCCAGGGCCAGTTGCTCAAACCCGACCTTGCCGCCGGGGTGGACTACATCCGCCAATCCGCGCGGGCCGAGAACGACTTCGGTCTCGATGCCCTGGCGCGCCTGCATGTTGATGGCCTTGGCGTGCCGCGTGATCTGCAACGTGCGGTGCAGTTGCTGCGACGCTCGCTGGAAGTCGGGCCGCAACCGCCCGATCCGCAAACCGTCGCGCTGCTGGCCACGCCGGAACTGCAGCAGGCCGCACGCCTGCTGGATGCTGCCGGGCCGAGGTAGCCGATCACGACGCTAACTGGTGCGCAAACCCTACTGTTGCTGTGAGCCGCTGAGATGGAGCGCCTTCACCACCAGCGAGAAAGCCGGCGACGGTTGTCGCTTGCTGGGGTAGTAGAGGTGATAGCCGGAGAACTTGGGGCACCAGTCCTGCAATACGCGCACGAGTCGCCCCGATTCGAGGTGCTGCATCAACTCATCTTCCGGCAGCAGCGAAATGCCCAGCCCGGCCAACGCTGCATCGACCTGAGGCGGCGCGGTGTTGAAGATCAAAGGGCCGTCCACACGGACATTGACCTTGCGGCCGCGGCGCTCAAAGTCCCAGACATACAAGCCGCCCGACGTGGGCATGCGTTGGTTGATGCATTGATGTGAGGTCAGGTCGTCGGGCGTCTTGGGAATGGGGTGGGTCGCAAAGTAGTCGGGCGACGCCACCACTGCCATCTGCAGCGGCGGACCGATGGGCACGGCGATCATGTCCTTGTCGATGGTGTTTCCCATGCGAACACCGGCATCGAAGCGGTCGGCCACGATGTCGCGGAAGCCATAGTTCATGTCGAACTCCAGCTTGATGTCCGGGTACTCGCGAAGCAGCGGCGTAAGCTTGGGCAGCAGCACGGTGTGCAGCACGTTGTCGCCACAGGTGATGCGTACGGTGCCGGCGGGTTTGTCGCGCAACGCCGTCAGTGCTTCAAGTTCAGCCTCGATATCGTCGAAGCGATAGCCGATGGCCTTCATGAGCCGCTCGCCAGCCGGTGTTGGCGCGACGCTGCGCGTGGTTCGCGTCAGCAGTCGGATCTGCAGCCCTTCCTCCAAGCCTCGGATGGCCTGGCTGAGTGCTGACTGAGTCACCCCCAAGATACCAGCGGCCCGGGTGAAGCTGCCCTCGCGCGCGACGGTGACGAAAGCCAGCAGATCGTTGAGATTGCGTCGTGGCATGGACTCTTCCGCTTGCGTTTATTGATTAGAAAAAATAATAAATGCTTTAAGCATTCATTATCTAGTAAACATTTAAACCGCTTGGCAAACTTCCCCATCGGCAAAAGAGCAGCTTGACAAAAGCGCATTTCCCAAGGAGTTTCGAACATGACCACCCCATCAATCCAAGGCTTCGGCTCAACGAACGCGCAGCCCGACGACGCTTCTGATCGACGCGAGTTTCTGAAAATGGCAGGCACCGGCATGGCGGCGATGGGCGTGCTGACAACGTCGGGCGGCGCAGCATCGGCTGCACCTCGAAAAGGTGCGAGTTTGCCCAATGGCGCCGACAACTTTTACACCAGCGACAAGGTGAACGTGCGGAAAGTCAGCTTCAAGAATCAGTATCAGATGACCATCGCAGGAAATCTCTTCATTCCCAAGACGCTGGACCGCATGAAGAGCCACCCGGCGATCTTGGTTGGCCACCCGATGGGCGCGGTGAAGGAGCAAAGCGCCAATCTGTATGCCACGAAGATGGCGGAACAGGGGTATGTGACCCTGTCTCTGGATCTGGCGTTCTGGGGCGGCAGCGACGGCCAGCCGCGCAATGCGGTCGCGCCGGACATCTATGCCGAGAGCTTCAGCGCGGCGGTCGACTTCCTCAGCAGCCAGCCCTTTGTTGACGCCCAGCAGATCGGTGCGATCGGAGTTTGCGGCAGCGGCAGCTTTGTCATCAGCGCCGCCAAGATCGACTCGCGCATGAAGGCAATCGCCACGGTCAGCATGTACGACATGGGAGCGGCCAACCGCAACGCGCTCAATCACTCGCAGACGGTCGAGCAGCGCAAGCAGATCATTGCCGAGGCCGCCGCATTGCGGCAGGCGGAGTTCAATGGTGGCCCGGTCAAATACACCGGCGGAACGGTCCTCGCGCTGGCGGCGGACACGCATCCCATCCAACGCGAATTCTTCGACTTCTACCGCACGCAGCGCGGCGAGTTCACGCCCAAGGGCGCATCCCCGCGAACCACGACGATGCCGACGCTGACCAGCAACGTCAAGTTCATGAACTTCTACCCGTTCAATGACATCGATACGATCTCCCCGCGCCCCATGCTGTTCATCACCGGTGACTTGGCGCATTCCAAGGAGTTCAGCGAAGAGGCCTACCAGCGGGCCGCGGAACCGAAGGAGCTGTACATCGTGCCCGGCGCCGGGCATGTCGACCTCTACGATCGCGTGCCCCTGATCCCGTTCGACAAGCTGAATGCATTCTTCGGCAAGCATCTCGCCAAGGCAAGCGCCTGATGACGGCACAGGCCATCGGCGCGCCGCCGAGCAGCACCTCCATCGACGGACGTCGCGAGACACCGACCGCGCACTGGGCTGGTGTCTTCGCGATGACGCTGTGCGTCTTCTCGCTGATCGCCTCCGAGTTCATGCCCGTCAGTCTGCTGACGCCGATGGCGTCTGATCTCAAGGTGACCGAAGGCATGGCCGGACAGGGCATTGCCATTTCCGGCGCGTTCGCAGTGCTCACGAGTCTTTCAATCTCGACCCTCGCCGCCAGGGTCAACCGCAAGACGCTGCTGCTCGCGCTGACCGCCATGATGAGCCTCTCCGGCGTCATCGTCGGGGTCGCCACCAACTACCTGATTTACATGGTCGGCCGCGCGCTGATCGGCATAGTCGTCGGTGGCTTCTGGTCGATGATGGCGGCCACGGCCATGCAGCTGGTACCGCCCGCCAAGGTGCCGAGTGCCCTCGCCATCTTCAACGGCGGCAACGCGTTGGCCACCGTGGTGGCGGCGCCGATAGGCAGCTACCTCGGCGCGACCGTCGGGTGGCGTGGTGCCTTCTTCTGCCTCGTCCCAATCGCGCTGATCGCTTTTGCCTGGCAGTGGCTCAGCCTGCCCTCCATGCCGGCACAGCCAAGGGCGCCGGGTACCAGCAATGTGCTCAGACTTTTGAAGAACCGACGGGTGGCGCTCGGCATGCTGGGGATCGGCTTGTTCTTCATGGGACAGTTCGCGCTGTTCACGTACCTTCGCCCGTTCTTGGAGACTGTGACGCGGGTGGATGCCTCGACCTTGGCGCTCATCCTGCTGACGCTGGGCGTCTCAGGCTTCATCGGTGCCACCGTGATCGGCTGGTTCTTGAAGCGCGGGGTCTACCGAATGCTGGCGGTTATTCCGGTCCTGATGGCGGCGATTGCGCTGGGGCTCATTGCCCTTGGATCCTCCCTGATTGCCACGACCGTGCTGCTGGGCGTGTGGGGCCTGGTGGCCACCGGCGCACCGGTGGGATGGTGGATGTGGATTGCACGCACCCTGCCTCACGACGCGGAGGCCGGTGGCGGCCTCATGGTCGCCGTGGTTCAGCTCTCTATCGCGCTGGGCTCCACGGTCGGTGGCCTGTTGTTCGACAACCGCGGCTATCAGAGCACCTACATCTTCAGCGCGGGCTTGTTGCTGGTCGGCGCGTTCCTGGTCTTCCTGACGGCACGCGCAGACCGGGCCGAATGGTCCTGATGTCCCGAACCCCTTCTTCCAACCCAACCCGAACCAGGCAGCAATGACCCGCATTCAAATCAACGGCAAAGCGCAGTCCGTCAGTGCGCCAGATGAAACCCCGCTGTTGTGGGTTCTTCGCGATGAACTTGGCATGACCGGCACCAAGTTCGGCTGCGGCATGGCGCTGTGTGGCGCCTGCACCATCCATCTGGACGGAGCACCGATCCGCGCCTGCGTCACGCCGGTATCGGCCGTCGCCGGCCACGCCATTGCGACGATTGAAAGCATGGAGAAAGACCGTGTGGGGCAAGCGGTCCAGCAGGCCTGGGTCGAGTTGAACGTCGCCCAGTGCGGCTACTGCCAGGCTGGGCAGATCATGTCAGCCGCGGCGCTGCTGAAGGCGGCGCCCAAGCCGAGCGAGTCACAGATCGACGAGGCCATGAGCGGCAATATCTGCCGCTGCGGCACCTACCCGCGCATCCGTGCGGCCATCAAGCTGGCCTCCAGCCGCCTCGCAGGAGTCACAAAGTGATGACAAGCACCACCCAAGACCTCTCCCGCCGCACCTTCTTGCAGGGCTCGCTCGGTGGGCTTGTGCTCAGTGTCAGTGCCAGTGGTGCCGTCCAGGCGGCCGAAGCCAAGCGCTACGGCGCTGCCACCATGCCCGGTGGCACGGTTGAAGATCCCCTGGTCTTCGTTTCGATTGCTCCCGACGGCACCGTGACCCTCGTGGCTCACCGGGCCGAGATGGGCACCGGCATCCGCACCACACTGCCCATGGTGCTGGCCGATGAACTCGAAGCTCGATGGGAGCAGGTGAAGGTCACCCAGGCCGAGGCCAACGAGGCCCGCTATGGCAACCAGAACGTGGACGGCTCCCGCAGCATCCGGCATTTCCTGATGCCGATGCGCCGCGTCGGTGCCGCTGCGCGGCAGATGCTGGAGTCCGCCGCGGCAGCACGCTGGGGGGTGCCGCTGCCCGAGGTCAAGGCCATCCAGCACCAGGTCTTGCACCTGCCCAGCGGGCGCCGACTCGGTTACGGCGAACTCGCGGCAGGAGCGGCCAGGCTGCCTGTGCCTCAGGGCGCCAGCCTCAAGCTGAAATCACCCGCCGACTTCAAATACATCGGCAAGGGCAATGTGCGGATGGTGGACCTCGAAGCCATTGGCAAGGGCCAGGCCCGCTTTGGCATGGACGCCCACCTGCCCGGCATGGTGTACGCCGTGGTGGCGCGCCCCCCAGTCGTCGGCGGCAAGCTGCGCAGCGTCCGCAGTGACAAGGCGCTGCAAGTGTCCGGCGTGCTGAAGGTGGTGCAGATCCCAGGCTTCACCGGTGCGCCGGGGTTTCAGCCCTTGGGTGGTGTGGCGGTGGTGGCAAAAAACACCTGGGCTGCGATGCAGGGACGCGCCGCGCTGGAGATCGAGTGGGACGACGGGCCGAACGGCAGCTACGAGTCGGTCAGCTACCGCAAGACGCTTGAAGCGGCGGCGCGCGCGCCCGCGAAGGCCTCGCGCAGCGAGGGCGATGCGCTGGCAGCGTGGGCTCAGGCACCCGCCACAGCCCAACTGTCGGCGCAGTACTACGTGCCCCATCTGGCCCATGCGAGCATGGAGCCGCCGGTCGCCACCGTGCGTGTGGACGCTGAGCTCTGCGAAATCTGGACCTCGGTTCAGAACCCGCAAGCCGCGCTCGCGGGCGTTGCCGCAGCCCTGGGATTCAAGTCCGAGCAAGTGAAGGTCAACGTGCTGCTGCTGGGCGGCGGCTTTGGTCGCAAGTCCAAGCCCGACTACGTGGTGGAGGCCGCCATCTTGGCCAAGGCCATGCCCGGCACGCCGGTCAAGCTGGTCTGGACGCGCGACGACGACATCCAGCACGACTACCTGCACACCGTGTCGGTGGAGCATCTCGAAGCGGTGCTGAGGCCGGACGGCCTGCCCCAATCCTGGCTGCATCGGACGGCCGCGCCGTCGATCGGTTCGCTGTTCGCGCCGGGAGGCAAAGGCCAGCTGGAATTCGAGACGGGCATGTCGGCACTGAACATGCCCTTCAGCATCCCGCATGTGCGCATCGAAGGCGCTGAGGTGGAGGCCCATGCCCGCATCGGCTGGTTCCGCTCGGTGTCCAACATCCCGCATGTCTTCGCCGCGCAAAGCTTCGTTGCCGAGCTGGCGCATCGCGCGGGCAAGGACCCCAAGCAGTTCGCGCTCGAACTGCTTGGCCCGCCACGCAAGATCAGTCCCGCTGCGCTGTCCGACCACTGGAACTATTCGGAATCGCCCGAGCTGTATCCCATCGATACGGGGCGCATGCGCGACGTGATCGAGGCTGCAACTCGCGGTGCCCGCTGGGGCCGTAAGCTGCCCAAGGGCCACGGGCTCGGCCTGGCCTTCGCCTACAGTTTCCTTAGCTACACGGCCACCGTCGTGGAAGTGGCGGTGGACGCCAAGGGCGAGGTGCGCGTGGTGGCCGTCGACATGGCGATCGACTGCGGACCGCAGGTCAATCCGGAGCGCATACGCGCCCAGATGGAGGGCGGCGCCATCATGGGGTTGAGCCTAGCGCTCAGCAGCGAAATCACCTTCGAGAACGGTCGGGTGAAGCAGAGCAATTTCCACGACTATGAGGTCCTGCGCCACGCGGCATCGCCTCGCATCATTCGCACCCATCTGGTGAACGACAACCACGCCGTTCCTCCTGGGGGTGTGGGCGAGCCCCCGGTGCCGCCTGTCGCTCCGGCACTGTGCAATGCCATCTTCGCTGCCACGGGCAAGCGCATCCGAGAGCTGCCGGTTCGCTCGGTGGTCTGACAAGCATTCCTTGCAAATGGCTACTGAACCATCTGTCGGCAAGAGCGCGCCGCTGGAGTCGCAGGACCTTCAAGTCCTGCGCGCTGCCGAGGCCTGGCATGCCGAAGGGCGACGCGTCTGGCTGGCGACGGTTGTGGAGACCTATGGCTCTGCACCTCGGCCCGTCGGATCGATGGCCGTCATGAACGACCTGGGCCAGGTCATCGGATCGGTTTCCGGTGGTTGCGTCGAGGATGATTTGACCGAATGGCTCTTGCGCGATGCCTCAGCCTCCGCCCGAGCGCGCTCTCTGGTGTACGGACGAGATGCAGAAGAGAGGGCGCGCTTGCGCTTGCCCTGCAATGGTCACCTTCGCGTTTGGCTGGAGCCCGTGCCTCTCGTCTTGATCCGCGAGTTGCGCCAGGCCGTGGATCAGGGCCGGCTGATGTGCCGGGCACTGAACCTGCGCAGTGGCGGCTGGACGATCTTCCCCGCACGCGCCGATGCCGTGACTACGCTGGAGGGTGACAGCTTCATGCAGGTCATCGGGCCGACGATGCGTCTGACCCTCATCGGCGCCAGCGAGGTGTCGCGGCACCTGGCCCCGATGGCCATGGGTTTGGGCTTCAGGGTAACCGTTGTCGATCCTCGCCCGGAGTACCTGGGAACCTGGCCTCACGCTGGATGCGAGTTGCTCGACGCTATGCCTGACGAAGCCATCGCAGCGAACCCGCCTGACCAGCGTACGGCCATCGTCGCACTGAGCCATGACCCCAAGCTCGACGATATGGCCTTGCTGGAAGCCCTCAAGTCGCAGGCCTTTTACATCGGGGCCATGGGATCTGTGCGGACGACCGAAGCGCGCAAGGAGCGACTCGCGCTGTTCGACCTTCAAGCCCATGAGATCGGCCGGCTAAGAGGGCCGGTGGGCATGGATATCGGTGCGCGCACGCCTCCGGAAATCGCGATCTCCATCGCAGCAGATCTCATTCGCGTTGTCAGAAACGATAGACCCTGCATGAGCGAGGATGGCGAAGTGGCGTCGCCTGTCCATTTCCGGACGACGGCACTCGGGTCATTGCTACATCAGAGGACGCGAGTGATGCGACGCGACCGGAGGCCGTTGATGGCCCCCCTACCGATGCGCAAACGGCGCGTTGAAGACAGGCCTGCAATCAAGGCGAGTCACTCAGAAACCGGCAGGTTCGGCGGGACTGTCAATCGACGTTGGCTGGTGGCGGGCCTCCTCGGTTCGGTCGCAACAATCACGGATTTTGCTGCGCTTGCCGCGGGCAATGCCCGTCCGAACGATGAGTCATCCAACCCGACAGCACGAATCATGAAAATCCGCATCGATCTAGAAGGCACGGTTGTGACGGCCACGCTGGCCGACGGCGAGGCCTCCAGGGACTTTGTCTCCTTGTTGCCGCTGAACTTGACGCTCAAAGACTACGCCTCAACCGAGAAGATCAGCGATCTGCCAAAAGCCTTGTCGAGCCATGGCGCGCCAGCCAGCATCAAGCCTTTGAAGGGTGACATCTGCTACTACGCGCCGTGGGGCAACCTGGCTCTTTTCTATCGAGACGGCAAGCAGTCGCCTGGACTCGTCAAGCTCGGGAGCTTTGAATCGGGAATCGATGCCCTCAGTCGACCGGGTCCGATGCGAGCACGGGTTGAACTCATCAAGTAGAACGCTCGCCGTGGCCTTGTAGATCTGTCGACCCGGGTTTTCGCGTGTCGCGCGATTGACGCCAAACTGTCATCCGCCTGTTGCACAAGCCGCTCAGCATCGGTGTCATGCCAGTTGCCATCGCCGCCGAGGGGCTCGTTATCGACAACTATCCTGCCGCGCACAGGTCGCTGCGCATTGCCTTCGTGACTGAGACCTACCCGCCGGAGATCAACGGGGTGGCGATG
>Ga0187843_10002635_pt1 | contig 10763 bp, 9 predicted proteins | sample SpaLakP09_SKY_43_FD_134516 | JGI IMG/M metagenome (GOLD analysis project Ga0187843, IMG submission 134516) | Oligotrophic lake water microbial communities from Sparkling Lake, Wisconsin, USA - SP09_SKY_43 | ecosystem: Environmental > Aquatic > Freshwater > Lake | place: USA: Sparkling Lake... | reverse complement strand
GAAAAGACCTATACCACCCAGGAACAACGCCAGATGCACGCAGGCCAGCAGGGCCATCCCGCGCCACCGTCGCAGGTGGATTTTTTCTGAGACCCGAGGAACCGAGATGGAAAAATGCATATTGATCGTCGACGATTCCTTCAGCCTGCGGCAGACCATCACGGCCGCCCTGAAGAGCGCCGGCTATCAGGTCGAAGAGGCCGCCGACGGTCGCGAGGCGCTCAAGAAACTCGATGGCCGCAAGTTCAACCTGGTCATCTCCGACCTCAACATGCCCAACCTGGACGGCCTGTCCTTCGTGCGCGAGATGAAGCAGTTGCCCGCCTACAAATTCACCCCCGTCATCATGCTGACCACCGAAAGCAGCGAAGCGCGCAAGCAGGAAGGCAAGGCTGCCGGCATCCGTGCCTGGGTGCATAAGCCCTTCCTGCCGCCGGTGCTGCTCGATGCCGTGGCCAAGCTGGTGCAGCCTTGAGCCGCACGCACCGTTGAAGAGAATGCCGAGACCCTCACCATGCCGCTGACGTATTCCGTGCAAGAGGACAGCCTGCTGCTCACCGTGAGCGGCGGCCTGACCATTTTCCAGGCGGCCGAGCGCAAGCCGGAATTGCTGCACGCCCTGAGCTTGCCGCAGACGGAGGTGGTGCTCGACCTGGCCGGGGTCGATGAGCTCGATACCGCCGGTATCCAGTTGCTGCTGCTGTTGCGGCGCGAGCTGGTCAATGCCGGCCGCCGGCTGGAAATCGGCGCCTGCAGCCCGGCGGTGCTGGCCGTGCTGGACCTGCTGCAATTGCATGAGCGATTGAGCCCCGCCGTGGAGGCCGCATGAAGAAGGACTCCGCCCGCGACGCCGTCGTCCAGGAAGCCCGCGAGCTGCTGGTGGCCATGGAAGCGGCTTTGCTGCAGATCGAGATGGAAGGCCCGACGCGCGACAGCATCAACGCCATCTTCCGCGCTGCCCACACCATCAAGGGCTCAGCGGGCCTATTTGCCTTCGACAGCATCGTGCAGTTCACCCACCAGGTGGAGCACGTGCTGGACCTGGTACGCGAAGAACGCCTGCCCCTGAACGCGCACCTGATGTCGCTGCTGCTGCAGTGTGGCGATTACATTGGCGAACTGGTCGACGCCATCGAATGCAACCAGGAAGCCGAGGAGCCCAACGCCGAGCGTCGTGCCACCTTGCTGGCCGAACTGGCCGAGGTGGCACAGACGGCCACGGCACCCGGTGAAGCCGTGGCCAGCGAACCGGTCCGCACCGGCCTTCGGCCCGCCGGCGATGCGCTTGCGGAGGCGAGCGCCGGGCAGGAGGTCGATGCGGCACTGCAGGCTGCGGCCGATTACCCTTACTGGCATCTGTCGCTGCAGTTCAACGAAAACGTCCTGCGCGACGGCCTTGATCCGCTGTCCTTCCTGTACTACCTGCGTTCGCTGGGGCGCATCATCGCCGTGCTCCCGGTAGAAGGAGGCCTGCCCGAGGCCGGCGCCATGGATGCCGAGAGCTGCTACCTGGGCGTGGAAATCTGCCTGGCCTCCGACTCGACCCGGCAAACGCTGGAGGACGTCTTCGAATTCGTGCGCGATGACAGCCGCATCGACATCCTGCCGCCGCAAAGTCCCCTGTCGGCGTACGCGGCCGTGCTGCAGCGCCTGGCACGCGAGGACGCGGCCCGCCTGGCGGGCCAGTGGCGCAGCCTGGCATTGTTCAGTGAAGCGCAATGGCGCAGTCTCGGCGCGGCAACCCTGGAGGAAGCGGCCGCAGAGGTGGTGCCGGTGGCCGTTCCTGTCACCGGTGCGCGTCCGCGTCCGCTGGACGAGCGGCGCGCGCAGGAACAGAAATTCATCAAGATCGAAGTCTCCAAGCTGGACCAGCTCATCGACCTGGTGGGCGAGCTGGTCATTGCCGGCGCCAGTGCCCGGCTGATCGCGCGCCGCCGCAAGGATAGCCAGTTCGAGGAGGCCACCCAGGCCATCGACGGCCTGATGGAGCAGATCCGCGATGCCGCGCTCACGCTGCGCATGGTGCAGATCAATGAAGTGTTCCAGCGTTTCCCGCGTATCGTGCGCGACATCGCCCGCGATCTCGACAAGGACATCGAACTGACCATGACCGGTTCGGATACCGAACTGGACAAATCAATGGTGGAGCGCCTGGCCGATCCGCTCATGCACATCGTGCGCAATGCCATCGATCACGGCATCGAGCCGGCGGCCGAGCGCATCGCCGCCGGCAAGCCGCCCAAGGCTTCGCTGCGGCTCAATGCCATGCATGAATCGGGCAGCGTGCTGGTGGAAGTGATGGACGATGGCCGCGGCATGGATCGCGCACGCATCCTGGAGAAAGCCATCGCGCAAGGACTGGCAGCGCCGGAGGCGGAACTGAGCGATGCCGAGATCTACCGCTTCGTTTTCGAGCCCGGTTTCTCCACCGCCGAGCAGATCACTGAACTCTCCGGGCGTGGCGTGGGCATGGACGTGGTCAAGCGCAACATCGATGCGCTGCAGGGCGAGGTGGCCATCGATACCGAACCGGGCCGGGGCACGGTGGTACGTATCCGCCTGCCGCTGACGCTGGCCATCATCTCCGGTTTCCAGGTGGTGGTGGGCAATGCGGTGTTCGTCATTCCGCTGGACATGGTGGTGGAGTGCATCGACATGCCGCCGCGCCAGAGCGGCAGCCATATCGTCGCGGTGCGCGGCGAACCATTACCCTTCGTCCCGCTGCGCGAACTGTTCGACTTGCCGGCGCGCGAACAGGGGCGCGCGCGCAAGAGCCTGGTGATCGTCCAGTACGGACAATTGCGCGCCGGGCTGCTGGTCGATGGCCTGCTGGGTGAATGCCAGGCGGTGATCAAGCCGCTGGGGCGGCTCTTCGGCAAGGTCAAGGGATTGTCCGGCTCGACCATCCTGGGCGATGGGCGGGTCGCCCTGATCCTGGATATTCCACACCTGGTGCAGCATACCCAGCAGCAGGAACAAAGCAGTACGGCGGCCTACGCCGAACGCAGCGTGGCGGCGGCGCCATGACGGGCGCCGGCGATGCGCCCGCACCACGAGGGGAAGCGAGCATGCAAGAATCGATGACCAACAGGATGAGCATCAAGCAGATCTTCATCTGGCTGGCGGTAGTCCTGTCCATCCTGGTGGCGGTGGTGATCAGCCTCACCGATACGCTGCGGCAGGCCAATACGGCGCTGGAGCATGCGCACCAGTCGCGCTATGAATCTGGCGCGCTGGCCAACGAACTGCGCCGTACCACCGAGGACATGACCAAGTTCGCGCGCGCCTACGTGACCACGGGCGACCCCAACGACGAGGATCGCTATTACATGATCCTGGACATCCGCAACGGCAAGCGTGCGCGCCCCTCCAACTATGACCGCTTCAACTGGGACCTGGTCAGTGCCCGCAAGCTGCCGGTAGAGGCGGGCGCCCAGACGGTGCCGCTGAGCGAATTGATGAAGCGCGCCGGTTTCACTGAACAGGAACTGGCCAAGATGCAGGAAGCGCTGAAGCTGGCCGACCAGCTTTCGCGCATCGAGATCACTGCCTTCCACGCGGTCAAGGGCGAGTTCGATGATGGCGAGGGCAAGTTCACCGTGGTCGGTGCGCCCAACCAGGCCATGGCGCAGGAACTGGTATTCGACCAGACCTACCGCACTCTGTTCGGCCGCGTGATGGCCCCGATCAATGACTTCCTGCGCCAGGTCGATGAACGCACCCAGGCGCGCGTACTCAAGGCCGGCAGCGACTATGCCGAACTGGAACAGAAGATTTTCTGGCTGCTCACCGCATCGGTAGTGGTGCTTTTCGTCTGCCTCGGGTTTGCCTACCGCACCATCCGCGCACAGATCGGCGGCGAGCCGCGCGACGCCATGAGCGTGCTGCGCCGCGTGGCCGAGGGCGATCTGACGGTCACCGTGCCGCTGCGCAAGAATGACAAGGTCAGCGTGCTCTACAGCACCCAGCAGATGGTCAACAAGTGGACCGATGTCATCGGCGATGTCAGCGGCACCGCCAGTGCGCTGGCCTCGGCCTCCGAAGAGATATCCTCCTCCTCGCAGGCGCTCTCGCACAATGCCTCGCAACAGGCCGCCAATGTCGAGGAAACCAGCGCCTCGGTGGAAGAGATCACCGCCACCATCGCCCAGAATGCCGACAACGCCCGCACCACCGATGGCATCGCCAGCCTCTCGGCCAGTGCGGCCACCGAAGGCGGTGAAGCGGTGCGCGAGACGGTGGCCGCGATGAAGCAGATCGCCAGCAAGATCGGCATCATCGACGACATCGCCTACCAGACCAACCTGCTGGCATTGAACGCAGCCATCGAGGCCGCGCGTGCCGGTGAGCATGGCAAGGGTTTTGCAGTGGTCGCCGCCGAGGTACGCAAGCTGGCTGAACGCTCGCAGACGGCCGCGCAGGAGATCATCGCAGTGGCCGAGAACAGCGTTGGCCTGGCTGAGAAGGCTGGTGGCCTGCTCAACCAGATGGTGCCCTCAATCCGCAAGACCGCCGACCTGGTGCAGGAAATTGCGGCGGCCTCGGCGGAACAGTCGACCGGCCTCGAACAGATCAACAATGCCGTGCATCAGATGGCGCAGACTACGCAGATGACTGCATCGGCCTCCGAGGAGTTGTCGGCGACCTCCGAAGAGATGAGCGCCCAGGCCATCCACCTGCAGGACCTGATGCGCTTCTTCCGCGTCGAAGAAGTGCAGAAACGGGATGCACGCAGCGGCGCGGGCGATGTGCCGGGAACCGGTCAGCTGCAGGACAAGCGCGCCCGCAGCGCCGCGCCGGGCAAGCGCGAAGGGACGCGCCGCCTGTCGATGCTGGATGTGGAAGAAGATGCGCCTGGCGTGGACGAATCCTCGTTCAAGCGTTTCTGAGATGCTCGCCATGGCATCGCGCTTGTCCCGTTTTTCCGTGCAGCCTGCGGGCTGCGCGCGCACCAATTGGCCGCGAGAGGATCGCGGCAGCAAGGAGAAGAGGCCATGCCCAGCGTATCGTTGAATGGCGAATCCAGCCGCAAGCGGCAGCAGGAAGAAGTCATCGAGAGCCACCAGTTCCTGACCTTCCTGGTCGGCGCCGAAAGCTTCGCCATGCCCATCGGGAGCATTCGCGAGATCATCGAATTCGGCGGCCTGACCGAAGTGCCGCTGATGCCCGATTTCCTGCGCGGGGTGATCAACCTGCGCGGCTCGGTGGTGCCGGTGATCGACCTGTCGGTGCGCTTCGGCCGTGCGCCCACGGTGGAGGCCAAGCGCACCTGCATCATCATCATGGAGCTGGTGCAGGATGAGCAGATGCTGCTGCTGGGCGTGATGGTCGATGCGGTCAGTGCGGTGCTGAGCATCGGCGTGGATCACATCGAACCGCGTCCGTCCTTTGGGGCCGGTATCCGCGCCGATTTCATCGAGGGCATGATCAATGTCAGCGAGCGCTTCATCGTCGTACTGGACGTGCAGCGCGTGCTGTCGGTGGATGAACTGGCCAGCCTCCTGGGCATGAGTGCCGAGGATGCGCTGGGCGGCGTGCCGGTGCTGTCGGCAGAAGCGGAAAGGCAGTAGCGCCATGGTCGGTACCGACAACCTGGAAGGCAGGAAGGGCGTGGGCCACAGCGGTACCGGCCCGGCCGCTCCTGTGGCCGCAGTTGCCGGTGCGGAGGCGGAGGTAAGCGACCAGGACATGCTGCTGTTCCAGCAGTTGTTCAAGCAGTACATCGGACTGCACCTGCCCTTGTCGAAAAAGGCCCTGCTGCAAAGCCGGCTGAGCCATCGCCTCAATGAGCTCGGGCTGCGCGGACTGGCGCAGTACCATCGCCTCATCAGTGCGGCCGACGGCGCCGAGGAACGCCAGCGCGCCATCGATCTCATCACCACCAATGAAACCTATTTCTTCCGCGAGCAGAGTCACTTTGATTTCCTGACGCGGGAGCTGCTGCCGCTGTGGCGCGATCATGAGTACCTGCGCGTCTGGAGCGCAGCCAGTGCCACCGGTGAAGAAGCCTATTCCCTGGCCATGCTGCTGGACAATCACCGGCCCGCCGGCAGCTGGTCGGTCTTCGGTTCTGACATCAGCACCCGCGTCTTGCGCTTTGCGCGCCGCGCGCTCTATCCCATGGCGCGCGGACAGAATATTCCCCGCCCCTACCTGCGCCGCTATTGCCTGCTCGGCACCGGCGAATACGAGGGCCATTTCCTGGTCCAGGCGGACCTGCGCGCCAAGGTCGAATTCGCCCAGCGCAACCTGACCGCGCTGCATGAACATGATGACGGGCTGTACGACCTGATCTTCCTGCGCAACGTCATCATCTATTTCGACTGCGACACCAAGCTGCAGGTCTTGCGTGACGTCATCGCGCGCCTGCGTCCCGGCGGCTACCTGATCGTGGGCCATTCGGAATCGCTGCACGGCATGGCGCTGGAGCTGCTGATGCACTCGCCCTCCATCTACCGGAGGCCGCCATGAGTACACCCTCGGCCATCCGCGTGATGGTCATCGATGATTCGTCGGTAGTGCGCCAGCTGATGCAGCAGCTGCTGGCGCAGACGGCCGACATCCGCGTCATCGGCACCGCGCCGGATCCGGTCTTTGCCCTGCGCAAGATGCAGCTGGAGTGGCCTGACGTGATCCTGCTCGACATCGAAATGCCGCGCATGGATGGCATTACTTTCCTGCGCCAGATCATGGCGACCCGGCCCACGCCGGTCATCATGTGCAGTGCGCGGGCCGGTGGCGAGGGCGGCGTGACGGCCGAAGCGCTGGCCGCTGGGGCCGTGGCGGTGATTGCCCGGCCGCAACTGGGCGTGCGCGATTTCCTTCATGAGGCGGTGGCCGAGCTGGCCACTGCCATCCGCGCTGCCGCCCTGACCGGCCCTGGCGCGCGGGGCGCGCCTGAAAGCTTCATCGGTGGCGCTGTACAGGCAACACGGGCCATGTCACCCGCGCTCAAGCTGCGCCCGGTCAAAGCAGCCGCACCGGAAATGCTGCATGATGCGGGATGGGCTGCGGTGCTGCAGCGTCATACCGCCGATGCGGTATTGGCAGCGCCGGGGCCGGAGGATGGCTATCGTCCGCCGACAGCGCGCATCGTCGCCATCGGCGCCTCGACCGGGGGGCCGCAGGCGCTGGAGCGGGTACTGAAACCACTGGATCGCAGCTGTCCGGGCATCGTGGTGGTGCAGCACATGCCGCAGCGGTTCACCCGCAGTTTTGCCGAACGGCTGCACCGCATTTCCGGCGCCGAGGTCAAGGAAGCCGAGCATCTCGACCTGGTGTTGCCGGGGCGGGTGCTCATCGCTCCCGGGGGCAAGCACCTGGTGCTGCGGCGTGACGGGCAGCAGTACTACGTGGAAACATTGGATGGCCCGCTGGTGAGCCGGCACAAGCCTTCGGTGGATGTGCTGTTCCGCTCGGCGGCCAAGGCCGCGGGCAGCAATGCAGTGGGCATCATCATGACCGGCATGGGGGACGATGGCGCAAGGGGGATGCGGGAAATGGCCGATTGCGGCGCCGCCACCTACGCCCAGGACGAGGCCAGCAGCGTGGTCTTCGGCATGCCGAAAGAAGCGATACACATGGGTGGCGTCGGTGACGTCCTCCCGCTCGATCATATCTCCGCCGTGATAGAACAATATGCCTCTAGAGAATCTCAATGAGCTGATCGAATCCGCGCTGGTCGTCGATGACAGTGCCCTGCAGCGCCAGCACAGTGTGTCGCTGCTGCAGGAGCTGGGCATCGATCTGATCTACGAGGCCGGCAACGGCAACGAGGCGTTGGATCTGCTGGCGCTGCTCAAGCTGCCGCCGGGCCTGGTGGTGATCGACCTGGAGATGCCGGGCATGGATGGCATCGAACTGATCCAGCAATTGCAGCAACAGGGCATCGACATTCCCCTGATCGTCGCCTCCAGCCGCGAGACCTCGCTGCTGTTGTCGGTGGAAACGATGATCCAGGCCCTGGGCATGAACCTGATCGGGGTACTGCAGAAGCCGCTCAACCAGGGCCAGCTGCGCGCCGCCTTACGCTCCTTCCGTCCGCGTGGCGGCGGTGCCCACGCTGACGATGATCCCCAGCCTTCCATGTGCGAAAGCGACCTCGGCACGGCCATCGGTGGCGGCCAGGTGCTGCCGTATTTCCAGCCCAAGGTGGATGTGCAGACCGGCATCCTCAAAGGCGTCGAAGCGCTGGCACGCTGGATCCATCCCGAGCGCGGCATGATCCCGCCGGATCGCTTCATTCCGCTGGCCGAGCAGTCCGGCCTGATCCACGATCTCACCATCAGCATGATGGACCAGTCCATGGCACAGGCGGCCGTCTGGCATAGCCGGGGGCTGGCGATCAAGGTGGCGGTGAACCTGTCGCCACTGTCGCTGGAGCAGCCGGATTTCCTGCGCCGTATCCTGGAGCTGGTGGACAAGCACGCCCTGCCGGCCGAAAACGTGGTGCTGGAAATCACCGAAAGCTCGGTGGTGGCGCACAAGGGCAATTCGCTGGGCATGCTGGCGCGCTTGCGCCTGAAGGGCTTCGGACTTTCCATTGACGATTACGGCACCGGCTTTTCGTCGATGCAGCAGCTGGCGCGCATCCCCTTCACCGAACTGAAGATCGACCGTTCCTTCGTCCATGGCGCGCATGACCGCAAGAACCTGCGCGTGATCCTGCAATCCGCGCTGGACATGGCGCAGCGCCTGGACCTGGTGACCGTGGCCGAAGGGGTGGAGACCATTGAAGACTGGCGCCTGCTGCAGGACTTCGGTTGCATCCTGGGACAGGGCTACCTGATCGGCAAGCCGATGCCGGCCAATGAATTGCCGTTGTGGCTGAAGGGGCATCATCGCCGCCTCAATGAACTGCGGCCGCTGGGCAAGGGTGCCGCCACGGGCGGTTCGGTCTGAGCGGCGTGGCTCAGCTCACAGCCGGCTGATCGGCTGGTCGGTGATGGCATCCAGGAAATCACGGGCCGCGCCCAGTCCCGGAATCTGCACCTGCGCATCGATCTCCAGCATGGGCACCAGCACGAAAGCGCGCTGTACCATGCGGGGATGCGGGACGATCAGTTCTTCATCCTCCAGCACGGCCTCTCCATACATCAACACATCCAGATCCAGCGTGCGCGGGGCATTGCGGTAGGGGCGCTCACGCCCGTGCTGCAGCTCGATGGCCTGCAGCGCATGCAGCAGTTCCAGTGCGCAAAGCGACGTGGAAACCAGTGCGACGGCATTGACGTAGTCGTCGCCACTGGAATCGATGGGCGCGGTGCGATAGAGCGAAGATGTCCGCAGCAGCTGCGACTGCGGCAGCCGGGCCAGATGGGCGATGGCTTCTTCGACGGTGGCACGGGCGTCGCCCAGGTTGCCACCGATGCCGATCCAGGCCTCTGTGGAGGAGGATTGCACGCTGTTCAGTCGTCGCTTGCAGGCGCGCCTTCACCACCCGCACCGCCTGCACCACCGCTGCTGCGACGACGGCGACGGCGCTTGGGCGCCTCACCCGTGCCGGTATCGGCCGGTTCAGCTGGCGTTTCGGCCGCTTCCTTGGGGGCGCGTGCGCGCACCGGCGCCGGGGCGGTGGCTTCCTGCTCGCTGCCGCTGTCGCTGGTGTCAACGGTATCAACGGTATCCCCCGCCGACTTGCTGCGGCTGCGTCCACCCCGGCGCTTGCGCTTCTTGGGACCGGCGTTGCTGCTGGCGGGATCGGCCGGCTTGCGGGCAATCAGTTCTTCGCGCTCGGCACCGTTGCCGGCGATGAAGGCTTCCCACCATTCACCAAGTTCGGCATCGAGTTCGCCGGACTGGCAGCGCAGCAGCAGGAAATCGAAACCGGCGCGCAGGCGCAGGTGCTCCAGCAGCTTGTACGGGGCCTTGCCGACACGGCGTTCGAAGCGCGGCTGCATGGCCCAGATGTCGCGCATGTCGGAGGCAATCTTGCGCTGCAGGGCCAGCTTCTCGGTCTGGGCATCGAGTACGTCGTCGGCCGCCAGATGCAGGGCCGGAATCGGATACTCACCGGCAGCCTGGTAGGCGCGCCATTTTTCCAGCACCTGGTGCCACAGCAGCGAGGCGAACAGGAAGCCCGGCGAGACCCCCTTGCCTTCCTTGACGCGGGCATCGGTATTGGCCAGCGCCAGGCTGACGAACTTCTCGCCCAGCGGCTGTTCCAGCACCACGTCGAGCAGCGGCAGCAGGCCGTGATGCAGGCCTTCCTTGCGCAGCTGCTGCAGGCAGGCCAGTGCATGGCCGCTCATGAGGAGCTTCAGCATCTCATCGAACACGCGGGCGGCAGGCACGTTGTCGATCAGCGGCGCCATCACGCGGATCGGCGCACTGCTGGCCGGATCGATGGTGAACTTGAGCTTGGCCGCGAAGCGCACCACGCGCAGCATGCGGACCGGGTCTTCACGGTAGCGCGCTTCGGGTTCGCCGATGATGCGCAGCTTCTTGTCGCGGATGTCGGCGATGCCGCCATGGTAGTCCAGCACTTCCTGGGTGGCCGGGTCGTAGTACATGGCGTTGATGGTGAAGTCGCGCCGCATGGCATCTTCGTGCTGCGGCCCGAAGTTATTGTCGCGCAGGACGCGGCCATGTTCGTCCTTGGGGGCGTTGGTTTCGCCCGCGCCGCGGAAGGTGGTCACTTCCAGCAGGTCCTGGCCAAACATGACGTGCACGATCTGGAAGCGTTTGCCGATGATGAAGGCGCGCCGGAACAGGCGCTTGACCTGCTCGGGCGTGGCGTCGGTGGCGATGTCGAAGTCCTTCGG
>Ga0187843_10002633_pt1 | contig 10768 bp, 8 predicted proteins | sample SpaLakP09_SKY_43_FD_134516 | JGI IMG/M metagenome (GOLD analysis project Ga0187843, IMG submission 134516) | Oligotrophic lake water microbial communities from Sparkling Lake, Wisconsin, USA - SP09_SKY_43 | ecosystem: Environmental > Aquatic > Freshwater > Lake | place: USA: Sparkling Lake... | reverse complement strand
GTACCTGGGCGGCCACGGCAACAGCGTGGGCGGCGCGATTGTGGACAGCGGCAAGTTCCCGTGGGCCGAGCACAAGGCCCGCTTCCCGCGCCTGAACGAGCCCGATGTGAGCTACCACGGTGTGGTCTACACCGAGGCCCTGGGTCCCGCCGCCTTCATCGGCCGCGCGCGCGTGGTGCCGCTGCGCAACACGGGCGCGGCGCTGTCGCCGCAAAGCGCCTTCCTGATCCTGCAAGGCATCGAGACCCTGGCCCTGCGCATGGACCGCATCTGCGACAACACACTGGCGCTGGCCCATTACCTGCAAAGCCACCCCAAGGTGGAATGGGTGCGCTACGCGGGCCTCCCCGACCACCCGGACCACGCGCTGGTGCAGCGCCAGTCGGGCGGCAAGGCTTCGGGCATTTTGAGCTTTGGCCTCAAGAGCACCGACGCCGACCCGCGTGCGGCCGGGGCGCGTTTCCTCGACGCGCTGCAGCTCTTCACGCGCCTCGTCAACATCGGCGATGCGAAGTCGCTGGCGACGCACCCGGCATCCACCACCCACCGCCAGCTCAACCCCGAAGAGCTGGCCAAGGCGGGTGTGAGCGAGAGCATGGTGCGCCTGTCGGTGGGCATCGAGCACATCGATGACCTGCGGGCCGACCTGGTGCAGGCACTCGACGCCGTCTGAGCCTTCGGCAACAGCCGGCGCCGGTTGCGGGATACTGGAGGGCCTGCCCCGCAGATCGCGGGGTGCCCTGATTCAAGATCGCCATGTCCCGCCTATCCCCTCTTGCTCCGGTCACGCTCGGCCTGCTGATTCTGGTCGGCTGCAGCTCCACACCATCCCTCCCGCCGCGCGGAGCGGATGTGACCGATTCCCACGTCGCCAGTTTCCGCCAGAAGGAGGACGAGCAACTGCTGCAGAGGCAGGTGTCGCCTCCGCTGGATGCGCCTTTGTCGCTGCTGGAGGCACCGCTGCCGCGCTACCCGTCCTTCCTGCTGAATGACACCTCATCCAAAGCACGCGGCGATGTGACGGTGTCGTTCGAGATCATGCCCAGCGGGCTGGTCGGCACCGTTCGCGTGCTGTCCGGCACAGGGGACGATGCTCTGCACAAGCCAGCAATCGATGCGGTGCGCCACTGGAAATTTGCGCCGCTGCTACGCAACGGGGAACCCGCCCGCCTGGTCCTGCAGCACACCTTCCGCATGGAACCTGAGCGCGTCAGATAGCGCGGTAACGCCACTCATGCGTCACGCGCCAGCCGCAGCCCGCTGTATTGCCAGCGTGCAGTGGCAGGAAAGAAGTTGCGGTAGCTGCTGCGCGCATGCCCCGGCGGCGTAGCGCACGAACTGCCGCGCAGCACGTACTGGTTGACCATGAACTTGCCGTTGTATTCGCCCACCGCGCCTTCGGCCGGGCGAAAACCGGGGTAGGCGGCGTAGCTCGACTGCGTCCATTGCCAGGCGGTGCCAAACAGCTGCTCCAGCCCAGGGCCGCCACTGGGTGCCAGCTGCGCGGCGTGTTCCCATTCGGCCTCGGTGGGCAGGCGTGCGCCCGCCCAGCGGGCATAGGCATCGGCCTCGTAGTACGACAGGTGCAACACCGGCAGCGCCGCCTGCACTGGCTGCAGGCCCGCCAGCGTGAACACCTGCCAGGGGCCGTCGCCACCCGGGCGATGCCAGTACAGCGGGTGCTCCAGCCCTTGGGCCACACGCCAGTCCCAGCCCTCGGCCAGCCAGTGGGCGGGTTGCTGGTAACCCCCAGCCTGCACAAACGCCAGCCACTCGCCGCAGGTCACTAGCCGCGAGGCCAGTGCATACGGCGCGAGGTACCAGCGGTGGCGCGGGCTTTCGTTGTCGAAGGCAAAACCGGCGCCACCGTGGCCAATGTCCACCAGCCCCCCTTCAAGAGGCACCCAGCCCCATGGTGCGGTGGCGGGGGTGATGGCGAGATCGCCCACGGGAGTGGCGGCATCGCCATAGGCCGGAAAGATGGGGTTGCATGACAGCAGGTGCTTGATGTCGGTGAGCAGCAGCTCCTGGTGCTGCTGCTCGTGCTGCAGGCCCAGCTCGACCAGGGCGCGCAGCGTGCCGTTCTGCAGCACGGTGGGCATAAGCCGCGCCATGCGCCGGTCCACATCAGCGCGGTAGGCCAGCACTTCGGCCAGCGGCGGCCGCGTGAGCAGGCCCCGCTGCGGGCGCGGGTGCTTCGCCCCCACACCGTTGTAGTAGGAGTTGAACAGCACTCGGAACGCGGGGTTGAACGGGGCAAAACCCTGCTCGTTCGGTTCCAGCACAAAGGTCTCGAAGAACCAGGTGGTGTGCGCCAAGTGCCACTTGGCGGGGCTGGCATCGGGCATGGACTGCGCACCGCAGTCCTCAGCCGACAGGGGCGCGACCAGGGCCTGGGTGTGATTGCGCACAGCCATGTAGCGGGGCAGCAGCCCGGTGATCGAAGAACCAAAGTCCATGTTGGTCATACAAAACCCTTCAGGGCCTGGCGTGCACCACGGCAAACCAGCCCCGGTCGTCGGTCCATGCCTGGGCCTGCGAGAACCCGGCGCGCTCAAGCATGTCGGTGAACACGCGCAGGGGGTACTTGTAGCTGTTCTCGGTGTGGATGCGTTCGCCCTGGTCAAAGCGGCGGCCGCCACCGGGCCATTGCACGTCGAAGTCCGCCATGGCCTCCAGGTGCATTTCGATGCGCGACGCGCCCTGGTTGAAAAATGCGCGGTGCTGCCACTGCTCCACGTCAAAGTTGCTGCCGATGAGCCGGTTCACATGCCGCAGCACATTGCGGTTGAAGGCAGCCGTCACGCCCGCCGCGTCGTCGTAGGCGGCTTCGAGCACGTCCACGTCCTTGGGCAGGTCGATGCCAATCAGCAGGCCACCGTCGTCGTCGATCAGCTCGCGCATGTGGGCCAGCAGGTCGAGCGCGTGGGGCGGGTCAAAGTTGCCGATGGACGAGCCGGGATAGAACACCAGCCGCCCGGTGCGCGGAATGTCGTCGGGCAGGGCCACGCCCTGCGTCATGTCGCCGCCCACGGCCCGCGCATCGAGGCCGGGGAAGTCGTCGCGCAGGCCCTGCACCGCCGCCTGCAAAAAGTCGGCAGAAATATCCACCCCCACAAAACACGCAGGCCGCACCAGCCGGCACAGGGTGCGGGCCTTCTGGCAGTTGCCCGCGCCCAGCTCGACCAGCGTGCGCCCCACGCCCACGGCGCGCGCGATGTCGGCCGCATGCTGGTGCATGAGCGCGGTTTCGGTGCGGGTGGGGTAGTACTCGGGCAGGCGGGTGATTTCCTCGAACAGGCGGGAGCCGTGCTGGTCGTAGAAGTATTTGGGCGAAATGCTCGCGGGCCGCTGGTTCAGGCCACGCGTGATGTCGTCGGTGGGGCTGGGCAAAGGCATGGGTAGTGTCGAGGCGTCTCACGCGGCGCACATGCGCCGCTGGTTCATCCAACAGAACGGCCCCGGGCCCTGTGGGCTCCCGCAGACCATCCCGCACCCGGGCGGAGGCGCCAAACAATCACCCCTACCGCCAGCGGGCCATTGTGCGCCGCCTGGATGACATTGTGTGCATGCCGTTTCTGCCGCAGCCCACGCCTGGCACAGTGCTCCACTGCCATTTTTGTGGGCACTTTCGGCCGGAGCCCCGCTCCAACGCCGCTCTGCCCACCTTTTTGCAGGAGTGCCCCATGCCCGTCCACACCGGTTCAACGCCATCCAGCCCCCGCCCCGACCCAGCCGCAGGGCCCACGCGGCGGCGCCTGCTGCGGCAGGGGCTGTGGGGCAGCGCCCTGGTGGTGGCCCCGGGCCTGGTGCCTTCGGCCATGGCGCAAGGGGCCTTGGCCCCCACGCCGCGCCAGACCGAGGGGCCGTACTACCCGGTCCGGTTTCCGTCGGACAGCGATGGCGACCTGCTGCGCAACGGCCTGATGCGCTATGTGGACGGCCAGCCCGTGTGGGTGGAGGGCCGGGTCACCGACACGCAGGGCGTGCCCTTGGCGGGTGGCACGATCGAGATCTGGCAGTGCGATGCAGACGGCCACTACCACCACCCCGGCGACGGTAGCAAGGCTGCCCCGGCCTTCCAGGGCTTTGGCCGCGTGGTGCTGGGCCGCGACGGGCGCTACCGTTTTCGCACCATCCGGCCCGCGCCTTACACGGGGCGCACGCCCCACATCCACTTCAAGGTGCGCCTGCCCGATCGCGAGTTGCTGACCACGCAAATGTATGTGGCGGGCGACCCAGGCAACACGAGCGACTTCCTCTGGAGCCGCCTGAGCGCGGCGGAGCGCGCGGCCCTCACCGTGCCGTTTGCGCCATCGGCCGATGGCGTGCGGGCCGAGTTTGCGCTGGTGGTGCAGGCCTGAGTGGCCGCCAATCGCCACCACCCGCCACAATCCACCCCCCTTCTGCTCTGCTCACCTGCTCCACCGCATGGATTCCGTCACCCAACTCGTTCTGGGCTCCGCCGTCAGCATCGCCACCCTGGGCCGCCGCACCGCCGTGTGGAAGGCCGCGCTCTGGGGCGGCATTGCCGGCACGCTGCCCGACCTGGACGCGCTCATCGACCATGGCGACGCCATCCTCAACATGGTGCTGCACCGCTCGGAGAGCCATGCCCTGCTCTACCTCACCCTGCTGTCGGCGCCGCTGGCCTGGCTGGTGTCGCGCCTGCACCGGCAGCCTGATCTGTTCAACCGCTGGTGGCTGGCCTTGTGGCTGGCGCTGGTCACCCACCCTTTGCTCGACTGGATGACGGTGTACGGCACGCAACTGCTGCTGCCGTTCACCCACACGCCGTATGCCGTGGGCAGCGTGTTCATCATCGACCCGCTTTACACCCTGCCGCTGCTGATGGGCGTGCTGCTGGCGCTGCTGATGCGCCACGGGCGGGGCATTGGCTGGGTGCGCGCCGGGCTGGTGCTGAGCACGGCCTACCTGGGCTGGAGCGTGGCCGCGCAGCAAATGGCCATCCAGCAGTTTCTGGCGCACGCCCCGGTGCCGCAGCTGGCGCCCGGCAAACTGCTGGTCACGCCCGCCCCCTTCAGCACCCTGCTGTGGCGCGCCGTGGCTGTGACGCCAACCCACTACTACGAGGGCTACTACGGGCTGCTGGACGGCGACCGCCCCGTGCGCTGGACCGCCCACGAACGCGGGGAGGCCCTGTATGCGCGCTACCAGGGCAACGCGCTGGTGGACCGCGTGGCCCGCTTCAGCCACGGTTTCTTCAAGATGAGCGAGGCCGGGGGCGAGGTCTTCATCACCGACCTGCGCATGGGCAACGAGCCCACCTACACCTTTCACTTCAACCTGGGCACCCCGGCAGAGATGGCCCTGGGCCAGCGCCCCACCACCCAGCAGTGGCAGCGGCCCGACCTGACCACCGCCCTGCCCTGGCTGTGGGGTGCGGATGTGGTGCTGGCCCCGCCGCAGGCCGTGCGCGGGCAGCCGTAGGGGCATCAGCGCTCGGCAGCGCAGGTGTACTGCCCCAAATTGCGGCATCTGTGCCTTGTGAAGGGGCGGCCTGCGGCCTACGCTGGGTCCATCTTTCCCGACCACACCACGCCATGCCCTCCATGCCCCGCCACCGCACTGGCAGCCACAAAAATCGGTGGCCCAGCGGCAACGTCAAACCCGGCCCGGGCTGCGGGGTGGCTACATGACGCTCACCACCCTGCTGGTCTTCGCGCTGGTGGCGCTGGTGGCCATTGCCACGCCGGGCCCCACGGTGCTGCTGGCGCTGACCAATGGCGCGCGCTACGGCGTGCGCCGCGCTCTGCCGGGCATGCTGGGCGCAGTCACATCCGACTTCGTGCTCGTCGGCGCCGTGGCGCTGGGCCTGGGGGCGCTGCTGGCCGCGTCGGAGTTCTGGTTCTCGGTGGTGAAGTGGCTGGGGGCGGCCTATCTGGCCTGGCTGGGTTGGCGGCTGCTGCGCTCACAAGGGGGGCTGGATGTTGCATCCGCAGGGGGCGACCCGGGCGCTGTGGGGACGGCAGCCACGCCACGCAGCATCTTCCTGCGCTCGTTTCTGGTGGCGCTCACCAATCCCAAGGGCTATCTCTTCTGCTCGGCGCTGTTGCCGCAGTTCATCAACGCCAACGCACCACAGTGGCCACAGTACGCGGCCATTGCGGTGGTGTTTGCCAGCCTCGATGCGGTGGTGATGCTGGCCTATGCGCTGGTCGGTGCACGTGCCATCCGGCTGCTGCACCGCCGCGCAGTGCGGTGGCTGGACCGCTGCTGCGGGGGCGCATTGCTGGCGCTGGCCGCCTCACTGGCGTTGTACCGCCGCAGTGTGGGCTGACCAGCGCCGCCGCAAAGGCGCTTGCCGGGCGCTGCCCGCCATCACCAGGGTGATGGCGGACGGCACCTCAGAAGCGCCAACCCAGACCCACGCCCACCAGAACAGGGTCTACCTTGAAGGTGCCCAGCTTGGCACCACCCGCAGTCACATCGGTCTTGATGAAGACCTTCTTCACGTCAAAGTTGAGGTACAGGTTCTTGGCCAGCGGGATGTCCACACCCACCTGCAGCGCGGGGCCAAAGCTGTTGCGGTCGATGTTCACACCGGCGGGCAGGTTCACGCTGGAGAAACGCGTGTAGTTCAGGCCCGCGCCCACATAGGGCTTGAAGCCGGGGGCATCAAAGTGGTACTGCGCCAGCAGTGTCGGTGGCAGGTGCTTGAGCGTGCCGATGGCGGCGCCGCCTGCGCTGAGCGTGTGCTTTTGCGGCACCGTGAGGATCAACTCGGCCGCGATGTTCTTGTTGAAGAAGTACGTGATATCGACTTCAGGAATCGCCTTGTTGTTGACCGTGAGGCCCAGGGGCGTGCTGTCCTTGTTGGCGCTGTCCAGGTGCACCGCACGTGCACGGACCATCCAGGGGCCTTCAGCCTGTTGCGCCAGGGCAGCGCCGGAAGACAGGACACACAGGGCAGCTACAGCCAGCAGGTTCTTTTTCATGGTGATTTCGCATCGGTTGGACGGGGACGACCCCCGTGCATGTATTGAACCGCTGCGCCTGCCCACCGGCCTTGCCCTAACTCAAGGCCCTGGTACTAACCCTTAGACCTACATCAAGGCATACCCACTTTCACGCTGTGGACTTGCCGCGCAGGCGCTGCACCAGAGTGACACCGGCCAGCACCAGGCCCCCAGCCACAATGCCCACCACGGCGTTGAGCAGGTTCTCGGCCACCACCTTCCACACCCCGCCTGCGGGCCACTGGCCTGCTGCGTTGGCTGCGGCCTCGACGGCATGGTGCAGCGCAGGCACTCCGTGCACCAGAATGCCGCCACCCACCAGAAACATCGCCGCCGTGCCCGCCACGGACAGGCCCTTCATCAGCCAGGGCGCCGCCCGCACAATGCCCGCGCCCAGCGCCCGCGCTGCGCTGCTGGCCTTGTTGCTGAGCCACAGGCCCAGGTCATCGAGCTTGACGATGCCCGCCACCAGGCCGTACACGCCGATGGTCATGATGATGGCGATGCCCGACAGCACGGCCACCTGCTGCGCAAAGGGCGCGGTGGCCACGGTGCCCAGGGTGATGGCAATGATTTCGGCCGACAGGATGAAGTCGGTGCGCACCGCGCCTTTGATCTTGTCTTTTTCAAACGCCACCAGATCCACGGCCGGGTTGGCGTTGGCCTTGGCATGGCTTTCGTGTTCGGCAGCGTCCTCATGCGGCGCATGCAGCAGCTTGTGCGCCACCTTCTCAAAGCCCTCAAAACACAGGAAAGCGCCCCCCACCATCAAGAGCGGCGTCACCGCCCAAGGCGCAAACGCGCTGATGAGCAGCGCAGCGGGCACCAGGATGACCTTGTTGATCATCGAGCCCTTGGCCACGGCCCAGACCACAGGGATCTCGCGCTCGGCGCGCACGCCGGTGACCTGCTGGGCATTGAGCGCCAGGTCGTCCCCCAGCACCCCCGCCGTCTTCTGGGCCGCCACCTTGGTCATCACGGACACATCGTCGGCCATGGCCGCACTCTTCTTGGCCGCCACTTTGGTCATCACGGCCACGTCGTCCAGAATGGTGGCGATATCGTCGAGCAGGGCAAGCAGGCTGCCAGAGGCCATGGGAGGTCCTTGGAATGGATGAAAAGCGCCGACTATAGCAATGACCCGCGTCAATCCTGCTCATACTGCCGCCCCATGAAAAACGGGGCAGCAGCCCCGTTCCCAGTCACGCGTGCTGCCTAAACGGCAGGCAGGGTCACCCTACCCATTTGCGCGCATTGCGCCAGATGCGCATCCAGCCGCTGTACTGCGCCTGGTCTTCGCTGGTCCAGCTCATCTGCACGTTGCGGAACACGCGCTCGGGGTGCGGCATCATGGCGGTGAAGCGGCCGTCGGCCGTGGTCACCGCCGTCAGGCCACCGGCACTGCCGTTGGGGTTGAACGGATACTGCTCGGTCGCGCGGCCCTGGTTGTCCACATAGCGCATGGCGGCAATGGCCTTGTCGGCGTTGCCGCGGTACTTGAAGTTGGCATAGCCCTCGCCGTGCGCCACGGCGATCGGCAAGCGGCTGCCGGCCATGCCCTGCAGGAACAGGCTGGGGGATTCCAGCACCTCCACCAGCGACAGGCGGGCCTCGAAGCGCTCGCTCTGGTTGGTGGTAAAGCGCGGCCAGTCTTGTGCGCCGGGGATGATGTCGGCCAGCTCGGCAAACATCTGGCAGCCGTTGCACACGCCCAGGCCAAACGTGTCGGTGCGGCCAAAGAAGCCCTGAAATTGTGCAGCCAGCACCGGGTTGAACGTGATGCTGCGCGCCCAGCCAATGCCTGCGCCCAGCGTGTCGCCGTAGCTGAAGCCACCGCAGGCGACCACGCCCTTGAAGTCTTCCAGCTTGACGCGGCCGGTCTGCAGGTCCGTCATGTGCACGTCGTAGGCCTCGAAACCCGCCTCGGTAAAGGCGTAGGCCATTTCGATGTGCGAGTTCACGCCCTGCTCGCGCAGGATGGCGACCTTGGGTTTGGCCAGATTCAGGTACGGCGCCGCCACGTTGTCGGCCGCATCGAACGTGAGGTGCACGTGCAGGCCCGGGTCGGTGGGCTCGCCCGCTGCCGCGTGCTCGGCGTCGGCGTTGGCAGGGTTGTCGCGCTGCTGGCAGATCTTCCAGCTCACCGCATCCCACACCTGGTGCAGATCGGCCAACGGGGCACTGAACACGGCCTTGGCATCGCGCCAGACTTGCAGCTCGCCCTTGCCCGCGTCGATTTCGGACGATGTGGGGCGCGTCTTGCCCACAAAGTGGCTGAACTTGGACAGGCCATGTTCGCGCAGCACCTGCATCACGTCGTTGCGTTCGCTGGTCTTGACCTGCAGCAGCACACCCAGCTCTTCGTTGAACAGGGCCTTGAGTGTGAGTTCTTCGCGGCGTGCGCTGACCTGTTGTGCCCAGTTCTTGGCGTCGCCGGTTTCCATGCGGCTGTCGCTGATGCCGTCGCCTTCGGTGACGAGCATGTCCACATTCAGTGCCACGCCCACATGGCCTGCAAAGGCCATTTCGGCGGCTGCGGCCAGCAGGCCACCATCGCTTCGGTCGTGGTAGGCCAGGATCTGGCCCTTGGCGCGCAGTGCGTTCACGGCGTTGACGAGGTTGACCAAATCCTTGGGGTCATCCACATCGGGCACCACGTCGCCGCTTTGCTCCAGCGTCTGGCCCAGGATGCTGCCACCCATGCGGTTCTGGCCCTTGCCCAGGTCGATCAGCACCAGCGTGGTGTCGGCCTCGGTCGCGTTGAGCTGGGGCGTGAGCGTGCCGCGCACGTCGGACAGCGATGCGAAGGCGCTCACGATCAGGCTGACGGGCGAGGTGACTTTCTTCTTATCAGAACCTTCGCTCCACTGCGTGCGCATGGACAGCGAATCCTTGCCCACGGGGATGGACACGCCCAAAGCGGGGCACAGCTCCATGCCCACGGCCTTCACGGTTTCATACAGCGCAGCGTCTTCGCCGGGCTCGCCACAAGCGGCCATCCAGTTGGCGCTGAGCTTCACGCGCGGCAACTCGATGGGCGCGGCCAGCAGGTTAGTGATGGCTTCCGCCACGGCCATGCGGCCCGATGCGGGGGCGTTGATGGCGGCCAGCGGCGTGCGCTCGCCCATGCTCATGGCCTCGCCCGCAAAGCCTTTGTAATCGGCCAGTGTCACGGCGCAATCGGCCACAGGCACTTGCCAGGGGCCGACCATCTGGTCGCGGTGGCTCAGGCCACCCACCGTGCGGTCGCCGATGGTGATGAGGAAGCGCTTGGAGGCCACCGTAGGGTGGGCCAGCACGTCGATCACGGCTTTTTGCAACGGCACGCCGGTCAAGTCCATGGGTGCGAATTCACGCTCCACGGTCTTCACGTCCCGGTGCATCTTGGGCGGCTTGCCCAGCAGCACGTTCATGGGCATGTCCACGGGCAGCTTCTGGTCTTCGGCCGTGGCAGCGGGGTCGTGCAGCACCAGCTGGCGCTCTTCGGTGGCCGTGCCAATCACGGCGAACGGGCAGCGCTCGCGTTCGCAGAAGGCTTTGAACTGTTCCAGCGACTCGGGCGCAATCGCCAGCACGTAACGCTCTTGGGACTCGTTGGACCAGATTTCCTTGGGCGCCATGCCCGATTCTTCGAGCTGCACGGCACGCAGGTCAAAGCGTGCGCCACGGCCCGCGTCATTGGTCAGCTCGGGGAAGGCATTGGACAAACCACCCGCGCCCACGTCGTGGATGGCGAGGATGGGGTTGGCCGCGCCCTGCGCCCAGCAGTGGTTGATGACCTCTTGCGC
>Ga0187843_10002632_pt1 | contig 10770 bp, 9 predicted proteins | sample SpaLakP09_SKY_43_FD_134516 | JGI IMG/M metagenome (GOLD analysis project Ga0187843, IMG submission 134516) | Oligotrophic lake water microbial communities from Sparkling Lake, Wisconsin, USA - SP09_SKY_43 | ecosystem: Environmental > Aquatic > Freshwater > Lake | place: USA: Sparkling Lake... | reverse complement strand
GGCTTTGGCGGAGCCTTCACCGAATCTGCGGCCACCACCTGGAAAAAGTTGCCCTTGGCGCAACAGCAGGAAGTGCTACGCGCTTACTTTGATCCGGTGCACGGGCATGGCTACACCTTTTGCCGGGTGCATATGAATAGCTGCGATTTTTCGCTGGGCAACTATGCGCATGTAGAGACAGCAGGCGATGTGGACTTGCGCAGTTTCAGCATCGACCGTGACCGCGTAGCCTTACTACCCATGATTCAGGCAGCGCAGCAGGTGGCCGGGCGCAAATTGCAACTCTTGGTGTCGCCCTGGAGCCCGCCAGCCTGGATGAAGAGCAATGGGCAGATGAATAGTGGCGGACATTTGCTGCCCCAATACCGCGCGGCCTGGGCGCGCTGTTTTGTGGAGTTCATCCGCGCTTATGCAGCCGAAGGCGTGCCGGTGTGGGGCGTGTCGGTGCAAAACGAGCCCGAGGCAGTGCAGACCTGGGACAGCTGTATTTACACCGCCGAAGAGGAACGCGATTTTGTGCGCGACCACTTGGGACCGACGCTGGCGGCAGCGGGCCTGGGGCATGTGCGCATCGTGATTTGGGACCACAACCGCGACCGCATGGTGGAGCGCGCGGACCGGGTGCTGAGCGACCCGCAGGCAGCCCAATATATTTGGGGCACGGGTTTTCATTGGTATGTGGAAGACCATTTTGAGCATGTTCAACTGCTGCACGACGCCTGGCCCAACAAGCACCTGCTGTTTACCGAAGGCTGCCAAGAAGGCGGGCCGCATACCGGCGAGTGGGCCGTGGGCGAGCGCTATGCGCGCTCCATCATCAACGACTTAAACCGCTGGACCGTGGGCTGGATCGACTGGAATCTGTTGCTAGACGATACCGGTGGCCCCAACCATGTGGGCAATTTGTGCAGCGCGCCGATATTGGCGGATCCGCAAACCGGCGAGTTGGATTACCAAAGTTCATATCACTACTTGGGGCATTTTTCGCGCTTTATCCGACCTGGTGCGAAACGGGTTTTGTGCGCCGCCACGCGCGAAGCGCTGGAGTGTTGCGGCTTTATCAACACCGATGGGTCTATCGCGGTCGTGGTGTGCAATCGCAGCGATGCGGCGATTGCCTTTGACCTGCACTGGTGCGACCAGAACTACGCCACTGAACTTGCGGCACACGCGATAGCTACTTATGTGCAAGCGGCCTGAGCGCAACGCTTAAGCGCATTGCACGCGGCGTCGGTTTACAAAGCCTTGCCCGCCGCGTCAAAGCCTAGCACGGCCTCGGCCGTGGCACGCAGAAACACCATTTGTCCGGCCTGAAATGCGCCGCTGTTAGCGGCCACTTTGGCCTTGAGTAAGTCGGCCACGCCGTGCACCCGCATGTGCAAGACCGAGGCGTCGCCCAAGTGCTCAGCTAGCACCACGGTGGCAGCCACGCCCTCCCCGCCTGCATGGACTTGCAGGTGTTCGGGCCGCACGCCCAGATGCTGCGCAGCGGCCAGACGTTCACCGGCCAGCGTTTTCCACAGCGCAAGGTGGGCCACCTCGGCTGCGCTGCCAGGCTGCGCTACCAAGTTGATTTTGGGTGCCCCCATAAAGCCGGCCACAAACACATTGGCAGGTCGCTGATACACCTCTAAAGGCGCGCCGATTTGCTCGATGATGCCTTTGTTAAACACCGCGATACGGCTGCCCAGGGTCATGGCCTCGACCTGATCGTGGGTGACGTAAATCATGGTGGTGCCCAGCTCTTTGTGCAAGCGGGCCAGCTCCACGCGCATGTCCACGCGCAAGGCGGCGTCCAGGTTGGACAGGGGCTCGTCAAATAAAAATACTTTGGGCTTGCGCACAATCGCGCGGCCAATCGCCACGCGCTGGCGCTGGCCGCCGGACAACTCTTTGGGGTAGCGCTGCAAGAGCTCGGTCATACGCAGTGTTTCGGCTGCGTGCTGCACTTGGCGATCGCGCTGGGCCTTGGACACGCCGGCCATCTTCAAGGCAAAGCCCATGTTGTCGGCCACCGTCATGTGCGGGTACAGGGCGTAGCTTTGGAACACCATGGCCGCGCCCCGGTCGGAGGGGCGTAAATCATTAGCCCGCACGCCGTCGATACGCAGCTCGCCCGCGCTAATGCTCTCTAGCCCCGCAACCATGCGCAGCGTAGTGGTTTTGCCGCAGCCCGAGGGGCCGACAAAGACCAGGAACTCACCATCGCGTGCTTCGATGTCGATGCCGCGTATCACCTCGGTGGTGCCGTAGCTTTTGCGTATGCCTTGCAGCGTGACGGTGCCCATGTAGGTAGCCCTTGTTACGGTGGGCGCTCTCAGGCGGCGCGCTGCACCTGGGCCTGGCCGGCCAGAAAATCGCGGTACCACTTAGCGCTGTCTTTGAGGGTGCGCTGTTGGGTGTCGTAGTCCACATACACAATGCCAAAGCGTTTGGCATAGCCCGAGGCCCATTCGAAGTTGTCCATCAGGCTCCAGACCATATAGCCCTTCATGGGCACGCCTTGTTGCATCGCGTGGTGCACCGCCTCAATATGGGTTTGCAAATAGCGCACGCGGTCGGCATCATGTACCTGGCCATTAACCAAGGGGTCTTTGAAGGCACCACCGTTCTCAGTGATCAGCAGCGAGGGCACCGGATAGTCCTGATGCAGGCGCACCAGCAACTCGGTCAGGCCCTGGGGATAGACCTCCCAGTCCATTTCCGTCACTTCCAATCCGCTGCTGCGCACGTCGTAGCTGCCCTCCGCGCGCACGACGCTGCGCGAGTAGTAGTTGATGCCCATAAAGTCCATGGGCGCGGCGATGATGTCCATATCACCGTCCTGTACGGGTGGCGCGTCGGCGCCGAGGTGTTCCAGGATGTCCTGCGGGTAGCTGGCTTTGTACAGCGGGTCCATGAACCAGCGCACCAAGCGGCCATCATCGAGACGGGCTTTGGCCAGGTCCTGCGGGCTGTCGGTGGCGGCCTGGACAGGGGAGAGATTGAGCACAATGCCCAGCTCGGCTTTACAGCCTACTTCGCGCAGAGCGCGCACTGCCATGCCATGACTCAGCAGCAAATGGTGGGCCGCACGCATGGCGACGCCACGCTCTTTAATGCCGGGCGCGAAGATGCCGGTCTCATAACCCAAGATGGCCATGACCCAGGGCTCGTTGTGCGTGGCAATCGAGACGACGCGGTCGCCCAGGCGTTGGTGCATGCCCAGGGCGTAATCCACAAAACGGTGGACGGTGTCTCGGTTGGCCCAGCCGCCCTGGTCTTGCAAGGCTTGGGGCAAGTCCCAGTGGTTGAGCGTGAGGTAGGGTGCCAGGCCGCGCTCCAACATGCCATCGACCAGGCGCTCGTAAAAGTCCAAGCCTGGGCTGTTCCATGCGCCACTGCCCAAGGGCTGCACGCGCGGCCAGGACACCGAAAAGCGGTAGGTATTGACGCCCAGCTTGGCGATCAGGTCCAGGTCGGATTGCCAGCGCTGGTAGTGCTCGCAGGCACGGCTGCCATCCGAGCTATCGGCGATGGTGCCGGGCTTAGCGCAAAAGGTGTCCCAAACAGACGGGCCACGTCCATCGATGCTGGTGGCGCCTTCAATTTGGAAAGCACTGGTGGCCACACCCCAGACGAAATCGTGCGGGAACTGGGCTTTGAGTTCTAGGTCGGTAAGGGAAGACATGGTTCTGATTTCGACAGTTTTCTGGTAGCGTCCAATGAATACTTATTTCACCGCGCCTGCGGTCAAACCGTCGATCAAACGGCGCGAGGAAATCGCAAACAAGACCAGCAGCGGCAAGGTGGCGATGGCCGAGCCGGCCATCACCGCGCCCCACTCGGTGTTGACCGGGCTTTGCATGCTGCGCAGGGCCAGCGGCAAGGTGTACATCTCGGGCGAACGCATGACGATTAGCGGGCCGATAAAGTTGTTCCACGAGGCGATGAAGGTGATGAGGCCCAGCGTGCCCATAGCCGGCTTGAGCAGAGGCACCACGATGCGCCAATAGATGCCCAACTCGCCGCAGCCGTCCATGCGCGCCGCTTCGATCAACTCGCGCGGTATGGCGCTGGTGATGAACTGGCGCATCATGAAAATGCCGAAGGCACTGGCCGCACCGGGGATGTAGAGCGCGCGCGGCTGGTCTATCCAGCCAAAAGCGTCCATGATCATGAAGCTGGGAATCATGCCCAGAAACGAAGGCAGCAGCATGGTGCCCATGACCAGGGTAAACAGGGGTTGTTTGAAGCGAAAGTCAAACATCGCAAACGCATAACCACCCATAGAGCAAAACAAAAGCGTCAGCGCGGTGGACGCCAGCCCCACATACAGACTCCAGCCCAGGCTGCGCCAAAAGGGAATCTTGGTGGTCAAGATCTCCATATTGGCCATAAAGCTATCGCCGAAAAACAGCGGAGGCGGCAGGTTGAATATTTCGGTGCGCGAATGGCTGGCAAACACGAACATGAAATAAAAGGGCAGCAGCATCACCACCGCACCCAAGGCCACCATGGCGTAGGCGGCGCGCGGTGCGAGCTGGCTGGGGGCTGACGTTGCGCTGCTCATGCAGAAGGACCGCGCGGTTTGAAGGCGCGGTTGGTGAGCCAGGTCAGCAAGGCCACAAATACAAATAAGAGCCAGGACAAGGCGCTGGCGCCGCCAAAGTCATTGAATTCGAAGGCCGTGCGGTACATATACATGGCCGTGGTCATGCCACTTTGGTCGGTACCCCCGCGCCCACCGGTCAGGATGAAGGGCTCTTCAAACAACTGCAAGCCGCCCACCACGCTGAGCGTGACGCCGAAATAAATCATGGGCTGCAAGCTGGGTAAGGTGATGAACCAAAACTGCTGCCAGCGCCCCGCGCCATCCATGGTGGCCGCTTCGTAGATATCGGCGGGAATGGTTTGCAAGGCTGCCAGGTAGAGCACGGTGTTAAAGCCCACGTAGCGCCAGAACACCACCAAGGAGATCGCCGGTTTGACGTTTTCGGCCTGACCCAACCAGTCCACCGGTTGGGCCGGTGTGATCCAGGCCAGCCCCGGCAGCTGGTGCATAGCCAGCAAGGCTTGGTTAATGAGCCCGTAGTCAGTGGAAAACAAGGTGCTGAACATCATGGCGATGGCCACGGTGCTGGTGATGTAGGGCAGGAAGTAGGCCCCGATCACCATATTGCGGCTGCGCTTGAAGGAGGTGTGGATGAAGTAGGCCAACGGTATCGCAACCAGGTGCTGCGGTATGCCGGACACCATCGCCAGCCAGACGGTATTTTTCAAGGATTTCCAGAACCATTCGTCGGTGATGGCGAAGGCGAAATTGTCTAGGCCAACGAACTTCATGGCCGACAGGCCGGCCGTCGGCTCCCAGCTTTGGAAGGCCAGGTAAAAAGAAAAACACAGGGGGAAAACACCGAACACTAAAAACAGCACGACAAACGGGCTGAGCAGCACATAAGGAACGGCGGCCGGGGACAAACGCGGAGTCATGCTGGAGGCTCTTGGTCAGGCGTTTGTCGTGCGTACAGCGGCAAGATGCGGTGCAAGCTTAACGCTTGACGCGGCGCTCCAGCAAGGCCTTAGCGTCGGCCAGCGCGGTGCGCACGTCCTTGGCCTGGTCCAGCACTTTGTCCAGCTCGGTATTGATGATTTCGTCGGCGATGGGATCGAGCTTATGGACATTGACCGCATTGACTTTTTGTGCCGCTTCGCGCCAGATCAGGCGTGCTTTCTGGCCGCCCAGAAATTCAATCGGTTGGTCAAAGAAAGCGTCTTTATGGGTTTCAACAAGCGCCGGGAAAGCGTCCTGCGATTTGAACGCAGCCAGTTGCATCTCCGGGCTGAGCGTCATCATTTGAATGAAGTCCGCTGCCAATGCTTTGTTCTTGGCGCCTTTGGGGATGCTGTAAAAACTGCCGCCCCAGGAGCCGAATGCTTTTTCGGGCAATTGGGCGGCGCGCCAAAGGCCTTTGGTTTCGGGGGCGAGCCAGTTGTTCAGGTGGCCGGCCAACCAAGCGCCGGTCATTTGGGTGGCAATGGTGCCGCGCTTAAATCCTTCCGACCATTCATTGGACCAGGCGCCTATTTTTCCGTCCAGCTTTTGGTCGCGCACTTTTTTTGCCATCTCGAACGCGCGCACAAAGCGGGGCGAATCCACCAACACTTTGCCGGTTTTGTCGATGTACATAGCTTCGCCATTTTTCAGGTCAGCGCGGATCATGATGTCTTTGATGTCACGCGCATGGGCCACCAAGTAAGCGCCAGTGGCGGACTTGATTTTCAGGCCGGAATTGACAAAGCTGTCCCAAGACTGGGTCAGATCGGCTTCGGTGAGGCCGGCTTTTTTTAGGATGTCCGTGCGGTAAAGCAAGGTGCCCGGGCCGATGTCGGCGGGCATGGCTACCAAGGCACCGTTGATAGAAGTGCCCTGGGCGTAAGCAAAGGGCACGATACGCGCGCGCTGCGCTTGCATGTTGTAAGGTGCTGCGCCCAGGTTTTCCAAGCCGCCGCCTTCGGCAAAACGGCCCACATAGCCGTACTCCACCACCATCACGTCCGGCAGGTTGGACGAGGTGGACAGCGCCGTGGTCATGGCGGTGTGGTGGTCGGCGAAGGCGCGGCTGGTGATCTTGACCTCCACGTCAGGGTGCTTTTTCTTGAAGGCCGGAATCGCCGCCTTAGCGATTTCGTCCACCGCCGGGAATGCCGCGATATTGAGCACGGTCTGCGCAAACGCCGCGCCAAATGCGGTAGCCAGCCAAAGACATGAAATTCGTAAAGAGCGGGCAAAGATTCGCTGTGCCATAGGCGCCTTTTGGAGTGATAGTGGAGAAATAGATGGCAAAGACAATTTTTAACTGGCTAAAGACCAGTTTGAAAGCGCTTTCAATAAATTATAAGAGCCGAATTTGGGCCTACGCCCTAGGGTATTCCCGTATCAGGCGCGGCGACGTTCGCTGGATGCGCGTACCAGCAGGGCCGGGGCCGGCAGCTGCGCGCTAGGGGTATTGCCCACCAACAGCTCGAGCATGGCTGCGGCGGCAAGACGGCCCAGGTCGAAGGCCGGCTGCTGGATGGTGCTCAGGGGCGGGGTGGCGTACATGGAGGTGGGCAAGTCGTCAAAACCGACCAGGGCGACATCTTGCGGAACGCGCAAGCCACTTTGAAACAATCCCAGCGCCGCGCCTGAAGCCATCTGGTCATTGGATGCAAAGATGGCGCTAAAGGGCAGGCCTTGCTGCACCAGGTATTTGGTCGCCTCCAGGCCGCTTACTTCGTGGTACTGGCCAGGCACCACCAGGCGCGGGTCAAACGCAATCTTCGCCTCGGCCAACGCATAGCGGTAGCCGCGCAGGCGCTCTGCGGCGTCCGGATGCTCTTCTGCGCCGGCAATAAAGGCAATTTGCCGGTGGCCTTGCCCTATCAAGTGCTCGGTGGCCATGCGCCCGCCGTTGAAATTGTCAAAATTAAGAGAATAAAGCTGCGGGCCGCGCAAGTCTCGCCCGGTGACCACCATGGGCAAGGCCTGGGCGCAAGCTTCTAGCGCGGCATCGGACAAGCGCGGCATCAGCACCACGATACCGTCCACGCGCCGCGAGCGCAGTACGTCCAGGCAACGCGCCTCGGCAGCGGGGTCCCAATGTGCGCTCATAAAGAGGGGGCTGTAACCCGCAGGGTCCAAAGCGTCTTCGATACCGCGCAAGGCCGCGCCGTAAAACGGGCTGTCGATGGCCTGGGTAACGACGCCGATGCTAAAAGTCTTGCCTCCGGCCAGGCCGCGGGCCAGCGGGTTGGGCACAAAACCCAAGGCCTGTGTCGCATCCATGACGGCCTGTCGCTTGGCTTCGCTGACCACCGCCGTGCCATTCAATATGCGTGACACCGTGCTGGGCGATACACCGGCGCGCTTGGCCACCATTTCCAGAGTTACCGTCACCCGTTCGGGCGCAGCCGACGCGTTTGATGGGGTGGGCGGTGTCATATTTTTCATGCACTTGTTGAAATAGCGACCTTATTGCGGCGACTGAGGGCTTTCTTGAAACCGCTTTCTATCATACCGCCATGTGATATCCGAGCCGCATTGGGGCCTAGCGAGCACTGAATTCCCGGATAATCCGCGCATGCAAACCAGTGTGTTTCAAATTTGGTGGATCCGGGCTGCCACCTTTCTCGTGGCTGCCATGGCCAGCGGTAGTGCCGCCTGGTGGGCCTTGACCTTGAGCCGTACCGAACCTTGGCAGCCTTCGGTGTCCGCCTTGGCGGTTCCGCAATTGGACGTCGCCGTGCTTGCGCAGGCCCTGGGCGCGGGCGCAACACCCCTCAGCGCGGCGCCCGCCTCAGCGTCCTCCCCGCCACTTGCGATTCAACTGCTGGGCGTGGTGGCAGGCCCGGGAGGCAAAGGCCATGCGCTGCTGCTCGTGGGCGATGCAGCGCCCAAGACCTATACCGTTGGAAGCAAACTGGGCGATGGACTGGTTTTGCAATCCGTAGGCCCGCGCAGCGCGCAGGTGGGCACTGAAATGAAAGGGCCGCCACGCCAGACACTGGAATTGCCGCCCATTGGCAAGCCATAAGCGGGTGTTCCATCGATTTGTATTGAATGCGTAAAGTACGGTTAGGGTAAGCGCATCGCGCCAGGAATTAATCAGTTAAGCTCACAATCGACCAATATTTGCTACACAGAGGAGCGTTTTCATGCACATAGGCGTCCCCGCCGAAACCGTCGCCGGCGAGACCCGGGTGGCGGCGACCCCGGAAACTGTCAAAAAAATCATGGCCCAAGGCCATACGGTTGCGGTGCAATCTGGCGCCGGTGTGGCTGCCAGCGTTACCGATGCTGCGTATGAAGCCGTAGGTGCGCAGATCACCGACGCAGCCGGCGCTTTGGGTGCTGAACTGGTTCTTAAAGTGCGTGCGCCGACCGCCGCTGAGTTGCCGCACATGAAATCGGGTAGTGCGCTCGTTGGCATGCTCAACCCCTTTGATGCCCAAGGCTTACAGCACATCGCCGCAGCAGGCCTGACCAGCTTTGCCTTGGAGGCAGCACCGCGTACCACCCGCGCGCAAAGCATGGACGTGTTGTCTTCGCAGGCCAATATCGCTGGCTACAAGGCTGTGATGCTGGCGGCCGACAAATACCAGCGCTTTTTCCCCATGTTGATGACTGCAGCCGGAACCGTCAAGGCCGCGCGCATTGTCATTCTGGGCGTGGGTGTCGCCGGTTTGCAGGCGATTGCCACCGCCAAGCGCTTGGGGGCGGTGATCGAAGCCTCGGATGTGCGCCCGAGCGTGAAAGAACAAGTGGAATCACTCGGTGCCAAGTTCATCGACGTGCCCTATGAAACTGCAGAAGAAAAAGAAGCCGCAGAAGGCGTGGGCGGTTATGCGCGGCCCATGCCACCGAGCTGGCTGGAGCGCCAGAAAATAGAAGTGGCCAAGCGCGTAGCGCAGGCTGACGCGGTAATTTCAACGGCTTTGATTCCCGGGCGTGCCGCACCGGTGCTGATTACCGAGGACATGGTCAAGAGCATGAAGCCCGGATCGGTCATCATTGACCTAGCGGCCGGCAAAGGTGCCGATGGCGTGGGCGGCAATTGCCCCCTGTCCGAAGCGGACCGCACCGTAGTCAAGCACGGCGTCACCTTGGTCGGCGATACCAATCTGCCCGCTTTGGTGGCCGCAGACGCTTCGGCGCTGTATGCACGCAATGTGCTGGATTTTTTGAAACTGGTGTTGCCCAAAGACAAGGGATTCACCATTGACATGGAAGACGACATCGTAGCGGCCTGCCTGATGACGCAGGGCGGCGAGGTCAAAAGGAAATAAACATGGACCACACCATTACCAACCTCATTATTTTCGTACTTGCGATTTACGTCGGCTACCACGTAGTCTGGAATGTCACGCCTGCTTTGCACACGCCGTTGATGGCGGTGACCAACGCGATTTCGGCCATCATCATCGTCGGCGCGATGCTGGCGGCAGCGCTTACCGTTACGCCGCTGGGTAAAACAATGGGCGTGCTGGCAGTCGCGTTGGCGGCAGTGAATGTGTTTGGCGGCTTTCTGGTGACACGTCGGATGCTAGAAATGTTCAAGAAAAAAGCCCCCAAGGCAGGAGCTGACAAATGAGTATGGATCTTGTTGTTCTTCTTTACCTCGTAGCCAGCATCTTCTTTATTCAGGCGCTAAAAGGGCTTTCGCACCCGACCACGTCGATTCGCGGCAATTTGTTTGGAATGAGCGGCATGGCGATTGCCGTGCTGACCACCGCTGCGCTGATTGTCAATCTGGCCGGCCATGCCGACGGTTTGGGCTGGGTGCTACTCGGTCTGGTGATCGGCGGCGGCGGCGGTGCCATCATGGCGAACCGGGTCGAAATGACCAAAATGCCCGAGCTGGTCGCATTCATGCACAGCATGATTGGCTTGGCTGCGGTATTAATCGCTATTGCGGCGGTGGTCGAGCCCGCGGCTTTTGGCATCGTGGCGCAAGGCCTGGGCACCTTGGATATTCCCAACGGCAACCGCTTAGAGTTGTTCCTGGGTGCGGCCATTGGCGCTATCACGTTCAGCGGTTCGGTCATCGCTTTTGGCAAGCTCTCGGGTCAATACAAATTCCGTTTATTCCAAGGCGCGCCGGTCGTGTTCGCCGGCCAGCACATGCTCAATTTACTGATGGGCATTGCCACGGTTGGCCTGGGCGTGTTCTTCATGTTCACCGGCAACTGGGATGCCTTCTTGCTCATGCTTGCGTTGTCTTTTGTGCTGGGCGTGCTCATCATCATTCC
>Ga0187843_10002631_pt1 | contig 10771 bp, 8 predicted proteins | sample SpaLakP09_SKY_43_FD_134516 | JGI IMG/M metagenome (GOLD analysis project Ga0187843, IMG submission 134516) | Oligotrophic lake water microbial communities from Sparkling Lake, Wisconsin, USA - SP09_SKY_43 | ecosystem: Environmental > Aquatic > Freshwater > Lake | place: USA: Sparkling Lake... | reverse complement strand
TGGGCCGAGCGGCGCACCGTGACGCGGTCGCCGTGCAGCAGGCTGGCCAGGCTTTGCATGTCGAAGTTCATGCTGGCGTCGCGGCCCGCCACGATCTCGATGGTCACCGTGCCGGTGTCGGGGATGACGATGGGCCGGTTCGACAGCGTGTGCGAGGCGATCGGCACCATCACCCAGCCGCCCAGCGCCGGGTGCAGGATGGGGCCGCCGGCCGACATCGCATAGGCCGAGGAACCCGTGGGCGAGGCCACGATCAGGCCATCGGCGCGGTAGTTGGCGATGAACTGGCCATCGACCTCGGCACGTACCTCGACCATGCCGGCCGTGGCCCCCCGGCTGACGACCACCTCGTTGATGGCGTAGCCTTCGTAGATGGTTTCGGTCTCGCCCTGGCCGTGGGGGCGCAGCACGGCGCCTTCCAGCATGGCGCGGTGCTCTTCCTCGTACTGGCCGCTGAGGATCAGGGGCAAGGCGGTGGCAACGTCCTTGAGCTGGATGTCGGTGATGAAGCCCAGGCGCCCCTGGTTGATGCCGATCAGCGGGATGTTGAAGCGCGCCAGTTCGCGTGCAATGGCCAGCATCGTGCCATCGCCACCCAGCACCACGGCGACATCGCACTGCTGCCCGATTTCCTTGAGCGACAGGGCGGGGTAGTCCGTCATGCCGGTGTTGAGCGCCGTGTCGGCCTCCAGCGAAACGTCGAGCCCGGCGCGCGCCAGCAAGTGGGCGACGTCCTCCAGCACCGCACGGATGCCACGGGCCTGGTATTTGCCGACCAGAGCGGCGTGGCGGAAACGGCAGGGAGGCAGGCGCGACATGCCAAGAATTACACCACAGCGGATGTGTCAAATCCGGACATTCCCAAGGCGCGCGCGTCCCGCCCTCGGGTGCCCTCTAGAATGGGTCACCATGCTGGACGACCGGGCCAAACACCTCCTGAAGGCGCTCGTGGAGCGCTACATCGCCGACGGACAGCCGGTGGGCTCGCGCACGCTCTCGCGCGCCTCGGGCCTGGAGCTCTCGGCGGCCACCATCCGCAACGTGATGGCCGACCTCGAAGAGCTGGGCCTGATCGTCAGCCCCCACACCTCGGCGGGCCGGGTGCCGACCGCGCGCGGCTACCGCCTGTTTGTGGACACCATGATGACGGCGCGCCCCCTGAGCCTGGACGACATCGCCAGCCAGGCGCGCGACCAGCTCCAGCCCGACCAGCCGCAGCGCGTGATCTCCAACGCCGCGCAAATGCTGTCCAGCCTGTCGCAGTTCGTGGGCGTGGTGACGGCGCCCCGCAAGGCCACGGTGTTCCGCCACATCGAGTTCCTGCGCCTGGGCGAAAAGCGCGTGCTGGTGATCCTGGTGGCGCCCGATGGCGACGTGCAGAACCGCGTCATCTTCACGGCGCAGGAGCACAGCCAGTCGCAGCTGATCGAGGCCAGCAACCAGCTCAATGCGCACTACTCGGGCTTGTCGATCGAGGAGATGCGCGAGCGCCTCAAGAACGAGGTCGAGCAGCTGCGCGCCGACATGGCCTCGCTGATGCAAGCCGCGGTGCAAGCCGGTGGCGAGGTCATGGCCGAGAGCACCGACAACGTCATCGTCTCCGGCGAACGCAACCTGCTCACGGTGCAGGACTTCTCCAACGACCTTGGCTCGCTGCGCCGCATGTTCGACTTGTTCGAGCAAAAGACCCAGCTCATGCGCTTGCTCGATGGCTCCAGCCGCGCCGAGGGCGTCAACATCTACATCGGCGGCGAAAGCCAGGTCGTGCCCTTCGAGGAGCTCTCCGTCGTGTCCGCGCCGTACCAGATCGACGGCCGGGTGGTGGGCACGCTGGGCGTCATCGGCCCCACCCGCATGGCCTACGACCGCATGATCGAGATCGTCGACATCACCTCGCGGCTGCTGACCAACGCCCTCAGCCAGAAGTGAGCCTGTACAGGCCGGGCAGGCCGCCGAGGCCCCTACAATCGCAGCTCACCTCTGGGGGCCGTTAGCTCAGTTGGTCAGAGCAGAGGACTCATAATCCTTTGGTCGTTGGTTCAAGTCCAACACGGCCTACCAATTAAATCAATGACTTAGCGTTTGCGCAAGAGCCCGGCTGGGCTGCGGCGCAGATCATGTAAGCACTTTGTAAGCAGAGCCTGTTCTGCTCTCTCATTTGTCTTGACCGCCGTTACGGGCAGAGTTAGCTGGATGAGCTTCCCAGCAAGCCGCCTTGGAACGCTGATGTTGGGACTTTGTCAGTCGCACATCGTGCATCCGGCCTCGCCTTGTGCAGATGACTGCCGGCTTCAGTTTGAAGACTGAACGCGGCGCCTGCGCCACAGGCTCGGCCGTACAACGTGTCGAAGCTGCCCAGCGTCTTGGGGCCGCAATCTCAATCGGGTTCACCATGTTTTCGCCGATAGCGACACAGCTGCTCCGCGTAATGTGTGGCGATTTCATTCGAATATAGTTCGTGCCATAGTAGCCGCGCAAACTGTATATGGCTTTAAAACGAAGAAATCTCGTTACCGTTGCATGATTGGATGTTCGTGCTTACACTGCAAAGACTTTTTTTGCGTAGTGGGGTCGTGATGTCGGGCGGTTCGCTGGTCTATGCAGGCGTTGTTGTTGGTCGGGATGGCTTTTTGGAAATCACCAAAGCAATCCGAGCTTGGGTGTTTGCTATTAATCCTCTTTATGCTTGCCAATTTCATTTCCATCTTATAAAAGAGCGACCAAAACGTGGTGCTGATTCTACAAGAAAGAACAAATTTAAAAATTCCGAGGATAAGGTGAGTCCGCTAGCGACGGCGATGATGGATAAGGATCAAGAGGAAATTGCACGAGTCCTTAGGCGCGCGGCATCGAATCCAGCGGCACCTGATTCGCTCAAAGTATATGACTCAAAAAGCGGACTACAAGTGCATGACTTCATCAATGGTTTCAAGTCGAATCACGTTGTGCAGTTCAGCGAGTTAAAAAAATGGGCGGAGGAGCGCTGTGTTACATTTGAAAAATGGGATGACATGGCTGATGTGGATGATGAATTTGATTTGGTAGGTGTTGGCGTCTATTTGAGATACAAGGAAATTCAGGACGGTGTCTATCTGTGGGATGTATGGGCAAAAATGGTTTTGCCTTCGGGTGTGACAGTTGAATTCTCTGAATTTCAGTTTTCAAGGAAGAAGGCGCGCGTTTGGCGACGTAGATTCAAAAGGTATAAAGATTTTATTGCAAGCGGCGGCGTTTTGATGGAATATGGAAGCGGTGAGTGCGCTGTGGCTCCTGGGCGGAGGGGGCATATCTCTGGATTGATAGAATCTGCTGCGAAAAGAGGTGAGCCCGCATCATCTGACGGTGAATTCCGGCGCGATCTGAGAGAAATGTTTAAGCTGATTTCTAATCGCCGCGGTAGTGCTGTTCATCTCCCTTCAGCGTCAAAAAGCAAGAAACCTCTCTATTAAATTTTATAATGTGGGATTTATTCACTTTTCGAACACTTTTTGGTTGTTTTCGCTCAGCTTTAAGGCTTTGATTGGTTGATCTCATTCGACGAATATCCAGGTGAGCCAATTTCGGCTTTCTTGGAGATCAAGATGAAAATCTCATGTGCTTTGAACTTTTCGTCGGGCAGTATGCTTACGACGACAGAGGCTGCTCAGCGTCTGCGACGAAAACCGCAAACGCTCCGTAAATGGCGCAGTCTGGGTTTCACGCAAATCCGCTCGTTTAAATTCAATGGGCGGCTGCTCTGGTCTGCCCAAGACATCGATCAGGTTGTTCAATCGGATAGGAGCCAATCATGAGTCTGTCAGTATCGAATGCTGTCTGGGCAGCTGACTTTGGCGCGCCTACGAAAAAACTTGTCATGCTGGCCCTGGCAAACTGGTCGGACGATTCTGGTGGTCGTCTGTACCCAGCCATACGGGCGATTGCCGTCAAGGCAACTGTATCCACCTCGCAGGCCCGTCGGATCGTTCATGCCCTGATTGATGATGGCGTGTTGTCAATCGTCGTTTCACCCAAACACCGGAGGGGTCGCGCAAGGCATTATCAAATCATGCTTGAATCAGTTTCGTGCTTGCCTCGCGCTGAGGATTGCGACGGGCACCCCAAGCGGAAGTGTAAGCAGGCGGCGGAAGAGCCCCTTCCGCCGCCTGCTGATCATGACACCCCGCAGGGTTCTGAAGCACCCGCCGATGCGACAGGACCGCAGGTCGATGACGACTACCCGTCCGACCTTGACTTGTTGTTCGAGGCTTTCGGACCCAAGAAGTGAATATCGTTGGGGATTTTCTCTGTAACCAGCGGCATTATCTAGCTGATGCACTAGACCTGCCTGAAAGCTGAGCATTGACAGGCACTTAGCTCACTTTCGACCTTCGCGGAGACCCGGCCTTGTGCTGGGTCTTTTCGCATCTGGATGCGTTACTTCCTGCGCATCCGGGTAGTGAGTCCAATCGTCTAATCGAGTGATGCGACCAGCAAGGTGTCCGCAGGCGCCCCGCCCTTGGAAGGCTGCAACTGCGCCAGGATCTTGGCGAGTTGATGTCGCTGGCGCTCGAAGAACTCGGCAGGCCCAGTCAGCGTCGTGACGCTGGAGAAGCCCTTGAGCATCGACTTCAGTGTCATCCGCAGGTAGAACTCCAGGTTGGCGCAAAGCAGGCTCGCGGTGATGACCTGACGACCAGCATGCACGATGTCGCATCTCGTCCGGTAGATGCGCTCAATCTGCCAGCGGATGCGCCGGTCGTGCGCCTTAATCAGCTCCGCGGTGCCGGCTGGCGTCTTGACTGCCTCGACGAATGCCGACAGATGCTTCCAAACATACGGTTGGGATGCGCAAGCCGTCAGAACGGCTGTGCTCTGCCCCGGATCCTTCAGTGCTGCGTAGAGCTGGACATTGGAACAATGCTTGACATGCATCTTCGCGCCAGCCACTTCAACCTCAATGTCCAGCGCCCCAAGAGCGCTGCGAAAGGCGACGAGATGCTTCGGCAGGTACGTCAGTGCGAGCGTAGGCGCAAGGGCGCCTTTGACCGTCTCGCCAATGTCGCGTCCGTTCTTGCCGCCGCTGGTCAGGTACTCAAGCCCGGTCCACCAATTGACGAGTTTGTTGTCGAACATGTTCGCCCCAGTTCCCAAGCGGTACAAACGAAAGGCGGAGAAAATGCGATCACGCGTCTCGGTCTGCGATGGGTCGCGTGCGGCAAGGTACGCCAAATGAGCAACGAACTCCTCCAGTGTCTTTGTCGGAGGGTCAGCCTCAGGGTTGGGGACCAGTTCCGGAAGGGCGAGCAAGCGGTACTTGTCGTGATCCCATAGGAGGAATCGCGTGCCCGCCTCGATGTCCGGGGTGTCGTATTCGAACCTCATCAGATCGAGGATCTGGCCGATCTCACCGTAGGCCTGCAGCCCTGCAGATCGACCGTCCCGGCTCTTGACCTTAGCGTATGCAAAGAGGCGGCGTGGGCCCTTAGCGAACTGGCCGCGCGGAATCTTTGACCCGTTCAGATCGGGGCTGTCTTGAGAGATGACCACAGAGCCGAAATTCCCGCAGCAGACGTCGCTCGCCTTCGGTGCGCCTGAAACTGTGAACACAACGCGATGCTCTCTCGGGGGTGACAAGATTTCGCTCTTCAGGCGTCCGAAGCGTGCCGCGAAGTCATAGAGCTCGGGCTCGGAAACGGGAGCTCCATCAGTTCCAACAGGTCTTGCGTTGGCGAGTTCTGCCAGAGCGTAAGGTTCTGCCGCCTGTGTGGAGTTACCAGCACCCTCTGCGCCCACCGCTTCGGTGTGCGGCATGTGCGGTTCGACATCCGAGGGATCTCTCGGCAAGAGCAGCCTGTACAAGTGAAAGAGGCTTTCCAAGCTGAAACCCTGATCGTGTGCCACGCTAACGATGTCCCGGCACACACGCTCGATGTTGATGTAGCTGGTCATGGTCTGGACCGGGGTCTCACCAGCCGGGATGGTGTGCAGCGCTCCCTCCATCCAGGTGAAACAGTCCTCCAGGAAATGCTGCTCCAGCGCGGTCTCGGTCTCCCTCATGAACGAGCGAAGTAGCATGCTGTTCTTCTTGAAGCCGTTCTCCTTGGCTTCGACTGCCTCTGTGATGAAAGCAACGGCATCAGGAAGCCCTGAGTGCTTGGCCGCATTTGCAGTGATCACGGGGTGGTCGCGGAGGATGTCCAGGGCCTCCAGCGCCACCACCTTGCGGTCCTCATCGTTGGCGGGCGGGTCGAACATGCGGCGCAACTCGCGAAGGATGTTCAGCGGGTTCATCACACGGACTCGGTAGGAATCCAGCGAGTGCTTGTGTACAAGGTTGAACCAAGCGCTAAGAAAGAACTGTTGCCGTGCATTGATGCCGAGTGCGGTGGCATTCAGCTGCTGATCGAGACGCATGAGGCGGGTGCTGGAGACTGTCTTGTGCTAGGATAACTCCACAGCGCGGATGACCAACCTCTCCGTGCGACAGAAAAAGCCAGGAATTGGAGGTGCAGGCTGGGTTCAGACCCGCTGTATTCTCCTCTTCCACCTACACCGACACGGGCCGCGCATGCGGCCCGTGTCGTTTTGGTTCGCTGCAGCGAGGTCCGCTAGGCGTGGCGGGCCGGCTACTTTGTGAACACTGACAGGCACTTAGGTCACTTCTGGCCTTCGCGGAGATCCAGCTAAGCGCTTGGTCCTCCTGTTTCTGGATGCAGCACTTTCTGCGCAGCCTGCTCGGCCGCGGCGATCCTGCGCGCGATGTTCGCGAGCTTCCGCCGCACTTCCGCCAGGGCGCGACTCGACAAGGCGGCGTCTTCGTCCGTCTGCATGATCGCCAGCTGCCGCTCGACGAACTGGAGGCCGTGATGCAGAGCCGCTTCCACGAGCAGGTAGAACGCGCCGCGTCGCAACGCGTTTCGCACCAGCGCCTCGTCTGACATCGCCGGATTTGCCCAGGCCAGTCCAAACCGTGGCTCAGCAAGCGGCGACCGCTCAGGCCCTGCTGCCCACACCTCATGGTTGCTCTGAATGTGGCTTGGCGAGGCGGAACTTGCCGCGGAGTTGGCCATTGCATCAACTCAGGGGCTCACCGAGTGAGCCTCGTCTGACAAGAAAGATCAGCCCGCATACCGTTCGCAGGAAAAACACCAAGGCGGTGCGAAAGCGCGCTCGATAGAATGCATAACGCTAGCGGTTTGCAAACACAGGGCATCACATGTCAAACATCAAGTCAGAAGTGGTCAGCGTGCGGGTTGGGCCACCCATCAAGGCGGCCTTGCAGGCTGCCGCTGATCGTGAAATGCGCAGCTTGGCCAACATGGTCGAAGTGATGGTCATCTCGTATTGCCGTATCCACGGCCATCCGTTGGATGGTGTGCCTGAGCTTGCTTTGTCGAACCATGTGAGCAAGGAAGCCCGCGGTGCCTGATACGCGTGAAAGTCTCCTTACTCAACTCGGATTCCGTTCTGGCAGCAATGGTCCGCATGCAGCGCGGACCATCATGTTGGATGACCTCAGGACCTTGTTGGGGCAGCTGCCGGTCGATGCATCCCGCGCTGACTATGCACGAGCCATCGTGTCAGACAACATTTTGGGAAAGCCAACCAAGAAGGCCCGAGAGTTGGCACTTCGTTATCTGGTAACGCTTTACGCGCTGGATCTCAGCAATCCCATCTTTCGGGCAATGCGCAAGCTGTGGACTTCAGATCAAGAGGCTCAGCCTTTGCTGGCCCTCGCGATGGCGTTGTCCAGAGATCCCCTGCTGAAGGCCACACAGGCCTTCTTTCTCGGGCTTCAGCAAGGTACCGTGGTTTCGAGATACCAAGTCGAGGAGCAACTCTCGCTGCTGTTTCCTGACCGCTTCAGCCCCGCCTCTGTGAAGTCTTTTGCACAGAACATCGCCGGTAGCTGGACGGCGGCAGGCTTGCTGAGAGGGCACTCTCGCAAAGTTCGGGTTGCTCTGGACGCGTACCCGTCAGCAGTGGCTTTTCTGTTGTTTCTTGGCTACCTGGAGGGGCGCTCCGGTCAGCGCCTCTTCTCATCCGAATGGGTGAATTTGCTTGGTGGGTCACCTGATGAGCTTGTGGCGACGGCAAACTCAGCGTCTCATCGGGGCCTCATTGTTCTGATGAATGCGGGTGGCGTGAAGGAGGTTCGATTCCCGGGCTACCTCACACCCGAGGAAGAACAAGTGCGGTTGGAGGTCTCCCATGTCGTCTAAGGTCTCCAAGCTGGTTGCAACTTACCGCGAACACCTCACTGTGCCTTGGCAGCCGGGCCTTGCGGCCATCCAGCGCGTCATCTTTGCCGTGTACGACAAGGCTGACGAGTTGCGCATGAGGGCCAATGTCGAAGAGTTCGCGCTTGTCACCCAACAAGCCGGCAAGGCTTGGTTGCTGCTTGACGTCACCGAGGCCTTCCCAGAATGGATGGCGGGACAAGAGTACAGAGACGCGTATTTTGAGTCGCCTGAGGACCTCGCCGGCTACCACTCTGGGGAGCTGACGGAGTTCGTGAGTGAATTGACCGCCCAGTTGACTGAGCGCATCAATGCGACCGCTGGGCCCGAAACCGTTGTCGCGTTGATGGGCGTGGGCGCCTTGTTTGGCCTTGCTCGTGTGTCGTCTGTCGTAGAGGGCATCAAGGACGCGGTGCCAGGCCGTCTCTTGGTTTTTTTCCCAGGCGAGTACCACCCAGAGAACCACACGTATCGGCTGCTCGATGCGAGAGATGGCTGGAACTACCTCGCCGTGCCCTTGCTGGCCAAAGAGTGACTCACAACGAAAGAATCTGAGCAATGACCATGATGTTGAACCGCGACATTTACAACAAGCCTCCTCAACACAACCGGCTTGTCAACAACGGTGTTGCAGAGGTCTCGGAAGACCATTCCGAATCGGCTCAAGCCATCTTGCGTTATGAAGTGGAGTCGTTCGTTTGTGATGGTCAGTACGAAAAAGGGCTCGAAACCATCCTCGACAAGTTCCTGCTGAACGCCAGCGCGGGAACTGAGCAGCCTGGTGTGTGGATTTCCGGGTTCTATGGCAGCGGTAAGTCGCACCTGGCAAAGATGCTGCGGACGCTGTGGACCGACTACCAGTTCCTCGACGGCGCCACCGCCCGCAGCTTGGCAAAGTTGCCACCCAGCGTGTCTGTGCACCTCAAAGAGCTGTCCACCCAAGGACGCCGTCAGGGCGGACTGCACGCCGCTGCGGGAAAACTGGGCGCCGGTGTTGGTGACAAGGTCCGCCTGGCTTTGCTGGGCATCGTTTTCAAGTCCAAGGGATTGCCTGAGCAGTACAACCAGGCTCAGTTCTCCATGTGGCTGAGGCGAGAGGGCATTTTTGAAGCCGTGGAAACTGAGATTGCCGCTGCTGGCCGTACCTTGGCGCAAGAGCTGCCTCACATGTATGTGTCTGGCCATCTGGCCAATGCGTTGCTCAAGTCAAAGCCAGCGTTGGCGCACTCTGAGGCCGATGCACGCAAGTTGCTCAAGGAACAATTCCCTCAGGTGACGGATGTCACGAGTGACCAGATGGCCTCGGCCATTGAAGCGGCCCTCTCGGTCGAGGGGCGGTTTCCTTTGACGCTCATCGTTTTGGACGAAGTCCAGCAGTACATCGGTGCGGATGCCCAAAAAGCCTTCCAGGTTCAAGAAGTCACCGAGACCCTGTCCAAGCACTTCAACGGCAAGTTGCTGTTCGTGGGTACAGGCCAGTCGGCGTTGTCGGGCATGCCCAACCTCCAACGCCTGCTCGGGCGTTTTCCTTTGCAGGTGATGTTGGGCGATTGGGACGTTGAGAACGTCACGCGCCAAATCATCTTGGCCAAGAAGCCCTCGGCGCAGCCAGAGGTCGAGCAGGTGTGGCGCGCCAACTTGGGTGAGATTTCTCGCCATCTGCGTGGCACCAAGCTCGAACACGTCACCGACGATGAAGGCGTCATGACGTCTGACTACCCGCTCTTGCCGGTGCGTCGTCGATTCTGGGAGCGGGTTCTTCGCAACATCGACACCACCGGCACCGTGTCGCAGTTGCGCAGTCAGCTTCGGGTCGTCCATGAGGCCGTGTTGGCCACTGCCGATGCACCACTGGGCCACGTCGTGTCGGGCGACTTCCTGTACGACCAGATCGCCGCCAACTTGGTCGCCACGGCCCAGCTGCCCAAGGAAGTCTATGAGAACGTTCAGCGCTTTGCAGCGGGGGATGAAGGCTCTCAGCTGAAAGCGAAGTTGCTCAAGCTGATTTATCTCATCAACAAGGTTCCTGCCGATGCCGCCATGGACATCGGGCTGAAGGCAACCGAAGAAGCATTGGCCGACCTGCTTGTGACCGACTTGTCGGCGGGGTCGTCGGAGCTGCGCAAGAAACTGCCAGACCTTCTGGCCGAGTTGCAGAACAAGGACCGTTTGGTCATGGCCTTGGCTGGTGGTAGTGGCACGGAGTACCGCCTCCAGACCCGCGAATCCAGCGCCTGGTATGACGAGTTTCGAGCCCAGGAGGCCGAGCTGAAGGCGGCACCTCAGCGCGTAGAGCAGAAGCGCGCAGACCTGTTGAAAGGCCGTTTCGCTGAGGTGATGAAGAAAGTCAGGGTCACGCAGGGCCGCGGCAACGAAGCGCGCTCGCTCAACCCGACCTTCGATGACAGTCTGCCCAAGGATCATGAGAAATCGCTGTACCTCTGGATCCAGGATGGTTGGCAAACTGAAGAGAAGTCGGTCATCGCAGAGTCCAGGGCGAAATCAGCAGACAACCCGACCTTGTTCGCCTTCTTGCCCGCTCAGCACAAAAC
>Ga0187843_10002630_pt1 | contig 10771 bp, 12 predicted proteins | sample SpaLakP09_SKY_43_FD_134516 | JGI IMG/M metagenome (GOLD analysis project Ga0187843, IMG submission 134516) | Oligotrophic lake water microbial communities from Sparkling Lake, Wisconsin, USA - SP09_SKY_43 | ecosystem: Environmental > Aquatic > Freshwater > Lake | place: USA: Sparkling Lake... | reverse complement strand
AATAAAGAGCAAATGATAAAAGCCATCAAGGCGGTCGAACATAAGAATATCAAGCAAATGTCGCTTTGGGGAAAAGCCAACCCGGAATACAAAGACCCGACTAGTAAAAAGAGTGACCTGTATACCAAACTGATTGATAACAGCTTGTGTGAAACCGACAAGGAAAAAGCCCAAAAGAATTATAATAAAATCATCCGGTCTATCGCCAAGGAAATCCTGGTGGATAAATAAGAAAAAGCGGGCATATAACCCTAACTTTCTCTCATTGATACAAATTTACAAGACTAAAAGTGACTCAAAATTATTGACTTATAACCTCCCCAATGATAACCCGCTTATCTTCTTGTACCAAATCAATATACTTGTCCATGGTAATCAATGTGTTCTCATCGTCAAAAGAGTCCATCATATAGTGAAACACCTGGACATCCTTGGTCTGCCCGATGCGATGACACCTGGCGATCGCCTGGTCTTGAATCGCCGGATTCCAATTAGGACTCACGAAATAGATCTCGCTAAAATTCTTCTGTAAATTCAAACCTTCGGATCCGGTCTTGATCTGGATAATCAGCACCTCAATAACGGTTTCATTCAACAGTTTCATGCGTTTTGGTAGAGACAACCGCGAATCAAAGATGACGATTTTGTCAAACCCTGCCGCCAAAAGGCGTCTTTTAATTTCGTCAATTTCCGCACGATAATGGCAGAATATAATCTTACCGTTGCCGTTACCACGGCGCTCGACCAGTCCGGCAATAACCGCGTCAATCTTGGACGAGTAATTCGTAGCACTCGTCATGAAATGCTCCGGGTAAATCAGACTGTCGTTAATCAATCCGCTCACCTTGTTCGTCATCATCGATGGCAATATACAAGTCTGACGAGCATAATTCATCATCTTGAGCTTGGTCTTGGGATAAGACACCGCCTGGTGAATATCTTTCGCAAATTTCTTCTCCTCCTCGTTTTGCCAGGCAACATTCTTGGTGATGCTTTCCACCGCCGGCATTTGTATTCCCACTTGTTGTTTTGTGCGACGCAACACATATTCCCTTAGTATCACCTCGCGATTGTCGGAGTGCGTATAAAACGACGCGGGCAATCCAATCATGTTACACATGTTGTAGAAATCCTTAATCTTGTTCTGTACGGGCGTGCCCGAAATCAACCACCTGGATCGCGCTTTCAATTTCTTGGCGCCCATAAAACGCGTGTTCTTGTTGCGCAAATGGTGTGCTTCGTCAAAAATCGCCCGGTCCCATTCAACCGCGTGTAATAGGTTTTCCTTTTTGGAGCCCGCCAGTATCCCGTAGGTGGTCAGCACGATCGGCGCGCGATTCAGGCGTTCTTGAGTGATCTTTCGCTTTGCCGACCCATGGTAAATCAACGCCACGTGACCCGTGGTGCGGTATATTTCCTGCGCCCATTGATCCACCAGTATACTTGGTAAAACCACGAGCGTGCGCCGGTATTCCAGGAAATTAACGACGATGAGACCGATGGTCATGATGGTTTTGCCGAGCCCCATTTCGTCGGCAATGAATCCGCCACGCACCCCGTGGAGCGGCGCTTTACCCGTCTCACGAGAAGCGCACCATTCCAACCCGTCATACTGGTGTTGCTTGTAGTCAATCCCTTTGTATGCGAGGAATTCGTTATATTTGTCTTTGATATTCATGTTTGATGTAGTTTGTTGTAGTTTGATGTGTTTGTTAAATACTTATAACAGCCAAAAATATATTCAATTTTTTTAAAACGCGCAAAAATAAAAAAATTGATTTTAAAATACTTAAAATGGTAAAAGTAATCAAAAATTAAACCAAACCAAATCTAAAAAATGTCGTCATCCAAAAAATCGTGTAACGTATGTCGCGATGCGGGAAAATCCGAAGAGATATACACCTCGCACAAGACCAAAAACGGTCGCGGTAAAGTCGTTTGTCCAACCCTCTTAAACAACACCTGTCACTGTTGTAAACAAAAAGGGCATACCGTCAAGTATTGCCCAGAGACCAAAGAGCAACCGCGTCCGCCTGAGCCCGACACGCCGCCACCACCCGACCTAATGGTAACCCCCATTTCTACCATGGTCATCCATCGAAAAACATCCGACAACCATTCCTATGCCTCTATCCTCATGATACCTCCCGCACGACCCGTTGTTATTAAAGCCGTTCAAGTCACTCCCGTCATTGCCACCGTCGAGGCGTTCAACGCTTATATCAAGCAAAACACCGATCCCAAGCCAAAGCGCAAACACTGTTGGGCGTCAGACACCTCCTCCGAATCAGAGGACGAACCCGTCCGACAACACCCCGCAAAAACCAACGCTTTGAAAAAGGTACTCCATCTAGACACCCAAGTCGTCGTCGCATAAAGTAAAAATAAAAAAACAAAAAACAAAATAAAAATCAAAACTATTCAAAAAAGGGCTCCTAATAAGGGGTCCTTTTTTGTCACTAGTATCCATAGTTTGTCACTCATTTCTCGTTTCGCATGAATGCCCTATAGGAAGGGTGTTTTTTTACGAGAGTGTTCGAACGGAAATAAAAGTTGGGGTACGGGTGGGGTACCTGTGAGTTACCCGGGTTACCTGGGGTTAGGGTTGCCGAGTGCGAGTATTTATATTTGTTGTATTTATATTTGTATAATTACAAATCCCCAAGAAACCCCTAACTTTCTCTCTTCATCACCTTTTTTAGAAACAAAAAATCTAAAAATAAATTATTATATTTGTATAATATATATTAGTATGTCATCATACTTTAGTAGTTTTTTGTCTGGTAATAATAAAAATTGTCCTATTTTACCCACCAAACCTAATAGTGAAATCACTATTTCTAAAGAATGTTTGGATAAGTCTTTAATAAAAGTTGAGATAAATGAACGTCCCGACTCAAACAAATACAACTATTATGAAGTAATTCCAGACTCAACATCAACGCCAGAAACATATAAGGTAACATATACAAAGTATGTTGATCCATATAAACTACCTTTACAATACGGCGATGAAACAACAGTTTATAGAACAATAAAAGAAAAAGGTTTTTTTTATGGCGGAAAAAGAAAATCCCATCGCCGCAACAGAAAGTCTAGGCGTAGTAGAAAACATCATAAAAAAACAAGAAAACATTATAGAAAAAAATAAAATTATTATATTTATGATCATTCCATAAACATAATATAAAATCACACCCCTTCCTTTTTCAAAGGCAAAGCGACCCCCTCACGCAAAGCGACCCCCTCACGCAAAGCGACCCCCTCACGCAACGCGACCCCCTCACGCAACGCGACCCCCTCACGCAACGCGACCCCGCACAACTCCACCAACTCTCCCAATATAATATCCGCATCATTATTTGTATATTTAAAACACACACTTTGTACATCCGCTGGCGAAATCAAATTGTCCCCCATCTTCTCAAAATACGCACCATACTCACCACGTTCCACATCTATTTTCCGGATTTGCGCCACCATCTCCTTTATAATACCCACGCTCGCCAATTTGAACTCTTTGCGATAATCAATTCTCCCCGACCTAAAAAACGCCGTATCAATTTGCTCCAAATGATTCGTCGTAAATATAATCATGGCTCCGTGTAATTCAACAATCCCGTCCAATACATTAAGCACACATTCTAACGTCAAATCGTCCTCACCTCGCACACCTTTAGTAGAAACCCCAATCCCGCCCAACAATAGTTTATGTAAATTCAAATCTACTTCTCCACCTCGACCCTGACCATTCTTTTTTGATTCATCAAGATCGACAAGAGAAACACTTTCAACATCACTACAACATAACCCCACCTGACCTCGGTCCTTTAATATCCCATTATTATTCGCATCAAAATCCTCAAAAATAAAACACAAATCTTTCAGCGAATAATTCTTGTTATTAATCTCGGTCAACCGAAAAATACTACAAAAATCACTACATGTCTTGATTTTAGACCACGCGACCAAGACCCCGTGACGCCCGGTTTCATTCAATATGCCCCGAATGGTACAGGATTTCCCGGTCCCTGGCAACCCGGTCAACAACATGGTCGCCTTAAAGGTCACCCCGGCGTTTTCATAATCGTCGCAAAGACCCCCAGTTTTAAACCGCCGCACATATTCAATAAATTTGTCTTTACCCTCAAAAAAGATGTTTTTCGTCAAATACTTGTTACTCTTGAACGGAAATTCCCGGAAAAACAACCGCACACGCTGGTCCTCATCTTTATGCGACCTCAAATATTCAAATATCATTTGACTGTCCAAATTCAACGTGTCCTTATCATAATCGCGAATACACTTTTCCACAAAATCATCCAATACTTGATATTTTTTTTTCTCTGGTATCGACAATTTATATGTATAATTTCTCCCTACTGCCTTCTTTTTCTCTCCCGTAACACCCCCAGACCCAATTCCAGACCCAATTCCAGACCCAATTCCAGACCCCCCACCCCCTTTCCCCCCGTCATCATCAGCATCATCATTTTGAATAATAATTTCCAAATATATATTCTCACCCCCCGAAATCAATATTTTTTGATTAAACTCGGGCAACATAGGGAACTCAATCTTTTCCTCATCGTAATAATTATCGGTAACAATTTTAAGAACCTCGTTAAAACATGACACCTCTTGATTCCTATTTTTTATCAAATAATGCGTAACCGCCTTGAACTTTTTACTATATAAAGTCTTGCTTATTTCCTTTTGATTAAACCCTGGCAAAATATATTTCTTTTTGTGACACGGGATAGTCAATGAACTCATATTCTCTCCTTTGCGAAAAACCAAAGCCAAAATTTTGTCCATATTTATATCTAAACGACCCCATATAAAATACAAAAACATAATCATCATTACATAACGCATATCAATATGATAAGTCTTGAATACCTCCATAAATTCGCTCATTAATTTTGAATAGATCGTAACCTCAATTAAATGTATCGGGTCTAATAACTGCATAAATCAAATAATTATAACTATATAAAAGCCCCAAAATGTTTTTATATCGTTTTTCTATTTTGACTATTCAAAAACATCCTAACTCTAAACCCTAAACCCTAACTTTCTCTCTTCATCACCTTTTTTACAAACCCCAAATCATATAAAATATTATAAAACAATATAAATATTCACTTTATATTTATATATTATATATGGAAACAAAACCAATACAAAATCCTCTCACCGTAGAAAACCCTCCACCCATAGAAGTGAATACATTAATCAAAAAGTTGGAAAAAGAAGGCATGGAAAAAACCGCGCTACTAAATAGCAAAGAAATAGACGACCCAAATAGAATGATCACTGAATTAACAAAAATCATGACATGTGGTGATAACGAATTCAAAGAAAAGACGGGGCGTCATATGACGTATGCGGAAATGCGCGCAGCCTATGGATAAGCCGCAGGCGACAGATAAGCCGCAGGCGACAGATAAGCCGCAGGCGACAGATAAGCCGCAGGCGACCGATAAGACGCAGGCGACCGATATGTATGACCAAATATCACCACGAAGTATTTATTGTAATATGTGAGCGTCGCGCTAAGTATGTTGAATCCTATCGCAAAAAACAACCGCAGCATAACGCTGAGCTGAAAAAAAAGCACTACAACAACAGACGAAACAATCATAACCGACTAAACTCTTCTTTAAGTTGTTCAGAAATTTCAACGTTTTGATTATACTCCTGATGTGGTACACCTGGTAAAAGTGTAGCAAATATTTCCTCTTTTGTTTTACCATTAATTCCATAAAAGGCAAATGCCGCTGAAAAGAATCCAAGTAGAACTTCGGAATGTAAATAATCCGCAGTGACTATTAAATACGCAAGTATTTCCATATCAATTGAACCATCTTTGCGTTTTGGAAGTAGATCAATATACACATTTATCATATTATTATCACCACCTGTAAAATTACCGCTAAATTCTTCAACAACAAGTGGTTGTTGAATCGCTATCTCGTGATTAACATACGCATTAATATAGCTAGCAATAATTCTTAGAATGTTTCCAGAAATAGGTAAAGGGATTTCAGAAGGGATTTCAGCAGGGATTTCAGCATTATCATCATAAAGTGATCTAATTACTTTACTAATATCACGTGCCTTTTTTCATCAACTTCAACTTTTGAACTATCCGTCGCAATTAATTCAACCTTTTGAATTTCAGCCATATATAAAATACTAAATATAAAATACTAAATTAATATATTTATGTATTTATATATATGAAAAATATATACGTAAAAAAAATATTTAAAAATTTTTATTTATTTACGATAATTTTTTTATTATTTTTAATAATTTATTTTTTACTAAATAAAAGCTACGAAAAATTTGAATCTAAAACAATGTATGATAATCAAGAAATAGTTATTTCAAGATATAATGAAAAATTAAATTGGATAGAAGAAGAGCCATTTAATAGGCACCCACTTATTATTTATAATAAAGGTGGTAATAGTGATTTCAAAAAAACATCAAATATAAAAGAAGTTGTTACACTACCAAATGTAGGAAGAGAAGCTCATACATATTTATATCATATTATTAATAATTATTATAAACTAGCAGACGTTACAATATTTTTACAAGGATCCACCGATTTACCTAACAAATATGAGCGTTCAAAAAAGATTGTATATAAAATAGAAGAAACAAATGAAAACGTATTAGCCTGTAATATTGATAAAAACACACACAAAAATGAATATGAATTTACATTAAATAGTTATAAACTTTCACATGAAGATAACGCGTCATTAAATAAAACAACAGACGTTACCCCAAGCAATATTAGACCTTTTGGAAAATGGTTTGAAAAAATGTTTACAAATAATGAAGAAAATAATTGTATTTCATGGAATTCAATAATAGGAATTACAAAAAAAAACATAATGAAAAAACCAATATCATTTTATGAAAATTTATTAAACGAGGTAGATAAGATAGATCATTCAGAAGAAGGACATTTCATGGAACGATCTTGGTATGCCATATTTTATCCATATAGTGAAAAAGCGTCATTTATTTGAATAGTTGTTATATTTCTTCAAGAAAGCCAACCTATTATCAAATCAATTCAACTCAAATCACCTTTTGAACCGTCTCCAAAAATGGCGATTCCCCGACAAAAATTTTCCAGTCGACATTGATAAGAATAATAATGCCATAAACAAAAAATAAAAACCGCATTTCAAAAGTAGGTTCCATATGTATTTTTCTCCATGGAAAAAAGAAAAACATCAACAAGAGAGAAACCCCAATAATAAAAACAAATTCACATCTTTCTTTCCAGAACGCAACAAATTCATTCATTTTACTATCCTCTTTCCCAGCCCGTTTAAGGTAAATATGTACAATCGCTAAAAGGGCAAACAATATTTTAACAATGAATAAAAAAGTGACAAAGTAAAAAAGCCCTGGACCATCAACAACTTGTCCCATTATATATATGATTCCCTAAATAAAATCAAAAACCAAAAATCAAAAATCAAAAACCAAAAATCAAAAACCAAAAATCAAAAACCAAAAACCAAAAATCAAAAATCAAAAACCAAAAAAACAAAAATAATCTCCCTCATATATATCCCCATGCCATGCTCCATATCTTGTACTCTATCCGCAGTATTCATCATATCCATGATTTACATGAACCGCGCCACCACAAAAAGTCAGACCATCCAAAAATACGAACAACAACTCCCCCCAGAACTTAAGGAGATCTACCATAAAATCCAAAAAGAACGCATGTCCATTTATTACTACGGTTACGCCTTGGGATTCATCCTTTCGCTCATCATCATCATTTATAACTACCAAAAATCCCAAAACCACAAAACCAAATTATCAACATCACATATTGTCTGTATCGTGGTCGCCACCAGTTTCATCACCAATTATTTCTACTATATGCTTTCCCCAAAAACCACCTGGATGCTGGACCATATCAAAACCCCGGAACAAACCAAAGCATGGCTACATATGTACAAGGCAATGCAGAAATATTATCACACAGGTCTCCTGTTAGGAATCATCGCAGTCGCCTTCCTGGCAATCGCATTTCGGCATTAATAAAAAATAAATTTGCCCCAAAATAACTTAAAGACACCCCGACACATACCCCTAGAAAAGCGTCAATAGTTTAGTGGTAAAATGCGACCTTGCCAAGGTTGTGCTCTGGGTTCGATTCCCAGTTGACGCATTCTAATCCCAGCGCATCAATAGTTTAATGGTATAACAAGGTTGTGCTCTGGGTTCGATTCCCAGTTGATGCATCCACTCACCTCACCTCACCTCACCTCAAAATCCGGTCCTATAGTATAGTGGTTAGTACAAAGGACTTTGAATCCTTTAACCTGGGTTCAAATCCCAGTAGGACCTAAAATAATATTTTCTCCTCAAAAAGGAAAATATTATTTATTTCTTTTGAAACATTTTCACACATTCCCAAATTTTCGCGGACTCATCAATGGTAAAGATACCACGACGCTGTGCTAAATTCAAGAAAGACACCAACAAATTTAAAGCACCCACCTCATCAGTCACTGGGATATCAACTAATCTCACCTCTGGTTTTTTTGGTGCGTCCGAAACAGTTTCGTTTTCCTTTTCCATATCTATTATAAAAACATATATACAAATCTATTTAAGTATTATTTTTTGAAATTAAAATAAGAAAACCCCCAAAAAAATTAAAATATAATAATACAGACTAATATTTTGATTTTCTAGATTTTCTTGATTTTCTTATTTTTTTTGATTTTCTTATTTTTCTTGATTTTCTTGATTTTTTAATGTATTTTTTCCCTCCTCTAGGAGAATTATTTCTATAATTTACAGGTGGATCTAAATTACTTCCAATTGGTAAATTTTTTATATCACTAGTTAGAATTTCTGGATGAATTAGTACTTCTTTGAGTGCTAAATTTTTTAAAGTGGGTATATTTTTAATATTTTTATTTTCATCAAAAATATCTAAACGCGGACATGGAACTTCTTTACACCTTTTCTCATTTAAAACGCCCAATTTAAATGAAAACTTATAAATATTTTTTCTTTATTTTGTATTCTATTTATGGTCTTTAATAAGCATCCTTAAATATATTTATTTGTTCTAAGTTCTTATTTTTATTCTTTATGTAACAGTTTTTGTGAAAGTATTGTATCTTTTAATGTCTGATTTTCTATTTGTATTTTTTGTAATTCATCTTTTAATGTCTGATTTTCTATTTGTAATTTTTGTAATTCCTCTTTTTCTTTTTTTTGTCTAAAATTTGTTTTTAATTTATTTTGCTCTTTTTTATTATCAGCAACAATGTCATCAGTTGATACACCATCACTACTAATAAACACTGATTTATTCATATTTAAGTCAGCATTTAATTCTTTAATCCAGTATCCTTCTCTTAATTTTGCTTCTGAATTATTTTTACAATTAATAGTTTCAATAAGTATCATATCCCAATTATCCCAACCACCGTTTTCACTAATATATTTATATAGTCGTCTTTCAGGGAATCTAATATAATCAGTTTTGTGTATTGATTTTCTATCGCTAAAATTTACTGTATGACCTACATAACAATTTTTTATACTTGAATCTTTACATATAAATTTATAAATATGTGTATTTGAATAATTTTTAGCATTTCTTGGCATTATATCTAATAATAATCTAATTACATTTATGTTATTTGTATTATTTATTTCAATTTTATATGTTAAAATGGGCGTTTTAAATGAGAAAAGGTGTAAAATAAAGCCAGAGATCCATAAAATTACGAGTCAATTTGTTAATACTTCCGTCACGATCTTTAAAATAATATATTCTCTCTTGTGAAATTGGACCCGTATGATGATCCCAAGAATTACCTACATACTGACCAATATATGTTGTTGGACTATTTGTAAAGTAAACAGTTTTTTCTCCACGAGTTTCCCGACGATAAACTTCAGCTGTATCATAACATTTTCCTTTTTCAAGAGACATATGATTAATTATTTCATGTTCCATATATCCATATATAATATATAATATTAAATTTCAATTTCATAAACCATTATTGACAGTTGAAACAAAAAAATTGAATTAAAAATCACAACATAATCAAAATACACCAGAAACCAGAACCAGAAAAAAGATGTCACAACCAATAAAAAACGCTTATATACAATTCCACGACCCAACTATAGTTGGCGAAACCTTCGACGAAAACAACAGCCCTATCGTATTTGAATTATTTGAAAATCCTAACCCGTATACGTTTGGTACTTTACTAATACAAATGAACGAGACCCCTCAAATCACCAACCCTTTATTTATCTTGTTCAATATCGACCGATCCCAATCTATGGACGATATATGCCCCACAGACCACAAAACAAAAATGGATCACGCCAAGCACACGACCAAAAAGATGTTGGAAATTCTTTTAAAGAAAACCTACCATTATCCACCTCAAACCATATACGTCCAATTACTTGTATTTGATGACGACACCAAAGAAATCGTCCCCAAAACATTGTTAGACTCCACCACCATCACCCAAATCAACACCCGTATAGATTCCATAAAGCCCCAAAACAGCACCAATTTGGAATTAGCCCTCACCAAATCTCGCGAGATCATGGAAAAAGAGGAACTCTTCGCGGAAAAAGAGGAACTCTTCGCGGAAAAAGAGGAACTCTTCGCGGAAAAAGAGGAACTCTTCGCGGAAAAAGAGGAACTCTTCGCGGAAAAAGAGGAACTCTT
>Ga0187843_10002629_pt1 | contig 10776 bp, 11 predicted proteins | sample SpaLakP09_SKY_43_FD_134516 | JGI IMG/M metagenome (GOLD analysis project Ga0187843, IMG submission 134516) | Oligotrophic lake water microbial communities from Sparkling Lake, Wisconsin, USA - SP09_SKY_43 | ecosystem: Environmental > Aquatic > Freshwater > Lake | place: USA: Sparkling Lake... | reverse complement strand
GCAACGCCAGCCGCAAGGTTGTGGTGGCCAATAACGCATCGCGTCTCGGTTTCAAGGGTGTTGAAGACCTCGGCGGTGGCCTGAAGGCTTCGTTCAACCTGGAGCATGGCTTCAATTCCGACAACGGCGTTGCTTCCAGCACGTTCTGGGGTCGCGAAGCCTGGGTGCAATTGGCCGGCTCCTTCGGCGCCGTCCGTCTGGGTAACTTCACGCCCGAGTCGTACTTCGCCACTGCTGACTACATCAGCATGCACAACCACGACACCGGCAGCTCGTCTGACGAGCTGTACTCCTTCGAGACCTATCGCTCACGCAACAAGATCGGCTACTTCACGCCGACCGTTGGTGGTCTGAGCGGTAGCGCCTCGTTCTCGGCCGGTGAAGGCACCGAGGCACGCCTGTTCGACCTGGCTGCCAACTACGACCAAGGCCCTCTGCACCTGGGTGCCGGCTACTCCAAGCGTGGCAGCGCCTCGCAGTACGCGTTCCGCGGCCTGTTCGAGATGGGTGCCTTCACCTTTGGCGGCTACGTCCAGCGCGAAACGTTTGAAGGTACGCCCGCCAAGGACTCGCGCATCATCGGTCGCGTGTCTGCTATGTACGCCCTGGGCGCCTCGGAATTCCACGTGAACGTGGGTGGCACCAAGGCCGGTGGCACGTCGTTCAACGCTGGTCGCAACGGCGGCAAGCAGTACACGCTGGGTTACAACTACAACCTGAGCAAGCGCACCAAGGTCTACGGTTACTACACCGCCATTGACAGCACGCAAGCTGGTGTTTCCAAGCCGGGTGATTTCACCTCGCTGGCAGCCGGTGTGCGTCACAACTTCTGATCGTTCGCGACTGGAACCAAAAAGCGACCCTCGGGTCGCTTTTTTGTTATTCCTCGAACAATTGGCCGGCAGATTTGGGCGGTGCCACGCCCAGATGCCTGAACGCGGCGAGGGTGGCAATGCGTCCGCGCGGTGTGCGCTGCAGAAAGCCCTGCTGGATCAGATAGGGCTCGATCACGTCTTCAATCGTGCCGGGCTCCTCACCGATGGCCGCGGCCACATTGTCCAGGCCGACTGGCCCGCCGTCGAAGCGGTGAATCACCGCCTCCAGCAGCTTGCGGTCCATCAGGTCGAAGCCTCGCGGGTCGACATCCAGCATGGCCAGGGCCAGGTCGGCGATGCGCTTGCTGATCTGGCCATCGCCTTTCACATCCGCATAGTCGCGCACGCGGCGCAAGAGGCGGTTGGCGATGCGCGGCGTGCCGCGTGAGCGGCGTGCGATCTCCAGCGCACCCTCGGCGTCGATCGGCGCCTTCAGCAGCGCGGCCGAGCGGGTGACGATGCGCTGCAACTCCTCGGCCGTGTAGAACTCCAACCGTGCGACGATGCCGAAGCGGTCGCGCAGCGGGTTGGTCAGCATGCCGGCGCGGGTGGTGGCCCCGACGAGGGTGAACGGTTGCAGGTCCAGCTTGATCGAGCGGGCGGCCGGGCCCTCGCCGATCATGATGTCGATCTGGTAGTCCTCCAACGCCGGGTAGAGGATTTCCTCGACCACCGGGCTCAGCCGATGGATCTCGTCAATGAAGAGCACATCGTTGCGCTCCAGATTGGTCAGGATGGCAGCCAGGTCCTTTGGTTTCTCCAGCACCGGCCCGGAGGTCTGGCGCAGGTTCACGCCCAGCTCGGCGGCGATGATGTGAGACAGCGTGGTCTTGCCCAGGCCCGGCGGGCCGAACAGCAACACGTGATCCATCGCCTCCTCGCGCTTGCGGGCGGCGCCGATGAAAATCTCCAGCTGCTCGCGGGCCTTGGTCTGGCCGACGTATTCGTCGAGCAGCTTGGGGCGCAGCGCGCGTTCGATAGCTTCTTCGTTGGGGGAGGTCGGCGCGGCGCTGACCACCCGCGCGGGCATTGATCCAAAGTCGTCCGTCTGGATGCTCATGTCAATTTCTTCATGGCCAGCTTGATGCCTTCGCTGACACCGATGTCGGCGGGCAGCGACTTCAGCGCCGACGCGGCTTCCTTGTCGGAATAGCCAAGAGCGACCAGCGCCTGCAGGATGTCGCCCTGGTTGTCATGTGTGAGGCTGACGGGCAGGGCAAGGTCTGGCCCCAGCTTGCCTTTCAGCTCCAGCAGCAGGCGCTCAGCAGTTTTCTTGCCGATGCCCGGCACCTTGACCAGGCGGCCGCTCTCCTGCTTGCTCACGGCCTGCGCCAGCTCTGCGACCGACAGGCCAGACAGCAGCGATAGTGCCATCTTCGGCCCCACGCCGCTGATCTTGATCAGCAGCCGAAAGGTCGCACGCTCCTCGCTGGAAAGGAAGCCGAACAGGATTTGCGCGTCCTCGCGCACGACGAAATGGGTCAGCAGGCTGACCTTCTCGCCCAGGCCGGGCAGGTTGTAGAAGGTGCTCATCGGCACGTCGACCTCATAGCCGACGCCGCCCACATCGATGAGCACGAGCGGGGGCGATTTCTCCGCGATGACGCCGTTGAGTCTACCGATCATCTCTTGATTATCGGGGTGCATTGGAGTCGGCGCCGGGCAGCCCCAAGGCTACTCTACGCATGTTTTAACCGGGGCAACCCCCGGTCAGGACTGAATCCCCTCGGGGGATCGCTCGCGTACCTGCGAGCGAGGGGAATCAATTCCGGCCAAACAAACCCAGGCGCTGCGCTTCCAGTGCTGCCTCGGCACGCGAGGACACATTCAACTTGCGGTAGATCTGCTTCACGTAGTCGGCGATCGTGTGGCGCGACAGACCCAGCTGCACGCCGATTTCCGGTAGCGTGAAGCCCTTGCCACACGCAGCAGCACCTCGGTCTCGCGGTCGGTCAGCGAGACCTCGTGCAGCAGGGCCGTTGGCGGACGCCGCTGCGAGGTGAAATAGGCGATCACCTTGCGCGCGATCGAGGGCGACAGCGGCGGCTCGCCCTGGCTCATGCGCTGCAACTGCTCAACCAGCAGTTCGCGCGACTGCTCTTTGAGCAGGTAGCCGAAGGCACCGGCCTGCAGCGCCGGGAACAGGTGCTCGTCGTCGTCGTGGATGGTGACGATCACCGACTGCACCTCAGGCTGCTTTTCGCGCAGTGCGGCGATCACGTCGACGCCGGAGCCGTCGGGCAGACCCAGGTCCAGCAAGGCCAAGGTGAAGCGCTGGCTGTTGACCTGTGCCAGCGCATCCTGCACACGCGAGCATTCGGTGATCTGGCTGTTCGGGAACACCTGTTTGATCAGCACCTTGAGCCAGGCGCGGATCTCGGGAATGTCTTCCAGCAAAAGAATGTGGTTCATGATCTTGTACTTCTTCCCTTGGATGGTGGTGATGCAAGTTAGCTCTTATCGACCTGCTTGCCAATGGCTGGAGCGAGTCTCGGCCTCGTTCAGAGCGGAATCGTGAGGCGGATCACGGTTCCCCAGCCGGGGCCCGATTCCACCAGGCACTGCCCGTGCATCTGCTTGGCCCGCGACTTCATGCTGGCCATGCCGTGGCCGCGGTCGAGTCGCCCTTCGAGCTCGGTCGAAATGCCCTGACCATTGTCCTGGATGACGACCAGGAAGTCGCCGTCCTGAACATTGCAGCCGACCGTGCAGTGCGTCGCGCCGCTGTGCTTGATGATGTTGCTGACGGCCTCGCGGAAGATCCGCGTCGTCTGCACATAGGCCCGCGCCGGCAGGGTGTGGATGATGTCCTCGGCGGGCGATTTCCACTCGGCCATGATGTTCGCCTGGCCCAGCCGTGAGACCACCTCGGCGCGCCAGTCGCCTAAAGCGTCGAGCAATTGCACCGGCTTGCCGGTGAGGCCACGCACCGACAAGCGCATTTCCTCCAGCGCCTCGCGCGCCAGGGTCGAGATGCGGTCCGACTCGCTGGTGTGGACGATGGTCAGCAGCTTGGCGCCGAGGTCGTCGTGCAGGTCGGCGGCAATGCGCTTGCGCTCGCGCTCGGTCACCTGCTCCAGCTTCTGCTCGGCCATGATGCTGAAGCTGCGTTCGATCTCGGCCACCTTCTCGTGCATGCGCTGCTCGAACTGCGCGTGGCGACTTTCGGCGTCCTTGCGCGCACGGGCGAAGCAGACCGTCACATGCAAGCCCAGCGCCAGCATCAGCAGGGGCAGCACCAGGCCCAGCCAGGGCAGCACCAACTGCAGGGCGGACGGGCGCATGTATGCGTGCAGGTACTGGGTCGCCTGCTCGGCCAGAATGGCCAGCGCGGCCAGGCCCAGCAGGGCGCTCATCAGCGTGAAGTCGCGCTCCTGCACCGGGTCGGGCGGCAGAGTGGCGCTGAGGGTTTGCCAGCGCAGCCGCAAATGCGCCACGAAGGCTGCCAACATCTCTAGCGCCAGCAGGCTGGGCCACAGCAGCAGGAGCAGCTGCTGCTGGGCCGGCGAGGCCAGTAGCAGGCTCAACGGCACCAGAAGGCACTGCAGAGTCAGGGCCAAATCGAGCCAGGGCCGCGACCAGGCCACCTGGCGCATCAGGAACTGGATGCCGCACAGGGCCAGCAGGGCCAGGGCCAGCGGACGCACACCCGCGATGCCCGCCCCTTCGGCGCTGCTGAACACCAGCCAGCTCAGCATCATGGCGCTCAAGAAGAGCACATGGCGCTCGCGCGCATGCAGGCAGGCCAGCAGCCCGGTGGTGACGGACATCATCAGCAGCATCGCGGCCAGCCAATGGGCCGCTTGGAGTTGGTTCAGTTGTATCAGGAAGTACATGGGGCGCGATTGTGCAGGACGGATGTCAGTCCGCGCCCTGGGGCATGCACGGGCGACAATGCGCATTCGTTAAGTGCCACACAGAAAGAAGCGCCGCCGTGATCCTTCGCCACGTCCTTGCCCCCGCTGACAACGCCCGCCTTGCCCACCTATGCGGCAGCCTGGACGAGCATCTGCACCAGATCGAAGCCGGCCTGGGTGTGAGCATCACGCGGCGCAACGAGCTGTTTCGCATCGAAGGTCCCAAGGCCGTGGCCACGCGCACGGCCCAGCTGCTGGATGCGCTGTACGAACGCTCCCGGCGCGCCATCGCGCCGGAGACCTTCCAACTGGCCCTTGCCGAAGCCGCCAGCGATCTGGGCGCCAAGGTGCTGCGCAAGAGCCTGGCCGCCGCGAGCCCCGAGCCCGTGGCGCTGCGCACCCGCCGCGCCGACCTGGCCGGCCGCACGCCGCGCCAGCACGAGTACCTGGCCCACATCCTGGCGCATGACATCACCTTTGGCTTAGGCCCGGCTGGCACCGGCAAGACGTTTCTGGCCGTAGCCTGCGCCGTGGACGCGCTGGAGCGCTCGTCCGTGCAGCGCATCATCCTGACCCGCCCGGCGGTGGAGGCCGGCGAGCGCCTGGGCTTCCTGCCCGGCGACTTGACGCAGAAGGTCGACCCCTATCTGCGCCCGCTCTACGATGCGCTCTACGACCTGATGGGCTTCGACCGCGTCACCAAGGCCTTCGAGAAAGGCCAGCTCGAGGTGGCCCCGCTGGCCTTCATGCGCGGGCGCACGCTCAACCATGCCTTCGTCATCCTGGACGAGGCGCAGAACACCACCGCCGAGCAGATGAAGATGTTCCTGACCCGTATCGGCTTCGGCAGCAAATGCGTCGTCACCGGTGACACCAGCCAGGTCGACTTGCCCAAGGGCACGATCAGCGGCCTGGTTGACGCCGAACGCGTGCTGGCCAAGGTCAAGGGCATCGCGATGACGCACTTCACCTCGGCCGATGTGGTGCGCCATCCGCTCGTGGCGCGCATCGTTGAGGCTTATGAGGCGCGCACCAAGCGGGAAGGGGGCCTGGTATGAAGCCTGAGTTGAGTCTGTCGCTTCAGTTCGCCGACCCGCGCCATCGCGCGCTCCTGCCGCGCCACAAGGTCATCCGGTGGATCCGCACGGCGCTGGAGCTGCCCGGCGAGATCACCGTGCGCATCGTTGATGCCGAGGAAGGCCAGCGCCTGAATCGCGAGTTCCGCGCCAAGGACTACGCGACCAATGTGCTGACCTTCGACTACAGCCACGAGCCGGTGGTGGTGGCCGATCTGGTCATCTGCGCCGAGGTGGTGGAGCGCGAGGCGAAGGAGGCCGGTATCGCCATCGCCGACCACTACGCGCAGATGCTGGTGCATGGCACCCTGCATGCGCAAGGCTATGACCACGAAGAGGACGACGAGGCCGAGTGCATGGAGGCGCGCGAGAGCGAGCTGATGCTGTCGCTGGGTTTTGCCGATCCCTACCAGCGACCCAGCTAACGCTGGGTTCCCAGATAGCGCTTGCGCCAGAAGAAAGCGCCCAGCGTCAGCCCAACAGCGGCCATCATGCCGAGAGCGATCCAGACGCCGACGGCGCGATGGATCAGCGGCAAGGTGTCGAAGTTCATGCCGAAGATGCCCGTGATCAGGTTCAGCGGCAGGAAGATCGCGGTCAGCACGGTCAAGGTGCGCATGATGCTGTTGGTGCGATGACCCAGGGCCGAAAAGTGCATCTGCACCGCCGACTCGGCCGACGCCTCCATGCGACGCACGTGGCTCAGCACCCGTTCGATATGTTCCAGCACGTCGCGTGAGCGCACCCGTAGCAGCTCGCGTTCGCGCTGCGCAAGCGGGTCGCTGCTGTCGGGCCACTCGTCGAGTGCATCCATCCACTCCTGGATGGCGCTGCGCTGGTCTTCGCAGGTGTCCTCCAGCCGATGCATCGCGTCGCGCGACTCCAGCAGCATCGGCCAATCGGTGAAGCGACTGTGCGGGTCCATCAGCACGTGCTGCAGGCTGGTCAGTTGCCGGGTCAACAGGCGGCGCAGTTCCAGATAGCCGTCTACCATGTGGTTGACCATGCGCAGCATCAGCTCGGCCGGGTTGCTCGGCAGGCGCGAGCTGCCGCGCAGGTCGCGGCCTTCGGTCAGCTGGCCCAGCTTGGCGGCGAAGAAGTCGCGCACCTGGCAGTCGCCCGGGTGAACGGTCAGCAGCACGTGGTCGAAGATCGCGAAGCCGACCGGGCTGGTGTCGATGGATTTCAGCGCCCGCTCGGTGGCCGCTAGGCTGGCCGGCGAGTCATCGGCCGTCAGCAGTTCGTTGCGTGGCAGCGCCGCCAGGCGCCGAAATACAAGCAGGTCGTACCAGGAGGTGTAGTCGAAATGCGAAGGCAGTTGCGTGTTGACGAGGTCGGAGATGTGCAGGTCGACCAGTTGCCCGCAATTCCAGCGCTGCAAGGCCTCCTGGGCCGTGCTGATCTGCGGCTCGAACTCCGGCCGCGCGTAGCTGAGCCACAGAAAGCCCTCGGCGGGCAGTTCGGCCGGCAGCCGTGGCAACTCAGTGAACTGTTCGCCTTGAACGTGGAAAAAGCGCATCGGCCCTATTTCTTCAGCAGCCGCGCTGCATCCAGCGCAAAGTAGCTCAGCACGCCATCAGCACCGGCGCGCTTGAATGCCAGCAGCGCTTCCATCATCACCGCGTCGTGATCGAGCCAACCGTTCGCCGCGGCCGCCTTGATCATCGCGTACTCGCCGCTGACCTGGTAGGCAAAGGTCGGCACGCGGAACTCGTCCTTCACACGCCGCACGATGTCGAGGTAAGGCATGCCAGGCTTGACCATCACCATGTCGGCGCCCTCGGCCAGGTCGAGCCCGACCTCGCGCAGCGCCTCGTCGCTGTTGCCCGGATCCATCTGGTAGGTCTTTTTGTCGGCCTTGCCCAGGTTGGCGGCCGAGCCCACCGCGTCGCGGAAGGGGCCGTAGAAGGCGCTCGCGTACTTGGCGCTGTAGGCCATGATCTGGGTGTGGATGTGGCCGTGGGCTTCGAGTGCCTGGCGAATCGCGCCGATCCTGCCGTCCATCATGTCGCTGGGCGCCACGATGTCCACGCCCGCCTGGGCCTGGACCAGCGCCTGCTGACTGAGGATCTCGACAGTGCGGTCATTGAGGATGTACCCCGCCTCGTCCAGCACGCCGTCCTGGCCGTGGCTGGTGAAGGGATCGAGCGCGACATCGGTGAGGATGCCCAGCCCTGGCACCTTGTCCTTGAGCGCGCGCACGACTCGCGGCACCAGGCCGTCGGGGTTCATCGCCTCGCGGCCGTCCGGCGTCTTCAGCGAGGCATCGATGACCGGGAAGAGCGCCAGCACCGGGATGCCCAGCTCCACGCATTCTTCGGCAACGCGCAGCAGGTGATCCAGGCTCAGCCGGGACACGCCGGGCATCGACAACACCGGCTCGACCTTGTCGATCCCCTCGTGCACGAACACCGGCAGGATCAGGTCGCTGGCGCTCAGGGCATGTTCGCGCACCAGGGCGCGGCTGTAGGGGTTGCGGCGCAGCCGGCGCGGGCGGCTGGCGGGGAAGGGCGGGGGCAGGTGGCTTGACGACAAGGGGGTTCTCCAAAAGCGTGGCCCGGCGCGACCCCTTCCTTGAGGGGCTGGCGGACCGCCGCCGTGAAATCTGGGCGCTCTACGCAACTTCCCGTAGTTACGGTGTAGCGCGGGCGCTGTTAAACTTGATTTTGAATGATAGCCGCAAGGTTGTTGTTCCCTGCTTTTCCTCCCTGAGCAGGAGCCTTTGCGTCATGACAGCGAAAAGGCTTTGCCGCCTCGGCCTGAGCAATCGGCCGGGGCTTTTTTTTGTCCAGTGAATTGGACTCAAGGCGCCCGCCGGGCCGCTCCAAGGGCGACTTGAGCTGATGTCGTTGCCAGTCATGCCGGCAATGATCGGTGCCCCCTCGGGGGAGCGACAAGGTACCCCTGGACGAGGGGCACCATAATCCAGCAATGCTCTGGATCAAAGCCTTTCACATCGTCTTCGTCGCCAGCTGGTTTGCTGGCTTGTTCTATCTGCCCCGCCTGTTCGTCAATCTGGCGATGGTGCCGGGCGACAGCCACGCCGAGCGTGAGCGGTTGCTGCTGATGGCGCGCAAGCTCTACCGCTTCAGCGGGTTGCTGATGATCCCGGCGCTGCTGCTGGGTGCCGGGCTGTGGCTGGGTTACGGCATCGGGCGTGGCGCTGGCAACGGCTGGATGCATGCCAAGCTGACCCTCGTGCTGCTGGCGGTGGGTTACCACCACGCCTGCGGCAGCATGTTGCGCAAATTCGAGCAGATGGCCAACAAGCGCAGTCACCGCTGGTTCCGCGTCTTCAACGAGGCCTCGGTGCTGGTGTTCGCGCTGATCGTGATTCTGGTGGTGGTCAAGCCCTTCTGATGGTCAGACGCCAAAGCTCCGCCACCTGGCTGTTGCTGGCCTATCTGGCCCTGGTCGTCTACGCGAGCCTCTACCCGTTTTGGCCCTGGCGCTGGCCACCGGGTTTGACGGTCCAGGGTCTCATCGGCCTGTCCTGGCCCAAGTACTCCGGCAGCTTCGACATGCAGGCCAATCTGCTCGGCTATCTGCCGCTGGGCCTGCTGGGTGTCGCCGCTGCCCTGCGCAGCGGCGGGGGCCTGCGCTCGGCGCTGCTGGTTGGCTTGTTGCCCTGGCCCTTGCTGTCGCTGCTGCTGGAAACGCTGCAGTATTTTCTGCCGGGTCGCGTGCCCTCGCTGGCCGACTGGACGCTCAACAGCGCCGGTGCCGCCATAGGCGCGGGCTCCGGTCTGGTGCTGAACCGTTTTGGCGGCCTGCAGCGCTGGCAGAACCTGCGTGAGTACTGGTTCAAGCCTCACAGCGCTGGCGCGCTGGCCCTGCTGGCCCTGTGGCCGATGGGTCTGCTGTTCCCGACCCCCGTGCCGCTGGGCGTGGGTCAGTGGCTGCCGCGCCTGCAGGAGCTGGCTCTCGACGCGCTGGAGGGCACGCCCTGGACCCTGCTGTGGGTCGACGACCCCGAAGCGCTGCAGCGCCCGCTGCCTCCGGGGCTGGAGGTGATTGCCATCATGCTGGGCCTGCTGGCGCCGGTGCTGCTGGCCCTGTCGGTGGCGCGCTCGGGTCTGCGCCGGCTGGTGCTGGTACTGGGTGCCCTGGGTCTGGGCGTGCTGGCCACGGCGCTGTCGACGGCGCTCAACTTCGGCCCGCAGCACGCTTGGGCCTGGGTCACCCTGGCGAGCTGGCCAGGACTGGTGCTGGGTGCCTTGCTGGCCCTGCTGGCGTGCCTGCTGCCGCGCCGTGTCAGCGCGGCGCTGGGCCTGATGGTGCTCTGTGCACTGATCGGTCTGGTGACCCTGGCACCGGCGGATCCCTATATGGCGCAGAGCCTGCAGGCCTGGGAGCAGGGCCGCTTCATCAACCTCTACGGGGTGGCGCGCTGGATCGGCTGGGTTTGGCCCTTTGCCGCGCTGGCCTGGCTGCTGGGTTTGATTGCCCGGCGCTCGCCGGAAACCTAGGATAAACCCGCAACTTAGAATGAGCCCATGAGCTATTTTGAGCGCCACATCTTCTTCTGCCTGAACCAGCGCGATAACGGCAACGACAGCTGCGCCCCGCATGGTGCGCAGGCCGGCTTCGACCACTGCAAGTCGCGGGTCAAGGCCCTGGGTCTTGCAGGCGCAGGCGGCGTGCGGGTCAACAAGGCCGGCTGCCTGGACCGCTGCGCGGGCGGGCCGGTGGCGGTGGTCTACCCGGACGCCATCTGGTACAGCTATGTCGACGCCAGCGACATTGACGAGATCGTCGAGAAGCATCTGCAGCACGGCGAGATCGTCGAACGACTGGTGCTGCCCGACAACGTCGGGCGCTGAAGACTCCATGAATTCACTGACTGAAAAGCGCCTGATCGCCGGCCCCGCAGGGGCGATCGAATGCGCGATCGACACGCCCCCGGCCGCTGATTCGGATTCGGCACCGCGCGGCCTGGCGCTGATCTGCCATCCCAACCCGACCCAG
>Ga0187843_10002627_pt1 | contig 10777 bp, 10 predicted proteins | sample SpaLakP09_SKY_43_FD_134516 | JGI IMG/M metagenome (GOLD analysis project Ga0187843, IMG submission 134516) | Oligotrophic lake water microbial communities from Sparkling Lake, Wisconsin, USA - SP09_SKY_43 | ecosystem: Environmental > Aquatic > Freshwater > Lake | place: USA: Sparkling Lake... | reverse complement strand
CCTCAACAGTCATACCGGCCGCGGCAAACGAATCGGCAACGGACATGGCAGCGCCGCCGGCATCAGCGAAACCGGCGCCAAACGCGCTCAGCTGCGACGAGCCGAAGAAATTGCCTGCAGTCGCGATCCCCGAGCCAATCGAGCCACTTACGCCGGCAGTGGCCGTGTTATACAGCGACGACAGACTGCCAGCGGTGCCGATCAAATTGGAGCCGCCCGCTGCGGCCTGCGCGACACCTGCCGCGCCCGTCCCCGACATGCTGGCTCCGACGTTGATGATCCACTTCTTGAGGGTCATCTGGTAAAGCCAGTCAAAGAACGCGTTCTTGAAAGTGTCTTTCAAGCGCGTTGCAGCGGTTTTACCGCCATCCATGATGCTGACAAAAGTGTCGTGCGCCGTGTTCGCCACCGACTCCCAGTAGCGCCGGTTGGTCTCAAGTTCCGTCTTGGTCAGCTGATTAGCGTACCAAATGGTGTACTGTTCCTGCAACTGGCGCTGTGCGTCGGTCCCATCGCCGGCGAGCTGGATGCGCTTGCGCCACGTATCTGCTTCGATATCGAGAAGCGCCGCAGCGCGCGAGCGCTCATCGAAGATCGCTTCGGCCGAAAACTTTCGGTTCTCATCGGCCAGCTGTTTGATGTAGCCGAGAGCGTCGGTATTGGCCAACGCAGTTGCGCTGCGTTTTTTCACTGCAATCAAGCGCTCGGTCTGAGCGATATCGTCCGCAGTCAATTCAAGCGCGGCGGCATTGGCCAACCGGTCCTGGAGGCGTGCCACGGTCAGCGACTCGATCTGCGACCTGCTCTTCCCAAACGTCTCGGCGGCCAACTCATTTGCCGCCGCTTCGCTTGCCGCACTGGCGAAGTCAGCATTGCGCTGCTGAGCCAATTCCGACACGGCCTCAGCAACGCTACGCTGCGACTTGAGCGCACGCTCCGACGCGGCCTGCTCATCCAGTGCAGCACGAATCATCTTGATCGACTGCGCGGACAGTTTGAGCTTCCCCGTCGCAAGCTCCTCATCAAATTTAATCCGCGCTTTTTGGCTTTCGGTGGCATCCTTGCCGGCGGCCAGTTCCAGACGATTCGATGCGGTCGCCTCTTGGATCGTGGTGATGAGGTTCTTGTACGCTTCCGCCGACTTTTGCGCGGCAGAGGTTGCGGCCTTGCCCGCATCGGAACTCTTCCAGGTCTCGGTGGCAAGCTGCGAGACCAACGAGACATACTCCTTTTCCGTGACGGCGCCATCTTTCAGGCCATCCTGCAGCGCCTTGAGATCCTGGACGTACTGCTTGTTTACGCCGAGCAGGCGCTCACGCACTTCAAACAGCGCCTTCGCTGCAGCAGTGTTTCCTGAACCATCAGCTGACGCTTTATTGAAGCGCTCCACCAGCGCGGTAAGTTCGCCATATTGGCCACCCAGTTTTTTCAGGATGTCCATCCGTGCTTCATAGCTGAGCTTGGCGTAGTCGCCCTCAGCCTTGCCAGCCCTGTCGATCTCCGCAACAACTTCAGCCAACTTCGAATTAAGAGGCGACTCAGTCGCGGTCGTTGGCACGCCGGCCAATGCCAGGCGATTGCGGCGCTCCATGACTTCGATCTGCTTCGTGACCTGTGCGATCACCTCCGTGGTCGTCGCGGCCGTGCTCTCGGCAGTCGCAGCATTGGCATGCTCGCCAGATGAACTGTAGACCGACCAGGCGGTGGCGGCGACGCCCAGAACCGTCACCAGCGCACCAATCGGCCCACCGAGCAGGCCGAGCGCTGTACTGGCGAGGCCGCCGCCGATCGAAGCAGCTCGGGCCGCAGCCGCCTGAGCAGTAAGCGCGACCGCGTGTGCCTCCGCCGCAGCGGCGGCCCGCGCCTGCGCGGGAACCAGGCCATTGGTTGTGATCTGCAAAGCGACGTTGCCCTCTGCCGCCAGCACAGCAGATCTCAGCTCGGCAGTGCGAGCTGTTGCCTGCGCCAGCGAAGCTGCCGTCGACGCCGCAGTCGCTTGGGCATTGGCCAGCGACGCGGCGGTCGCCGCGCGGTCCGCCGCAACCTTTGCTACGGTTTCTCGCGCCCAGCCGGCGATCCACGTGGCCAATTTGGCGGCTGTCAGGGTTTGGACCGCGCCAAACAACAACGTGAGGTTGTTAGCTAGAAAGCCGATGCCACTCGTCAGCAACGCGACCGTACCATTAGCCTGGGAGTGGACGGCGGTGAACTCCATCACATTGTTCTTCAGCACCGTGAACGCGCCACCGATGGTCTGCACCTGGGTTGCCTCATCCCGCAGTTTACTCAACGCCTGCGGCAGTACTTCCGCCATGACCGCCGAAGTGATCTCACCATTGGATGCCATCTGCTTAAGCGCACCAACCGGAACACCGATACCATCTGCCAGAGCCTGCATCAACCGTGGCGCGGCCTCGTTGACAGCATTGAATTCTTCGCCACGCAGCGCGCCTGCGGCGAACGCCTGAGAAAGTTGAAGTTGCGCGGAGGCAGATTCCTCCGCCGTCGCGCCCGACACTCGGAGCGCAAGTGCGACTGTCTCGGTAATGTCAGCGACGCGCTGTTGGGAAATACCAAGCTCACGCGTGCCGTTGGTGATTCGCGCATACAGGGTGCCTGTGGCAGCAAGGTCCTGTTGGGCATCGTTTGCAATCCGCTTTACCGACGAGTAGGAAGCGACATACTCGCGAGTACTGGTGGTGGCGAGCCGGATCTGAGAAGTGACTTTGGCATATTCATCCGACATTTGGATGACGCCGGCCAGGCCACCGCCGACGCCCACCGTCGTGGCCAGTGTTGTCAATGCTGACTTGGCGATGCCTGCCAGGCGATTCATCGAGGCCCCAACCGCCTCGATCCGGCGGGCCGATTCGTCGGCGCCGTCCACACCGATGTGGATTACGGCGCCGGACGAAGTGCTGTATGCCATATGTCTGCCTGTGTGCTATCGTTCTGCGTCAGCCGCGATGACTGCGCTTTCCATGGTCTGGACGAGCCAGAAGTACTGTTGCTGTTCTTTTTTCTTGCGTAGCCAGTGGGACAGGCAGACCTGCACCCCGGCGTAATTCAATCCCAACCGATGCCCCTGCTCGCTTCGACTCCATTGACTCTGGACCGTAAGCCAGAATCGGAAGACGTCAAGGTTTTCCGGCCAGAGGAAGAAGTCGTCGGTGGTCTCGATTTCCCCTTCCGGTACCAGGCCGAATGCGGCGAATGCGGCAGCCAGGTCGTTGGCTTCTTCCTCTTCCTCATCCGGATCTGGAAGCAACAACTGCCCCTGGCTTAGCAGCTTCGCCGCAGCGGCTAGTTTTTTCCTTTTGCTGCCGATTCCTTGATGAACGACTTAAGACAGACGTCGAGAACGCCCGGGACGCCGAACATGACTTCCAGCGCTTCCTGGCAGAATTCAGCCGGTGCGCCGGACTCATCAAGCACGAAGGTCTGGTGCTCCCAGCCCGTCGTCAAGTTCAGCATCTGTTCTTTGATCTTCAGACTGCTGATCTTGCCCGAGTCATCTCTGATGGACGCCTCCCACTCCTCCTCCGTCACCCGATCCATCAGAAGGCTGAACGAAAAATTCTTTTCCTTGCCACCGTCCATTTGTTTGAAAAAGACAGGAACGGTGACGGTATTGGCAACAGCGAGTTTGTATTTCATATAATTCTTCCTTGCGATCAGAGGCGGGGTTACAGGCAAATGATGAAGATTTCGTCGTTGCCGGTGAGTGGTAGCACGCCGACTTCGTAGCCAACGAGTCGTTTGCCATTGCGGTCAACCTTCTTCGGCTTGCGCAATTGGACGGACGGCATAAACACGATGATTTTGTTGCCCGCGACCGTGCCAATCGTGATCGCCATGCTTTGGGTGGCGTTTGTTTTCACCTGGGCGTAAAAGGCGACTTCTTCCGCTGCGGTCAGTTTCAGCTCCACGTTACCGACCGGTTCGCGGTCGGTGATGTCGACTGACTCTTCACTGAGCAGCGGCTCAAAGCTCACCGCATTTGCCAGATTCACGTCAAGGCCAGTGCTGGGATAGACTGTGCCGCCGGTCAGTACACCGTTCGCGTAAGTCGCGCCCAGCGTAATGTCGATGACGTTCGCCTTGGTCATCGCGACAGGTTTCTTCCATGCGGTATAGGTACCCGTCGTCATGGCAGCAGCGATGCCACCATCAAGGCCGGTAAATTCGCATTTGAGCAACGGCCGCTCGCCAACCTTGGCGCTGATGCTCAGGTTCCCCATCGCACCGAGCACCTTATGCCGCACACCGTCGTCGTAGTAGTACATGGAAACGGTCTTCAAGAGCGTCGACACCGGGGTGTACTCGACTCGTGCTGGCGTCGCGAGTGTGCCTTCTGCAAAGGCACAGGCCTGGACGACTGCGCCCCAAGCCGGCGCCGTACCGGCCGTGCCGGAGCCCGCAAGTTCCATCGAGAACGACACCTTCACGCTGCCCGGGCCGACCAGCTCGTCACTGCCGCCGAAGTACCCGCGCATGAGCGTGCGTTTAATGTTCTGGGCATCCAGCGGATCGATGTTGACGTCGAAAGCGAGCACCGCGTTGGCGGCGCCCGTCGGCGACGCATCCGAACCCGCAGTCGCTTCAATAGCCGCGGTGATAACCGTATTGCGAATGTAGCGGTTGGACATCTTGATTACTCCGTTTCGGTAGGTTTATCGACCACTGGATCAGCAGGCTTTGGATTGCAGTCCTCCCATTGCAGGGTGGTCTCGTTCCACTTCCACGCGCCGCCACCTGGGGGCCGGGGGATTTCTGCAGTCGTAGCGGCTGCCGGCGGAACGACAACAACATCTTTTTGGGATTTCATGCGCAGTCCTTTTATGAGGAGAGTTTTAAATTGCTGGTTTGGTGCATGACGAGATAAGTCATTTGCACCCAACCGGTTTTCTTGCCTTCTGCACCAAACTCAGCCGCCAGTCGCGGCACACCAACGTCGTCCACCAGGCCGCCCAACGTGGTATCGGCTGCAAGGCGCTCGTACACCCTTTCGAGGAGTGGATCGACCGCACGCTCTCCGCTCTCATTGGTGCTACAGGCGTAGCACTCGACAACGACGGTCGTCTTCCAGTCGACAGGTGCGCCATGGATGGCGCCAGGTTCAGGATCACCAAGCGCCCACTGGATATTGACCGCCTGGTTCATCGCCCCGGGGACGGCGCGCTCGCGGGCGCGAAAGATCGCCTCGGCCGGCACAACGGCAGGCGCGGCCAAGAGTGCGGCTTCGAAGGCGTCAGTGATGACGCTAAAGACGGTGGCCATCAGGCATACTCCAGGAACAGCACGGTCATGCCAGTGTCGCCAGGCTGAGGCTCCGCAACGACGTACGAGACACCGTCAATAGACAGCGGTACTCCTTCTGGCGCGTTGGGTACGATGGAGGCGTCGACCGTGATTGATGGACGCGAGTCAGCCACGCCAAGTCCGACGTGGATAACCTGGAACGGACGCTTGAAGATTGCCAGGTGATCTATACCGTCGATCTTGACACTAGCGTTGCTCAAGTGTTTCAGCACGCTCCTGTTCAGACGGGACTGGGCGTTAAGGAATGTCATGGGCAGAAGCGTTTAACGCACGACGCCGTCGAGCAGCACACGCATCACAGGCTCGCCCGCCGCTTTGGTCTTCACCAACGCACCGATCAGGGAGCCGCCTGCGGCGGTAGTCGTCAAACGACGCGCAGCATCGTCCCAATAGATCTTCACGCCGGGTGCGCCTGCTTTCGCCGCATCAGCGTCGATCTCGAAGACACCGACACGCTTGATCTCTACGAACTCGCCTTGGGCAGCGTTATAGGCCGCCACGCCAAACAGCGAACCGACCAGGACGCCCTGACCGCTCAGCACAGCGTAGGGCGCCTGTACAGTCAGCATCTCGGCGCTATGGATAAAATTCTTCATGGTGTTTCCGTCCTTAATTGTAGTGAGGGCTGAGGAACTGCTCGCTTAAGCGCCGTCGTTACGCTGCAGTCCACGGAAATCGACCGCCTTCGCAGCGAAGTCCAAGCGGCACTTGTAGCTGAGTCCGTCCACTTCAAAGCCGACTTCGCTCTCAATGACCGGGCCTTCCGCACCGTCCAGGTAGCAATACTCGACGGTATCGATCTGACTGTTGTTGCTGGCCAAATACCAGGCGGTGGCGCTGACGCTGTCCAGAATCGGCTCAACGATCGGAGTGAGCGACGTGCGGCCGCCTTGACGGAATTCGTTGACGTCCGTGCTCTTCGCCGGTGTGTAGTTCGAACTGGTCAGCTGATATGCCATCTGCTCCAGCGAGGAACCCACGATCAGGAAGTCCGGCGCCAGGTTCAACTCTTCGTTTTGCAGGCCCTTCTGCTTACGCATCGCCGTGCGGCCATTGACCAGCGCACTCATTTGTAGGGAGGAGCCAGCGCCAGTGGCCAGGTTGCCGTGGTCGGCATGGAAGAGCGCTTTGTTGTCGGACATCGGGCCATTCGCGGTCAACTGCGCATAGACCAAACGATTTTCCAGGCGCCGTGCGCTGCCTCCGAACGCGGTGACCAGGCGATCAAAGCCGCGCAAATCGTCGTTGACCACTGACGCCCGGCTCAAGCTCACGATACGGCCATAAGTCCCGACGCCGTAGGTCTCGGCGCCGTCTGTCATGGTGCCGTACTTGAATTCACCGTGCTCGTTGGTTTTGAGCAGGTCCGGTGCAGCACCCAACTGGACGACGGAGAGGTTCTTGAAGTCAGGGGCATTGGGCGCGCGACGTGCCCACAGCGCATAGGTGCCGGGGTTCTCGTCGTAGGAATTGCGCAGGCGTTTGTTCGCCACGTTCGCAAACAGCGCCGAAAAATCGCTGGTCGTGTGCATGCCGGAACGGAAGTTCAGCATTTCCGTCGCCAGCCGCAACCGATCCATGCCACGGGTATTGAGGCCGCGAGCCTGCAGGAACTCGCGCCCGATTTCCAGCAGGCTCAGACCGCGATACTGGCGGCCGTTGTCGGTCAGCTCGGCACGGCTATTGATCCGGTGGGTAATCGCCTCTTCCATGCCAGCCATGCGCGTTTGGTCTTCATCGCGGACAGTCTCGATGCGCACGTTGCGATGGCCGCCACTGGATGCATCGCTACGGGCCAGTTCGTCCAGGATCGCACGGCCGGCCTGTTCCACAGTGCTTGCACTGCGAATCAGGCCAGCGGCCAGCTGCGATACGCCGTGACGTACGCACAGCTCGGTGATGTCAGCAGCACGCTGCGCCGCGTCGGTCGCAGCCTGGGCGTTCGCTTGGTCAGCTGCGCGCTGAGTTTCGTTGTTTGCCGGCGTGGTCAAAGGCGCGGTACCGCCGGCGTCAGTCGTAGTGGACATTGAAGGTTCCTGTGTGGGATTGACAGAGGGGGCGTGCGCCCGGGTGAACTCGCACGGAAAACCGCCCGAGGGTTGTTCGCGGGTGCTAGCAGCCGCATCCGCAGGAACTGGTACAAAACTGATTTCGAATGGCTGCCAGGATACGGCGCGATAGAGCGGCATGTTGATGCCGTCGGTGCGATCGATAGCGCGCGTGATCTCGTACTTGGTAACGTTATAGCCGAAGCTGATGGCGCGGATGACGCCAGCCTTGATGTCGGCAACGATGCCGGCCATCTCTTCGCGGACAGATAACTTTAAGGTTGCTCGGCCTTCGCCATCCTCGATGCCGCCTTTAATCGCAACGCCGATGATCGAACGTACACCGCCGTAGATATTGTGCGCGTCAATTACCTGGACCACGCCGGCGTCAAAGCGGGTCATGTCGACTGACTCGGCGGTGACGACGAGCTCTTCCTCGTACGTCGTCTCATTCCACCAGTCGTACCGGCGTACGCGCGCGCCAGTGGTCCACACAACATCTACGGTGTTGTCGGACTCGTTGAACGATGATGGGACGATTTCCGCAGCCCGCGCCAGAGTGGGCATGCTGCGGACCGCAGAATCGGCGACAGAAGCGTTAGGTTTGTGAGTTGAGGTAGCCATGACCTCAATTCTCACAACTTGGGCGTCTCACTTCTCGGAAAAGTGAGACAACCTTATTGAAGTGGCTGCACCTTCTCAATCGAACCGAGCGCGATAGAAAGCGTCGCGCCACCGCCGGCTGCACCGAAGGTGACCGTGATTTTCCAATTTCCGTTTAGTCCAGCGTTCGAGTATGAGCCTGGGAAAACCAGATCGCGAGTCTTCATTAGTAATCGCGGCATATCCGAATTATCGAATCCGGCGCCGATCAGGAAGGCCGCAGCAGCGTAGTTCACGTTGACACCCAGCGAATTCTTCATCGGAATCGTCAGTGTGGCGCTGATTGATGTGACACCCGACATACCGATTGCCAGCACTTCGACCATCGCACGCATCACGTCTGTCACAGAGAACTGAGCAACCGGAGCTGCAGAAATGATGTCATAGCTACTGCCGCCAGCCCTGGCCGGAGCAGTCAACACAAATTTCTGATTTTTGCCCGCATTGTCACCATCAGCCGCAAGCGTTCGGTCGCTGGTGCTAGTGACAGCAGTCACTCCAGTGCTAGAAGACCCACTCCAGTCTGCCGCGAGGCCAGCTGCCTCGATCCCCGTATTGAACAGCGGGTTAGAGTTGACATACCGGCCGAGCGCTCCTTGTAGTGTGTTGCTTTCGATTGCGCTGTAGGGTGACTGCCTGATTGCAGGAAAGCGCTTCGTGAATTCCGAAATAGTGCGAGGATCAGTGCCGCACATACGCCCCCCGTATGCGTTGTCGTGAATCCCATCGGCTGTGCACGCTTTTTTGATAGCGCCGGTCAGCGCTATCCCTGTACTGCGAGTGTCGCCGCCCACGACAGTCACGTCGGCAGTTTCGACTGTAATTTCCGCAAATGGGAGAACAACTATCCCGGTGTTGCGCTGCGCGAAGCGCTTCAAGCGCTTGTTGTAGGCGTTGATTCGAGTATTAACCTTGTGTCCCTGGTTCGTATAACCTGCCGCTGCATTTCCGTAGGTGCTATACACGTTCCCGAGGTGGCGGCACGTGGTGAACCAGGCGACGCGGTTTGCGGCCCGGCACATGCGGTAAGCTGTCTCGGCGAAGGCCCAAATCTGGTCATCGCTCAGTAGCTGTGCATTGATATTGTTGATCGGGTCCCCGATAATGATGTTGGCCGCACCAGTGGCGATAGCGCGTTGGAGCTGAGCCAAGATGCCGCACACGGGATCATCAAAGCCAACGCCGCCGATAGCAAAGTTATCCACGAGTTCAATAGCGCCGCCCAGCATTGCTTCAATCCATGGCCAGTAGCCAGCGGAATTACTGTAGCGCAGGCGCGCAATCTGGAACGCAGTGGTGCCATTAATACCGCCAACGACAGCGCCATTGATCGATGGATCGCCCAGGTCAACGCGGAAGAGGCCTGCGTCGACCAACTCCAATACCCTGTAGTCCCGATTAACGTCGCGACGCGGCAGGCCCCCTACTGTAACTACCGCCGCAATGTTGATGCGCTCACCGGGGATCATCTGATGGTTGGCAAGAGGAACGGTCATGATTCCATTCGTGACTGTGCCACCATTCAGGTCACTGGTCGCGATTGCCATGTTTTGCATGTCGCGTGATGTACCCGCAATCGCAAAGGTGTTTGCAGCCAGCAATGGAAGTTGAACACCCAATGCGGACCGAAACCCGTACACTTCATCCAGCTGGGTCGCGCCGAGAACTGCATTCTCAATTTCTGCGCTCATGCTTCCTGTTGCGCACGTGACTTTGACCGTATGCGTCCCCTTCCGGGGCCCAACAATGGCACGTTGACCGGCAATCAGACTCCAGTTCCCAACTACCACTCCATCCGTGTTAGTAGCAACCACGGTTCCACTTGAATTCGCGCTGGCGGTAATCTGAGCGTAGTCCCCCTCGATTAGAGTGAAGATTGCTGGCGACGCAGGAACAATGTTCGCTAACGAAGGCGATGAAGGACGACGTATGCGTGCTTTATCAAGCAGTTTTAGAAAATCGGCAAAGAGCATCATGGCACCAACACCCAAGCGCTATCGCCCATCCACTGACCATTTACCCAAGTAGTGGTTTGACGAATCGACCGGCCGTTGATGTCGGGGCCATAGGTCATCGTGACAATTTGGCCCGAGCTGTTATAGACTGGCGTGCTTGGCAATGAAGCCAAATCGAACACATATTTGCCGGTCGAATCGGTCACGGTAGTTACCGTATGCATCGCGCCGGCCAGGCCCGTCTGATTCATGGGCATTTTAGTCTTGGCGTCTTCAGTCCACATTTTCATCACCAGAATTGTTGGCTCCGACGGTACTTTTTCCCGCCGCCGGTTCGGTTGGCAAATTGCCCCGCTGCATAAACAACAAGTACTTGAGGACGCCGAGTTTCTCCAGCTGCAGGAAGTCGCTTGCGAGCTCGGCGAAGACCTCCGCTGGCTCGTCGCCACGCTGCCTGATCTTGTCGCTGATAGAAGACAGCCCACCGCTGATCTCGTCCAGATCGGCCTTGATGTCCTGCTGTGGATTGACGTGACTCCATCGCGGTGTGCTGTAACTGATCGTCGCCTTGTTGTTTTTGACCTTCCCGATGAGCCTCGCAGCTTCGATGAACGCACGCAGCATGGGCGTGAGAAGAACGGGAATGACACCGCGCCACTGAGTGCTTTCTACAGATTTCCGGAAGTACATCCAGCGCACGCGCGCGCTTGAAAAAGTCACCTCTTTCATATCGCCAGTCATCAGTTCGTAAGGCACACCAAAGCCTGCCGCGATGACATGAAGTTGCTG
>Ga0187843_10002626_pt1 | contig 10780 bp, 10 predicted proteins | sample SpaLakP09_SKY_43_FD_134516 | JGI IMG/M metagenome (GOLD analysis project Ga0187843, IMG submission 134516) | Oligotrophic lake water microbial communities from Sparkling Lake, Wisconsin, USA - SP09_SKY_43 | ecosystem: Environmental > Aquatic > Freshwater > Lake | place: USA: Sparkling Lake... | reverse complement strand
GTACAAATCAGCAGCATTGTGCAGGTGATCAAGGATATTGCCGAGCAAACCAATCTGCTGGCGCTGAATGCCGCCATCGAGGCGGCGCGGGCTGGCGAACAGGGCCGCGGCTTTGCGGTAGTGGCCGACGAGGTGCGCAAGCTAGCCGAACGCACCGCCGCTGCAACGGTAGAAATCGCAGGCAGCATCGGACAGGTACAAAAAGAAACCACCGGCGCGGCCGGCAGCATGGAAGAAGCCATCCGCCAGGTAGAAAACGGGGTGATGCTGGCCGAACGCGCCGCCGGGGCCATTACCCAGATCCGCAGCCACAACCTGGGGGTACTGGATACCGTGGGCCATATTGCCTTGGCCACTGCCGAGCAATCCTCGGCCAGCCGCGATATCGCCAGCCATATCGAGGCGATTCACGCCATGACGGCCGATACCGATGCCTCTCTAGGCCACGCCAGCGGTGCGGTGGCCGACCTGCAGCGCCTGTCGGACGAGCTGCATAGCCTGCTGGCGCGCTTCAAACTGTAAGCAGCTGCCAGAGTTGGCCGCAGCCTTTCCGCAGCGGCACCCTGCGGCCAACCCCAACAAAAAAGCCCTGCTTGCGCGAGCAAGCAGGGCTTTTGGCCGTGGCCGTAACGGCTAGTGGCCGTCGAACGAGCACACGGTAAACAGCGGGATATCCAGGCCGCGCATCAGGTCGCCGCCGCCCAGCTCGGGCAGCTCGATAATGCCGGCCGCTTCCACCACCTCGGCGCCCAGGCGCTGCAGCAGCTTGTAACCTGCCATCATGGTACCGCCGGTGGCGATCAGGTCGTCGATCAGCACCACACGGTCGCCCGGCTTCACCGCATCGGTATGCATTTCTACCGTGGCGTTGCCGTACTCCAGCTCGTACTCTTCCGCCACCGTGGTGTAGGGCAGCTTGCCCTTTTTGCGGATAGGCACAAAGCCGACGTTCAGCTCGTACGCCAGCACCGAACCGATGATGAAACCGCGCGCGTCCAGGCCCGCCACCATATCGATCTTCTCGCCCATATAACGGTGCACAAAGATATCGATCAGCATGCGGAAGGTCTTGGGGTTCTGCAGCAGCGGGGTAATATCGCGGAACATCACCCCCTCGCTCGGCCAGTTCGGCACGGTGCGGATCCAGCCCTTCAGGTAGCGCGAATAGTCCAGGTTACTCAGGTTTTCCATGCTTTATGCCTTAGTGGAAGAACGCCAGCTTCACCACCCACAGGCCGGCAATCACCAGTACCGCGGGTTTCAGGTCGGCAAAACGGCCAGCCAGAATCTTGATCACGGCGTAGCTGATAAAGCCAAAAGCGATACCGTCGGCAATGGAGAAGGTAAACGGCATGGCCACAGCAGTCATCACCGCCGGGGCGGATTCGGTCAGGTCATCCCAGTTGATCTCGGCCAGGCCACGGGTCATCAGCACGGCCACGTAGCACAGTGCCGGCGCGGTAGCGTAAGCCGGTACGGTCTTGGCCAGCGGCGAAATCCACAGGCAGGCCAGGAACAGGATGGCCACCACCAGCGCGGTCAGCCCGGTACGGCCACCCACGGCGGTACCCGCAGCCGATTCGATGTAGGCAGTGGTAGACGACGTACCCATGGCAGCACCGGCGGTAATGGCTACCGAGTCGGCCATCAGCGCGCGCTTCAGGCGTGGCAGCTTGCCGTCTTTGTCCAGCAGGCCGGCGCGGTGCGACACACCCACCAGGGTACCGGTGGTATCAAACAGGTCCACAAAGAAGAACACGAAAATCACGCCCAGCAGGCCAGCCGTCATGGCGCCTTCCAGGTCCATTTTCATGAAGGTCGGTTCGATGCTGGGCACCGGGGCAAAGATGCCTTCAAAGCTGGACAGACCCAGCATGATGGACAGCGCCGTGACGGTCAGCACGCCAATAATGATAGAGCCGTGCACCTTGCGGTACTCCAGCGCCACGATAATGAAGAAGCCCAAGATAGCCAGCAGCACTTTCGGGTCGTGCATATTGCCCATGGTCAGCAGCGTAGCCGGGTGATCCACCACCACACCGGCGTTTTTCAGCGCGATAATGGCCAGGAACAAGCCCACGCCTGCCGAGATGGCAAACTTCAGCGACTGGGGAATGGCGTTCACGATGGCTTCGCGCACCTTGAACAGGCTCACCGCAAGGAACACGATACCGGAAATGAACACGGCACCCAGCGCCGTTTCCCACGGTATGCCCATGCCCTTTACCACGGTAAAGGTAAAGTAGGCGTTCAGCCCCATACCCGGTGCCAGCGCGATCGGGTAGTTGGCCACCAGTGCCATGATGGCGGTACCCAGCGCAGCAGCCAGGCAGGTCGCAACAAACACGGCGTTGAAATCCATGCCGGTAATCGACAGGATGGCCGGGTTCACGATAACAATGTAAGCCATTGTCAGGAACGTGGTGAAACCGGCAATGACCTCGGTCTTGACGTCCGTGCCGTGCTCTTTAAGCTTGAAGAAGCTTTCTAGCATGATGACATGCCCTCCCCTCGTCTTTTGAGACGTAACTGTTTGAAAAACGCGCAATTTTAACCTGAAACGCTTGTTTGTTGCGCTGCAGTTTGCCTGAGGCAAGCCCGGCTTAACCACAACAGCGCCTTGTGGTATCCTGAAATATTGCTCAAGTTCGTTAGGAAGCGCTTACATGACGTCAGCCCAAGGCTCGATTTTTATCGTGGTAGCCCCCTCCGGCGCCGGTAAAACCTCGCTGGTGGCCGCGCTATTGCAAGCGGAGCCCGGTGTAGAGCTGTCGGTATCCTATACAACGCGTGCCCCGCGCGATGGCGAGGTAGACGGCAAGAACTACCATTTTGTCGACCGCGCCGCCTTTGAAGGCATGATCGCCGCTGGCGACTTCCTGGAGTACGCCGAGGTCTACGGCAACTACTACGGCACCAGCGCGCGCTGGCTGCGTGAAAGGTTGGCCGCAGGCCACGATATCCTGCTGGAAATCGACTGGCAGGGCGCCCGCCAGGTACGCAAGGTGTTCGACGAAGCCGTGGCCGTGTTCATCCTGCCGCCGTCGCTGCCCGTGCTGGAAGCCCGCCTGCGTGGCCGTGCCACCGATAGCGAAGAAGTCATCCAGCGCCGCCTGTCCGAGGCACGTATGGAGATCGACCAGGTAGCCGAATACGATTACCTGATCGTAAACGATGATTTCGACCAGGCCCGCCTGGACCTGATCAGCGTGATCCGCAGCCAGCGCCTGCACAGCACGCGCCAGCTGCAGCGCCACCGCAGCAGTATTACCGGCATGCAAACGCCCCGCTAGGGCTTTATCCGGATCGCACAATCCCTTATCTTTTTGCTTCACCCTTTGTGAAAGAGACATACCATGGCCCGTATTACCGTTGACGATTGCCTCGACCGCATCCACAACCGCTTCGACCTGACCCTGGCAGCAGCCTACCGCGCCCGTCAGGTAGCCTCCGGTGCCACCGCTTTTGTAGAGCAAGGCCGTAACAAGCCTACCGTTGTTGCCCTGCGCGAAATCGCCGGTGGCCACGTTGGCCGCGAAATCCTCACCCGCCACAAAGGCTGATTCTGCCGATGACTGCGGATAACGCCTCCCCTATCGACTACAACGCACTCGTTGACGCCGAGGCCGAGGCGTTATTTCTGGCCGCGTCGCGCTACCTGAAGCCCGAAGACGTACAGCTGCTGCGCCAGGCCTTCATCACCGCGCGCGACGCGCACGAAGGCCAGACCCGCAAAAGCGGCGAGCCCTACATCACCCACCCGCTAGCGGTAGCCACCATGCTCACCGACTGGCGGCTGGATGCCCAAGGGTTGGCCGCAGCACTGATGCACGACGTACTGGAAGACACCGGCGTCACCAAGCCCACGCTGTCCGACCAGTTTGGCCGCACCATTGCCGACCTGGTAGACGGGCTGTCCAAGCTGGAAAAGCTGGAATACCAGACCAAGGAAACCGCGCAGGCGGAAAACTTCCGCAAGATGGTACTGGCGATGGCACGCGACATCCGCGTCATCATCGTGAAGCTGGCCGACCGCCTGCACAATATGCGCACGCTGGACGCCATGCGCGAAGACAAGCGCCAGCGCATAGCGCTGGAAACGCTGGAAATCTACGCCCCCATCGCCAACCGCATCGGCCTGAACAAGGTCTACCGCGAGCTGCAGGACCTGGCGTTCATGCACCTGCACCCGCACCGCTACCACGTGCTGTCCAAAGCCGTGCGTGCCGCACGCGGCAACCGGCGCGAGGTGGTGGACAAGATCCTGAAAGCCGTTAGCCAGAAGCTGGTGGAGGCCAATATCGAGGCCACCATCAAGGGCCGCGAGAAAAACCTGTACAGCATCTACAAGAAAATGCAGGAAAAAAGCCTGTCGTTTTCCGAAGTGCTGGATATCTACGGCTTTCGCATCATCGTCAAAGACAACCCCGGCTGCTACCTGGCACTGGGCGCGTTGCACAGCCTGTACAAGCCGATTCCGGGCAAGTTCAAGGACTACATCGCCATCCCCAAGGGCAACGGCTACCAGAGCCTGCACACCACCCTGTTCGGCCCCTACGGCACGCCGGTGGAAATGCAGATCCGCACCCGCGAAATGAACGCGGTGGCCGAGGCAGGCATTGCCTCGCACTGGATGTACAAATCCGGCCACGCCAGCATCGACGCCGCCAAGCAGCGCACGCACCAGTGGCTGCAAAGCCTGCTGGACATGCAGGCCGAAAGCGACGACGCCGTCGAGTTCCTGGAACACATCAAGATCGACCTGTTCCCCGACGAGGTGTACGTGTTTACACCCAAGGGCAAGATCATCGTGCTGCCGCATGGCTCCACCCCGGTGGATTTTGCCTACGCGGTACACACCGACGTGGGCCACCGCTGTATCGCCGCCCGCGTGAACCACAACCTGGTACCGCTGCGCAGCGTGCTGCGTAACGGCGACACCGTGGACATCATTACCTCCACGCAGACCAAGCCCAACCCGTCGTGGCTGAATTTCGTACAAAGCGGCCGTGCGCGCTCCGGCATTCGCAATTACCTGAAATCGCTACAGACGCAAGACGCCATCCAGCTGGGGCAAAAGCTGCTGCGCCAGGCCGCCAGCGCGCTGTCGGCTTTCGAGCCGGACATCACGCCCGAGCTGGAAGAAGCACTACTGGCCCGCCTGGGCGAGCGCAACCGCCGCTTTAGCGATGTGCTGGCCGACATCGGCACCGGCAAACAGTTGGCCGCCGTGGTGGCGCGCAAGCTGCTGGAGCTCTCCGGCCAGCAGGCACAGCAGGCTGCGCTGGGCCCGATTGCCATCCGTGGCAACGAAGGCGCCGCCATCCACCTGTCCAACTGTTGCAACCCGATACCGGGCGACCAGATTGTCGGCATCGCCAAAAAAGACCAAGGCTTGCTGATTCACCGCGGCAGCTGCCACAACGTGCAGCGCGTGGAGGCAGAAAAGCTGCTGGAAGTACGCTGGGAAGCGGTAAAAGACCGCATGTTCGGTGTGAACATCAGCATTCTGGCGTTTAACCAGCGCGGTGCACTGGCCGATATCGCCGCCGCCATCTCGCACGCCTCGGCCAACATCGAAACCGTCGACACGCAAGACAACCACAGCCAGGACGGCTACATCCACATTCACTTCCGCCTGCAGGTAGACAACCTGCAGCACCTGGAAAAAGTGCTGGCACAGGTTCAGCAAGTGGACGTCGTCCAGCGCGCAGAAAGACGCTAGCAACATGCCCTGCATCCGCATTAACGGTGAAGACCGCACGCTCTCCGGGCACGTAGACAGCCTGGCCGCCCTGATTGCCGAGCTGGGCCTCACCGGCAAGCGCATTGCCATAGAACGCAATGGCGAAATCGTACCGCGTAGCCAGCATGCCAACACCCCGCTGACAGAGGGTGATGCGCTGGAAATCGTCGTCGCCGTGGGCGGCGGTTAACTTTAGCAAGGGACCAAGCGTGCAAGAACCATTGATCATCGCCGGACAATCCTACCAATCGCGCCTGCTGGTTGGCACCGGCAAATACCGCGACTTCCAGCAAACTGCCGACGCGCTGGACGCTTCCGGCTGCGAAATCGTTACGGTGGCCATCCGCCGCGTGAACCTAGGGCAAAACCCTAACGAGCCGAATTTGCTGGACTTTTTGCCGAAAAACCGGTATACACTGCTGCCCAACACGGCAGGCTGCTACACCGCAGACGACGCCGTGCGGACCTTGCGCCTCGCGCGTGAGCTGCTGGACGACCACCGCCTGGTAAAGCTGGAAGTACTGGGCGACCCGCATACCTTGTACCCCAACGTACGCGACACGCTCAAAGCCGCCGAAACCTTGGTGAAGGAAGGCTTCGACGTGATGGTTTACACCTCGGATGACCCCATCGTCGCCAAAGAGCTGGAACAGCTAGGCTGCTGCGCCATCATGCCGCTGGCCAGCCTGATCGGCTCCGGAATGGGCATCCTGAACCCGTGGAACCTGCAGCTCATCATCGAGCAATCGAATGTCCCTGTGCTGGTTGACGCCGGCGTGGGTACCGCCTCGGACGCAACCATCGGCATGGAGCTGGGTTGCCACGGGGTACTGATGAATACCGCCATTGCCGCCGCACAAGACCCTGTGCGTATGGCTCTGGCCATGAAACTGGGCGTCCAGGCCGGTCGCGAAGCGTACCTGGCCGGGCGTATGCCTAAACGCTTTTATTCGGCGACACCGAGTTCGCCACGTGAGGGGGTGATTTCTTCCCGTTCGGGATGATGCGCAGTGCACACTAATACCCGTTGCCACGCATCTGGCTTTTACAAAAGCTACAACGTTGTTTAGAATACTCATTTTCCTCGAGGCAGAAATGCCTCAAGCCAAAAGATTTAAGGACCTCAGCTAAATGCCGACTATCCGCGTTAAAGAGAACGAACCGTTTGAAGTTGCCATGCGTCGCTTCAAGCGCGCTATCGAAAAAACCGGTCTGCTGACCGAACTGCGCGCCCGCGAATTCTACGAGAAGCCAACCGCTGAACGTAAGCGTAAAAAAGCTGCTGCCGTGAAACGCCACTACAAGCGTATCCGCAGCCAGATGCTGCCACCGAAGCTGTTCTAAGCTTTACGGTAGCAAGCACAAGACCGCAGGCCCGCCCTGCGGTTTTGCTATTTATGCGCTGGCTGCAGCCCTGCTGCGGCCAACCTTACCCCACCCCGCACGGATCCCATCATGAGCCTGAAAGCCCGCATCTCCGAAGACATGAAAACCGCGATGAAAGCTCGCGAAACCGACCGTCTGGCAGCCATTCGCCTGCTGATGGCGGCCATCAAGCAAAAAGAAGTGGACGAGCGTGTGGAGCTGGACGACGCCGGCATCACCGCCGTGGTGGACAAAATGCTGAAACAGCGCCGTGACTCCATCACCCAGTACGAAGCCGCCCAGCGCCAGGACCTGGCCGACAAAGAAAAAGCCGAAATGGCCGTACTGACCGCCTACCTGCCACAGCAGCTGACTGCCGAAGAAATCGACATCATGATCGACGGCGCCATCGCCGCCAGCGGCGCTGCCGGCATGCAGGACATGGGCAAAGTGATGGCCCTGCTGAAACCGCACATGGCCGGCCGCGCCGACATGGGCGCCGTATCTGCCCGCATCAAAGCCAAGCTGGCCGGCTAAGCCCGCCGGATGATCCCGCAGGACTTCATCGATCAGCTACTATCCCGCGTCGACATTGTCGACGTGGTGGATCGCTATGTCCCGCTGAAAAAAGCAGGCCAGAACTACATGGCCTGCTGCCCGTTCCACAAAGAAAAATCCCCCTCCTTCACCGTAAGCCCCACCAAGCAGTTCTACCATTGCTTTGGCTGCGGCGCGCATGGCTCCGCCATCGGCTTCGTGATGGAATACCAGGGGCTGCCCTTTGTGGACGCCGTCAAAAGCCTGGCCGAAGGCATCGGCCTGCAAGTACCGCAAGAACGTGCGGCCAACCCCGAGGCCAGCCGCGCCGCGCGCGAAAAACAGCTCTCGCTGGAAAGCGCCCTCAGCCAGGCCGCTGTTTACTACAAGCAGCAGCTCAAAAGCGCCGTCAACGCCATCAGCTACCTGAAAGGCCGCGGCCTCACCGGCGAAATCGCCGCCCGCTTCGGCCTGGGCTATGCCCCAGGCGACTGGCAAAACCTGCAAGCCGTGTTTAGCGACTACCTGAACCCTGCCCTGCTGGAATCAGGCCTGGTGATCGAGGCCGAAGACACAGGCCGCCGCTACGACCGCTTCCGCGACCGTGTGATGTTCCCCATCCGCAACCAGCGTGGCGCCATCATCGGTTTTGGCGGCCGCGTACTGGGCAAAGGCGAGCCCAAATACCTGAACTCGCCGGAAACCCCGCTGTTCGAAAAGGGCCGCGAGCTGTACGGCCTGTACGAAGCGCGCCAGGCCATCCGCAACGCCAACGCCGTGCTGGTCGTAGAAGGCTATATGGACGTCGTGGCCCTGGCGCAATACGGCGTGGAATACGCCGTGGCCACCCTGGGCACCGCCACCACCGGCGAACACGTACGCAAGCTGCTACGCCACGCCGACCAGGTGTACTTCTGCTTCGACGGCGACAAAGCCGGCCAGAAAGCCGCCTGGCGCGCACTGGAAAACAGCCTGCCACAGCTGGTAGACGGCAAGGCGCTGCACTTTCTGTTTCTGCCGCAAGAACACGACCCGGACAGCTACATCCGCGAACACGGCCGCGAAGCCTTCGAAGCCGCGCTGCGCGAGCAGAGCATTCCGCTCTCGGCCTACTTCACCCGCGAGCTCACCGCCAGCGTCGATTTATCCAGCCCGGAAGGCCGCGCCGAGCTGATCAAGCAAGCCAAGCCCTTGCTAGACCAGATAGCCGCCCCCATGTTGGGCTATATCATCAAGAAACGCCTGGCCGAGCTGGCGCAGATGGAAGTCGACGAAATCGACATGCTGATGGGCCACGCCCGGCCCGAGCGCAAAGGCCGGCGCGAATACCGCCTGCCACGCGAATCCACCCGCCCGGCCAGTACCCCCATCATGCGCAAGCAGATACGCGACGTGCTGATGAACCCGGAATGGGCACTGGCCATACAGATACGCGAGAACGAAATCTACGAAGGCGAAATGGCCGCCCTGGTGGCCATCATCGAAAGAGTACAAGCCAGCGAACAGCTACCCAGCTGCGCCGTGCTGGCGGAAGGTTTCCGCCATACCGAGCACGAATCCATCATTGATTCGGTGCTGCAAGACTCACAACTCAGAAGTGAAGAATTCATCAACCCCAACGAGCTGGACCGGGAAAACTTCATGCTGGGTTTTGACAAACTCATGGACCGCTACGATGACGAGCTGGTTTCGACACTGTCTAACAAAGGCTACGAGCACCTGTCGCAAGAAGAACTACAGCTTCTGCGCACCCTGCTAGCCCGCCGCATGCGGCCAACCCCAGCCAGCTGACCGAGCCCCGTACACGTAGTTGTGATATAATCAATTGTTTTTTTCGGCTTTTTCGAGCAGGAAACCAAATGGCGGCATCTCCCGACACCAAGAAACAGAACAACGAACCGGCAACCGAGCCAATGAGCCTGGAAGAGCAGCGTAAACGCTTGCGCCAGCTGATTGCCCTGGGCAAGGAACGTGGCTATCTCACGTATGCAGAGATCAACGACCACCTGCCCGAAGACGTCTCCGACGCCGAACAGATCGAAAACATCGTCACCATGATTGGTGGCCTGGGCATCCAGGTTTACGACGAAGCGCCCGATGCTGAAACCCTGCTGATGTCCGACGCCACCCCGGCCGTGGCAGACGAAGACGCAGTAGAAGAAGCCGAAGCCGCCCTGTCCTCGGTCGACTCCGAGTTCGGCCGCACCACCGACCCCGTGCGCATGTACATGCGCGAAATGGGCTCGGTAGAGCTGCTGACCCGCGAAGGCGAAATCGTTATCGCCAAGCGTATCGAAGAAGGCCTGAAGTTCATGATTCAGGCGCTGTCCGCCTGCCCGGGTTCCGTGGCAGAGGTCCTGGCGCTGATCAGCCGTGTCGAAGCCGGCGAGCTGCGCATCGATGAAGTCATCGATGGCATGATCGACCCCGAAGCCGACACCGCTGTCGCCGTAGAATTTGCCGAGCCGGTAGAAGTAGACGCCGAGCTGGCCGACGAAGACGAAGAAGAAGACGAAGAAGACGAAGCCGTCGACGAAGCTGCCGTCAGCGAAGCCAACCTCGAAGAGCTGAAACAAGCCGCCCTGGCCCACTTTGCCCAGGTACGCGAGCACTACGCCGCCCTGCTCAAAGCCCTGGAAAAACACGGCTATGCCAGCAAACAGTACAACGAAGCCCAGGCAGGCATCACCGAGCTGTTCATGGGCGTACGCTTCTCCACCCGCCAGATCGAAAGCCTGTGCGAAAGCCTGCGCAGCGGCGTCAACGGCATCCGCAAGCTGGAACGCGAAATCCTGGACATCTGCGTCACCCGCGTCCGCATGGACCGCCAGTACTTCGTGAAAAACTTCCCCGGCAACGAATGCAAGCTGGAGTGGGTTGAAAAAGAAATCGCCAGTGGCAAAGACTGGTCCGACGTCCTGGGCCGCTTCAAGTACGCCATTATCGAGAAGCAAACCAAGATCGCCGATATGCAGCAGAAGTCCATGCTGGGCATCAACGATCTGAAAGAGATCAACCGCCAGATGTCATCGGGCGAAACCAAAGCCCGCCTGGCCAAGCGTGAAATGATCGAGGCCAACCTGCGCCTGGTGATCTCCATTGCCAAGAAATACACCAACCGCGGCCTGCAGT
>Ga0187843_10002625_pt1 | contig 10781 bp, 9 predicted proteins | sample SpaLakP09_SKY_43_FD_134516 | JGI IMG/M metagenome (GOLD analysis project Ga0187843, IMG submission 134516) | Oligotrophic lake water microbial communities from Sparkling Lake, Wisconsin, USA - SP09_SKY_43 | ecosystem: Environmental > Aquatic > Freshwater > Lake | place: USA: Sparkling Lake... | reverse complement strand
GCAGCAAGGCGGCCAGCGCGATGCCGCTGGGGGCCCACACCAAGCTCACCGTGCTGCCCACCACCGCCACCATCAGCCCGCCCTGGGCAGCGGCCAGGTAGAGCAGGATGACCCCGAGAAGGCGCTGGGCGATGCTGGGGTAAGGCATGGCCGGCTCAGAACAGGGTGGTCACCCGCACCGTACCGTCCATCTGCTCTGTCTTGACCTCCGCCGAGCCGAGCTTGGCCAGGCGGATCATGTGTTCGTTGGTCGGCAGGATCTCGGCCACGAAGCCGCGCACGCCGGCTGCCTTGGCATGCAGGGCCAGGTGTTGCTGTAGCCGCGCGCCTAGGCCGACGCCCTGCCAGTCGGGATGCACGATGAAGGCCGTCTCGGCCAGGTTGGTGGACGGGTCCAGCACATAGAGTGCATGGGCCACCACCTGCGGATCTTCGCGCGAGCCGGTCACGGCCACCAGGGCCACCTCGGTCTCCCAGTTGACATTGCACAGCCGCTGCACATCGGCGGTCGAAAGGCCGCGGATCTTTCGGAAGAAGCGGGTGTAGACATCGCGCTCCGGCATGCGGTGGAAGAGCTGGCGCACCGCGTCGCCATCGCTGGCGCCTGCTGGGCGCAGCAGCAGCTCGCGCCCGTCCTTCAGGCTCAGCGGCAATTCCTCCTCTACGGCATAGGCGCGCAGATTGCGTAGCTTCTGCTCGGCTGGCAGATAACCCAAGGCCTGCGCCTGCTCAAACAGCGCCGGCCGGTGCGCCGGATGGGCGATCTGGATCAGCGCCACGGCGCGCTCGCGGATCGACTTGCCGAACAGGTAGGCGATGCCGTACTCGGTGATCACGTAATGCACCTCGCTGCGCGCGATGGTCACGCCCTCGCCCGCCTGCAGCATGCCGCGAATGCGCGACACCTTGCCGTCCTCGTCGGTCGAGGCCAGACAGATCAGCGCCTTGCCCCCGGGTGAGCGCGAGGCGCCCTGCAGAAACTCCGCTTGCGCCGCCACGCCGCCGTAGAAATCGCCGTTGAACTGGTCGGCGCAGACCTGGCCGGTCAGGTCGACGGCAAAGGCCTGGGTCACCGACACCATCTTGTGCTGGCGCGCGATCGTCCAGGCATCGCAGACCGACTCGATCGGCTGGAAGGAGAACAGCGGGTTGCGATCGATCAGCTCGTATAGGCGCTTGGAGCCCATGGCGAAGCTGCAGACGATCTTGCCGGTCTGATTGCTCTTGCGCTTGCCGGTCAGGATGCCCTTCTCCAGCAGTGGAATGATCGCGTCGGTGATGACGTCGGAATGGATACCCAGGTCCTGACGGTCAGCCAGGTACTTGAGCGCCTCGTTGCTGAAGCGGCCCAGGCCCACCTGCAGGGTCGAGCCGTCCTCGATGATGCTGCCGATATAGCGTGCGATGCTCTCCACCACCGGCCCCGGCTGGGCCGGGTGCTGGTACTCGATCAGGGCCGTGTCGACCGGCACCAGGTGATCGATCTCGCCGACGTGCAGCATGGAGTCGCCCATGGTGCGGGGCATGGCCGGGTTGACCTCGGCGATCACCAGCCGGGCACGGCTCACCGCCGCCGGAATGATGTCCACCGAAAGCCCCAGGCTGACATAGCCGAACTCGTCCGGCATCGAGACCTGGATCAGCGCCACATCGACCGGAATGCGGCCGATGGCCATCAGCTGCGGCACCCGCGCCAGCGAAATCGGCACATAGTCCGCCAGGCCTGAACGTACGGCCGCCCGCATGTCCTGGCCGACGAAGAAGCTGCGGTGGCGAAAGCGCGTCAACGGCAAACCTTGCGCGTCATGCGCCACTGCGCGATCGGTCAGGAAGTGCAGCAGTTCCACATCGGCCGGCGTGGGCCGGTGCGCCTCTAGTGCCGCCACCAAGCCGCGCGGCGTGGCGCAGGCGGTGCCAACGAAGACATGGTCGCCGGCCTTGATTTTCGCCACTGCCTCGGCGGCGCTGCAGATCTTGTCAGCGCAGGCAGCCAGTCGCGGGTCGACGCTGGGCTCGGGCGCCTCGGGGAAGCTTGAGCGCACACGCCAGGCTGCTGTCAGTCGGGTCAAAAGGCTCGCCGCAGTCATGTCGTGCTCCCCACCGGTTCCTTTGCATCCAGCACCTCGCAGGCATGGGCATAGCCCTGCTGGACGATCTGCTCAAAACGGTTCCACTGCAGCATGCCGACCCGGTCAAGAGGTGGGTTCATGTAGACGTCGGTCAGCTTGCGCGACTGGCGCTGGCGCGACACGCTGTAAAGCACCGTCACGTTCATCAGATACGCAGCCAGCGAGGGCAGCCGGTAGCGGCGTTGCGCACGCGGGCGCAGCCGGTCGCGCAGCAGCGCCCAGGTGCCAGGCATCTCGGTGTGCGCGATGCGCCGCGGCTTGCTGAAACCGAAGCTCAGGTCTACGCCGATCACCCGACCGACGCCGCGCATGCTGCGCATTACGTCGACGGGGAAGTTGTTGAAGGTGCCGCCGTCGCACATCAGGTCGCCGTCGATGACCATCGGCGGCAGCGCCCCGGGGATGGCCAGACTGGCCAGGATGGCGTTGCGCATCGAGCCGCTGCGCACGATGTGCTCACAGGCCTTGGAGTAGTTGGTGGCGACGCAGTAGTAGCTCTTCCACAGGTCCTCCACCTGCACGTCGTCGTTGCCGGTCAGCTCCTTCAGCGCGTTCTCGACCAGCCGGCTCAGGCGCATGCCCTTGATCAGCGACAAGAGCGGGATCAGGTTGAAGTCGCTGGTCGGCTTGGACGAGAACACCTTGCGAGCGTTGTTCAGCACGGTCTCGAAACTCTGGTCGGTGGCAACATAACCGGCCATCACCGAGCCGATGCTGGTGCCGCCCACCACATCGATCTCGATGCCGCGTTCCTGCAGCGCCTTGTAGACGCCGATGTGGGCGATGCCGCGCGCACCGCCTCCGGCCAGCACCAGGCCCACCGCCGTGCGGCTGACCAGGCGCGCCAGGCGGGCCATGTCACGCGGCAGCGCGGGGCGGATGTGCAGATGGTCGGCCAGCGGCCGGCGCGCCAGCCAGGCCGCCGTGCCCAGCGGTGCGCGCCGCTCGGCGGGGTGCAGCAGCAAGAGGATCTCGGCCGCGTCGGTGCGCGCCGGCCTGCGCACCAGGCACTCGTCCTCGATCGGATGCAGCACCGCCGGCTGGTCGGCATTGGCCAGCAGCAGCAGCTCGTCGCAGTGGCGGGTGCAGCGCTGCGTCCAGGGCGTGGGCGCGCTGTCGCTGAGCAGCAGCACGAAGTCGTGTGCGGCCTCGATCTCGTCCAGGCGCACGGCGATGCGGCGGTTCGCGTCCACGTCGCCGGAGGAGCGTTCGGTGATGCCGGGGTCGCCCAGATCGCGCTCCAGCCAGGCCGCATCGACCACCACCACCCTGCCCTTGGCTGCCAGTTGCACGGCCAGCGCGGCGGCGAAGCCAGCCAGGTCGACGCCGGCGCTGATCGGCAGCAGGCCGATGGTCACCGGCCGGTCCATCGAGGAGCGCGAGCCCTCGGTCTGCAGGCGCTTGATGATCTGGCGGGTCAGGGCAATCGAGATCTGCTCGCTGACGGCCAGCAGGCGCTTGAACTCGGCCTTGGCCAGCCGCACCAGCACCGAGTCGCGGATCGCTACCAGGGTGGCCGAGCGCGGTTCGTCGGTGTAGAGACTCATCTCGCCGACGATCTGGCCACGGGTGATCTCGCGCACCATCCGCTGCTCGCCCAGATCGTTGGCGATGTAGGTGCGCAGGCGCCCGCTAACGAGTAGATACATCGCATCGCCCGGATCACCCTGCTTCATCAACGCCTGGCCCCCGGCGATCTCAACCCACTCCAGGTGCTCCAGCAGCAGCTCGATGGCGCCGGGATCGATATCGCCCAGCAGCGCCGGCAGATGACGCATCAGCAGGGCATCCAGGTGTTTCGGTCGATCGGAAACCTTGTGCATGGCGAACGCTGACCTGAATCGAAGGTGTCAGCGAATGTACCCGAGCACTGCCGTTCCGGCAGAGCGCATCAACCCCCATCTGTGGCGGGGTCAGGCCTTGCATCGAAATGGATCTGCAAGCCGTTCGAGATGCGCCGCAACTGCGGCTCGTTGAAGGGCCGGGCAAGCATGGAGCGGCCTTGCAGCAGCAGGGTGCTGCTGCCACCACCGTCCAGATTGAGGGCCTGGTGGGCGCCCAGCTGCAGCATCACGGCAGAGAGCTGAGCCAGGCTCAGGCCCAGCACCGGCGGGCGCCGGCCTTCTGACACGACTAGAAAGAGATGGCGCCCGCTCTCGTCCAGGCCCACCGCCGTGCGCGGGTGGGTCTGGGCGCACAGACTGGCGCAGCCCGCATCGTCGGCCGGGGTGCGCACGCGGCCCTGGTCGAGCAGCCAGGGTGTACCGGCCACCACATTGAACCAGTCCGGCCGCAGCGCGAACGGCGGCTGCAACTGGATCTGGCAGCGCGACCGGGCATCGCAGGCCAGCACGGGGCTGGTCTGCGATGCCATCACCGGCGCCCAGGCCTCGCCCTGGCTGACCGTCAAGCCGCGCGGCTGGAAATCCTTGTTGAAGAAGGAGGCGTTGACGCTGGCCAGCGCATCGGCGCCGCCAGCCATCTGGTCGAGTGGCCGGCCACGCTCGGCGGGCGCCGACAGTTGCACCCGCACGCCTGGCGCCTGCAGGTCGACACGCAGCGCGTGGACGACGCTGTCGGGCAGCGGTGCGAACTGGAGATAGCTGACGGCCGGATGCACTTGCTGCCAGGCCATGCCTGGCAGCGGGGTCTGTGCGCAGGCCGCCAGCAGCAGTGCAGCGGCGCCGACAAGCAGCGCTCTCACAGCGCGTTCATTTCCTTCAGCAGCCGGTCAGCCTTGTCGACCACCTTCATCTGCCATTGCATGTAGCGGGCATCGAGGCTGATGCTGCGGGTGGTCCTGGGATTGAAGTCCCAATCGGCGATTACCGCGTCCAACGTGCCGTCGAACAGCAGGCCCACCAGCTCGGCACGGCTGTTGAGCACCGGCGAGCCGGAATTGCCGCCGGTGGTGTCCAGGGTCGAGAGGAAGTTGACCGGCACCGAGTCCAGGGCAGCCACGCCGTACTTGTCGAAGCGGCGTGCCTTGATGGCGGCCAGTTGGTCAGCAGGCGCCTCGAAGTCGCCGCTGCCGGTGTGCTTGGCGGTGATGCCCCGCAGGGTGGTGAAGGGCTTCCAGGCGCTTCCGTCGGTGCCGGTCTCGCGGCCGGTGACCTTGCCGAAGGACACGCGCAGGGTGTTGTTGGCATCAGGGTAGACGGCCTGGCCCTGGCTGGCCTTGAAGGCGATCAACGCCCGCATCGTGCCGGCATAGGCTTGGGCGATGCGACCGCCCAGTTCCTTGTCGCGCGCCTCGCGGCTTTCGTCGTCGGCATAGAGCGCCACCGCTGCGGCAATGAAGCTGTCGCTGCTGGCCTCAAATGCGGCGGGGGGCTGGCTCAGCCACGCCAGGCGCTGGGTCGAGTCGGCCAACTGGCTGGCGGCGTAGACGGCGTCCAGGCGGGCCTTGACGGCTGCCTCGTCCATGCCGGAACGCAAGCCCAGCGCAGCCAACAGCGCGGCGTTGTGCTGCGCGGCCGGCAGGGCCAGGTATTGCGTCAGGAAGTGGGCGACGACGCGCTTGTCGACCTGCTCGTCATACCGGCGGTCCAGCGCCTGCATGCCCTGGCGCAGGCGCAGCTCGTCACGCAGCTGGTAGCCGCTCTTGCGCTGGGCGTCCGGCAGGCTCTGCTGGCGGGCGAGCTGGTAGAGCGTGCGGGCGCTGCGCAAGAGGCGCGGCGAGGTGTAAGCGAGCAGGAACTCGGCCTTGGCCATGGCCTGACGCTGCTCGAGCAACTGCTCGACCGTAGCGATGTCAGTGCCGTACTGGGCGCGGCGATCGGGCGTGCTAGCGACCCATTGCTTCAGCGCCGTGAAGGCCTGGGACTTGCGCGCCAGGATGTCGCTGCCGTCGAAGCTGCTCTGCTGACCCTGCAGGTTCTTGTAATAGTTGTCGACCCCGGCCACGGTGTCGGCCAGCTTGATCTCCGCATCGCGGCGGCCGGCTGTCTCGGCCTTGATCAGCGCGAGCTGCTCGCCCATCGCCTTGATGCGGGTCGGGTGCTCCCAGTCAAAGCTGTAAGCCACTTCCAGCGGCAGGCGGTGGCGATTGGTGCCGCCGGGATAACCGGCGACCATCACAAAGTCGTTCTCGTTCAGCGGCGCTGTTGTCGGCGACGCCAGCTTCAGGTGGTGCTTGGGCGCATAGGGCTTGTTGGCGGCGTTGAAATCGGCCGGCTTGCCGTCGGCGCCGACATAGGCGCGGTAGAAGCTGTAGTCACCAGTATGGCGGGGCCACATCCAGTTGTCGGTGTCGCCGCCGAACAGGCCAACACCCTGGGCGGGTGCATGGACCAGGCGCACATCGCGGATTTCCAGCTGCTTGATCAGCTGGTACTGCAGGCCGCCGTAGAAGGCCGGCACCTGGCAGCGGTGGCCGGCGTCCTGCTCGCAGGCGGCAACCAGGGCTTTTTGCTTGGCCTCGATTGCATCGACCCGGGCCTTGCCGGTGAGCGCAGCGGTCTTTGCGTCCAGCACCTGGACGGTGACGTCGCTCAGGCCCACGGTCACATAGACGCGGGTGCCCGGCGCAGCCGGCAGCTCCTCGGCCAGGCTCGCAGCAAGGAAGCCGTTCTTCAGCAGGTCGCGCTCGGGCGTCGAATTGAACTGGATGCTGCCGTAGGCGCAGTGATGGTTGGTGACGACTAGGCCCTGCGGCGAGACGAAGGAGGCGGTGCAGTCGCCCAGAGAAATGATCGCCCCCATCGGGTATTCGGTCAGCTGGGTCAGCCGGGCCGGGTCGAGTTTGAGGCCGGCGGCCTTCAGCGCCTTGGCGATCTGCGGCAGTTGCTGCGGCATCCACATGCCTTCAGTGGCATGGGCGTGGCTTGTAGCCAGGGCTGAAGCCAGGGTTGTGGCGGCCAATATCAGTCGTTTCATGCGGAGGAATCCTCGTGGGATATTTTTTGCAGTCCGAGACGATACACCGCCCCACCCTTGCAGCCGAAAGCCACCCTGCCCCCACGTTTCAGCACTGGCGCCACACCCCTGAATGAGCGTCAAATGGGCTGACACGAAACTGACAGCAGTACCGGAGGTGTGCCATGACACTCGCCCAAATGACGCGGGTCAAGCGCTGGCTGCGGCTGCATGGCCGGTACCATCCGGCCGAGCTCTACGCCTGGGATCTGGTGTTGACGGCCTGGGTGCTGGGCGGCATGGCCGTGCCGGTGATGATGCTGCTGGACGAAGCCGTCCTGCTGCCGCTGTGCCTGCTGGCCTTTTGCCTGCCGACGATCTATTCGGATTGGCGTTCGCGCCTGCACCGGCGGGGCCGGTTGCGCTGCGATTGGTTGACGGCCCTGTGACTCAGTGGATCAGACCGATCCACTCACCCGCTTGCTGGTAGCCATGAAACAGGTGCATGGACAGCTCACGCAAGATCGGGTTCGCGCTGGCATGGCCTTGGGCCAGGCGCTCGCAGGCATAGAGCCGGTCGTAGAGCATGCGGGTTGGCTGCACCGACAAGCCTTCAACCACCATCAGCGACTGAAAACGCTGCAGATCGGCCATGTCCACCGGGCCGGCGATCGGCGAGCCCAGCTCGACGGCGGACTGCGGGCGCAGCGCCGGATCGACCATGGCGCCGCCCAGGGTGTAGCGCGGCGCCTCTTCTTCGCGCAGATCGAAATAGATCGGCGCATTGAAGGACAAATCAGCGGGAACCAGGTGCAGCGGGATGATCATGGAGTGCCTCGGCGCAAAAGCGTTGGATGCCTCCATGATGGCCGCCACCGGCAAAACTTAAATCCGAAATAGCGGGCCTTTCACCCGCTGATTCGATTCAAGTCGCGCCGTGCACGGCCGGGCCGGTGGTGCCGATGAACTCGTCCAGCGTGCCGCACCACTCGCCCGAGGCTGCTTCCAGCTCCTGCAGCGACAGCACTTCGATACGCGCATCGCTGAGCATCTTGTCGGAGGCGTCGTTGGCGGCCGCCTGATGCGGCTTCTTGTCCATATAGACGACCCGGGCGATGCCGACCTGGATGATGGACTGGGTGCAACGTGGGCAGGGGTACTGCGTTGTGTAGATGGTGCCGCCGGTCAGCGGCAGCACCACGCAGTTGAGGATGGCATTGACCTCGGCATGCACGATATAGCTGTGGCGCGAGCGGAAGGGGTCGCTGTCGATGTCGGCCCAGTAGGTCGGGTCCTCGTCGTCGCAGCCGCGCGGCAGGCCGTTGTAGCCAACGCCGAGGATCTTGTTGTCCGGGCTGGCGATGCAGGCGCCGTTGCGCTTGCGGTGGTCCTTGGACCGTGCCGCGGCCAGCAGGGCCACGCCCATGAACATCGAATGCCAGTTGATCAGAGCTTTGTTCTGCATGAGGGTTCGCGGAGCGTCAGGTGTGCCGACAGTCTAGCCGTCCTGCCTCCCTAGAATGCGCCCATGAACCTGCACGAGATGCTTGAGAACTCGCTCTGGGGGCGCAATCTGAGCGCGTCCGAACTGAGCCGTGTGCTGCGCGAATGCCGCGAGCGCCCGGTCGCGGCCGGCCACGCCATCGTGCGCAGCGGTGAGCCGGCCGAGGCCTGGATGGGGCTGATCACCGGTTTTGGCAAGATGAGCATCGGGGCGCCCGACGGCCGCGAAACCACCCTGACCAGCATCGCCGCCGGCGGCTGGTTCGGCGAGGGCACGCTGATCAAGCCGGGGCGATCGGCCATCTGGCAGTACGACGCGGTGGCCCTGCGCGACTGCCAGATCGCCCTGCTGCCGCGCGAGACCTTCGAATACCTGCGCGCGACCAGCCTGCCCTTCAACCACTACCTGCAAAAGCTGATGAGTGCGCGCATGGGCCAGTTCATCGCGCAAATGAGCCATGACCGCCTGCTCAACTCCACCGCCCGCGTGGCACGCTGTCTGGCCAGCCTGTTCAACCCGGAGCTGTATCCCGAGCCCAAGCCTTTTCTGGACCTGCGCCAGGCCGAACTGGCGCAACTGGCCGGCGTGTCGCGCCAGCGCGCGAACATGGCGCTGCAAAAACTCGCCGAGGCCGGCCTGATCGAGCTGGAACGGCGCGGCGTGGCGGTGCTGGACCTGGCCGGCTTGCGCGCCTACCTCAGCGCAAGCTGACGCCGTCGAAGCGCATATTGCCCTCGGCATCGAGCCGATAGTCGAGCACGCGCTTGCGCACCGGGACAACCAGTTGGCCATAGGCGATCACGCTGACCGGCACCTGCTCGGCGGCGATGCGCAGGGCCTGGCTGTAGAAGGCCTTGCGCTGCACCAGGTCGAGCGTGCCGCGAGCCTTTTGCGTGGCCTCGTCATAGGCCTTGCTGCACCAGAAGCTGCCGCCCATGCTGCCGCAGCTCAGCTGCGAAGCCGTGGCGGCAGGCTCGCTGTCGGCGTTCCAGCCGGTCAGCGCCGCATCGTGCTCGCCGGAATCTATGCGCTTCAGATACTCGCCCCACTCGTAGCTGACGATGGTGGCGGTGACGCCGACCTTGGCCCAGTCGGCCTGGATCATCTGCGCCATCAGCTGCGCGTTCGGGTTGTAGGCGCGCTGCACCGGCATGGCCCACAGCGTGATCTTTAGCGGGGCCACGCCGGCCTTGCTCAACAAGGCGCGGGCGCGGGCCGGGTCGAACCTGCTGGCCTTGATCGTCGCGTCGTGAGCCCAGATCGCGCTCGGCATCAGAGTGTTAGCCACCTGCCCGGCCCCGGCGAACACCGTGTCCACCAGCGCCTGCTTGTCGATCGCCATGTCCAGCGCCTGGCGCACTTCGAGCTTGTCCAGCGGCGGCTTCCTGGTGTTGAAGGCGAGGAAGCCGACGTTCAGGCCGTTGATCTTGACCAGCTCGATGTCGGGGTCCTTGGCCAGCTCCAGCACATCGCTGCGGCTGGCCAGCGCGCCGATATCGCATTCGTTGCGGCGCAGGCGCTGCGCGCGCACGATGGAATCCGGCGTGATCGCAAACACCAGGTTATCCACCAGCGGCACCTCGGGGCGGAAGTAGTCGGAGTTGCGGGTGAAGCGCAGGACGCTGTCTTTTTGATAGCTCTTGAAGATGAACGGCCCGGTGCCCACCGGCAGCTGCTTGATCTGCTGCGGCTTGCCCGCCTTCAGCAGCTGGGCCGCGTACTCGGCCGAGTGGATGCTGGAAAACGAGTTAACCAGGCTGGCGAGGAAGGGTGCGTCCGCGCGGCGCAGCTGGATGCGCAGGGTCAGGTCATCCACGCGTTCGACCTTCTCGACCAGCGAGTCCCAGCCCATATAGCTCATATAGGGTGCCACGCTCGGGTAGGCGCGCTGATAGGGGTGCTTGGCGTCCAGCATGCGGGTGAAGGTGAACACCACGTCATCGGCATTGAAATGGCGTGTCGGCTTGAACCAGGGCGTGCTGTGGAACTTGACGCCAGGGCGCAGCTTGAAGGTGTAGACGCGGCCATCGGGGCTGATGGTCCAGCTCAGGGCCAGGCCCGGAATCGGATTGAGCGTGCCCCGCTCCCGCTCGATCAGGGTGCTGAAGATCTGGTCGGTGGCCTGGAGATCGATGCCGGAATCGGTCTGGCTGGGGTCGAAGCCGCCAGGGCTGCCTTCGGCGCAAAAGCGCAGGGTGGCGGCCCAGCCAACCGAGATCAGCCCCATGCACAGGCCCAGGCCGAGCGTGAACAAGCACAGGCCTCGCTTCATCTTCAGTGCTCCATCAGGG
>Ga0187843_10002624_pt1 | contig 10782 bp, 19 predicted proteins | sample SpaLakP09_SKY_43_FD_134516 | JGI IMG/M metagenome (GOLD analysis project Ga0187843, IMG submission 134516) | Oligotrophic lake water microbial communities from Sparkling Lake, Wisconsin, USA - SP09_SKY_43 | ecosystem: Environmental > Aquatic > Freshwater > Lake | place: USA: Sparkling Lake... | reverse complement strand
ATGACCAGCACGTCATAGGGCGCTTCGGCCGGATAGCCGGCGGTCAGCGGCGCCTCGATCAGCTTGACCTTGGCATCGCCGGCCAGCGCGGTGCGAGCGGCGGCGAGCAGCTCGGCACTCTCCTCGACCGCAACGACCTCGGCCACGATCCCGGCAAGCAAGGCGGCCGTATAGCCGGTGCCCGCACCGATCAGCAGGACGCGGTCATTGGCTTCCAGATAGGCCTCGGTCAGCAGACGGCCGGTCGCCATTGGAAGGTTGACCGCACGCCCCTGCCCCAGGTCGATCGTGCCGTCACGATAAGCCACTTCGCGCAGGCCTTCGGGCACGAACGCCTCACGCGGAACGCGCGCCATCTGCGCCACGACCCGCTGGTCGTTGACCGCCGTAGTACGCAACTGGCTCGCCACCATTGCGTGGCGCATGGCGTCGAAATTCGAGGATTCGTTGCTGGTCGTCATCATGGCCCATCCCTGTCGCACAGCCGTTTTAGTTGTGCAATACACTAATTTGGTTCCCGCCGCTTCTATCGCGCCCACTCGGTTCCGCCAAGCGGAGGGATGCCGGCTGGCGAACCCGATCGGCGTCCGCTTTGCGACAAAATGTGACAGGAGGAGCCAATCGCACGCCTTCCCGTTTCACCGGCATTCCGGCGCTTCCCGCCACTCGGCTCATTCTGGAGTAGCCCCATGAAACGGAGTACAGGCTTTCTTGGTGCCGGCATTATCGGCGCCGCTGTCCTGGGCGGATCGATCACCGCCGGCTATCTGGAGCAGAGGTTGAACGCACAGCCCGCAGTCGCGACATTCGGACAAGGCGTATCCGAGGCGCAGAAAATGGAACGGCGGCGGGGTAGAGCGGCGGCCGTAGCGGTGGCGGAGACGGCAGTGCAATAAAGCCCGGACATGGCGGGCTTTGGTCGGGGATTTAAAGTTGATCGGGAGGTGGATAGCCGCCCTAATGCAAAGCGATGGCCCGCTTTTTTCTACAGATCGGTGGGCGGCGGTGGCACCCTACCCAGCCCCCGCAGATGGCAGCCCAACGCCTGAAAACGATCGGGCCAATTCAGACTGACGCGGCTGGACAGTATATTGCGCGGGATCGCGAGGCCTCACCATTGTGATGGCCCGGAACAAGACTCACCAGAGCCGTGTCATCTGTCCTTCCAAAACACAGGCAGGACGTTGCCGCTTCGATATGCTGTACAACCCTGTGAGCGCTTCCTCAATCGCCCGCCGCCAGGCCTGATTCCCGCGAGACCGGAACAGGAACAGCGCGTAGTTTTCTGATCCACCGCACACTCGCTGTTGACAGCGGGACAAAAACCGCAGAAATGCCCGCCTCCCACGCATCGAGGCGCGATGGCGGAGTGGTGACGCAGAGGACTGCAAATCCTGACACAGGCCAGCTTTTAGGCCGATTGTTCGCAGATTTCTCGCTCTGTTCCTATCACCAGATATCATAGAGTTAGCGTCGCATGTGCGTACTCCGCACAGGACTTTTTCGGTCCCGCATCAGGCCGATTCGGCAGCCTCCATTTTCGCCATGGCGGCGGCGGCGCGCAGACGCTGCGAGGCATATTTCAAAGCCATCTTGAAGGTCTGGTGGCCGAGCACACTTTCGATCTCGGCGACGGTGCAGCCCGCCTCCTCCATCCGTGAACCGGCCGCATAGCGAAGCCCGTGCATCGATCGATTATTGGGCATGGCATCGATGCCTTCGACCCGGCGGCGGATCGCGCCCGACAGGCCATTGGGCGTGAATGCCTTACCCGCCTCGGTCGTGCAGATGACCACGCCTCGCCTGGGTAGTGCGTCGAGATGCTTCCGCAGAGCGCCATGACAGGCGATGTCGAGCAGCGCGGTCGTCTTCGACTGCCGCACGCGGATGATATCGCCCTGGAATTGCTGCCAGGTCATCTTCACCACGTCCTCGCGCCGCTGGCCGGTATAGAGCGCGACCAGCACGGGCGTGACCAAGTGCGGCGGCGCGCCGCGCAGGAAGTGCTCGACCTCGGCGTCGGACCAGACCACAATTTCCTTATCGCCACCCTTCCGCTTCAGGCGCTTGATCCCCTTGGCGGGATTGAAACCGGCCGGGACATGGTCATTTTCGTCCGCCCAGCTGTAGAGGCGCGACAGCATCTGCTTGATCTTGTGGGCCTTGCGCACGGTCTGCGCGTGGTCGTCCCGTACCGCCTTGAGCATATTGCGGGTCGCGACGGCATAGCGCACATCGCCCAGTTCCTCGACGATCAGGTCAAGCGTCCGGCCGTAATCCAGCTGCGTTGCGTCAGCGAGGCCGCGGAACTCGGGGCTGCGGCGATACTGGCCGACCAACCACTCGAAACTGCTCCGCGCGACTGGCTTTTTCGCCCCGCGCGCCTCAACGACGGCGAGCAATTCGGCATAGCGCTCCATAAACCCCGAGCGGCTGGGCTGCTCCGACCAATGAAGCGCCGGGTCATGCGGCAATGGCAGATCGCCCGTCAGCTTGTGCCGGAACCGCCAATAGGTACCCTTCGACAGATAGGTGTATTTGAGGTCAGTTCCGGCCACGTGCACGCCTTCTCTCGAAGAAGCGGGCTTCCTCGTCGTCCTGTTCCTTGCCCTGCTCAGCAGCTGGGATCGGCTGGTCGGTCATGCGATCAACGAATCGGTCGAGGTCGACGCGATCCCACACGACCCGGCGACCGATGCTCTTCGCCTGGATGCCCAGCGTCTTGAGCGTCGTCGGGCTGATGCCCAGATACTCGGCAGCGTCGGCGGCGGACAGCAGCCGCCCCCAGCGCGCGCGGAACGGTATGATCGGGGCCTGGTCCATTATCCCCTTCCCTCCTCAGGAACATTTCGCCGCCATGCGGCTGGAATTCCGCCCGTCTGCTGGACGCAATCGCGGAGCACGGCGAGCGACGAAGGCCGCCAGCCTTTGCCATCCCAGTCCGCATCAAGATGCGCGTATTGGGCTCGGTGCTGGGCACCGCTCTGGATCGACGGCGCATGGCGCGCGGCCTCCTCCTGGAAGATCGTCCGATCGAGCATGTCATGAGACCGGAGGTCTTCGATCAGCGCGTCCCGGTAATCGAAGCACCGGCATGCGGTCTCGTTGTCGGTCAGATCGTGCCGGCCCTTCAGGTGAAGATAGGCGATCATGCTGATCCGCATCCGCTGGCGGCTGATGAGCCGATGGCACCGCGCCCCGTGCTGGTCAGCATGGTCCTGGCCGATCGGCTGACCGCACCATGTGCAAGCCGGGCCACGAGCAAGGCCGGTGTCTCGCTCGACGACCAGCGACGACCACGGCTGCATCCCACCTGGAAAGGCGCTCTCGCTCATCGCGAAACCGGAGGCGGTCATGCGGCGATCCGATCGACAGATATTCTCGGCCACTTGCCGCGAAAGCCGCTCGGCGGACCGACATCGTTGGGATCGATACCCTCCTCGATCATCTGCTCGATGGCATCAGCCAGCCGCATGTCGTGACGGTGCCAGCAGTCTTCCCACTTCTCCGGCCCCCACTGAGCCCAGACGTCCCCGCGCCCGCCCTGCTTGGTCACCTCAAGCTCGAATGCCAGCGACTGCCGCCATTGTGTGACATAGCCGGGCCACCAGCGGGTCAGCTTTCCGCCGCAGTCCTTGTCGATGTAGCGATCAATGCAGATACGGACCTCGTCAGGATCGCATGTCGGAATGCCGAAGCTGCGAAAGCCCGTCTCAGACCAGTACGCGGAACCCGGTCCAGCGATCGCGTGCGTGCAAAAGCCACCAGCGATGACGGTAGGGATGCCCCGAACCTCGACCTCGAAAGGGTCGGGGTCGCCATCATAGACGCGGATTGCCCGACCACAGGCGGCGCGCGTCATCACCTCGCGGATTTCGCGCATCCCACGCGGCGGCGCGACCACGGGTGGCGGCGGGGCGGCAGCGAACAGATCGTACTGCATCACTTCCGCCCCTCCCCGTGCGAGAGAGATGCGGGATCGTACCTCGATGGCCAGAAATCGCACGACGTGAAAGCGTTGCGGATCGCCCCAAATAGCCCGTCGCACCGCTTTCCGTGCCGACAATCGGCGCAGGTGGCACCGGCAGGTAGTTTTCGCTCGGCGGCATAGTTGGGCTCAGCCACGGTCAGCCTCCCCGTGCGAGAGGGCGGCGGATGCGTGCCAGCAACCGGCGGCGTCCATCTTGTCGCGAAGTGCGTTGTACGCCTGCTCTACCGCGTGCCAGCTGCGGGTGCTGATAGCCGCGCCGATGGCCTGCACTTCACCGCGACGCCATTCGTGCGCCTGCTGTTTCAGCACCTCCCCCGCCGGGACCGCATCGACAGCGGCTGACGACGCCAAAAGCGCGCCATGCAGAGCCTCGTTATGTTCGGGCGTGATATTGACACGATCAGGCTTGGCTTCTGGATTATACCCTTCATCCGCATCGACAGCGGGCGCGGGGGTGGCGAGGGTGGCAACAGCGCCTGTTTCGTCGTCAATGATCCCGGCATCGATAAGCAGGCGGTGAAGCGTAGCGGACACGTCGCCTTCCCATTCCTCGCTACCCTCGACCACCTGCCAATCGACAAGCCCCAGCTTGCTCGCAAGCCGATTGAATACGAAATCAACGGCGTCGTCGGCGGTGTAACCGTTCTCGATTTCCTCCCCCGCATCGCCCGCGCGGCTACGGTTGCGGATCACGTCATATTCGCGGAGCCGCTTGGCGATTTCCTCGAATAGCGACTTGCTGGCGGGCAAACCCGCGCGGCCTTTGTCACCCGCCACGCCATCGAGATAGGACGCCAACCCCTCAAGGTGGCTTATGTCGTCAGGCGCATATTCCGGCATGTCGAACGCATCGCCCGCGCGGCTTTCGAGGGCGGCGAGGGCTTCGCGCAGAACCGCCTTGTCGGACAGTGTCAGCGGGCCGCCATCATCAATGATGCGCTCCAGTCGCCATGAAAGCCCCTCGCGCACAGCATCCGGCGTCTCCTGAGCGTTCATCACATGCCCTCCGATTCTACGAAAGTTGCATCGTCGTCCGCGCCTTCCTCGGGTGACAGGAGCAGCCAGTAATCGGCCTCGACGGCCTCCCGGATCATGGCAGGCGGGAGGTTGAAAACGGTCGCGATCGTCGCGACGGTCTGCTTGTAGCCATTCAGCGCCAGCCACACGCCGATCGCGCTGCCGACGATATTTGCGCCCGGGTTGCCCGAGCCATCCTCCCCGCCTCTCACGCCAAGATTCCAGCTGAAAGGGTCATTTCCGAACTGCGTGAACATCGGGGTTCGCACAGCATCCGGCGTCTGGGTGGTCATGCTGCACCTCGCGGATTGCCGTTGAGCCAATAGTCGGATCTACCGGCCTTGCTCACTGGCTCGCCATCATCGCCACACCCGTCACCCTCGCAATCTGGGCATTCGCCTACGTCCGTTTCCAGGTAGGGGTCGTCGTGCTGCGGATCGCTGCGGAACAGGCGACCTTCGATACACCGGTAGCTCATGCTTTCCCCCCATCGCTGGCGTGAGAGGCGGGGGTGGCGGGCTTTATCGCAGTCAGCGCATCATCGGCTATCTTCGCGAAACGTGCGTTCGTTGCGGCCTTCTCACTCTTGCCTGCCACAGTATGCTCGCGGGCATAGAAAGCGAATTGATCGCGACACGAGCGCAATGCGGCGGCCATACGGCTATTATCGCCTTGTAAGAGATAGATCACCCGGTTCGAGGCTTCCCCCTCCCCATGGCGGATCGCGTCTGCGGAGAGGGTGGAGAGGGCTTCCTTGGCGATACGCTGAATAGTGCCGATGTCGCTGGCGATGGCATAGGCCATACCGCTCAACTTGGCACCTTCAGCATCCGCCATGCGCTGAAGATAGCCCAGCGGATTGCAGACATCTTCGAGTGCCTGGCGGTACGCCGCCTCCCGATCCATCGCGGGCGGGGCGGCGGGCTCATCCCAATGCGCGTTGAGGATCCGGGCGACGCGATCAGCAACCTCGCGCGGCTCACTGCAATAGCCGCTGACGATCAGCGTCGGAAAGCAGAGCGAAATCCGCGTGCCGGTTTCGGTCTTCTCCGGCGCCTTCTGGTAGTGAACGGCTATCGTCTCAGCGTCCAGGTCCTCACTATCGAGGTTCCGCAGGTAAGAGGTCGCATTGACCGTCCAAGAGACGTGTTCGCTCTTCGTGCTTTCGGGTATGTCAGCCACGGGCGGCCTCCTCAGATTTCGCGCGGCGTGCCTGCTGGCGGCGCAGGTCAGCGATGGCGTGCCAGCGCGCGGCGGCCCGCTCGACCATGGCGCACCACACCTCGGCGATGCGCTCGTGGGACTCGATCAGGTCACGCCCGATCGACCGAGTAGAATAGACGCCGATGGCGGCAATGGCGGCGATGCTGCCCGCGCCCACAGCATGGGCGACGTGATCAGTGAAGGTCATCAAATGGGCCTCCGAGTGGTTGAATAGGAAGGGCGCGATCGAGCGCCGCCGACGCCCAGGACGCGGCTCTGCGAATAGCCGTCGTGCTCGTCGCGCGGCCGGCGGAAGGGGCGGTGACCCCAGCCGTCGGGGAGCACGAACTTGAAGTCGCCGTTCGGTGCGATGACCTTGATCCGGCCGGACTTCATCCGCTGCACGATCGGACAGTCGAAGGCGAAGACGACAGGCAGCGCGTTGAGGCCGACCCACCATTCGCCGGGTGTCGACTGGCGGCGGACGGTCATCGCTTCGCAGGTCAGCGGGTCCAGACCTAGGCGCATGATCGCCATGACCTGCTCGCGCGTCCACCGCTCTCCGCCGACCTGGGCACCGCCCTCGACGCTGTAGCCTCGAATATCGCCGTACCACGGGTACCGGCCGCTGATCTGGACGGCGCGCTTGTCGGGCTGCCGGCCGATAGGGGGCGTGTTCGGATCAGCCATGGGTCGCATCCCGACGCGACTGGTCGAGGTATTCGGCCAAGCCGTCCGCCGCTTCGACCGCGAGGCCCGCCTTCTCGCTGCGCCAATCGTGCGCCGCCTTATCAGCCTGGGCCTGTAGGCTCGCGCTCTTGAGCGCCAGCGTCGCAGCCGAAACCTGCCGGCGGAGATGATCTAGACCGATACGGCGGCCATGCCGCTTGTGGAAATCAGCCGCCAGTTCGACGGCCAGCCGCAGCGAGCCAGGCTTCATGCACAGCGTTTTTGCGCGGCCAGCTATCGCGTTCATCGCATCGTCGCGGCGCGAGGAGGTATAGCCGAACTGCTTGTAGTTCTCACGGACCGAGGGAAGCAGCATCTGCTCCTCCAGCATCTTGAGGCCGACGGCGACAGGGCGCAGCTCGTCCAGCGCGCGGACCAGATCGGGATCGATGATCGCGCTCACAGGACGAATCCCGGAACGCAGTAAATCCCCTGGCACCGAGCCAGCACGGTGACGACGCTGCGGCCATCGCAGATCAGCCGGTCGCCGGAGGCCAGCTTGACCACCTGGCAGCCGAAGTCGGCGGCAGCGCACACCGCGCGGGCATGGGCGCGAATTTCTCGGTCGGCGGTCTCATAGTCCGCGCGCGGGTTGATCCGCTGCATCCACCGATTGACCGCGTGACGCGTGACGCTGATGTGGTGCTCGGTCATAGCGCACCCCGCATCGCGCCGGCCTGCTCGACAAGATCACGCTCCCAGGCCACCCGCCCCGGCCACTGCTGCCAGAACGCGGAAGCGACCACGGTAGCGTCCTGCATCGGCAGCTTCTTTTCGAAGGTGCGCCAGCCGTCCCGGTGCTGCTCCTGATGGCAATGGTCGCACAGCGGGATGCAGTGGCGGTCAGCGACCTTCGTCCCCGTCCCCTTCCCTCCCGCATGATCGACATGGGCCGCGACAATGGGGTTGGTCCTATCGCCCAGCGCATGGCACGCGACGCACGGCAGGCGGCGCAGCCAGCGCTTATATTCTTCGGCGCACTTCCAGGCCGGGCGGCCGGCGCGGGTGGGCTTGCGGGTCTGGAACGCCGAGCGCGGCAGGCGGGCGGCGCGCATCAGAACGCCACCCGGTAATGCGTGACGGCGGTGGCCTCGAGCTTCTCCAGCCAGTCCCAGCTGCGCGCGCGGCGCGGTAACTGACCCTCGTCGAAGTCCTGCTCGAAAAGGCAGCGGACCTGGACCAGCGTGTTCCCGTCGACCGGGCACGCATTGCCAGTGACGTGGCGAACCCATCCTCGGGCCGCCGCTTCAATCTCTGACGCTGTGAGAGGCGCGGACGCCATAGCGATCTCCTCGACCGCTTCGCTCGCATCAGGCGGCGATCAGCGGTGAGGGCACTATGCGTCAGCTTTTGCTGACAGTCAACAGAACATCAGCAAACGCTGACATTGCGCGTTTTCCGAAACATCACCACCCTCCCCGGTGGGAGGCATTTATGAAACAGACAGGGTACTTAATTTTTGCGGGAGGCGTGCTCCTGCTGATTGTGGCGGCCGTGATGATGCCGCGAACGGCACCGTATTCCGATGTCCTGAACATCGGGCTGCTCCAATCGCAACTCATGACTTTTCATGCCGGGCTGGCGGCCTGCCTCGCGGGGGCGCTCTTCATCGCCGCTGGCAGCTTAAGCGATACACTTTCACAGGCGAGACCGGCAGATACGCCGATCCGGACGATCGCTCATGATGACGCGATGCTTGACCAGGGTGCCGACCAAGCCGAAGTCGCTCCTCAGCGGGCCGCTGAAACCCCAGAGCCGCCGCTCGGCCTAAAGATAATGTTCTTCGCGTGCCTCGTAATCGCGGTCATTGGCGTGGCGTACACTCTCACCCGTTAAAATGAGACCAGTTCATCCCAGGGTATTATTCGATGAATATGCGCAACATGCTCGCGTGGCACCTGAAAGGTCAGCGGCGGATTAAACTGCTCCAGTTCGTAATGCGCTGATGTCTGGCGCTTCAAACGCTTTGCAATGACGGTATAGACGCGCTCGCCGTCAACTCCGTCTGGCTTACGCAGCTGAACAACAACGTAGTCGTTCAGCTGCGGCGGTCGGTTGGGGTCAACGTATCCTAATTCGCCCGGCTCATAACGAGGGGACATCGAGACGCCGCGAAAATAGAGAGCGTATATCTCGCGTTTCCCGTCAAGCGACAGGGGGCGGCGGATATGATCGATAACTTCCCCGAAATCCAATTCCATGGCTTCAACCGATACATCTCGGCCGTCGCTGTCAACCTCGACATCAGCGCACAGCGCCGTGCCGACCACCGGGATGTCTCGCGGGCGGTCATCGCCTCGGAAAGCCAAGAATGGCCCGCGCTCCCTCGGCTCGTTCTCATGCTTGGGCGCGATCTCCCCGGCCTCAAACTCACCGAACGTGACACTGATGGCGGCCAGCAGGCGCTCGATCGTATCATGGTTGGCTGCGCCGCGTTTCCGAATATCGGTAAAGGCGTTCCGGTTGACGCCGGCCAGCGTCGTCCACTTATTCGCCGATAGATCTGCTGGCTTCACCGCCATCAAACGGTCGTAAAGTGATTCGGGTACGCCTGCCATGGTGTCAGCAATAGCTAACATGTCAGCCTGCGTCGATTTCAGAGGACGCTGACATATCTCTTGCAATGTCAGCGTTTGCTGATAGATTGTGATGCATGGATATTCCGACCAACGCTGAGCTGATCTCGTCGATTGAGGCCTTCCTCAAGCGCACGGAAATGCGACCGACCCGGTTCGGGCGCCTGGCGACCGGTGAGCCGCAGCTTATCGCAAGCTTGAAGCTCGGCAGGTCACCCAGTTTGGATACGGCAAGTCGGATTGTTCGGTTCATGTCCGAATACCAACCTTCGCAGGTAGCAGCATGATCCTCGATCAATCCATGCACGCAGCCCTTTTCACCGCGTTCGACGACGTGCTCATGAACGCCGGGCCTGATGCGGCGGCATCGGCTCATGATTTGGTGGAGGCCGCTGCGGCGGTGTTCAAGGATATAGGTCTGGATGCCGGTCTTCATGGCTCGGCGGTTTCCATGGAAGAGATGACTCGAACCATTGCCGCCAACCTGCCAGATCGTCAGCGTTTGCTTCTCGAGATGGCTCAAACACGTATTTGTCAGCGCGGACCTCATCTTCCGCACGGCGAAGCATCGCCTGAATTTCTTCATGGCGCCCATGACCCGCAAGCAAAAGGATCGAGGGCATGACGACGTGCTCCCAGACCGAGCCGAACATGCGCGTCGCCGCTTTGGCGTGCTCCATGTCGGCGACCAAGCGCGAGATTTCCGATTCCATGCGCCGTAGCCGCTCCCCGAGTTGCTCAGGCTCGTCTGGCATTCCATTTCTCCGTGGTGGTGTTGCAGTCCCACGGTGGACCGGAAGGGGGCGGGTCGCAAGCCCGCTCCCCAAGGGTTCGCCCACATGTCAGAGCCATCCTTCGCAGGTAGCAGCATAATGGCCTGCCACCCCGAAACAGGCTTCACCCCCGAGCAAGAGGCGCCCGAGGGCTTCGCGAGCCCCTCTCTCGGCTCCCTTATTGCCCGGTGTGCGTCTCGTCCTTTGAGCCGATTCGCTGAAAAATCGGTCGTATCGCCGTCTCAAGCCGATTGCGCGTCTGCCAATCGGCAGCGGGTGTGTTCTTGATGTCAGCGATGATCGCTTCTCCGACACGCACTGCGGCGTCACCGGATAGAACGCCGGCCGAAACCAGCTCATGGCAAAGTTGTGCCAGCCCAGTGATCGCGCTTCCACCCGCGACACCAGTGTTGGCCAATGCTTGGTTGAAAGCCTTGAGTTCGGCCCGATCCATAATGTCACCTTTTCGTGCTCGTGTGGAAGCTTGCACGAT
>Ga0187843_10002623_pt1 | contig 10783 bp, 10 predicted proteins | sample SpaLakP09_SKY_43_FD_134516 | JGI IMG/M metagenome (GOLD analysis project Ga0187843, IMG submission 134516) | Oligotrophic lake water microbial communities from Sparkling Lake, Wisconsin, USA - SP09_SKY_43 | ecosystem: Environmental > Aquatic > Freshwater > Lake | place: USA: Sparkling Lake... | reverse complement strand
ATTCAACACAGGCATGCACAAGAGCGATGAAAACCAATGCCAAAAGCAGCATGCAGAATGCAAAAAGCCCAGACAAAAGTCCGAGCTTTTGGTGTGATATATAAAAACCAACAAAACTAACGGAGCATTGACGAAGACTTTCGTTTTTCTCTCAGGGTTTGCGGTCGCAGCGGCTGCTTCCGCCACAATTACTATGTTTTTCTGATTGACTTTATCCATCAATGTGACAGCATCATTGAATTACACCACGCCAGAGTATTGCCTTTTTAAAAATAAACGGCTCACCTTCCGATACACTTATTGCTTTTTGAAGGATTTCCATTATTTTTTTATAGCTACACCAACTATGTACCAAGTCGGAGGGTCTGAAGTCAGGACCGGCGTAGAATTCACATCATCGCAATTGACTGCTCATTCACCATCCTCCACTAGTTATTTTTGTCGAAGGCAAGATCATGATTTATGAATTTCTTTCTTCTATCCCCCATCAAATTCCGTAGCTCTTTAATTTCCATACCACTTATTTCATTCATGCGAATGAGTAAGGTGGCACCAACAGGCAGATGACGATGGCGAATTTTACTAACGACAGGAGGTGCTACTTCGAGTGCTCGTGAAAGCGCGGCATCATTCTTCAGGTGTAGATTTTTTTTGATTGTGTCTAATAGATGGTCTGGGTCATATTTAAGCTCTTTCGACTCGATATCGAGGTGAATTGAATTTGTCATATTTTCTCCATGTGCTTAATATCGATCTAGGTAGTATTCCTTACATTATTCAATTTGGTGCTGGAATGTTTCCCGACCGCCAGCCCCGGTAGTTCGGATCAATGAAAAATGCCCACAGATTCATTAAATTAATTTTTATTTTTAATTGAGTGATCAAGAGTAAAAAAATCCTATTTAGTGATCGGCAGGTTATTTTTGATTTTCGAAGTAAAAATGATACGTTTAACAGATACGATTTTCTGTACGTTTGCACACACTGCAAGTTGTTAAGTGAGCACGGAATAGAACGTAGTCGCTGGTAAACAAGCCCTAAGAACGCCCAATTCCTCTTGCAGATTGTCAATGCGGCGCATGAGATTCAAGGCCAGAATCAACCCGTTCGAATCAAGCTCGAAATCGTCTCGCAATCTTCTTGCGCTCGTTGTATAAAGTAGTGCATGAAGCGCAAAATGGACAGTATCGCCGGTTCGTATCACATCCTTGGAACCACTCACGTTGTGCAACGGAATGAGCAAGTCATGATCGATAAGAGCCGCTATTTCTGCTTCGCTTAACCCAGAGAACTCCATCAAATAATAGCCATTGCATACTGATTTTTCTGTCATCCGTATATTTTTACTTTTGCTTGATGTTTGAGTGATATTCATTGCATTTCTTTCGCGCCAGAAGTAGACGTTGGGGGAATGTCAAAGGCTGCCAGTTGGACGTAGAGTAAGCGCTGTTCAGGGCTAAGCTTCTTAGGAACAAGGATTTGTATCACCGCAAATAAATCACCATTATCGGATGCCCCCTCTTTTTCTGCGGGTATGCCTTTAGCAACAAATCGTAAACGTTGTCCTGAACAGGTTCCAGCTTTGATCTTAATCGTTAATCGTGTGTTAAAGAAAGGCAATTCAATACTATCGCCAAGCGCGGCTTGCGATGGTGTAATCGGTAGGTCAATATATAAATCGCGGCCTGAGAGCCTATAAGTAGCGTTGGGGGAGATGCTCAGTTTGACATAAAGATGACCATTTGGTCCGCCATTGGCGCCGACACCACCTTTGCCAGCTAGACGCAAACGCTGTCCTTCCGTAGCCCCGCGTGGTATTTGTATGCGAAAAGTATGTAGCGCTCGATGCGGCAGTCCATGCATATCAGCTTCAGGCAGCTCGATAGTGACGTCGGTCTCACCACCAAACATCACGCTTTCCAAGGTAATGGCGACGTTCACAGAATAGTCATCGCCACTGATTGGCGTCTGCTTACGACGTGCACGTCCATTGGCACTCCCCATGCCGTTTTTACTTCCATTTCTTGAACGACTAAATGCATTAAAAATATCGGAGATGTCGACATCATCGAAATCCCCCGGCTGGCTGGAAAATTCATTTTGCCACTCGGGTGGCGGTGTAAATTGATCCCCCGCTGATTGTTGTCCTAGGCTATCGTATTGAGTACGTTTATCTTTGTTCTTTAAAATTGCGTATGCTTCTGCAACCGCCTTGAATTTTTCTTCACCCGCGGGGTCTTTGGAAATATCCGGATGAAATTGATGTGCCAATTGTCGATATGCCTTCTTTATGTCGGCTTCCGATGCCGAGCGCGACACGCCTAAAACCTGATAGTAATCTTTATATTTCATAGCTTTCAGGTATCGTGAGCTGGGCTACCAATTGACAGTAAACGCCTATGTTGTCCCCCGCCTCGCATATCGCACATTTGGGTAGACTGACATGAAACAGTTCATATAAACATGCGATCTCTCGGTACTTATTAACTAAGATGGACGTCAAAAAGCACCGATAATCGCCAAACGTTTTTAGTAAGCGACAAAATGAACTGTCGTTGATCCAATGACTGCGACTCAACCAAACTAGGGTTGTTTGACTTCTTTAAAATCCGCCTCCGTTACGTCATTCGGATAAGTAGCGCCTTGCTTTGAATAATCTTGCCCATCGTGCTGGTCAGTCGTATTGTTTGCTTGATGCACGCTAGCTTGCATCGTCTGGTTTAATTTTTGTAGTAAGCCTTCCAGATATTGCCGCCTAGTTGAGAGTATCGTTTTATCGCCCTCTTTTATCGATGATTTGAGGGAGAGTATTGCTTGATCAAGCTCTAGTCGATCTGATGTATTCAGTTTTTCGCCTGCCTCGGTCATTGATTTATGTGCTGTATGTATGATTGCGTCAGCGAGATTTTGCGCTTCAGCGAGCTCACGGAGTTTTTTATCGCCTTCAGCATTTGCCACAGCGTCATCCACCATATGACGTATTTCGCTCTCAGTTAAACCAGAGTTCGCCTTGATGGTAATTTTGTTTTCTTTCCCTGTTTCTTTATCTTTGGCTCCGACATGCAAGATGCCATTGGCATCAATATCAAAAGTCACTTCAATTTGAGGTACACCCCGTGTGGATGGAGGAATACCTTCGAGGTTAAACTCACCTAAGGCTTTATTGCCAGTAGCAATCTCTCGTTCGCCCTGAAAGACTTTGATCGTCACTGCTGCCTGATTATCGTCTGCAGTAGAAAAAATCTGGCTGAATTTAGTTGGAATCGTGGTATTTTTAGGAATCATCTTCGTCATTACGCCACCCATGGTTTCAATACCTAGGGATAGCGGAGTAACGTCTAGTAGTAGCAAGTCTTTTTGATCACCGGACAAAACAGCCCCCTGAATCGCAGCTCCAACGGCGACCGCCTCATCTGGATTGACATCTTTACGGGCCTCTTTACCAAAAAATTCTTTGACCTTCTCTTGAACTTTGGGCATACGCGTCATACCACCCACCAAGATCACATCGTCGATTTCTTTGACGGATATTCCAGCATCTTTCATCGCGATGCGGCATGGTTCAATAGTGGCATCAATAAGATCTTCGACCAAAGATTCTAATTTTGCACGAGTCATTTTTTGCGTCAAATGGATAGGCGCACCATTAGCCATCGCAATATAAGGCTCATTGATTTCAGTTTGTTGTGCCGATGAAAGTTCGATCTTCGCTCTTTCCGCAGACGCTTTAATACGTTGCAGCGCAATAGGGTCCTTTTTCAAATCGACACCATGCAGGGATTTAAATTCATCAATGATGTAGTCGATGATCCGTTGATCAAAATCTTCGCCGCCGAGAAAGGTATCGCCATTAGTCGAGAGGACTTCAAATTGTTTTTCGTCGTCTACAGCGGCGATTTCGATGACCGAAATATCGAAAGTGCCACCACCTAGGTCATAGACAGCAATTTTTTTATCCCCTTTTTCATTTTTATCGAGACCAAAAGCCAAAGCTGCGGCAGTAGGTTCATTAATGATGCGCTTGACCTCTAGGCCCGCGATTCGTCCCGCATCTTTAGTAGCCTGTCGCTGTGCGTCATTGAAATAGGCAGGAACAGTAATCACCGCTTCCGTAACCTCATGCCCTAGGTAATCTTCCGCAGTTTTTTTCATCTTACGCAATACTTCAGCAGAAATTTGTGGTGGCGCAAGCCGTTTGTCACGAACGGCGATCCACGCATCTCCATTGTCTGCCTTAATAATTTTGAAGGGCATCAGATGAATGTCTTTTTGCACTTCTTTTTCATCGAATTTACGACCAATTAAGCGCTTAACTGCATACAAGGTGTTAACAGGATTAGTGACTGCTTGTCTTTTTGCGGGAGCTCCTACCAAAATTTCACCATTTTCCTGATAGGCGATGATAGATGGCGTGGTACGCGCACCCTCTACATTTTCGATTACTTTGGCTTTGCCACCTTCCATGACAGCGACACATGAATTTGTCGTGCCCAGATCGATTCCTATCATTTTACTCATCATATTTCCTTAGTTAGTAGGTCTGACAATGCTGGCAATCCTGACGTTACTTCTTTAAAACTGCTGTGGTGAAGCCTGCGCAGCAGTCACAATAGCAGGGCGTAATAATCTGTCTGCCAGCATGTATCCCTTCTGTAAAACGCTGACCACCGTGTTTGATTCCTGATCGCTGGTTATAATTAAAGCAACTGCCTGATGTTTTTCAGGATCGATTTTTTCACCGCGTATCGGTGTAATCTCAAACAAACCATGCCGTTCAAACGCTGAATTCAATTGTTTTAAGGTGATCTCCACCCCTTCCCGGATTGCTTCAAATGATGGCCAATCCAACATCAATGCCATTTCAAGGCTATCTTTGACAGGCACCATCGCTTCCGCAAAGCTTTCAATTGCAAATTTCCTGGCCTTTGCAATCTCCTCTTGTGAGCGACGTCGCGTATTTTCAGAATCCGCTTTAGCGCGCAAAAGCGCGTCGGCAGTCTCAGCGAGTAGGGTTTCCGTTTTCTGAAGCTGAGCAAATATACGCTGGTCATTCAACGCTTTTACCGATATCGGTGCGAGCTCTGGTGCATTGAGATCGCTAGTTGCACTCGTTTTTTCCTGTTCTTGCATCGCTCTACTTTCAAAAAACGTCAGCTCAGTGGTCTCAGATTTCAATAATGACCTTGAGGGCATCGGTCTCGGCAGCATGTCCAAAAGTTTCATATGCCTTTAGAATCTCATCCAATTTGAATTGATGAGTAATCAACTGCTTGGGATCTATTCGTTTCGACTGAACCACATTAAGTAGCATCGATGTGCTCACTGTGTCGACTAAACGTGTAGTAATTGTCAGATTTCGATCCCATAGGTCTTCCAAATGCAAATCTACTTTGGTGCCGTGTACACCGATATTGGCGATCGTGCCACCAGCACCAATGATGCGCTGGCAAAGCTCAAAAGTTGCTGGCAGACCGACAGCTTCTATAGCGGTATCGACACCTCGTCCGCCGGTTAATTTCATCACTGCTTCACTCGCTTTGCCATTGCTACTATTAACAGTGTGCGTTGCACCAAATTTTTTAGCGACGGCGAGTCGATTATCATCAAGATCAATCATAATAATTTCCGCAGGGGAATAAAATTGCGCTGTCAACAAAACAGCAAGACCAATAGGACCAGAACCTACTATTGCAACGACATTGCCAGGTTGTACCTTGCCGTTGAGCACGCCACATTCAAAACCCGTTGGTAGGATATCGCTCAACATCACCAGTGCAGCTTCGTCAGCGCCCTCAGGAATCGGATACAAACTCGTGTCTGCATAAGGAATACGAACAAATTCAGCTTGAGTACCATTGATACTATTACCCAGTATCCAGCCACCCGTGGTGCAGTGCGAATACATTTGCTTTCGACAAAATGCGCATTTACCACAAGCAGTGATACATGAGATTAATACTTTGTCTCCAGCTCTGAATGCCGTGACCGCTGCCCCCACTTTTTCAATGACGCCAACACCTTCGTGTCCAAGTATCCGACCGGGTTTACAAGTTGCCACGTCACCTTTAAGAATGTGTAAATCGGTACCGCAAATCGTAGTTTTGGTCACTCTGACGATCGCATCGGTAGCGTCAATGATTTCTGGCTTTGGGCATTCATCAAGGGACTTTTTACCAGACCCTTGGTACACGAGTGCTTTCATCGACAACTCCATTCCGAAGTAGATTAAAAATATTAAAAATTGATAGTCAACGCTAGAGTAGTATCACGCCCGACTTTCAAATTGACCGTCGAAGCAACGGGCAACACGGGATACTGCAACTAAAACCTTACGCATCTGAGATTTCTTCATCAGTGCGCTAACGTACTTTCAAACAAGTTTTTCTATTTTTTTCAACACTCTCGTTTCGCATAAGTTGATTTGAAGTGCAAGAATGAATGCGTGTGTTTGATATCGAACAGAGACTTTTGGAAATCTGAAATAAGCTCAAAAATGCATGGCCTCTGCCCTGCTGCGGCAACAAGCTGCCTAACATTTTCGGGAGTCATCATGAATAAAGATCAAATCAACGGACACACAAACGAAGTAAAAGGCAAAGTAAAAGAGATCGTCGGGAAAATGACAGGGGAGAAAAATTTGGAAATAAAAGGAACTATCCAAAAATCCGTAGGATCAGTTGAAGCTGCAGTAGGTGATGCTAAAGCAGACCTTGCAAAATCCATCAAGAATAGTTGAAACGACCTTTAGAAGACGGGCAATCAACCATGTATGTTGCTGATTGTTCGTCACCAAGAAGGTTTCAATTGACAACCGCAAGCGGAAAATCGTGCACAATATTCCTATCAAAGCTACAAGCAGTGACACTTTGAGTATTATCGAGGCGATATATCAGCGAAGGGCCATAAGAAATTTCACCGGTGAAAAAACGAGCCGTGAACGGATATTGCAGTTACTTGATGCAGCGGTTCAGGCACCTACAGCAATGCATGAAGAGCCTTGGGAATTTTTGGTCATTCAGGGACAAGATCTCTTGCATCAGATCTCAGAATCCGCAAAAAAATCGTTAGTGCTGTCTACAACCAAACCTCTCCTGACATCAAGTGCAATACATCAACGTTTTACCGCCACCGATTTCAATATTTTTTATAATGCGCCGAGTTTAATTTTGGTGTGTGCGAGACCAGTTGGTGAATATGCGAGCGCAGATTGTTGGTTAGCTGCAGAAAATTTTATGCTCGCCGCTTGCGCATACGGATTGGCAACCTGTGTAATTGGCTTTGCTGTGCATGAACTAAATACACCCGTATGGAAGAAAGAACTTGGAATTCCCGAAGATGTTCAAGTTGTTGTTCCAATTATCCTTGGTGTCCCAGCAGAGAGAGCTGCCACTGTCGAGCGAAAAAAAGCAACGATTCTAGCCTGGAAATAAGCGCGAATTTATTCTCATTGATCAGCGTTAGGTAACAAATTTGGAAATGGTTTTAACATTCAACATGTCGGGGTTGCAGATGCGGCGCCCTATTGACTACATCGCAGATTTTTTCCGTTCAAAGTAAAGGGCAAATTTCTTGGCATCAACCGGCTCTGAAAAAATATGACCCTGCCCTTCTTCACATTGTATTTTTTTTAAAAAATCAATTTGACTCACATCCTCTATACCTTCTGCCACAACCAGATAATGAAGGCTGTTGCCCATTGCAACGATAGCGCTGACTAATGCACCATCTTCATTCATTACGCCAATATCCCGAACAAAGGACTGGTCAATTTTCAATACATCGATAGGAAACTTTTTCAGATAGCTTAAACTCGAATAACCAGTCCCAAAATCGTCCACCGCGATTTTGACACCCATTTTTTTTAATTCCCGCAAAATCTGAGTGCTAAGGTCGACATCTTGCATCAACACACTTTCCGTAATTTCTAGTTGAAGGTATCTCCCATTTAATCCACACTCAGCTAAGACGCTTGCCACCGTGATCGTGAAATCAAGTCGACGAAATTCTAAGGCAGAAATATTGACCGCAATATTACAGATCAATACATCATCAACGATCCACGATTTCATTTGTAAACACGCCTCACGCAACACCCAGCGCCCTATGTCGACGATCAAGCCTGAATCTTCAGCAATTCGGATAAATCGCGCCGGTCTCACATCACCCCAGATTGGGTGTTGCCATCGTAACAAAGCCTCTGCACCTGTGACTGCACCTGTCTTTAAATTAATTTTCGGCTGGTAATGCAAAACAAACTCTTTTCTTTCGATAGCAAGCCTGAGGTTGGATTCGATCAATTGACGCTCAACCGCTCTCTCATTCATTTCTTTTTTGAAAAATTGAAAGTTATTTCGTCCTTTTTCCTTCGCTTGATACATCGCTGTATCTGCATTTTTGATGAGAGTTTCTGCATTTTCCCCATCATTAGGGTAAATACTAATGCCGATGCTAGTCGTGACATGCAGTACATGGACACCGACATTCTGTGAACTAGCTAAAACTCTTAAAATCTTAGCCGCAGTCGACGCTGCATTCTCACCAGATCGGTCTTCATTAATCAGGATAATAAATTCATCACCGCCTTGCCTGCTCACGGTATCGGAATGGCGAATGCAGTTGGATAATTTTTCTGTGACGGATTGCAAAAGTAGATCACCGACCCCATGGCCCAACGAATCATTAATATGTTTAAAATTATCCAGATCTAAAAACAGAATCGCAAGCTGAGTATGCCTGCGATTAGCGAGATTAATCGCTTGGGAAATTCGATCATTCAGAAGTATGCGATTCGGCAGATTAGTGAGGAAATCATGCTTAGCAAAATAGGCCAATTTTGCCGTCATCGCTTGGGTAGCTGTGATATCGTGAAAAACCATGACCGCGCCTACCAATGAACCACTGGAATCGTGCACTGGCGCGGTTGAGTCCTCGATATGGAGCTCACTACCGTCTGGGCGGACCAGCACTGACCCCGGTTGCAAGGCACTAGGATGATCATTTTCGAGAACAATATTAACTGGGTTACGTGTGCACTTTCGAGTCTGAGCGTTGATAATCGGCATGACATCGTCTATCGCATGTCCCTTCGCATGCTGTCTTGTCCATTGCGTTAATTGTTCGGCGGCGACATTTAAGTAATCAATATTCCCCGCGAGATCCGTTCCTACGACGGCATCACCAATAGAATTGAGGATAATCTCGGCACGTGTTTTTTCGAAAAAGCTCACCGTTTGTTGCAATTGATGTTGCAATACATTTCGCACCGTTTGCGCGACCAGATAATGCGGACAATCTGACTTTGCTAAAAAGCCAGCGATCCCTGCTGTGTCTACTTTTTCAACCGATAAAATGGAGGTTTCATCGACCAATATGACGATGGGAATATAAGGAACAATTCTCGCTAACCTAGTAAAGCTATTCATACCCTGACTGTCGGGCAAAGATAAATCTAATAAGATGATGTCCACCTTATGTATAGTCAGATACCTAATAGCCTCAGAGAGTTTGATCGCACTTTCAATTTCATACCGATCGATCGTGTCATCACGTAGTGCATAATCAAGCTGTTTAATATCTGCTGCATTATTGGAGATGATCAGAACGGAATTATTCATAAAGGGTAATCTGTTCAGTATTTGAAAGTAGCATCGCCAATACTTGCGCTCTGATTGACAAAAGCGTAGATCGCTTCGCTACTTAGCACTTCAACGGTATCGCCCACCCTCAGTACTTTTCGAGGGAGGTCATAGATAGTATATTTAGCATGGTTCAAGCGACTTTCTGCGTTGTCTATCTCTCCCTTCTCGGCTACGATACCCGACATGATTAGGTGCAAAGTACAGATTTATGCACTAGCTGACAATGTAAATAAACAAGCTTTAGATCCAATTGTCCGGCCAGATTTTTTACAATATCCTCCACTTCATCTATCAATATACCTAATTCAAACATAAGTGAATCGAGATGCCATTTGAGATCGTGTTTAGAATATGAGTTCATCCTGATTTTCTGTATATGTGCCGTACTAGAATTTACGATGAATGACTGAGAACGTCGGTACGATATCGCACAGTTTGATGTGTAAGAGATATGCGCATAACCGGGAAATACTGTTACTTATTTCGATTAGCATCACGACTCTACAATCTTCTCAAAACTAAAATAATCAAAGATTTTTTTCATTTAATTCTGCTTAGTCTGGCTCTTGTGTGTGACAGCGCGCATAGAATTTTTATATGCTGTGATAGCCTTGGAAGAAGCCAATTTTTCAGATGCGCAGAGTGCTTGCAAATCGAATTCGCTCGTTCAATGGGCGTTTTTTTACTTCTTCCTACTTTAGTGCCACCCGTCGTAGTGGATAAAGATTCACACCAAGGTATAAATTATTTATGTCCACGCCTATTAGTCCGATGCAAAATCATCTGCTGGGAAGCTTAGTCTTAGCGGAGTTCGAACGATTGCGGCCGTATATGGAAGCGGTAAATCTCGAGGTTGGCGATATTATTTATGAATCTGGTGCGCGCCAGGAATTTGTGTACTTCCCGACCACTGCAGTGATCGGTTTGTTATACATGATGGAAGACGGAGAATTAGCAGAAATCGCATCGATAGGAAATGAAGGTATTGTCGGAATTTCCTGGTTTTTAGGCGGGCACAGCGCTGTTAACTCTGCCGTTGTGCAACGCGCTGGCGGTACTTATCGGTTACGCGGCCGTTACTTAAAGGAAGAGTTTGACCGTGTCGGCTCGTTATTTCGTTTGCTATTGAGATATACACAAGCGCT